>Ga0308156_1001267_pt1 | contig 32098 bp, 26 predicted proteins | sample PhyAR2_FD_201041 | JGI IMG/M metagenome (GOLD analysis project Ga0308156, IMG submission 201041) | Phyllosphere microbial communities from UC Gill Tract Community Farm, Albany, California, United States - DLSL A.R2 | ecosystem: Host-associated > Plants > Phyllosphere > Unclassified | place: USA... | reverse complement strand
CTACTTCAATGGAGCGTCTGTCTTCTGGTTTACGTATCAACAGCGCGAAAGATGACGCTGCTGGTCAGGCAATTGCCAACCGTTTCACCTCTAACATCAAGGGCCTGACTCAGGCTGCTCGTAACGCCAACGACGGTATCTCTGCTGCGCAGACTACTGAAGGCGCGCTGTCAGAAATCAACAACAACTTACAGCGTGTTCGTGAGCTGACCGTACAGGCTCAGAACGGTACTAACTCTGATTCAGATCTTGGTTCAATCCAGGACGAAATCAAATCACGTCTGGGCGAAATCGACCGCGTATCGGGTCAGACTCAGTTCAACGGCGTGAACGTGCTGGCTAAAGATGGCGCAATGAAAATTCAGGTTGGCGCAAACGACGGCGAAACCATCGATATCGATCTGAAGAAGATTGACTCTTCTACTCTGGGTCTGTCCGGCTTCTCTGTATCTGGAAACGCACTTAAAGTTGGTGATTCAATTACTCAGATCACAGGCGCTGCTAATACTACCCCAGTCAAAGCTGACCTGTCTGCTGCTGCAACCTCGCTGGGTGTGGATGCCTCTACACTGAGCCTGCATAACACCCTGGATAAAGACGGTACAGCAACTGCACAGTTTGTTGTGCAGAGCGGAAGCGATTTCTACTCAGCTTCAATCGACCACGCATCTGGCGCAGTGACCCTGAATAAAGCTGACGTTGAATATAAAGATACTACCAACGGTCTGACTACTGCGGCTACACAGACTAACCAGCTGATTAAAGTGGGTACTGACTCCAATGGTGCAGCACAAGGCTATGTGACCTTCCAGGGTAAAAACTTTGCTACTACAGCGGCTGCTGCCTTAAAAGATGACAAAGCAGCAACTTCAGCGGGTAACAAAGTGACCGTAGAACTGTCAGGCCCTACACCTACTGCTCAGTTCACTGGTGCAGCATCTGCAGACCCACTGGCAATGCTTGATAAAGCTATCGCGTCTGTCGATAACTTCCGTTCAAGCCTGGGTGCGGTACAGAACCGTCTGAACTCAGCGGTAACTAACCTGAACAACACCACCACTAACCTGTCTGCAGCACAGTCTCGTATTCAGGATGCTGACTACGCAACTGAAGTTTCCAACATGTCTAAAGCGCAGATTGTGCAGCAGGCTGGTAACTCAGTATTGTCTAAAGCGAACCAGGTTCCACAGCAGGTTCTGTCTCTGCTGCAGGGCTAATCGCCTACGAATCCCAACTCAAAGCCCCGCCTCGGCGGGGCTTTTTTATGCCTAAGATTAGCGCGGTTTTACCCTGTTTCTCAGTCAATCGATCTCTCTCTGTTAATTTATCCTGACAACATATCTTATTCTTTTGTATGCCTCTGTTGAGCAGGTGAAAATGAAAAATATTACTATTGTGGAACCGCTTTTTGTCAGTGCCTTTCAATGTATTGGCAGTGAGTGTCGCGATCACTGCTGTAAAGGATGGGATATCACCTTGGATAAAACCACGGTCAATCGCTATTTGAAATCCTCCATCATTGAAATAAAAAATCTGGCTACTGAACATATTATCACTACAAAAAAGAGCCATGCTAATTGGGGAGTGATGAAACTTAATGCTTTTGGTAACTGTGCCTTTATGGATGAAAATCGCCTTTGCAAGGTGCATTCCAGCTTGGGTGCTGCTGCGTTGAGTAGCACTTGTGCTACATATCCTCGAGTAGTAAAGACGTTTAAATATGAACAGCAAAAGAAATTGGTCATTTCCTGCCCGGAGGCAGCCCGGCAGCTATTAACATTACCGAATGCGATGCTTTTCGAGCAGACTATTATGACTCAGGCGGGTGCCAACAATGCAAAAGATATGGAACAGGAAAAAAAGCTACTGAATTTGATGTGTCTAAATCTTGTCAAATTCAGTGGCGTACATGTTGACGAAGCTTTTTATTCCCTTGTTATTTTACTAATGAGTTTTGAGAAATTAACTAAAAGCAACAATCGGGTTGAGAAACTAAATAATGATTTTTCCCAAGTGCTTAACAGCATTGATCAGGGAGAAATCAGAAAGCAGCTTAATGAGATCAGACCAGACTATAATCTTCAGTGGTCATTACTCATGCGATTGCAATCGTGGATAAGCACCAGACATGATAAACGCTCCTTTTTAACTCTAAATCACTATCTCAATAAGCTGATTTACATTCAGGCTGAAGGAGCCCACACGAATGATGTCAGCCAGCCGATGATCCGACTGGATAACGTCTGGCAAACACAGGTTATGCCCTGGCTGGCTGAGCGCCCATGGATATTGAACAACTATATTCAGTACCGTATTTATGATGAGTTTTTCCCTAATGACGAAAGTCGCAGCCCTTTGATGAGTTTGTATCTTCTGACAGCAGAGTGGTTCCTGCTTAAGTCATTGATTGCAGCAAATGTTGAATTTGTTGGAACGGTCAATGAAGAGGATATTATCAATATCATCTACAGCTACCACTCAATAACAAAACACAGTGCAGAGTCGGTGAGTGCGTTTCTTGGTGAAATTGACAAGGTTAAGGTCAATGACGATCTGTCACTGATTTATCTGCTGAAATAATCCCGGATGGCGCTGATTCAGGAATGTGCAGTAACGGCCTGTTCCTGCCTCGGCGGCTAACCGTAAACATCGCCGCTGGCGTGCCGGTTTATTTTCACACCGTCACGCCAGGGCACTGGTACGCGATAGTCAGTCAACCACAGCCAGAACCCTGACCACACTGGTGCAGGCGCGTTTTCTCTCATCCCTATACTTCCAACCTCGTTACAGTTCCCCCTCAGACTGCCGATAACTCTCTACAGAACAACATCCTTAATGATTTTCACTTTGTGGAGTGTCTATGCGCTTCAATTATGACCTGTTACCGGGCGAGCGGCTGACCTTCGAAGAGATCGCCCGGCGTTATGCCTTGCAATATCCTGATGACAAAGAGTTGACCGCGCGCGCCTTGCTGAGTCCGTCAACCGGCCTGCGCACGCTGAAAATCCGTGCCGTTTTCGCGCAGGAGGAGAGCAACAGTCCGCTGGAGGATCTGCTTTTCATCACGCATGACAATGAACGTAAAAATTACCTGCGTCGCTTTGAGCACTACCTGAAGCAGAATCTCTCTTTTCTCTATTTCCGTCGCAGCGAGAACGAGAAGCGTGAAAACCTGTGGAAGGTGATGGGCAGCAGCCAGGTCTTCGCGATGATCGATCCGCAATCTGCCACGGCACAAAATCTGCTGAACAGTCGCGGCTACAAACTGGTGATGATGCATCAGGATGATGATGACGCTTACTGGCAGCTCTTCAGTCCGCAGGCGGATCCCTGTTTTCCGCAGTCGCAGCGCATTCAGTTCATCGTGGTCCTGAGCACGCCGCAGCACAAAGTCCCGGTGGCGGTCATGCCGGGAACGGAAGTCGGGCGTCGCGTCAAAGCACGGGTGTTGCAGCGCGCCAGTCAGGCGGAATTCAACGCCGGTGTCAAAGCCCGCTATGGAGCCTGTGTGATGACCGGAACCGAGCTGACCGAACGCCCCGGCTGGCCGTGGGTGGAAGCCTGCCATATCGACACGCTGGAAGGGGATGACGGCGTGCTGGCCGATAACAGTATCGATAACGGCCTGTTTTTACGCAGTGATTTACAGCGTCTGTTTATTAACCGACTGATTAGCATTAATGGTGAGTCGGGAGAGATTCAGGTGCATCCTGGCGAGGAGGCGCGACAGCATATTGCGCCCTGGTATCAGGAGCTGGATGGTCGTATCTGCAGCCTGTGGGCCGCTGTGCCACCCGCCACGCGGCAACGGCTGCGCGCCCGTCGTTAATTCCCGCTGATGAGTGCAGAAGGATCTGCACTCTGACGTAACAAAAATGAAATAGCCTCGTTTTACCCCGCCTATTCAGTCAATCGAAAACGCTACAGAATTGGATAATCATGCCGATAACTTCATTAACGCAGGATAGTCAACGTGAACGATTTCTATACCGCCGAAGGCGTGATGGACAAGCATTCGCTCTGGCAGCGCTACGTGCCGCTGGTGCGTCATGAAGCGTTGCGTTTGCAGGTTCGCCTGCCGGCCAGCGTTGAGCTTGACGACCTGCTGCAGGCGGGTGGGATAGGGCTGTTAAATGCCGTAGAGCGCTATGACGCGCTTCAGGGTACAGCTTTTACCACCTATGCCGTGCAGCGTATTCGTGGCGCCATGCTCGACGAGCTTCGTAGTCGGGACTGGGCACCTCGCAGCGTGCGTCGTAACGCACGTGAGGTGGCCGGAGCAATGCACAGAGTGGAACAGTCGCTGGGGCGTTCTGCTTCCGAACAGGAAGTGGCGCAGCAGCTGAATGTTTCCATGGAGGAGTACCGGCAGATCCTGCTGGACACCAACAACAGTCAACTTTTCTCCTACGACGAGTATCGGGAAGAGCACGGCGACAGCGCGGAGCTGGTGACGGAAGGCCATGAAGAGGCTAATCCACTTCATCAGTTGCTTGAAGGGAGTCTGCGTGAGCGCGTCATTGAAGCGATCGAAGCGTTACCCGATCGTGAAAAGATGGTGCTGACACTGTACTACCAGGAAGAACTGAACCTGAAAGAGATTGGCGCGGTACTTGATGTGGGTGAATCCCGTGTCAGCCAGCTGCACAGTCAGGCGATTAAACGCCTGCGTGCCCGACTTGCGGGAGCGCGCTAGCAGTATCAGTTCCTGGCGATTCAAAATTATAAGAAACCGGGGACTCAGTAATGGGAGCCAAGACCAAGGCCAGACCGTTAAGTCGTTATCTTAAAGACTATAAACACAGCCAGAGCAACTGTTCACACTGTGGCAAGGTATTAGATCGAATGGCGCTCGTTTTTCGTGGCCAGATCATCAATAAAGAGGCCATCGCTCGGATGGACCAGATGATTGATGAGCAGCTGTGGCTGAAACTTCAGCCCGAACTGACTGCGCTTTGTCGTTTTTGCAGTGATATTTTTTGCAATACCCATCCTAATTACTTCGACATTATGGCGTTCAAACAATATCTGTTTGAGCAGACAGAGATGAGCCCCAGCACGATTCGTGAGTATGTGGTGCGTCTTCGTCGACTGGATGAGATGCTGAAAGCCAAAAATTTCCCGGCCGACAGGCTTAAAGGAAATAGCTGGCATCAGTGTCTGGAAAGCGATTTGCCTGATGCCGGTAATAACAATTACCGCATCGCGCTGCGCAAGTACGATCAGTTCTTAGGCTGGCAGCAGGCGTAAACCTGATCTGCACCGATTGCTCCCCCGCGTGCCTGCGGCACGTTCTCCCTTTGCCCGCCAGTTGGGTAAAGGGAAGGGGGAGCACGGCGCTTCTTTCTCCCCGCATTTTACTGCCTGTTTCCCGGCACCCGTTTGCCATCACGGTAGTCTCACCGCATCTGCGGACACCTGAATCAGGGTGATCCTTTGCGCATCTTCTGCAACACTATAAAGATGATTCCAGTGCCCGAACGGAGGCCGCATTGTCTTTACATCTGTTACACCAGTTTCCCCGTCTTGAACTGCTGGGCGCACCGACGCCGTTAGAACATCTGCCACGGCTCTCCGACTATCTGGGTCGCGATATCTTCATCAAACGCGATGATTTCACGCCCGTTGCGATGGGCGGTAACAAGCTGCGCAAACTCGAATTCCTGGCGGCCGACGCGCTGCGTGAAGGTGCCGATGTACTGCTGACGGCAGGCGCGATTCAGTCCAACCATGTGCGTCAGACGGCGGCGGTCGCGGCCCGTCTTGGCCTGAAGTGCGTGGCGCTGCTTGAAAACCCGATCGGCACCCATTCTGAAAACTACCTGAGCAACGGCAACCGTCTGTTACTGGATCTGATGGACGCGGAAGTGATCATGGTGGAGGCGCTGCACAATCCCACTGAACAGCTGGCTGAAGAGGCCACGCGCCTGGAAGCACAGGGCTTCCGCCCTTACATCGTGCCGGTCGGCGGCTCAAATGCGCTGGGTGCGCTAGGCTATGTAGAGTGCGCGCAGGAGATCGCTCATCAGAGTGAAGGCGTGGTCGATTTTGCCGCCGTGGTCGTGGCTTCGGGCAGCGCCGGCACCCATGCCGGACTGGCGGTCGGTCTGGAGCATCTGCTGCCGGAGACTGAGCTGGTCGGCGTCACCGTTTCACGCCAGGTCGCGGCGCAGTTACCGCTGGTTGAGCGGCTGCGTCAGTCGCTGGCAGAAAAGCTGGAAGTGCAGGCTAAGGCTCCCATTACCCTGTGGGATGACTATTTCGCGCCGCGCTACGGTGAGCCGAATGATGAAGGCATGGCTGCGGTAAAACTGCTGGCGCAGCTGGAAGGGATCCTGCTGGACCCGGTGTATACCGGTAAGGCGATGGCCGGACTGCTGGATGGCATCAGCCAGAATCGCTTCCGACGTGAAGGGCCGTTGCTGTTTATTCATACGGGCGGCGCGCCGGCGTTATTTGCTTATCATCCTTCGGTCTGAGACAAGCGAATAAAACAGTTTATACTCCGTGCGTTATCATTTTGAACGGGCAGCGATAAGCCGTGCTGCCCTTATAAGAACACACACACAATACTGTCAATAATGGGGTGAATATGTCCTTTTCTCGTGCAGGTCGTCAGATGGTGATGGGCGTCATGGCTGTGGCGCTGATTGCCGGCGTCAACGTTAAAACCTTTGCAGCGGAAAATCTGCTGAACAAAATTAAAGAGCGCGGCACGCTGCTGGTGGGTCTGGAAGGCACTTATCCGCCATTCAGTTTCCAGGATGAAAAGGGCAAGCTGACCGGCTTTGAAGTGGAATTCGCAGAGCAGCTGGCGCAGCACATGGGCGTTAAGGCGAGCCTGAAACCGACCAAATGGGACGGCATGCTGGCCTCACTTGATGCGAAGCGCATCGATGTGGTGATCAATCAGGTGACGATCTCTGATGAGCGTAAGAAGAAGTATGACTTCTCCACGCCATACACCGTCTCCGGCATTCAGGCGCTGACCATGAAAGCCAACGCGAACACCATCACTAAACCGGCCGATCTGGCGGGCAAGAAAGTGGGCGTGGGTCTGGGCACGAACTACGAACAGTGGCTGCGTGAGAATGTGAAAGGCGTGGACATCCGTACCTATGATGATGACCCGACGAAATATCAGGATCTGCGTTCTGGCCGTCTGAATGCCATCCTGGTCGACCGTCTGGCTGCGCTGGATCTGGTGAAGAAAACCGGCGATACCATGGCCGTCGCGGGTGATGCCTTCTCCCGTCAGGAGTCGGGCGTTGCGATTCGTAAAGGCAACGACGATCTGCTGAAAGCGATCGATCAGGCCATTGCTGATATGCAAAAAGATGGCTCGCTGAGCAAGCTGTCTGAGAAATGGTTTGGCGCGGACGTGACGAAATAATGCAGGAAAGTCTTCAACTGGTGCTGGATTCAGCACCTTTTTTATTAAAAGGCGCGCTGTTTACGCTTCAGCTCAGCATCGGCGGGATGTTCTTTGGTCTGCTGCTGGGCTTTATTCTGGCGCTGATGCGTCTGTCGCGTTTCTGGCCGGTTCGCTGGCTGGCGCGGATCTATGTCTCGATTTTCCGTGGCACGCCGCTGATCGCCCAGCTGTTTATGATCTACTACGGCCTGCCGCAGTTTGGCATTGAGCTGGATCCGATCCCCTCTGCGATGATTGGTCTTTCCCTGAATACCGCCGCCTATGCTTCTGAGTCTCTGCGCGGCGCAATTTCATCGATTGAGCGCGGACAGTGGGAAGCGGCAGCCAGTATCGGTATGACGCGCTGGCAGACCCTGCGCCGGGTTATCCTGCCTCAGGCAGCACGCACCGCGCTGCCTCCGCTGGGTAACAGCTTTATCAGCCTGGTAAAAGATACCTCGCTGGCGGCGACCATCCAGGTACCGGAGCTGTTCCGTCAGGCGCAGTTGATCACCTCGCGCACGCTGGAAGTCTTCACGATGTATCTGGCGGCCTCGCTGATCTACTGGGTGATGGCAACGGTGTTATCTGCATTGCAGAACCGGCTGGAACAGCATGTTAATCGTCAGGATTCGGAGTCGAAATGAGCGCCATCGAAGTCAGAAAGCTGGTGAAATCGTTTAACGGCCAGACGGTGCTGCACGACATCGACCTTGATGTGGCCGCCGGTGAAGTCGTGGCGATTATCGGTCCCAGCGGCTCAGGTAAAACCACGCTGCTGCGCAGTATCAACCTGCTGGAAGCGCCCGACAGCGGCACCATCCGTGTCGGAGAGATTACCGTGGATGCGGCGCTGGCCCAGAGCAAGCAGAAAGAGCAGGTGCGTCGTCTGCGTCAGCAGGTCGGGTTTGTCTTCCAGAACTTCAATCTGTTTCCGCACCGTTCGGTGATGGAGAACATCATTGAAGGGCCGGTTATCGTCAAACGTGAAGCGAAGGCGGATGCAATAGCCCGCGCGCGCACGCTGCTGGAGAAGGTCGGGCTGCACGGCAAAGAAGAGAGTTATCCGCGCCGTCTGTCGGGTGGACAGCAGCAGCGTGTGGCGATTGCCCGTGCGCTGGCGATGCGGCCGGAAGTGATCCTGTTCGATGAACCGACCTCGGCGCTGGATCCGGAGCTGGTGGGCGAGGTGCTCAGCACTATTCGCGCGCTGGCCGAAGAGAAACGCACCATGGTCATCGTCACGCACGAGATGAGCTTTGCCCGCGATGTTGCTGACCGCGCCATTTTCATGGATCAGGGACGCATAGTGGAGCAGGGCGAGGCGAAAGCGTTGTTCAGTAATCCTCAGCAGCCGCGCACCCGTCAGTTCCTCGACAAATTTCTCAATCAGTAACGTCACTGCCTTCCCCGGAAGGCAGTTTTAACTCGTTTAACCCCCGCGTTTTTACGCCCTTATTGGCGGCTGTCAGCATAATTTCCGGTGCAATATCACAGGTATTTATTCGGCCGTTAAACCTTTTGGCACATCTGACAAATCTTTTCCTTTCATCGGATATTTATTGGCGTTTACTGCTGCCACTTTCTCTTATTTATATTTTGTCGATTATCAAACGCTATTATCCTTTGCTCTGGCGACGGCGCTGATTATTCACTTATTGCCCGGCTGATTAATAAGTGTAAGGAAACGTTCGCCTAAGTAAATAACTGTGGCAACAGGACCAGTCAGCGGCTTTTAAGAGTTTCGCTACATTCATCATCGGTTCAATGGCGAATAATCGCTGGATAATCATAAAAGCAATACTGATTTCCTCGCTTTTACTTTCCAGCATTCTGACCTACACAGCAGGAGTCATTGAATGAGCCAGACTAAATCAGACCAGATATTGTGGGTAGATACCCTGAAGGGCGCCTGCATATTGCTGGTGGTCCTGTACCACACGGTTTTACCCGGCTTTGAAGGGACGATGAAATACCTTACTGCCGGATGGTTTCCCGCCGAAATATGGATACAGTTTAATACGGTCCTGTCGCCGCTGCGTATGCCCGCCTTTTTCTTTGTGTCGGGATTGCTGGCGACCAATGGCATTATTAACCGGCCCTGGAAACAGGTGTTTACCAGCCGCATCACTAATCTCTTTTATCTCTATATTCTGTGGGGCTTTATTCAGTGGTGGTCAATTATCGGTATCTCTACCGAAATTACCGGCCAGCGTATTTCACAGAATCTGAATGCTGCCTATGCCGGTTCGTTATTCGAATTTCTCAAGCTGACGTTTATGGCCATGAGTACGTCGTGGTATCTCTATGGGCTGGGACTCTATTTCCTCTGCGCCAAAGTGTTCCGTGAATATAAACTGGCCCTGGTCGCGGTGGCGATCGTGCTCAATTATCTGGCGGTTGAGAAAATAATCCCGTTCTGGGGACCTCAGAGCCTGGCGCAATATTTCCTGTTCTTCCTGCTGGGAGCGTTCTGGAGTCAGACCATGCTGCGCCTGAGTGAATGGCGGCGGGAGAATCTTATGCCGTGGGCGCTACTGGCGGCAGTCGCCGGGATTCATGTGATATTTGGCCTCGATAAGAGTCTGTTCCTGTGTGTGCTGGCGGTATTGTTCAGTATCGCCGCCTGCCGCTGGCTGAATCAGCATTTCAGCATGCGCTATCTCAACTGGGTCGGCCGCAATACACTGCAGATTTACGTCATCCACCGTATTTTTATCGAGTTCTTTGGGATGTCCGCGATTCTGTTTGCGCAGCGGCACCATCTGTTTGAGCAGGCCTGGTTTTCGTTCCTGTGGGCCTGTTTCTATCCGGTGGCGATCGTAGGGATTTGCTCGCTGTGTTCAGTGGCGATCTGGTCGCTGACCAACCGCGGAGTGGGGCAGTCGCTGTTTGTGTTTCCGACTTTGGTTAAGCGGGCGCATGGCAGGGGGTGAGGTTTGCTTAGCAGCGAGGTGGGCGGTAGCTTCCACCCGGAAGCGGGCAGGGTACGCTAAGCAGCGGGCTGACGCTGAGAAGGTTACGCCCGCCAGGCTATGGGCAGTTTCAGGTCGCCCGTGCAGGCGGACGCGTCAAGGGGCGGACGCCCGCCCCTTAACAATCCCGGCGTCCGGCCTGCTTCACCGCCGCTTCGCGGTCCCTTCGCTTCTTCCGGATTTCTCACGGACCGCCGGGACGCGCCATCCCTGGCGCGAACCCGTCTCTTCGCGACATCCCTGTCGCTCGTCCTGAAATCCCTCATCCGCTCAGCGGTTCTGACGGCCTCTCCAACCCCTCGCTGTTACTTCTTCTTTTTGTGTGGGGTATCTCATCGCTTTACGTTTCCGGAGCTGTCACTGGACAGCAGACAACGCAGCACTAAAAAACATAAATATTTTGCAGGCGGGGGGGTTGGGAGAGGCGTCCGAAGCGCTGAGGAACAACCGGAGGCAAGGATGAGCCGACAGGACGTCGGCGAAAGGACGGTACGAGCCAGGGATGGCGAGTCCGGACGGTCCGCGGGCCGCAGGGCGTGACGATGGGACCCCGTGAAACGGGGCGGGGAGGCAGCCGGACGCCGGGATTGTTAAGGGGCGGGCGTTCGCCCCTTAATACGACCGCCTGCACGGAGGACCTGAAACTGCCCACCGCCTGGCGGGCGGAACCCGCTCAGTGTGAGCCCGCTGCAAGGCGAACGAAACCTTCTCATAGCCCGTTCGCGCAGCGAACACCCCGGCTTTTTCACGTGCAGCCTGCAAGGCGAACGAAACCTTCCCGGCGCCCGTTCGCGCAGCGAACACTCCCAGCTTCAGCTCCGCAGCAAGCCCGTTCGCGCAGCGAACACTCACCCCCCTTAAGCGTCACCGCTACCCAATCGTCATCAGACTCGCATTACCACCAGCCGCCGCCGTATTCACACTAAGCGAACGCTCAATCAGCAGACGCTCCAGCAGCAGATTGGTCTCGCCACGGGCAAAGCCCTGCACCGACACAATCGCGCCGTCACGCGCCGCAATCTGTTCGCACAGGGTGCGCAGCTGATCGGCATCGCCGTGATAAATCACCGCATCAAACTCCGCCGTTAACGGGTCACGCGCCAGCGTAATGCGCGCTTTCACGGCGTCAGGCAGCGAAGCGCGCAGGGCGCGATGCAGCTCATCGTCCTGCCACAGCGCTTTACTGCCGACGCTGGTGACTGCCGCCAGCTGGATTAACGCATCCTGCTCGTTGTCCGCCAGACAGAGCACCTGATCGCGCGGCAACAGCGAGAAGGTGTTGCGCTCGCCCGTCGGGCCGGGCAGCAGACGGACGACGCCCGCCTGCGCCAGCTCGCCATAGTGGTAGCAGAGTTCAGCCAGTTCCGGCCTGTCTTTGGCCCAGCTGCTGAGTGCCTGATGCGGTGCCAGCAGTGCCTGACGCAGCGTGCTGTCCGCCGGGCGTTCGGCATCCTGACGATCAAAGGTCAGACGCAGCGCGCTATCCGGGCGATGGGCCAGCAGGCGGTAGAGATAGAGCGGACCACCGGCTTTCGGACCGGTTCCGGATAAGCCTTCGCCGCCAAACGGCTGCACGCCGACCACCGCGCCCACCATGTTGCGGTTGACGTAAAGATTGCCGACCCTGGCGTTTGCCGTGACCTGCGCGATGGTCTCGTCGATGCGGGTATGCACACCCAGCGTCAGGCCATAGCCGGAGGCGTTAATCTGCTCAACCAGCTTCGGCAGAGTAGTGCGGGTGAAGCGCACTACGTGCAGCACCGGTCCAAAAATCTCTTTATCCAGATCGCTGACCTGATTCAGTTCGATCAGCGTCGGCTTAACAAAGGTGCCGCTGTTCCACTCCCTGCTGTCCTGCGGGTTATCCTGCACCGCCTGATAAACCGTGAAGCCCTTGTTACGCATCGCCTGAATATGGCGATCGATATTGGCTTTCGCCTCGGCATCAATCACCGGGCCGATATCGGTTGAGAAGCGTTCCGGATTGCCCATGCGGCACTCCGCCATCGCGCCACGCAGCATCTTCAGCGTATGGTCAGCGACATCTTCCTGAATGCAGAGCAGACGCAGGGCAGAGCAGCGCTGTCCGGCACTGTCGAAGGCAGAGGCGACGATATCGATCACTACCTGCTCCGTCAGCGCGGAAGAGTCGACGATCATCGCATTCATCCCGCCGGTTTCAGCAATCAGCGGCACCGGACGACCATGCTGGTCAAGGCGACCGGCCAGATTACGCTGCAGCAGCGTCGCGACCGCAGTCGAGCCGGTAAACATCACGCCACGCACCCGATTATCCCCGGTCAGCTGTGCGCCGACGGTTTCACCCTGACCCGGCAGCAGTTGCAGCACGCCTGGCGGTACACCCGCATCCAGCAGGATCTGAACCGCCTGCGCAGCAATCAGCGGCGTCTGCTCAGCCGGTTTAGCCAGCACGCTATTACCTGCGGCCAGTGCGGCCGCAATCTGACCGGTAAAGATTGCCAGCGGGAAGTTCCACGGGCTGATGCAAACCACCGGACCGAGCGGGCGATGGGTTTCGTTGTCGAAATCGTCGCGCACCATTCCGGCGTAGTAATAGAGGAAATCAACCGCTTCGCGCACTTCCGCGATGGCGTTGTTGTAGGTCTTGCCCGCTTCACGCACCAGAATGCCAAGCAGCTGCTGCATCTGGCCTTCCATAATCTGTGCGGCGCGTTCCAGAATCGCCGCACGCTCCTGCGGCGGGGTGGCAAACCAGATCGGCCCGCTGTTCACCGCGGCATCCAGCGCCACAGAGACTTCCTGTTCTGTCGCTTCACGGACCTGGCCCACGCGATCGCCAGGTGCCGCTGGGTTCAGAATGTCGCGCAACGCGCCCGCACCCGCTTCACCGTCGATCATTGGCTCGGCCAGGCAGGGTTGTGCCGCGCTGCTCAGCAGGGCACTGGAAAGTGAGGCGAGACGGTGTTCGTTGGCCATATCCAGACCCGCAGAGTTGACGCGGTTCTCGCCATACAGCTCGCGCGGCAGCGGGATCTTCGGATGCGGCAGGCCAATAGCACCTTCGCTGGCACCCAGTTTCTCGACGGCGGTCACCGGATCGGCCACCAGCTCATCAATCGGCAGCGAGGTATCAGCAATGCGGTTTACGAATGAGGTGTTGGCTCCGTTCTCCAGCAGACGACGAACCAGATAGGCCAGCAGGGTTTCATGGGTACCGACCGGCGCATAGATGCGGCACGGACGATTAAGCTTGCCGTCCGCCACTTTGCCGACCACCTGCTCATACAACGGTTCGCCCATGCCGTGCAGGCACTGGAACTCATACTGACCGGGATAGTAGTTATTGCCCGCCAGCTGATAAATCGCCGCCAGCGTGTGGGCGTTATGGGTGGCGAACTGCGGATAGATCAGGCTGGGCACGGCCAGCAGTTTGCGGGCGCAGGCCAGGTAAGAGATATCGGTATAAACCTTACGGGTGTAAACCGGATAGCCTTCGAGTCCCTCCATCTGGGCGCGCTTGATTTCGCTGTCCCAGTACGCGCCTTTCACCAGACGGATCATCAGGCGACGGCGGCTGCGCTGCGCCAGATCGATCAGCTCATCAATCACAAACGGACAGCGTTTCATGTAGGCCTGAATCACGAAGCCGATGCCGTTCCAGCCTTCCAGCTCTGGCTCGAAACAGAGTTTCTCAAGCATATCCAGCGACAGTTCCAGCCGGTCAGCTTCTTCTGCGTCGATGTTAATACCGATGTCATAGGAGCGGGCCAGCAGCGTCAGTGATTTCAGAATAGGGTAGAGCTCTTCCATCACGCGCTCATACTGCGCACGGCTGTAGCGGGGATGCAGTGCGGAGAGCTTGATGGAAATGCCCGGGCCTTCATAGATGCCACGGCCATTCGACGCTTTACCGATGGCATGGATCGCCTGCTGATAAGAGAGCAGATAGGCTTTGGCATCACCTGCGGTCAGGGCCGCTTCGCCCAGCATGTCATAGGAGTAGCGGAAGCCTTTCTCTTCCAGCTTGCGGGCATTGGCCAGCGCTTCGGCAATGGTTTCACCGGTGACGAACTGCTCACCCATCAGCCGCATCGCCATATCCACGCCTTTGCGGATCAGCGGCTCGCCACCTTTCCCGATAATGCGGTTCAGCGAGCTTGAGAGGTTGGCTTCGTTGTGGGTCGAGACCAGACGGCCGGTAAACAGCAGGCCCCAGGTCGCCGCGTTGACGAACAGTGACGGGCTGCGTCCCAGATGTGACTGCCAGTTGCCGTTGCTGATCTTGTCGCGGATTAACGCATCGCGCGTTGGCTTGTCGGGAATACGCAGCAGCGCTTCGGCGAGGCACATCAGCGCCACACCTTCATGAGAGGAAAGGGAGAACTCCTGCAGCAGGCTTTGCACCATGCCCGCGCGTCCGGTTGCCCCTTTCTGGTGCCGCAGCTTGTCGGCGAGCTGGTAAGCCAGCTGATGGGTTTTCTCTGCCAGCGCCGCCGGTAAGCGCGCCTGCTCCAGCATCATTGGCACCGCATCGGTTTCCGGACGACGCCACGCGGCGGTCACGGCTGAACGGGTCACTGACTGAGGTAAAATCTGCTCTGCAAAGTCGAGGAACGGCTGGTGCGTCTCCTCTGGCTGGACGTCGTCGGACTCCGCGGCTGCCTGGGCAGAAAGCGGGAACTCCGGCACGGCATCGCCGCTTTCCAGCTGGCCCAGGTAATTAAATATCGCCTGTTTGATCAGCCAGTGTGGCGTGCGATCGATACGCTGCGCAGCCAGTTTGATGCGCTCGCGTGTCGCGTCATCCAGTTTTACACCCATGGTGGTTGTAGCCATGACTCCAGAGCTCCTTGATAGTGGTTCGATACGGCGTTGGCTGCACTATCACTTAAGTTGCAACTTTGTGCAACCGTGTTAAATGTGAGCCAGTTAACACCCTTTTAACGTCGACGATTGTTAAATCCCGCAATGCGGCACGGATATTGCTGCAAGATCCTCGCCAGTCTGGCAGACCCGATGAAAAGCGGGTTTCAGGCAGGTAATACGATGGTGCAACCGGATAACTGTGAGCGAGTGCAACCTATGAGCACGTTTTCACAAACGGTTAGTGAAATCACTGTAACGCCTGTGTTAAATCCATTGTGCGCACAACGCCTTTCCGGCAGGATACCGCGCCGCTGGGAAATGAGTGACGCCCTGACGAAGAAAATCGGCCCGCTTTGCCCCGTTCCGGCAGGCGGGTAGCTGGCGATTTCTCTGGGATATCAAATAATAAGTGGAGAGACAGATGAGTGTAAGTACACCAATGCTGGTGACCTTTTTGGTTTATATTCTTGGGATGGTATTAATCGGTTTTGCGGCTTATCGCTCGACCAAAAACTTCGATGATTACATCCTCGGTGGCCGCAGCCTGGGTAGCGTGGTCACGGCACTCTCTGCCGGTGCATCGGATATGAGCGGCTGGCTGCTGATGGGTTTACCAGGCGCAATCTTTATCTCCGGTATCTCTGAAAGCTGGATTGCGATTGGCCTGACCATCGGTGCCTGGCTGAACTGGAAAATCGTGGCGGGTCGCCTGCGCGTTCAGACCGAGCATCACAACAACGCGTTGACGCTGCCGGACTTCTTTACCAGCCGCTTTGAAGACCACAGTAAAATTCTGCGTGTGATCTCCGCTATCGTTATCCTGGTGTTCTTCACCATCTATTGCGCCTCGGGCGTGGTGGCCGGTGCGCGTCTGTTTGAAAGCACCTTTGGTATGAGTTACCAGACTGCCCTGTGGGCCGGTGCAGCGGCGACCATCCTCTATACGCTGGTGGGCGGTTTCCTGGCGGTGAGCTGGACCGATACCGTTCAGGCGAGCCTGATGATTTTTGCGCTGATCCTGACGCCGGTGTTTGTGATTATCGCGGTCGGCGGCTGGTCCGATTCGATGGCGGTGATTGAGGCGAAGAGCCTTGAAAACCTCGACATGCTCAAAGGGCTGAACTTCGTCGCGGTGATCTCGCTGCTCGGCTGGGGTCTGGGTTACTTTGGACAGCCGCATATTCTGGCGCGCTTTATGGCGGCAGATTCACATCGTTCAATCCGTACCGCGCGCCGTATCGGTATGACCTGGATGGTGCTCTGTCTGGCAGGTGCGGTCGCGGTGGGCTTCTTTGGTATTGCCTACTTCCAGAACAACCCGACGCTGGCAACCGGCGTTAACGATAACGCTGAGCGTGTCTTTATCGAGCTGGCTCGTATCCTGTTCAACCCATGGATTGCCGGGATTTTGCTCTCTGCGATTCTGGCGGCGGTGATGTCCACGCTGAGCTGTCAGCTGCTGGTCTGCTCCAGCGCCCTGACGGAAGACCTCTATAAAGGCTTCCTGCGTAAAAATGCCAGCCAGAAAGAGCTGGTGTGGGTAGGGCGTCTGATGGTGCTGCTGGTGGCGCTGATTGCAATCGCGCTGGCGGCTAACCCGGAAAACCGCGTGCTGGGCCTGGTAAGCTACGCCTGGGCGGGCTTTGGTGCGGCGTTTGGTCCGGTCGTGCTGTTTGGCGTCTGCTGGAAGCGCATGAACCGCAACGGTGCGCTGGCGGGTATGATTATCGGCGCGCTGACCGTGCTGGTGTGGAAACAGTATGGCTGGCTGGGCCTGTATGAAATCATCCCTGGCTTCATCTTTGCCAGCATTGCGATTGTGGTCTTCAGCCTGATGGGACGTGAGCCATCAGCTGAAGCGCAGCAGCGCTTTGCCGCCGCTGAGGCCGAATTCCAGACCAAATAAGCGAAGCGTTAACCGGCAAGGCCCGTCCCGCAAGGGGCGGGCCTTTTTGTTACAAAGATAAATCACCCAAAGATGAAATTATCTCCGCCAGTAACTTGTTTTTTTCGCAGCGATAATGATAATCGGTATCGTTTACACTTTACCTGTTTTTACTGTTTATTGACGCTGCTTAACATTCAAGAGGTTGGCGATGTTTGTTCCTTTTCTCATCATGCTGCGCGAAGGGCTCGAAGCCGCGCTGATTGTCAGCCTGATTGCCAGCTATCTCAAGCGCACCCAGCGCACCCAGTGGTTCCCGGCGATGTGGGCGGGCGTGTTTATCGCCGCTGCGCTCTGTCTGGGCCTGGGTCTGTTCATCAATGCCACCACCGGTGAGTTCCCGCAAAAAGAGCAGGAGCTGTTTGAAGGCATCGTGGCGCTGATTGCGGTAGTGATTCTTACCTCAATGGTGTTCTGGATGCGCAAAGTCGCCCGCAATATCCGGGTCGAGCTGGAGCAGGCGGTCGATCAGGCGCTGCAACGCTCCGGCCGTGGCGGTCTGGCACTGGTGCTGATGGTGTTTCTGGCCGTAGCACGTGAAGGGCTGGAGTCGGTGTTCTTCCTGCTGGCGGCCTTTACCCAGGATGTCGGTTATGCGCCGCCGATTGGCGCGGTGCTGGGGCTGGCTACGGCGGTCGTGCTGGGCATGCTGCTCTACTGGGGCGGTATCCGCCTGAACATGGCGCATTTCTTCCGCTGGACCAGCGTGTTCATCCTGTTTGTCGCCGCGGGCCTGGCAGCCGGTGCGATTCGCGCCTTCCACGAAGCGGGCTTATGGAATCGCTTTCAGGATGTGGCCTTCGATCTCAGCAATACCTTATCGACCCATTCGCTGTTCGGCACCCTGCTGGAAGGGATTCTGGGTTATCAGGAAACGCCAAGCGTCAGTGAAGTGACGGTTTACTTCGTCTACCTGATCCCGGCGCTGATTCTGTTCTTTATGCCTGCGCGTCCTGCTGCGTCGGCCACGGTTTAAACAGACAATTTTTGGGCGCATCCGCCGCGCCTGCAACTTAACAGGGAATATCGAGATGACAATGCGTTTTCGCCGCAAGGCACTGCTGCTTCCTCTGCTGGCAATCTCCGCTTCCGCGGCTGCGGCGGTTCCTCAGGTTACCGTCAGCGTCAACGACAAGCAGTGTGAGCCGATGAGCTTAACGGTCAAGGCCGGCAAGACTCAGTTCCTGATTAAAAACAACAGCCAGAAAGCGCTGGAGTGGGAAATCCTGAAAGGCGTGCTGGTGGTTGAAGAGCGTGAAAACATCGCGCCGGGCTTCAGCCAGAAGCTGACCGCTAATCTGGAAGCGGGCGAATATGAGATGACCTGTGGCCTGCTGAGCAATCCCAAAGGCAAGCTGATTGTGAAGGGCGAGGGCGCCGCGACAGGCAGCACTTCCGCACGTATGCAGCTGGAAGGGCCGATCACTGCCTATAAAGCGTATGTGACAGAGCAGGTGAACCAGCTGGTGAGCAACACCCAGGCGTTCACGGATGCGGTTAAAGCGGGTGATGTGGAAAAAGCCAAAGCGCTGTTCGCCCCAACGCGTCAGTACTACGAGCGCATTGAGCCAATTGCTGAGCTGTTCTCCGACCTCGACGGCAGCATTGATGCCCGTGAAGATGACTACGAGAAGAAAGCGGCCGATCCTAAGTTCACCGGTTTCCACCGTCTTGAGAAAGCGCTGTTCGCTGACAACAGCACCAAAGACATGGCGGACTACGCTGATAAGCTGAACAAAGATGTGAAAGATTTGCAGGTGCGCATCAGTGAACTGGCCTTCCCGCCAGCCAAAGTCGTCGGCGGCGCAGCCGGTCTGATTGAAGAAGTGGCGTCCAGCAAAATCTCCGGCGAAGAAGATCGCTACAGCCGTACCGACCTGTGGGACTTCCAGGCCAACATCGATGGCGCACAGAAAATTGTTGAACTGCTGCGTCCTCTGGTGAGCAAAGCGAATCCGCAGCTGCTGGCCAAGGTTGACGCCAACTTCAAAAAAGTGGATGCGATCCTGAGCAAGTACCGCACCAAAACCGGTTTCGAATCCTATGAGAAACTGACCAGCGCCGACCGCAACGCGCTGAAAGGACCGATCACCGCGCTGGCGGAAGATCTTTCATTACTTCGTGGCACCCTGGGTCTGGATTAATCATGAGTCGTAAGGAAGATGACGCGCAGCCAGCGCGTCGTCGTTTACTGAAAGGTCTGGGCCTGCTGGGCGGTGCAGCGGCCATCGGCGGCGGCTGTCCGTTCCATGCCGCGGCTGCAGACAGTTTTTCGCCGGGTACAGTAACGCCGCAGGCGCGGCAGCAGACGCAGCCGTTTTACGGTCAGCATCAGGCGGGCATCACGACGCCTCAGCAGGCTTCCATGATGCTGGTGGCGTTTGACCTGCTCAGCAGCGACAAAGCCGAGCTGAAGCGTCTGTTTCAGCTGCTGACCCAGCGTATCGCCTTTCTCACTGCGGGCGGTCCGGCACCTGCGGTCACCAATCCGCAACTGCCGCCGATGGATTCCGGCATTCTTGGGGCGACTATCGCGCCGGATAATCTGACGATTACCGTGTCGGTCGGCAATGCGCTGTTTGATGAGCGCTTTGGCTTAGCGCCTCACAAGCCGAAAAAATTGCAGCCGATGACGCGCTTCCCCAATGATTCGCTTGATGCCAGTCAGTGTCATGGCGATCTGCTGTTGCAGATCTGTGCCAACACGCAGGATACGGTGATTCATGCTCTGCGCGACATCATCAAGCATACACCTGACCTGCTTGGCGTACGCTGGCGTCGCGAAGGCTTTATCTCCGATCACGCGGCACGCAGTCAGGGGCAGGAGACGCCGATCAATCTGCTGGGCTTCAAAGATGGCACCGCCAATCCGGATACCCACAATCCTGCGCTGATGAATCAACTGCTGTGGGTGACCGCCGATCAGGATGAACCGGCCTGGGCGCGCAATGGCAGCTATCAGGCCGTGCGGCTCATCCGTTTTCACGTTGAGATGTGGGATCGCACACCGCTGGGTGAGCAGCAGACTATTTTTGGACGTGAGAAGCTGAGCGGCGCGCCACTGGGGATGAAGCATGAGCATGACGTCCCGGATTACGCCCGTGACCCGGATGGCGATGTGATTGCACTGGATGCGCACATCCGTCTGGCGAATCCCCGCACGCCAGAGACCGCCAGCAGCCTGATGCTGCGACGCGGTTACAGCTACTCGGCGGGTATCTCCGCATCCGGCCAGCTGGAGATGGGGTTGCTGTTCGTCTGCTATCAGCACGATCTGGAGCGCGGTTTCCTCACAGTGCAGCAGCGTCTGAACGGCGAAGCGCTGGAAGAATATATCCGGCCATTCGGTGGCGGTTACTTTTTCGTTTTACCCGGTATCCCCGACGCCAGCCATTATTTAGCGCAGTCGTTGCTGGAAGCCTGATTAATTTTCAATCACGGTGGGCGAGCCGGTCTCCGGCCGCCCACATTTCAGTTTCAGCGCTTTGCTTGCTGAGTTTAAACTGAGATTTCGCGGGTGTACTGCTTATATAAAATATGCTAATCCACTGTAATACAGGGTTTTTACATTTTGGCGTAAAAGAAATACCGACCCGCGATGAGCAATTCCTTTGCCAGCAGTTAAAATTACTATTGCAAACCTCTAACGAAATGATGCACTTTATTCAACAGGCGTAATCGGATGTGTCGATGTATCACACTGGAGTTCGCGCATGGGTCGAGTCTTTTATGGAACGTCACTGTCACTGAATAAATTGCGCCTGACCGCGAGGGCAATTCTGCCTCGTTATTTCTCCCTCTCCTCAACCTATTCTTTTGTCTTATCGCATCCTGTTTTATCCGGTGTTCAGCCTCGCCACTGCGTTGCTGCATACCCACTATCCTGTCCTGTCATGGCTCTAAAGGAAGCCAACTGAAACCTCTAAAGCGTTCACGTAATCGCAACGGGCCACCGGCCTCGCGCGGGAAATGAAACCAACTGAAAGGTGCCACTATGGGAAGACAGAAAGCAGTGATCAAAGCGCGTCGTGAAGCCAGAAGAGTGCTTCGTAGTGACTCACGCAGTCATCGTCAGCGCGAAGAAGAGTCGGTCACTTCGCTGGTGCATATGAGTGGACTGGATGCAATTGGCATGGCGCGTGATACGCGCGACCGGTTACCGATTGAAGCCCGTAATGAAGCTCAGGCGCACTATCTTAATGCCATAGGAACGAAACAGCTGATCTTCGCAACCGGTGAAGCCGGATGCGGTAAAACCTGGATCAGTGCTGCGAAAGCAGCTGAGGCCCTGATTAATAAGGATATCGACAGGATTATCGTTACGCGCCCGGTACTTCAGGCAGATGAGGATTTGGGATTCCTGCCCGGTGATATTTCTGAGAAATTCGCCCCTTATTTCCGCCCGGTTTATGACATTCTGGTTAAACGTCTTGGCGCATCATTTATGCAATATTGTCTGCGTCCGGAAATTGCCAAGGTAGAGATTGCGCCCTTCGCCTATATGCGTGGCCGCACCTTTGAAAATGCTGTGGTGATTCTGGACGAGGCGCAGAACGTGACCGCCGCGCAGATGAAAATGTTCCTGACCCGACTGGGCGAAAATGTCACAGTCATTGTTAACGGCGATATTACCCAGTGCGACTTGCCCGCTGGGGTGCCTTCCGGTCTCGCGGACGCGCTGGCGCGTTTTGAAGAGGACGAGATGGTTGGCATTGTGCGCTTTGGCAAAGAGGATTGTGTGCGTTCTGCGCTGTGTCAGCGCACCCTGCACGCATATAGCTAGCGTTTGATTGAGTAGAAGTGTAGCGCCCAAACCCGGCTCCGGCCGGGTTTTCTTTTCAGGGTTCAGGGCGGCGCCCGCGGTCGTACTCATATGCCGGTCAGCGTGCAACAGGCAAAAAAAAAGAGCCTGAACTTTCGTTCAGGCTCTTCTCAGAAGATGGCGGTGAGAGAGGGGTTCGAACCCTCGATACGTTGCCGTATACACACTTTCCAGGCGTGCTCCTTCAGCCACTCGGACACCTCACCAGATTTACTTCACTGACCGCGCTGGGTCAACGGGGCGGTACTATAGGGAGTCGGCTGAAAACGGTCAAGCACTATTTTCCTCTTTTGATCTATTCGCTTAAGCTCTGAACGAATCGATTTACTGCGGCATAAAATCGGATATTTATGCCGCCTGTTCCGCCCCCATAGACGCTAAATCAGCTCTTCACCCGATTCGCGAAACTTTTACGCAGCTTCTGCAGCTTCGGTGGGATCACCGCCATGCAGTAGCCATTGCGCTGGCCCGCGCCTTCCCAGTAATCCTGATGATAAGCTTCAGCGGGATACCACTCTTTCAGCGGCTCAATGGTTGTCACCACCGGCACATCATGATCGGCCTGAGCACGGGCAATAGCGGCGCGCGCTTCTGCTTCCTGTTCTGCATTCGTCGGGAAAATCGCTGAGCGATACTGTGTGCCGATATCGTTACCCTGACGGTTAAGCTGGGTCGGGTCATGCGTGACAAAGCTGATATCCAGCAGATCGCCGAAAGTCACTTTCTCCGGATCAAAACCAATGCGGATCGCTTCGGCATGACCGGTTGCACCGCTGCAGACCTGCTCATAAGTCGGATTAGGACGGGCACCGCCGGTATAGCCGCTTTCAACCGACTCAACGCCGATCACATCCTTAAAGACTGCTTCGGTACACCAGAAACAGCCGCCAGCGATAACTGCGTATTCGATTGCCATAATAATTTACTCCTGTCAGGTCGAAAGAGGTGAATGGGGGCGCGGCAGACCGCTTTCAACTAGATCAGCATCTCCGGTTTAAAATCTCCGCTCTTATCCAGCATTTTGTCGCTCATCACGCTGAAGCGGCCTTCGCCCGTGTAGTGCAGGGTAGCGGGATATTCCGGCTGCTCGGCGACGTGCGCTTTCACGATCTCAAAAATAAACAGGTTGTAGTTAGCGACCATCGAATCGTCATAGAGCTGACACTCAAAGCTGGCAAAGCATTCGGCAATCATCGGCGCGCCTACGACCTGAGCCGGTTCGGGTGTCAGGCCAAAGGCCTCAAACTTATCAAGCTGATCGCCGTGGCTGTTGCCGATTGCTACGACTTCATCGATCAGCGAGGCCGAGGGGATGTTCAGGACACACTGACCGCTGTTGCGAATCAGCTCATGGCTGTGATTCATTCCGGAAATCATGCAGCCGACCAGTGACGGCGAGAACTCCAGCACCGTATGCCAGCCGAGCGTCATGATGTCGTGCTGATCCTGATACTGGGAACTGAGCAGCAGCACCGGGCCGGGTTCAAGATATTTGCGGGCTTTGCTGACCGGGAAAGCATATTTGTGCATGCGTTGGCTCATGGCCTGACTCCTTAAACGGAAGGGTGCCATTAAGTGTAGAGCACGCTGCGGGTGCAGCAGGAGCGCCAGAAGTCAGAAATGCGAGGTGGAGGGTGGCGTGCGGGATGAGCCGACATTTTTACCGGCCGTATCGCGAGCTTAAGGTTTCCTTAATATACCGTCGCGATACTGCCAGTATTAACTGAGGATAATGCTATGAAAACTGCTCCTGTTACCCTGTCTGCACCGGTTTCACGTCCGATGAGCGAATATGCTGCACTGCTGATTGCCGCAGCCACCGTTGTTCTGTTCCTGTCTGCCTGGTTCACGGCTTAAAACTTAACGACGGCCCGGCAACCGCTTCGGTCGCGACGATTCCCTAAGAAAAACTGAAACCGGTGTAGCTGGACGATGCGGCTGACAATGCTCAGCCCGAGTCCGATACCGCCGTAGCGGCTGTCCATCCGGATAAACGCTTTACTCAGCTCGCCACTTTTACTCTCATCAATGCCGGGTCCCTCATCTTCCACCACCATCATGGGGTGGGGAGCCGATAACAGCTGCACGCTGATCGTGCTGTTATCCGGGCTATAGCGATGGGCGTTCTCGACCAGATTACGCAGCAACATCTTCAGCAGCGTGGCATCCCCACGCACAAACTGCTCCTGCGGCAGATCGAGCAACAGCGTCTGCTGATGCGCCTCCAGCATAATGCTCAGTTCCGCCTCCATCGGCAGAATCACATCTTCGATCAGCCCGACGTTCTGATAGGTGCCGGAGGTAAATGATTGCCCGGCACGCGCCAGATTCAGCAGCTGCGACACGCTGTGCGTCATCTGATCCAGGCGCTGCACCAGTGGCTGAACTTTGACATCGCTGTTACGCTCGATTAATTCCAGATGCAGACGTAATCCCGCCAGCGGCGTACGCAGCTCGTGTGCCACGTCGGCAGTAAACAGCCGCTCGCGTTCAAGACTGGAGTTCAGACGCGCAACCAGCTGATTGATCGCCTGAGTGACCGCATCGATCTCATGGACCTGACTGTGGCAGGCGACCGGTTCGAGATTCTCTTCGCTGCGACTCTCCAGTTCCCGCTGCAGCTGATACAGCGGCCGGGTGATCCACTTCACCGCCTGATAGCAGAGCAGCAGCGTCAGGGTAATCATCACCAGACTCGGCACCGCCAGGCTGGCCACCGCTTCATGCACTTCACGCTTAACGTGGCTGTCCATGTTGCGCTTCTGCAACTGCGCTTCTACCAGAAACTGGATCTGCTCTTTACTCTCATGCCACAGCCAGACCACGCTGATCACCTGGAATACCAGCAGGATCAGACCAATGGTCAGGATGAGTCGAAAGCGCATACTGTGGTGATCGAAACGTCTTATCATGTTGCCTCGCGAACGCCATCCTGCGTCACCAGTGCATACCCAAAACCGCGCACGGTGCGAATGGCGCTTTTGCCAATTTTGTCGCGCAGATTATGAATGTGCACTTCCAGCGTATTAGTAGAAGGCTCCGTCTCCCAGTTATAGATATCCTGGTAGAGAATTTCACGGTGTACCGGATTGCCTGCCTTGAGCATCAGCCGCGACAGAATCGCAAACTCTTTCGGGGTCAGATCCAGCAGCACATCATTGAGCATGATCTGACGATGCGTCATATCCAGCGCCAGCGCACCCACTCTGACATGACTGTCGCCCTGATTAACGTGACGACGGATCAGTGCGCGGATGCGCGCCAGCAATTCATCCAGCGAAAACGGTTTGATCAGGTAGTCGTCCGCGCCAGCGTCGAGTCCGGCAATGCGCTCGTTGATGGTATCGCGCGCGGTCAGGATCAGCACCGGCGTCATCTTCTTCTGGCGCCGCAGTCGTATCAGGAAATGCAGGCCATCTTCGTCCGGCAGGCCAAGGTCCAGCACCACCAGACTATACAGGCCGCTGGCGAAGTGCGCTTCAGCATCCCGCACCCGCGTCACGCCGTCACAGACATAGCCTTCGCCTTCCAGCGCCAGCATTAGTCCCTGCAGCAGCAGGGCGTCATCTTCTACTATCAGTATCTTCATCAGGGTTGGCTCCGACACGACGTCAAAATATCATCCGCAGGCACATATTCGTGGGTCGCGGTGCCGGTTAATCCCAGCATGGTTGAAAACAGATTATCCTGTGAAAAATCATCTGTCGCCGCCAGTTTATTCAGACAGCCGCGATTAACCGCATAACGTTTCTGGTAATCGTCGGAAAGCCAGATCAGCAGCGGCACATGTTTCTGGGTATCCGGCGCGATAGCATAGGGCAGGCCATGCAGGTAAGCCCCATTTTCACCCAGCGATTCACCGTGATCAGAAAGATAGACCAGGCTGGTGGTGAAGCGATCCTGATGCGCACGCAGTACGTTAATCGCTTTATCGACGATGTGATCCACATTGACCAGCGTGTTGTCATACGTATTGATCAACTGCTGTTGCGAACAGTCCTGAATCTGGTTGGTGTCGCAGGTCGGCTCAAACTGACGGAACTGTGGTGGATAGCGATGGCTGTAAGTCGGGCCATGGCTGCCAATGGTGTGCAGCACAATCACCGCATTGCCTTTTAACTGGCTGATGTACTCATCCAGTCCGTGGAACAGCACGTCGTCATAACATTCGCCATCAATACACATGCCGGGCAGATTGAGGCTGGTCATATCCTGATGCGGAACGCGATCGCAGGCACCTTTACAGCCGCCGTCGTTCTCATTCCACAACACGCTGATCCCGGCGCGCTGAATCACATCCAGCAAGCCTTCCTGATGCGCGGCCAGCACATCATCATAATGAGCGCGTGGCATGTTGGAGAACATGCAGGGCACGGAAACCGCTGTCGCCGTGCCGCACGAGGTGGTGTGCGGGAAATAGATCACATCATCTTTCGCCAGTAAGGGATTGGTCAGACGACCATAACCGCCCAGCGAGAAGTTTTGCGCACGCGAGGTTTCGCCCAGCACCAGAATCGTCAGATTCGGCTTGCCGCTGGCGCGGCTGGGTTGCAGGTGCGCATCTTCACCGATACGAATCAGCGGCGCGTTCTGCAACTGCTCATGCTTATACCAGGAGAGCGTTGCCGCAATGCTGTTAGACGGGCTGAGCGCTTTGACCAGCTCGCGGTTGTTGCGGAACAGCGAAGCGTAATCTTTATAGAAGAGCAGGGCGACCAGCACGATCAGCGCCGCGGACAGCAGCACGCTGAGCAGTCGCGCCAGCACGCCGCGCCACTGCTGCTTTTTGATGCGCGGCCAGAACACCAGCAGCGCCATCAGCACGCCTGAGGTGAGCAGGGTGAGCAGCAGCTTCGGCGTAATCAGCGCAAAGGATTCGGACGCGGTGGTATCCATCATATTGGTGATCATCGAGCGATCGACCACGATGTTATAGGTCTGAATAAAGTACTGCGCCGATGCGGAGAGCAGAATAAACAGTGCGGCCAGCAGCCGATCCAGCCAGATAAACGAGGCCAGCGTAATCACGATGTTAATCACGCTAAAGGCGACCAGCGGCATTGATAAAAACACCAGCGTGGTATGCAGGTTGTCCAGCGGCATCACTGCCAGTACCTGACGGTAATAGGCAATATTAAGGAAAACCGCGATATAAACCGCAGCCAGAATCAGCAACGTAAGGCGGCCAATCAACGGCCTTTTCAGGGTAAACGCCATGTTAGCAGGAACCAGAGTAATAAAAGTGTCATGAGAGTGCGCTTTCAATATTAGGAATACCTTAAGAAGCTTAAGGTTTGGGGATGACCCACTGTACAGAGAACAAGACGACGGAAACTCCAGACAGCAGCGGATCGGTTACGGCCTGCTGCTCTGAAGCCATGCAGAACAGGATGGGATGTTTATGCTGATTTAACCGCAGCGGCTGGCATGAAACCTGCATCTTTCTGGCATAACCCCTGTTAATGACTACACTTAATGTGAAGATGTTCTCAGTCAGGAAGTATTGTCAGCAATGCGCTTGCAAGTTTGAGGAGAGTGACCTATCCAATCACCGCGTTTTATCCCTCAATCACCGCTTTATCAGAATTTCCCGCTTGCTGACCAGACTGCGTCAGGACATTCTTGTTTTAACTCAATGTTTTATTAAAATTCGATTTTCAGGAGAAGTAACGTGACTCAAGCGGCAGACACCCATGCCAGGTATCCGACATTAAGCAGCGGGCAGTACGCCTTCTTTTTTGATGTCGACGGCACGCTGGCAGCGATTCAGTCCCGTCCCGAAGCGGTATTTATTCCTGAGCAGGTCATCGCACAACTGCAGCAGCTTTCTGCACTCTCTGGGGGTGCGCTTGCGCTGGTCTCCGGCAGACCTATAGAACAACTTGATGCGCTGGCCGCACCGTGGCATGGCCCGGCTGCGGGCGTGCATGGTGCAGAGCGCCGTGATGCAGAAGGAAATCTGCAACGCATCAGCCTGCCGGTCGAGGTCGAACAACCGCTCAGAACAGAACTGCAGGCGGCAATGGCTTCCTGGCCTGGCACGCAGCTGGAGATCAAAGGCATGGCCTTTGCCCTTCACTACCGTCAGGCGATGCAGCATGAGCAGGATGTGATGCGACTGGCTGAGCAGTCCGTGAAGCGCTTCCCCGGACTGGCGCTTCAGCCGGGAAAATGTGTGGTTGAGATTAAACCCGCAGGTATCGATAAAGGCGCCGCGATTGGCGACTTTATGCAGCAGTCCCCTTTTGCCGGACGTACGCCGGTCTTTATTGGCGACGACCTCACTGATGAGAAGGGCTTTCTGGCCGTCAACGAACGGCAGGGCGTCTCGATCAAAGTCGGCGAAGGTTCCAGCCAGGCCGATTATCGGCTGAATGATGTCGATGCGGTTTACGGCTGGCTGGAAAGAACATTATTACTATTAGAGCAAGACAACGTCGGTAAGGAGTTTAGGTTATGAGTCGTTTAGTGGTTGTATCTAACCGTGTCGCCATGCCAGATGGGTCTAAAACCAGCGCTGGCGGCCTGGCCGTCGGTATTCTCGATGCACTGAAAAGCACCGGTGGAATGTGGTTTGGCTGGAACGGTGAAATCAGCGAGTTCACAGGCGAAGACGTTGAAGACGTCAGGGTTCAGGAGCATGAGGGAATCGAGTATGCCTCGTTCCCGCTGAGCCAGAACGATTACGATCTCTATTATTGCCAGTTCTCCAATACGGTTATCTGGCCTGCCTTCCATTATCGCCTTGACCTGGTGCAGTTCCAGCGTGAAGCGTGGGAAGGATATTGCGACGTCAATGATTCGGTGGCGCAGCGTTTAAAACCGCTGATCAAGCCAGACGACATTGTCTGGATCCACGATTATCACTTTTTACCGTTTGCCGCCGCACTGCGTCGGGCGGGCATTAATAACCGCATCGGTTTCTTCCTGCATATTCCGTTCCCGACGCCTGAAATCTTTAACGCACTGCCTCCGCATAAAGAGTTGCTGGAAATGCTGTGCGAATATGACCTGCTGGGATTCCAGACCGAATCCGATCGGGTGGCGTTCCTCGACAGCGTCAGCCAGCTCACGCAGCTGCAGAATAAGGGCGACAAAAAGCATCGCGCCTTTGGCAACACCTTTATGACTGAGGTTTATCCGATCGGGATTGAGCCAGACAGTATTAAAGAGATGGCCGAAGGGCCGCTGCCGCCGAAAATGGCTGCCATGAAGAAAGAGCTGGGCGATGCTCGCAATATCATTGCCTGCGAACGTCTCGACTATTCGAAAGGCCTGCCTGAGCGTTTCCTTGCCTATGAAGCGCTGCTGGAGAACTTCCCGGAGCATCGCGGCAAAATCCGCTATTCGCAGATTGCGCCAACCTCGCGTGGCGATGTGCAGGCGTATCAGGATATCCGTCATCAGCTGGAGACCGAAGCAGGGCGCATCAACGGTAAGTACGGCACGCTGGGCTGGACCCCGCTTTACTACCTTAACCAGCATTTCGACCGTCGCCTGCTGATGAAAATCTTCCGCCTGACCGATGTGGGTCTGGTCACGCCACTGCGTGATGGTATGAATCTGGTCGCGAAAGAGTATGTGGCAGCGCAGGACCCGGACGATCCGGGTGTACTGGTGCTGTCGCGCTTTGCCGGGGCAGCCAATGAGCTGACCTCTGCGCTGATCGTCAATCCTTATGACCGTGATGAAGTCGCCGCCGCGCTGGACAAGGCGATTACGATGCCGCGTACCGAAAGGATTTCACGCTATAACGACATGATGGCGGTATTGCGTAAGAATGATATTACCGCCTGGCGTGAAAGCTTCCTGAAAGACCTGGAACGCATTGATCCACGCAGCGTGGATCACAACACGGCCAATAAGGTCGCAACCTTCCCAAAACTCGCCTGATCTGAGTCCGGGCTAAGGTAGTAAAAGCAGCGATAACCGCATGGCGGTATCGCTGCTTTTTTTGGACCCCGATCACAGAAAGCCCGTCGCGTATCTGTTATCTCGGTCTGCGGCATGGCATGCAGACCCTTAAAATAGCTGCTTAGTGTGGCCCGATTCCTGCTAGCGCAGCCGTAAACCCCGTCATATCAGGCTCTGCCACTTTCTTTACCTTCAATACTCAAGTTTTTCTTCATCCTGCCGATAGTGATAGTGCCAGCGCATCATCCCCTGTTAATTCATTCGTCTTTCTTATGTAACCCCTTGTTACAATGGGTATCGTACCCTGTACAGACCCCTGTAGCTGTTAACGCCAGGTTGCCATAAATCTTCCATGATGCCGTAGAAACCTTAACGGTTTCATTACTCACCCTCTGCGATACTCCCCTTAAGTAACTAATTTAAAAGCAATTACCTCCTCTGCTCTCCAGCATAATCTTCTGATAACTCTCGTTTGGCTGGTTCTAAATAGGGAGTTAAAACGATTAACACCTGATATTCATTCCGGACTGCTCAAAGCGTCGAATAGCGATAGTTTTACCCCCTATTAAACCTTTCTCAGGACCAATTGGACTTAAAATCGGCCTTTTTTGCTCAAAAAATGAGCAGCCGGTAAGAAACCGTAAAGCTTTGCTGAAGAAATTTGCGTTAAAAGTGTGATCTGCGTCACACTTTATCTAAAATTACGCTTCCCTGTCGTTGTATGTCGAAATCAGACGATATAGATTTGCCTTGTTTTCGGAATAGTCCTAAAAAACGTAAGAAGATGTCACGGAAGATGTCCGGAACTCGAAAATAGAATGGCATGGATTTTCGACCTTCGGTGGGTCTGAAACCCACAAAAACAGAAGGCGAAAACTGTGACATTAATGTTATGTGAGTTTTTTTTGCCATCTTTTGATTTAACAAACAGCAGCTCGAACCGCAGATTTTAAATCTGCGATACAGTTACGTCGCATCTCTCAGGATGGAAAAATAATGAACACCTCTGAAGTACTCAAACATATTTATGACCTTAACTTGTCTTATTTACTGCTTGCGCAGCGTTTAATTAACCAGGATAAAGCTTCTGCAATGTTTCGCCTCGGAATTGACGAGAAAATGGCGAACGCGTTATCTGAATTAACCTTGCCCGAGATGGTAAAAATGGCGGAAACCAATCAACTGGTTTGCCAGTTCCGTTTTACCGAAAGCAGCACTATTAATCGTTTGACGCAGGAATCACGCGTGGATGATTTACAACAAATCCACACCGGCATTTTATTATCGAGCCGTTTACTGCGTAATGCGTCTAAAGATGAAGCGCCTGCTAAAAAGAGAGCAATGTCATGAGTGAGAAAAGTATTGTTCAGGAAGCACGTGATATTCAGCTCGCCATGGAGCTCATCACGTTAGGTGCGCGCTTACAGATGTTAGAGAGTGAAACTCAGCTGAGCCGTGGTCGTCTGATCAAGCTCTATAAAGAATTACGTGGCAGCCCGCCACCAAAAGGCATGCTGCCGTTCTCCACGGACTGGTTTATGACGTGGGAGCAGAACATCCATGCTTCTATGTTCTGCAACGCCTGGAAGTTTTTACTGAAAACGGGCCTGTGCAGCGGTGTCGATGCCGTGATCAAAGCTTACCGCCTGTATCTTGAACAGTGTCCTCAATCGGACGAGGGCCCGCTGTTGGCGCTGACTCGTGCCTGGACCCTGGTCCGATTCGTTGATAGCGGTATGCTGGAACTGGCTGATTGTAAGAGCTGCAACGGCAGCTTTATTAACCATGCGCATCAGCCTGTTGGCAGCTTTACCTGCAGCCTGTGCCAGCCGCCATCACGTGCCGTAAAAAGACGTAAACTTTCTGCAGAACCTGCCGATATGTTTCCACAACTGCTGGATGAACAGGTTAAACACGCCGTTTAAATTTGTTCGCATTGTGGAAGCCATCCAGCAGCGGTTAATACCGCTGCTTTTTTTTTGCTTGCGGTTCAGGAATAACACCTGCGGCTCTCTGGCTTAACTTCCACCAACACGTTACGGACGTAAGGATATTTTTGTGCTGATAATTATAGGTTACCTGATTGTTTTAGGCTCCGTGTTGGGCGGATATGCGCTGGTAGGTGGCCATCTGGGCGCGCTTTATCAGCCAGCCGAATTATTAATGATCGGCGGTGCCGG
>Ga0308156_1001266_pt1 | contig 32100 bp, 35 predicted proteins | sample PhyAR2_FD_201041 | JGI IMG/M metagenome (GOLD analysis project Ga0308156, IMG submission 201041) | Phyllosphere microbial communities from UC Gill Tract Community Farm, Albany, California, United States - DLSL A.R2 | ecosystem: Host-associated > Plants > Phyllosphere > Unclassified | place: USA... | reverse complement strand
GAACTCATCGAGGCGCGGGACTAAAATCCCATTCAGACGCCGGATAGATTCAAGCAAGCCAACTTATCGTCAAAATCGGTGTTGCAAAAACGGGAGTGACCATAGATTCCGTTTTCCAAGCGGACCCCTGGTTGCCCGCGCATTCATATTCTTTTGCGCAGGGAAGGCTGGTTAGTCAACCACAAGAAAACCCACCGAATTTACTGTCAGGAAGGACTGAATCTGCGAGCAAAACGACCACTCAGGCATGTTACAGCCAGGCACCGACACGCCCGTCCAGAAGTGACCGCATTAGATCAGTGCTGGAGCATGGATTTTGTTGCTGATAATCTGTTCAACGGGCGTCGGATACGTGCCCTAACTGTAGTGGATAATTTTAGTCGTGAATGCCTGGCGATCGAAGTTGGTCAGGGGCTGCGCGGAGAGGATGTGGTGGCTGTTATGGAGCGCCTGAAACAAATGCAGCACCGTATACCACACCGGTTGCAGACGGATAATGGCAGCGAATTTATCTCTAAAGCGCTTGACCGATGGGCATACGAAAATAAGGTGACAATGGACTTCTCACGGCCCGGCAGACCGACAGATAATGCTCTGGTCGAGTCATTCAACGGGAGCCTGCGCGATGAGTGTTTGAATGTGCACTGGTTCCTGTCACTGGAAGATGCTCAGGAGAAGATCGAGCACTGGCGGCAGGAATATAACCAGTACCGGCCACATTCCTCATTAAATAACCAGACTCCGGAAGAATTTGTCCGAAACCTGCAAACAGACCCGGATCTCTGATTTATCCTGGCATCAATATTGGGAAGGGATCACCACTTCATGGACTCTAAAACATGGTGCTTCTGAGAACAGGGGTAGGCCGATTTTGTTCAGATAGCCTAAATCGTGCCCACCGAACTCTGAAAGAAACGCACTATGCTTTGCGGCGCATCGTCATCAAGACACATATTTAGGACTTTAGCTGAACCAATGGACGCATCTTCACTACGCCGGAAAAGCCTCACTTCATATGCGGCCAAAGCGCCCTCAAGGTCGTCAGGGTATGCAGCGATGACTTGTCCGAGTTCCGCGCCATCGAGCATCGCTAGATTCGCGCCTTCACCCACAGGCTCCATCAGATGCGCCGCATCTCCAAGCAGCGTCACACCGGGAACGCGACCCCACTGGTGGTTGGTAGGTAGTGTGTGGACTGGCCGAAAAATCGGAGCTGTTTGACCTTCGGTGATTAGTGCGGTAAGCGCTGGGTCCCATCCGTCAAATTCCGTGGCAATGCGGACTAAGGCATCGTGAGAATCATATGCCTTCAATTCCAACGACCACACCATCGGTTTGCGTAGTGCCACGTAGGTATGCAATCTACCGTCCGGCTCTCGGTGCGCGAAGATAGCTTTTCCTGGTGCCATCGCAAAGAATGCACCGCTTCCCACAGCTTGGGCGCTTGCTGGATGCCGGGTATCAGCATTTACCAAATACGTTTCGATGTAAGTGATGCCGACGTAAGCCGGTTTCTCGTCGGACAAGAGCGATCGGACCTTTGACCAAGCGCCGTCAGCACCAACCAGGAGACCCGTCTTCAGCATGTTTCCATTCACGAACGTCAATACATGTTGACCATCATCGCATGGCATGACCGATTCAACCTTGTGGTCCCAAAGAACTGTTCCAACAGGCAAAGAATCCAGTAGCAGTTGCCGCAGATCACCCCTACGAACCTCCGGTCTACCACCTAAGCCATCGTCGGGCTGGTCGAACAGTACTCTGGCGGTCTTGTCAAGCACACGTGTAGACTGGCCTTGGGCATAAATTAGTTGGACAAATTTGTCGTACAGCCCCGCGGTTTTCAATGCTATCTGGCCGCTGTCATCATGAATGTCGAGCATGCCGCCCTGCTCGCGAGTTACATGCGAAGCCTCAGCCTCATACACGGTTGAGGCGATGCCGTGCACATGAAGTACACGAGCGAGCATCAATCCGCCAAGGCCAGCACCTACGATAGCGATTGAGTGTGTCATTTTGAACCCTTTGATGTAAATGCGACGTTTTGATAGAAAAATTAATAGAGCTTCGTTCCATTATGATGGAGTGGCGTTCCGCATTTGTCACGACATGGGGTGGCTAATAAATTAAAGTCATCTCTGCCACGGGACGACGCACTCTCGCGAACTTGAAGCATTGAAGCAGGGATCAAGCTGCTCGAGAAGGCCGATGAGCGCGGGCTCACTTTCCTTGCTCTGTCGTAAATGCTGCGTAGTGTTCATCGTAACGAGCCATCGCACCCTCAATTTCGGAAAGATGCTCAAGCGTCCATAAGTAAAGAGCCTGGAAGGGGAGGTCTAGCGAACGGCCGAGCGTCGTTATTTCGTATTCGACGGCAATAGGTGAGGTCGCGATCACTCTCCTTTCGACAATCCCGTGTCGTTCAAGTCGGCGCAAGCACTGCGTCAGGGCCTTTTGAGTCACTCCCTCTATGCGACGCATAATGGCGTTAAATCGCAACGGTTCATTGCGAAGCGACGCAAGGACGAGCATTGACCACTTGTCGGCGATCTGGTCGAGCATAAGGCGGCTGGGGCAAATGGCCGGTGGCAATGATTTTGATCGAGATTCTGGCATGGAGGTTTCCTAAAGGCTATCTAATTGCATTGTAGTACCTGATTGACACCAAGTATACGAAAGATATCATTCGTGTGCCATCCACAGACTTTATTCATGGCTGGGTGCAACACGGCGGGCATAGCAGATTCGAAGAGATATTTATTCGATCAATACAAAGCTTATTCATAACGTAACGAGGAATACAAATGATTGCTGTTACAGGTGCAAACGGAAAATTGGGTCAATTAGTTATCAGAGAACTCTTGCGAGTTATTCCCTCACATCAAATCGTTGCGGCAGTTCGCAGCCCAGAGAAAGCCGAAGATTTGCGCGCTTTGGGTGTGCAACTGCGCGAAGCGGATTATGATCGTCCAGAGACGCTGGAGGTTGCTTTTAGAGGTGTAGACAAGTTGCTACTCGTCTCAGCGGTACAGCCTGGCGAAAGATTCCGGCAACACAAAGCCGTGATCGACATGGCAAAGCGATCTGGTGTAAAGCTGATCGCCTACACCAGCATGTTGCGGGCCAACACATCCCGCATGATTCTTGCCAATGAGCATAAAGCAACAGAAGAGTACCTGCAGAACTCTGGCCTGGAGTTCGTTCTGCTGCGCAACGGCTGGTATCTAGAGAACCATACTGAAACGCTCTCTTCGTCAATCGAGCACGGAGTGATCATCGGTAGCGCAGGGGAAGGGCGATTTGCCTCTGCTTCACGCGCCGATTTAGCCGCCGCAGCTTCTATTGTTCTAACACAGCCGGGTCATGTGAAAAAAATCTATGAACTGGCAGGCGACCATTCTTACTCGATGTATGAATTTGCTGAGGAAGTCTCGAAGCAGGCTGGTAGGCCAATCGCTTACAACAATTTGAAACCAGCCGAATATGAAGCCCAGTTGCTAAGCTTCGGGGTTCCGAAAATGATAGTTGATGTTATCATTGATGCAGATGCGAGATCGTCGTCGGGGGAACTGGACAGTACCTCGCGAGACCTGTCTAAGCTTCTTGGCAAAAACACGACGACCCTTTCAGAGGTGATAAAGGTTGCGCTTCTGGCTTAAACCAATTTATCCAAGCAGCGGAGCAATGACTTCATCTTTAACTATTTCAGCCTCGAGCAATAGACTCTGTAGTGGGCCAATGTAGACGAGGCTTGGTTCGCTTCAGATGGACAATTTCTGCTTAGGCCTCATAGATGCAAGTAGCAGTTGGCAGTGTCTGACGTGATCGTGATAAGGAAATGCTAGCTGTCGCAAGTTCGGCTGGCTGGTTCGAGCGATGACTTTGGAATTGCGTTACTTACTAGGCTTTATTGCGGTGGCTGAAGAACTACGCTTCGCCCGTGGCTGAGCGGTTACATATCGAGCAACCACCATTGCCGTATGCGATTAAGGAACTTAAATTCTATTCGGGTGTGCAGTTCTTTGAACAGACGAAACGACGCATGCGGTTGAAATGGGCGGATAAGGATTTTAGAAGAGGCACATCGCATCGTCGCAGTTATCAACTAAGCCAAAGCTTGCGTGAAAAAGGTATAGAGCAGGCGATCACGGTGCTGCAGAAGTTTGCGTGAGTGCCTAGCGGCAACGGGTTCGTAGCTGAGGTGTTATGGTAAATCTTTGTTTTTCATCGGGTAAAGACTATAGCTGATTCATGTTAGGTGACATAAGGCCGATGACAGATCGGCCATCACAAATAATTCTTTATAGGTATAGGTGCCACTGCATCTAATTAAAAATGTAGAAAGTTAAAAGAGAGATTTGACCTCAATCGGATAACCTAAATGCGATGCCGCCAGATCGACAACTTAAAAGCGATAGCCGCTGAGGAAAAATCAACCTGTTACGAATCTCTATTGGTTAATTAATACGCTTAGCGTATAAGAATTTCCGATTTCCAAACTTACCTTGGGTAAAAGTGTCGCGATATTCGGCGCAGCTTGGTGGCGTCCGGTTTAGTCAACCACATCATTTTCTGATGGACAAAGATGACTTTATCCCCAAACGATTTGCAGCATATAGAGCAGCTTCTTTAGCCTGCAGATCCATCGATTTTCTACTTTCGCGCATCTGCACCGTGCGTTCTGGCCCGCTTCTTGTGGCGTACCGTTATGGAATGGAGGTACGGGGGAAAACTCAAGCACGAGCTGTACTCGTTTAGCTAACTCCTCTCCTTTGATTTTAGCGACTAATTCAAGCGCAAAATCGATACCAGCCGTTACACCACCCACCGTTACACGATTACCATCAAAAACCACGCGCTGATCGGTGTGTGTTGTTCCCCAATAAGTCAGCCACTGCCCAGTGTGTCGTGGCCCGATACCTTTAAGTAATCCGGCTGCATCCAGCACTAATCCGCCGGTATACACGCTGGTGACCCACTTAGCCCTGCTACCTTTTTGATATAAAAAATCTATTACTGAGGATCGCGCATACAGGCGATAGTGTCCATAATACCGCTAGGAACAAAGAGTATGTCAAAATCTGACCGACATTGGGAAAATGTTTTTTCAGCTACAATTGGCAAACCGACATCGCTGCACAGCGGCTGCGTATCTTTCCAGATTAATTGGCTGTTAAAATGGCTATTTTTAGAGACGGTGAGCGGGGCAATAAGATCCCCAGTGCGGTGATGCCTCTAATTAGTTGAATCTGATGTATAACACGGGCTTTTGAGGTTATCTCATGGCCAGCGTTAACGTTCATTGTCCCCGTTGTCAGTCTGCTCAGGTTTATTGCCATGGTCAGACCCCTAGAGGGCATGACAGATTTCGCTGCCGTGACTGTCACCGTGAGCTTCAGCTCACTTATGCTTATGAAGCACGTAAGCCAGGTGTTAAAGAGCAGATCACTGAAATGGCCTTCAATGGTGCCGGGGTTCGCGATACCGCCAGAACACTGAAAGTTGGCATTAACACCGTCATCCGGACTTTAAAAAACTCTCGCCAAAGCGAATAACGTCTTCGCCTGCTGCCCATGCTGATGTTGCGCTTTACTGCGAACTTGATGAGCAATGGAACTTTGTTGGCAGTAAAGCCCGGCAGCACTGGCTCTGGTATGCGTACAACACCAAAACAGGCGGTGTACTGGCCTACACTTTTGGTCCCCGGAACGATGAAACCAGCCGGGAGCTACGGGCACTGCTTACACCATTCAACACCGGCATGATCACCAGCGAAGATTGGGGCAGCTATGCCCGTGAGGTGCCTAAGGATAAACATCTGACAGGCAAAATATTCACCCAACGCATTAAGCGTAATAACCTGACGCTCCGCACCCGCATAAAGTGGTTGGCTCGTAAAACAATCTGCTTCTTGCGCTCAGTTAAGATCCACGAAAAAGTGATCGGCGCTTTTATCGAAAAATACATGTTCTACTAATTGGACGCACTACCTACAATAGATGCCATGAGTTCTCTGTGTAACTTATGAGGCTCATTAAAATTAACTTTCAAACACTGCCTCACTGAATGATACAATGGCGAAGGTAATAAACTAATTTTCCAAGAAGAGGTGAAGTTTTGAAAAATGACTCGTTTATTGGAATTATTAGAGATGCTGTTTATAAACTTTTTTTGGAAAAAGGGATTAATAATGTCTCAACACGAGATGTTACACGCAAACTAAATATATCTAGAAGCCATATCTACCATTACTACAGCGACTGGAATAGTCTCAAAATTGACGTACTTGAAAATTTGCTAGATAAAGACATCAATGAATATATGCATGTTGTCGGAAATGAAAATTTCGCAACATCAGTAGATGAAATTATTCATTATATTGACTACCTCATACCAAATAAACCCTCTTTACAATGGATTATTTATCTAGAGTTATGGCCTCTTTCTGCTAGGGAAAATGAGTACAGAAATATTATGAAAAGACATTTAATACGATGGATGGAAATAATAGAGAATATAATTCACCGCGGAATGGAATGTGGTGAATTTATAGTTTTAGATAAATCAATTGCAGCCAGACAGATTAGTTCGATTATCGATGGGTATTCCAGTATGCTTATACTGGATTATTCAGTGGAAAAACGTAGTGATTTTCTCACCGAAATATTTGATCTCTCTTTTAGAATAGTTAAAGTAATTCCTTAATTTGATACCCGAATGAACCGTCCGACTTACTGCTTTACTTTGGGGAAATATCCCAGAATACGCAACATTTTACTTTGTGGTGTGCTGTAACCAGCAGCGCTGGAATCCTTCCAGGTGTCATCCGCTTCGGGATGAGGTCCTGATAGAACAACGGTTCCTTTTCCGTAGTTATATTTTGCCATAGCTACGTCACCGTTGCCGTAATATGCAAGAGGGACATATCCCTTACTTTTAACGCTACTATCAAAATAGGGGCCATCCTGATAATAAAATGCTTCAGTATTGCGCCCCCACTTTATCGGAATAGTGTAATCCGACTCGTCATATATTCTCGATTCAGGCCTGCCAACCTCAGAATCGAGAGGGCTATCGATAAGCTTTAACCAATTATCATCAGCAAGATAGGCTCCCATACATAACCCCAGATAACCTTTACCATTTTTCACGAAATCACGGATAGCTCTTGCTCCCGTTTCACCAATTGCACGATATGCTCCGGGTATATCCTGCCCTCCGCCAGGTTGAATATAGAGGTCAACGTTTATCAGGTTCTCTTTGTTTAATTTCAGCACTTCATTCTCGCCGATGTAGAATATATTAACAACTAATCCGGTTTCTTTTAGGGATTTTGCAACCATCTCTGAGCAGCCGGGACACCCTGCTTCCCCTCGGTAGATCGCAACATTTAGGTAGGGTGTCGTGGTAGTATGTGCCATCACAGGGAATATGGCAAACACAGATAATAATCCGGAAACGAATGAATTCTTATTAAATATTTTAATTAAAATATTTTTATTTTGATGGAGCATAACTATGGCCTTTTTTTCAATGTGCTGACAATATTAGAGCGATCGCTCTAATATAGATTGTTAATTTTATTTGTCAATGCTTTTAATAGATGAATTATCAACAATGACCCCACTCAATTATGTTACCACCACATTCACATGTTTGTATCATTGTTTCCTTAAGTATACCTAGTATCATTAAAGCCCCTAATTGACTTAACATCTTATTGGCATAACATCAAATCGCTATCTGGTACGTTCACTCTCAGATAATGTAATCACGTTAGTTGACGTTCTGATAGATGCTGATAAAAAGGCTGCAGATGGTGAATTGGAGGGAAACTCTAATGCACTTTCTTTGCTTACAGAGAAGCCGTCACTGACCCATCAAAGATGCAGTTATGTCATCCCTGAACAATACTGACATAGTCCATCCTGAAAATATGAGGTAGATTATCTAAAATAACATTCCCTATAATGAAGGAACTATTACCTATAGATGTAAATGGAATGATATGTCCAGCATGGACACTTGCAGTTGTGGATTTTATATGTAGTTATTACTCGTGCGTTATTATTGCCAAAGAAAATTTAATAATTAGTAGTCGCATGAGTTCTTTAAACTGGCAATAATTAAATCCACTAACTTCCTTAATTTACATAAATACCCCTACAATAGTCGATAAGAGCAATATTAATCCTACTGACATATTCATTTTAAACAATTTAAAGCTTTCATCTGATTGACTGATATTTAGTTTAACTATTTGCCACATCAGGTGTAAAGCTATAAAGACCATACCAAAATAATATTCTGGAGACATGTCTAACAATACTCCACCAAGTATCCAAAGCGTAATCGTTGCCAAATAAAAAGTGCCAATCCACTGCCTAGCATTATCTGCAAACAAAAGTGCAGTCGACTTTAGCTTAAGTTTTGCATCATCTAAGATATCGACATATGCATAAATAGAGTCATAACCCACTTGCCAGCAGACTGCACCCAGCCACATAGCAATTGCTCCTGGCGGTATCATCCCTTTTGTGTCTGACCATGCCATAAGCATGCCCCAATTAAATGCCATACCGAGTGGTACCTGCGGCCAGTAAGTAAATCTTTTGCAGAGGGGGTATATAAAAACTATGGGTAATAATCCGATAGCAAGCCATTGAGAAAGGGGATTTAGAAATGTGAGAAGAGAGGCCGCAAGTATCAACTCAAACAAAAGGAATACTACACCCTGTTTCACGCTAAGTTCTCCACTCGCTAACGGGCGAAAACGTGTACGCTCAACGTGAGCATCGAAATTCCTGTCAGCAATATCATTTGCTGTTGAACCTGCACTTCTCATAATCAATGCTCCCAGAGAAAATACCATTAGTGGGAGTATATCGGGCACTCCTCGTGAGGCTTGAACAAGAGTTGCAAGGCAGGGAAGTAACGTTAACCACGTTCCAACTGGTCGATCAAGCCTTGCTAGGCGAGCGTAAGGCCTCCATCCTGCGGGAAGTAAGCGGTCAACCCAACTTGTGAAATGAATATCACTGAGGTCGGTTTTTTCGGGTATAACTTTCATTAATAGATTTCTCCGGAGTGCATTTGAGTACCTCAATGCCTGCATGAATTTCAGTGACTGAGTAAATTTTCAAGTAGATTGCATTACAGGGCTGGGTTTAAATAGTAGAAATTTTTTCGAATTACGTAAATGAAATTATATTACCTGTGGTATTAGAAATTGGAATAGCTGATGAGAATGAAAAATATGCAAAGATGGGCGACGGTTAAGCACTTTCGCTTGGCTGTTGCGCTGGTAGAATTGGGTAGCGTTCTGCATGCCGCGAGTGCGCTAAAAATCTCGCAACCTACAGCAAGCAAATTGCTACATCAACTTGAAGAAGCTGTGGGGGCTCCGCTTTTCAATAGAAATCGCAGAGGCGTCACACCAACCGAACTAGGCATTGCTTTCGCTGAGCGTGGTAAAATAGTGCTCGCCCAGATTAACAGGGTTTCTGAAGCTATCGATTTAATTGGAAAAGGTGAGTGTGGCAAAGTTTGCGTTGGGGTGATGCAGACCAGTTCAAGCTATTTAATCCCATCGGCTATAGAACATCTATTGTCTTTCAATCCCTCAATTTGTGTTAAAATTATAGAGGGTATAAATTATGAAATTTTACCTCGTCTTATTTCTGATGAGCTTGATTTTATCATAGGAAGACTGACCGATGTCAGCGTGCACAGTATGTTGTATCAGGAGATTTTGTTTAATGAAAAGGCTGTAGTTGTTGCTCGCCGTAACCACCCATTAGCCTCAGAGGAAAATATTAACATAGAGGAATTCGTCTCACAGTCATGGATACTCCCTCCACCTGAAACCTCGTTACGGAAACATTTTGATGAGGTTTTTAACCGAAAAAATATTACTCCACCATCACCTGCAGTCGAAACTGCATCATTTTTTAATACGCTGTGCCTTTTAAAAAGAAAAAATATTCTCGGTATTTTACCTGCTTCCGTTATGTTCAATGATGAGCATAATTCTCAACTAATGTGTCTGCCCACTTTTCAACCTCTGGAAATGGAAAGTATCGGAATGCTTCGCCTTAAAAAAACCTCCCTGTCACCAGCATCTATTGCATTTGTGAACTCGCTGCGGCACGTTATAAAAAGGCTTTCCACAGACAATTTTTAATGGCTCCACGGGAAATACGGCTTTATTTAATGAATCGTTCTTCTGGCGGTAGTCAATATTAGACCACCACGCTTTTGATCTTGCAATGATATCTCGTGGTAGAAAGACCTTTTTATTTCAAGACACTTTTTCTTCTTAAAATAAGGGGCAGGCTTATAACTATTTTTAAGACTAGTATCGAAAAAATATGGTTAGAGCTTTACCCGGGGCTAAGCAGCGCAGGTGCCGTACCCCACAAGTAAAAAATAGGTATTGTCCAATATAGTATGGGGCCAGGAATAACCGCTTCCTACGTCGCCGTTTGCACTGCGTTAATACCAATCATGTATTTAAGTGGTGTAAGGAGTATCAGAAAAGCTGCCTCGCAGCGATAACCGGCTCAGAAGGGGTCGTTCCGGCTTACGAGCTGTGGAAGAACACAATGGAAAATGAAATCCTTAAAGAAGCCGATTAACTGGCAAAAATGGATAGCGTATGTGCTCTTAATACACAGCTACGTTGGCTGACTGCGGAGATTCGTCCACTGAGAGTGTTGCGTGCGCAACTATCCATTTGTATTTGTCTCAGGCCAGACTGGCAGTATGGGCGTAAAATAAGTTTATCTGACCTACTATATCTTTAACAAAGTGTCCGAAATGATTGTACCATTACAGTCTGTAGCTGCGATATTCCTGCTTCGCGGCATATATCTATTCGGCTAGTGTAGGACTCATAAAATCAATTAGTAAAGACAAATATCCACATGGACTCATAACACCGGAAACGGCGTTATGAGTTTCACTTCGTTAAAATGAATAGAGTGAAGCTGCTGATTCACCCAATTTTTTTGCTAGATCAGATGAGGCATAACGCGCTGTCACCACTTCAATATAAGCGGCACGATCCTCGGTTTCAGCCTCACGAATAGCTTCATCTAATTCCTCACAGGTAGTGACTCGGCGACAATACCAGTTATTACATCCCAGTGCCTCCGGTAATTGGGCATACCTCCACTGTGGCAGGTCGTTATAAATTGCTTCTGGGTCTTTGCACAGCAAACGTTCGATGAGATAACCATCATTATTGAGTACAAATATGAGTGGTTTTAAATCAAATCGACCAAATTGACTTATTTCCTGGGCTGTGAGTTGATGCGAGCCTTCTCCTGTAATTAGAATGATTCTTCTTTCTTGCTTCGCGATTGATATGCCAAAAGCAGCAGGTGTAGCCCAACCGATAGAACCCCATAATGTTTGATTATGGAATTGCGCGCCTTCAGGTAGTAGAGTAAAACCCAATCCCATGGATACCGTACCGGTTTCTGCAATAATAATATCGTCTTTCCTGAATAATTCCTCAAAGCGAGGGTAGAGATACTGAGGGGTAATTTCTCCTGAAGCTTCCATCATTGGTTTACCTAAACCTGTTGGCGACGGAATTTGATATTCTTTAAAAGGTAATAAGTTTATAAGGGTTGAAAGCACATCTCGCATAGAAATATTTTCATAACGAATCAAACCGACCTGAACATGATCTGTCATAATGGCGATAGTTTTTTCTATAGGTATCTCTGCGGTAAAACCACCCGTGTTAAAATCACTCATAAGGGCACCGATCATTACCACGCAATCACTGTTTTCGACAAATTGTCTGACGCCCGGGTTCATTAACTGACCGTTATACATCCCAACGTAATTCGGATGCGACTCACTAATAATGGATTTATCCATAAACATGGTGGCAAAGGGCATGCCAGTTTGGTTGATGAGTTCAAGCACCTCATTAATCAGGCCATAACGTGATGCAAGCATACCTGGAAGCATGCAGGCGGATGCACTATCAGCCAGTGTTTTAACTATTAATGAAACGGCCTCAGCAAGAGTTTTGTTATCACTTACCTGCTGTGTCTGAGGAAGAAGTTTTTCCGGTGTCTGAATAGGCTGTGTGGCATAATCAAACGGTAGTCCTATATAGACAGGACGACGCTCTCTTAAAGCCACCTCAATCAGGCGTTCGGTCTCTGCAACACAATTTTCGGGAGTCATCACAGCGTGTGCACAGGAGAGTCTCTTCCCAATTTCATAAAACAGGCTGAAATTACCATCTCCTAAGGTATGATGTACAAGACGAGCATTCTTCTGCACACCGCTTGCTGGCATACCTACCAAATGAAATATCGGCAAATTTTCAGCATAAGAACCTGCAATACCGTTAATAGCACTGAGCTCTCCGACACCAAATGTCGTTGAGAGTGCAGCAATGCCGTTAACTCGAGCATAACCATCGGCGGCATAGGCCGCGTTCAATTCATTGCAGTTACCTATCCATTGTATTGTCCGGCTTTCGCAGACAGCGTCTTCAACAGGGAAAGCAAAATCACCTGCAACACCAAATACATGGTTAATACCTAAATCATGTAAACGTCCCAATATATGTTCGATAACTGTTAGATGCATTGATCTCTCCAGTAGTAAATAGGCGGGCGTTTCAGCCCAATGATTAGCACTCCAATTGTTAAGGGCGTTTGCCATAAATAGGAAATGCTTTATAATCATTGAAGATATAACCAAATGTAATTGGTGAAGTAAGTGGATATACGTGCACTGCGTTATTTTATTGAAGTGGTACAGCTCAACGGATTCAGCAGGGCGGCTGAGGCTCTGTTTGTAACACAACCAGCGATTAGCCGTAGCATTCTTAGACTTGAAGATGAACTGGGATTCAAATTGCTTATCCGCGAACCAGAGGGTGTCCTCATGACTGATGAGGGCAGAGTTTTGTTTGAATATGCTACGCAGATCATAGAGCAGTTCAACTGTATGAAAAAAGCTTTGCAGGATAAATCCGGCCCCTTAACTGGAAAGCTTAATGTTGGGTTACCCCCTATCATTGCCTCGACTTATTTCGCTGATACCATCATGGCATTCAGTACTCGTTATCCGCTTGTGGAACTTAAAATATTTGAACTTGGTACCGAGCAGGTATTGGCTGCTATGGCAGAAGGTCATTTGGAAACTGCTGCTGTAGTGTTGCCATTTGATGATAAACGCTTTCATTTACAGCGTTTTGCAGCTGAAAAATTGATGGTAATTGTTAATGCACGACACACTCTGGCAAAAAGAGCGCAAGTAAGCTTTCGAGAACTAACCGATGAAAAGTTTGTTCTTTTCGCAGAAAATTTCCGTATCAATGAACTTGTCCAGCATGCTTGTGGGATCCATAACTTCAAACTAGTCGTTGCGGGAAGGAGTAATCATCTTGATCTCATTTTGGCAATGGTCAATGCAGGTGTAGGGATAACATTACTGCCTGAGAGTATATGGCGTATACATCCAGGGCATGGACTGGCAGCGATCAATTTGACTGATCCAGTACTTTCTTACGATCTTGCCTTGGCAAATGCAAAAGGGTATCAGAGCCGAAACTGTGTTGCGTGGAATCGACTCGCTCAGGAAATGCTAGGTATTATCCCATGTGCCACTATTATCTCCCCCGGTAGCAAAAAAAATTAATAGTATGCTGCCTGCATTAGTTGCTGAATTTAATAAAAAACTGTTAGAGAACACATAGACCTAATAAATAAATTTTTTATTTATATACTTTCGTTTAAGCGTCAGTTTTTTCCATTGGACTGCCATAATTTGTTATGGCAGCTTTGTATTCATCTTCTTCACCCAAAGACTGAGCGCCCAGGCTACACCCCAGACAATGTATTTTACAATGATAAGAGTCGCCATTATTCATTTCCTTCAATTAATAGCATGTTACCCGCCGTCGTTAGGCCAGTGATAATGTATTGACCATCATGATTACTCTGGACGCTAGACACCAGTCCGTTGTCGATGAGGTAATAAAAATGCCACTCCGCAACCTCAGGAGACAATTCAGGGAAGTATTCTAGCTGAGCCTGACCATTAATTTTGACGAATTTCAGCATTTTGTAAACGACGCCGTTATCTCTATTCATTGTCATAGCCTTTATTTTGCAAAAGAAGATTATATCATGTACCATTATAAATTACTGGTCGCCACAGAAGGTTAATATTAGCTAAAATAATCTACCGCTGAAGTTATGATAACTATTTTAATAATTATTAAGTGTTTTAATGAAATGCCATTAAACATTTTCATCTTTTATTACAATATTGCTTCATAGCGTCATGTTCTGACGTGAAAATATTCTATGCCACAGGATGGTCATGACTGCTGCAGAGACATCCACACGCAGACCTGTCACGCTTTTGGGCAGATTGGGGTTTACCCCTAGACTGCCCAATTTTCGCATCAATCATCCAGATATGCCGTTTTCCCCTTTAGAATCAGCAGTTTACCACGCTGTTGGACGCGCTGGTAAAGATTGTGTCTAAACTCGACCAGGGTTTGTCCATCTCTGGTATAATCCTAGGTGTATCAGGGGCTTGCATTCTGTCTGATGCGGTAAGGCGGCGGAACGGGGGCGTTCCCGACCGCCCTATCCCCTCCCTCCCTCGCCCGTTGGGCTTTTTCCGTATAGCCGAAAACTCCCCAAAACGACCGATCACCATTTTGGTATTTATTCTGAGCGGCTATTACTGCCATCCTCGGTGAGCCTGTTCTTAACTATACGTATGACTGTTCTTTCTGAAACCCCGCATAGCCTGGCCGTATCCCGGATGCTTTGCTTATTCTTAACTCTGAGTTCAAGGACCTTATCGTGCAGTTGAAGGTCAGCCTGGCGTCCGCGAAATTTACCAGCCGCTTTCGCTTTAGTAATTCCCTCTTCCTGCCGCCGACGTCTGTCCTGATAATCCTTTCTGGCAATAGCGGCCAGCATATCCAACATCATGCCGTTGATGGCCTTGAGCATCGCGTGTGTAAATTCGTCTCCAGTGCCGGCCGCCAGAGCCATGTGACTGGTTGGAAGATCCAGGCTAACGACAACGAGATTTTTATCCTGAATAAGTCGCTTCAGTTTTTGCCAACCTTCCTCATCCAACCTCGACAGTCGGTCTACCTGTTCAACAAGAATAATGTCACCAGGTGCGGCGTCATCGAGAAGGCGCAAAAGCTCCGGTCGCTGAAGAGATGCGCCCGAAACATTTTCGGTGTACCAGCTGGCCAACCTAAAACCTTTATCTTCGACAAACGTCTTCATTCGATTTTTTGCCCGAAGAGCATCCTGTTCTTTAGTCGAAGCACGGAGATAACCGTGAATGTACATTTTTTAGCCTTTAGGTGACGTATAAGTGATGATCGTAATGTACATGACAGATAGGTGATGATCCAACAAAGAAAAGCTCCATTTTTAGATGGTGACACAGGGGTATGCATAAATGTCACATCGCTGACTCACTCCTTAATTTAATCTTAATTAAGATGATGAGCATTTGTTACTGTTCATAGTAGGAAAATGATATTAATTTGCCTCTTCATCATCAACTTGGTGCATTCGTTTGGAAGCGCGCTTGAAATGGATATCCAGTTAATCCTCGTTGGAAAAGTGGTCCCTGTCACGCCATTGTTAAGATGATTTTTGAAAACCACCAAGTTGTGTTTTCAGGCGTAGGTGTTTAACAGTCTATTCCGACCCTATTTTATAGCTCAGCAGGTCTCCTGATAGGGGAACCGTAATTACGAAAAGAGAAGAGCCATGGACGAATTGAAAAAAATATTTACCCCACGTCTCAAAAAACTTGTCCTAGATTTGTTCGTTGAGTCTGCAAAAGGCCTACCCGGTGTGGGAGGTATGGTCAATGCTAGCGATAAATTATTGCGAGGCCTGGCCGATATTGAACAGGAGGAGCGGCAAAAGCGTCTAAAAGATTACGCTCTGGGCTTGGCTTACGATTACGTTGAAGATGTTGAATTTCGAGAGGAAGAAGTACTGACGGTGGTTCGCAAACTCGTTGCAGATGATGAGGCAGCAAAAACTGAATATTACACACGTCTTACGCTGGGTCTTGGTCGTATTGATATGGAAACGCTTCCCCCCAAAATGCGCTATCATCTCATCCGCATGACAAGCGAACTAACCTGCTACCAGATCGAGTTTGCTACGGAACTGAAGATCCGCAAAACAGTACCGATTATAGGTACTCTCTCGCTAGATGAAGCCGAACTTAAACTTACCTCAATGGAAAGAGGTATGACTCTCCAGGCTGTAAGTACTCTTAGAAATTGGGGGTTAATAAAAGAAGTATCGCTTCCTCCTCGTGCGAAACCACCGGCTGGCCAGTTGTACGACTTAACGCAAGATTTTCATACATTGATGAGTTTGCTTTTCCACCCTGATGATTTTTCCCCTTTAACCATAGATCAGAAGCCCAAAGAAATTGTTGATGTCATTATCGTGGAACCATATAGCTCAGCCGACAATTTGTATGAAGAGTACCTTACATCTATCCTCAACAGAGAGGGAAAGAAGGTGTCTGTCGAAACTAGAGGAAGCCAGCACCTGTATGAAAAGCTGGGGCATCGCTACCTTCATACGGGGGAGTTGCTCAAAGATAAGAAAAAATTCATTAGATTTAGTCTGACCAAAACGGGCCACAAGTCTGACGCAGAGACTCAACGTACGTTCCTTATAGAAAAGGAACTATATACCAGATTTAATAATAATAGTTCGAGTGCGCAAAGTAAGTTACGTCAGAAGTTGGATGAAATAGCGAGCGCTGTGCTGGAGTAGCTAAGGAAGTAGTTCCTGTTTGCTTGCACTCCTGAAGGCACGTTTCCCATGAAAAGGGAATATGATGAATAAATTCAACTTAATCATGGCTATAGACTGTGCAGTCTAGATTTAACGCTGATTTGATTTTTTGAAGTAACAGGTAGGGGGTGGAAAGCGGGGCACTTGCCCACGCTTTTAAGTTTTCTTAACATTCTTTCTTTTCAACGGAGATTCAAAACCAGCAAGGCTGTCTTTTTTCTTAGTTCTCGGAGAAACAACTTCGCCAATTTCGCCTACTTCTTTTCCACATAACTTCGCAGCTTCTGATATCAACTTGATGCGCATATTCTTGTAATCTGAAGCAATGCGCAAAACATCATCACGGCTGTATCCGTTTTTTGGGCGTTCGGACGTGGATGTAAAATTACGGTTCGATGACATGAATATGTTGCTCCATATAAGATTGGTTATAATTGTAGCCTAAATTTTGCTCATTTTCACGTAAAACCTTGTTGTACATCCAGGATAGCCCCCTATCCATAGGGATGGCCACTATTGCTCCAAAGTTATTATTTTCAATGTAATCAAAGACCGCTACAGCTAAGCCATCATTTACAAACTCTCTCATCTCCTTGAAAGTAAATTTCATGTTTACAACCGGCGTATATCTGTACACTCCCTCGTCTTGTTTGAATATCACATAATCGAAGAAATTGACCACATAGAAATCGTTTTCGATCTTATCGGCATTATATTGGTCATAGAAAAACGGGTGCATTTCTTCCGGAAGTCTTACAATTTCCACAACAAACTTACACTCAACCCCTACGTCTTTAACAATGCTGATTAGATAGTGTGTTCCCTCAACCAGCCCTGGAGGAGTGTATCTATTAACCGTTACATTCATTTAACTCCCGCCTCTCATTTCATGAGTCACATGACATTTATTTCGTTAAAATTATATTTTTCAATTAGTTATTTCTTTCATTTAAAATCACCATCTTTAAGTATGCAAATCCAATTTTTTGGTAACTTGCCATTTTCAAATCTGCATCGCCACAGGTTTAACAGACGCTTCCAAGTAGTTAAGATGACTTAAAAATAGAGGTACTCATGAGCGGTAATCTTATCTCACGACTTTAAAATCATTAATGTGAAAGTGTCGGGATGCATAGTACAAGTCATAAAAATATCAATATGATTTAATTTCAACATCAATTTAATATTATTTTCATTGTATTCTATGTTCCATCCCTTAGGCATAAGGTGACTACTTTCATAATGGAAAGCGGTCACTTTCATAATGCCTTTGAAAAGAGATGCTGCTTTCATAAGAATGCATCACAGTCAGTACATAATTCACTCTTAAACACCGGCGTATACCGCCAATTTTGCTGTAACTTATGAAAGTGACCGCTTAACGAATGCCGTTTATGAAAGTAACCGCCTTTCTTGCAGTGCGTTATGAAAGTGACCGCTTTTATGAAGAAGCGAGCCCAAGCTTTGGAGAGCGGGTATGGATGATGAACATGATCTCCCTCCCCTTTTTCGTCTCTGTATAGTCTATGTAGCCGATTTTCTTCAAATCAGTCATTGCCCTGCGGATCGTCGCGTTTTGGTCTTTTACTTGCGATTCCATCGCCAGACGCTCCCGGAGGCGTTTCATTGAAACAAACAATGTAGATGGGGGCATACTTTCAAAGTACACATACAGGGACTGAGCTGCTTCTTTACGGGATAACTCTGAAAGGGCTTTTAGACCAAGCAAAACCTTGTGATCATATCTGTACAGTTCCCATAGACTTGGGTCCCCAACAATTTCAACCAGATCAGCGTCCATATCTAACACCGCACGTTGTACCAAATGCGTCACCAGGGAGCGTTTGCCATCTTTGCTGCGAAATGCCAGGGTAACACTCGATAAATTGAACAAAGAGTCACTGAGACGTGTTCTGGCACGTCCATTGATGTCTGTGGGCTTTAAACCACACATCCGGGCAAATTCTGAGAACGGTAAGGTTATTTTTTCACTGGAATAACCGTATTTTGAAAAGGCAGAGATGATCCCTATCCACGTTTTGAAATCAGTGGACATACCGAGCTTGGCGCCCTGAATCTTGATATTTGTATACCCTTCCTGCCTGGCAACCTCTAAGCTGGAAAGTTCTTCTGACGCATCAATCAGAAATTCCCGCTTCCCCTTTTCCTTAGGTGAAACAGGGGTAAACACACTCAATCTAAGTAGTGCTACAGGCTGGACAGTTTTGCTGCTGTTCGGGATCAGTTCATAAGCTGTGCCTGAATCTTTCTTGATGATCGCGAATGGACTTTCTGGTGGATTGATATCATTAGAGTTTTCCATTTATCCACACCGTATTTGAAATTTGAGAACTTTTTATGAAAGTAACCGCCTAAAGGTTATGAAAATAACCGCCTTTATTATGAAAGTAAACGCTAAATTTATGAAAGTAACCGCTTTTTTTATGAAAGTAACCGCTCAATGTGCCGATTTAAGTAATGTTTTCAATAGAATACGAGGCTGGTGATCTGTTTTTCTTTAATATGATCTAATTATGATCTTAAGAATTGTAATATCAGGTGTATATGTGGATAACTTATTGATCCAGAAGACTCTGACTAGATCCACTCTTCAGTTCGGAACGGATGAAAGGGATCTTCTCCTATTCGTTCACCATCTTTCGTTACTGTAACGTCCAAAATTTTCACTGTTGGCATAACCAAAACCGTCGATATCAGGGAACAAAGTTAACTGGCGTACATCAAAGCTATCTTCGAGGATCCTTAAACAAACGCTTTTCATTTCCGGCGTAAGACCAATCGCCAGGAATGCCTTCTTTTCTTTTATAAACGCCAAACTACTTACTGGGTCATCACAAACTCTGCTGTATAAAAATTCAGCGCTTTGAGCTGCAATTCTTTTTGTTACTACAGGTGGTTGCCAGACAACAGGATGTGAGCCCGTATCAAGACCTTTAGTGTCCCCTGCCCCAAAAATTTCGTTATATCCCCTTTCTTCAGAACGACCTTCAAAACCCAGAATATTACTTATATGCCATCCCAGTAGAATGCCTGTTTTGTCAGTTTGCGATCTGCAAGCGAACCATAAAGCCACTAACATATTTCTTGATACATCGATCAGCCTAGTTGCAGCACCATGGTGTTGAAGCTTTGCCAGTAACTCAAAATCAGTCAACTTCCTGCCATTTTCATAGCCATAGCCCTGATGCCAAGCGTTAAGTAGCAGATCTCTTTCATAATCGCGCATCGTCACCTCAGAAGGTGGCTCTTCCCAGCGTCTTTCTTTCAAGAGACGGCGATATGCTGAACTATGTATTGCCCAACTCACATCACCCTGCCCTCTCCACATGTATACACTTCGTCTGTCACCAGAATGGTCATCAATAATTTCCAAAATCTGGCTAAATTTACTAGGAGTGTGTATATCTCACCAAACAACAAAGTCTGCATTTTATGCACGTGTTTAACCATTATTACGCATCTAAAAAACAATCAATTTAATATCATAATGATAGTATTATAAGTGTTAAAAGAAACGATAGAGAATATCCTCTAGTCTTTCTTCCCACCAATCATTGCGCCTTCATTAAGTACATGCCGGATCCCGATGTTGATCAGAGCCGCGCGCGAAAGCCCTAGGTCTCCTGCTTTCTGGTCTAATTGGTCAAGGATATCTGGGGTGATAGTTAACGTGATTTGTTGTTTTTTCCCTTTAATGACACCTTTCTTTTTGGCTGACTGGCCATCTGGAGCACCTTCGATGAAAGCATCTAGTTTAGCGTTGGCTTCATTTGTTTTTTTTGGTGGTTTTGTAATTGCCATTTCATATCACCTTAATATTAATATGATGTTTTATTGATTGTTAAATAGGATGCTTATGAGGGTAGTAAGTTCCAGATTAGCTTTAGCATCTTGTGGCTTATATTCAAAGACGCATTGGCCTGAACCAGCAGCATTTGAAAATGCTTTACGGCCAACAATATGTTCAGGGATAAACTCAAGCTCCGGGTAATCGGTAAAGATGGCTGCAGCTTCTCTATTGTCTATTGAGTTACGATTTGCATCGGCAACGTTAATGATTGAGTAAGCTTTCAACCCGTCACGCACACTACGTGCCTCTGTAATTAGGTCTGAAATATCCTGCAAAGCCCATACATCAAAACTGCCTGGACGGTAGGGAACTAAAAGGACATCTGTCAAAACGAGTGCTGCACGCAATGCTGTTGAGTCCCTGCCGCCAGCATCAATGATCACATCATCATACTTTGCTTTTTGCTGCATAAGTTGTGAGCGCAGAATCGGGCCATCAGCATAAGCCGAGCATGCGATACCTGGTTGGATATCGTTTTGTGCTCTTATGCTGATCGCCGTCTGTGCTGTCTCCTGCCGGTCAGCATCAATAAGTAGGACATCACGGCCTTGCATGGCTCTGGCGGCAGCAATATTCACTGCAAGTGTTGTTTTCCCTACACCACCTTTAGTATTCCCAACTGTAAGAATCATTTTTTACCCTCATTTTAATATTAAAATGCTGTGCTTATGATGTTCTTATACTAGCAGTAAAATATCTTTTTAAACCAGCATTTTCTCAGATAATTATCATTAAATAATATTATTTTAATATTAATATAATTTGTTTTTGAGGTGTAAGTGATTGGTAACTAGATAAAGAGAAATTTTTTGCATTGGTTAACTGTGATAGATGCAATTGCTATTGCATCAGAGTCACTTTTTCTCCACTTAGGTGACTCTTCGATAGCCCTAGTTTTGAAATTACTATTTAAAAGTATTCCAAGCATAAAACTCCCGTCCGACCATGCTGTGGGAATTGCGTGGGGTGGGCAGAGCAGAAGCACAATCCAGATTTTAAATGTTGAGATGGATTAATGGTATGTAAGTTATTTTAATATCATTAAAATATTAAAAAGGCATTATTTAACAATCATAATGATTTTTATTTAATATCGTATTGCCGCTAAAATTTACACGCAGATAGAGAAGGGTCAACGAATCGAGGCAACCGGTAAATCCGACCATCTTGTAGTGTAAGCAGGGGAGAGCATGTCACGTTTCATCTGCCATTCGGGTGCAATCCCACGTCCCGCAAACCATACCTTTCCCAGGCCAGAATTATTGATGCCATCGAGAACGTGCATCAACGCGTCACTGGCAGGTCGGGGCTGAACTTCATCGAACAAATCCAACTGTGATACACCGTTTGGTGTGAAATCATTGAGCATGATTCCGGCCTTTGCGTACCGGCGGCCATCGTCCCAGATACGATCGAGTGCCTTCATTGCGGCCGCAATAATATCGCGGGTGTCTCGTGTCGGTGTGGTGAGCTTTTCAGTGGCCACGTTGCTGTAATAGATTTCGTTGACTGCGAAAGGTGATGTTTTCACGAAAACGGAAATATGCCGGCAGTACTGATGTTCACCCCTGAGCTTTTCCGCTGCCCGTTCGGCATACTGGCAGACGGCCTGACGCATCGCCTCATAGGTTATGATCCTCTCGCCGAAAGAGCGGCTGCAGATAATTTGCTGTTTTGCAGGCGGGGCTTCCTCCAGGCTGATACAGCTTTCGCCGTTCAGTTCCCGACATATCCTTTCCAGGACAACGCTAAAGTTCTTCCTGATAAAAGTGGGATTTGCGCGAGCGAGCTGCAGGGCAGTGTGAATACCCATCAGGTTTAGCTTTTTTGAAATCCGACTTCCGCAGCCCCAGACTTCCTGAACGGGCATCAGCGATAACAATTTTTCAGTCCGCCGGGGATTACCCGGCGTAAGAGCCAGTACACCCTTAAATTGTGGCCATTCCTTCGAGGCCCACTGAGCGGCTTTGGCCAAAACTTTGCCGGGTCCCATCCCTACACCGATGGTCAGGCCAGTTCCCTTCAGAACGTGGGCGCGCAGCTGGTGGCCAAAGGTTTCAAAATCCATGCAGTTATCGATGCTTCTGATATCAATAAACATTTCATCGACGCTGTATTGCTCCACGCGTGGCGAAAGTTCCTCTAAATGACTCATCACCCGTTGAGAAAATGAGTGATATAAGGAATAGTTGCTGGAGAACGCGTACACCTTCTCAGGGAACGACATCTGCTGGATCTGAAACCACGGCATGCCCATTTTTATGCCTAATTTTTTGGCTGCTGCGGATCGCGCCACGCAACAACCATCATTATTACTCAATATTATCAATGGTTTACCGCGAAGCTTTGGGTTAAGAACCGCTTCGCAGCTTGCATAAAATGAATTTACGTCCGCCAGGGCAAACATCATTCACCGCCCCGGGTTTTATGCACAAAAGCCATCACGACTCCAAAAATCTGCAAGTCCTCCGGATAGATTGTCGGAAAGTTAGGGTTCATGGCCTGAAGCCCTGGGCGAGGTGTCAGTAACAGTCTCTTTACCGTGAATTCACCGTCTATCTCCGCTATCACAATGTCACCATGATGTGCCTCTTCTGCCTTATCTACGACCATCAGGTCACCGCTGTGCAAACCGATATCTGTCATCGAATTTCCAATCGCCCGGACGAAGAACGTGGAGGATTTTTTCTTTATACAGTAATCGTTCAGATCCAGTTCTGCGTCAGCGTAGTCGGCACAAGGGCTGGGAAAACCGGCGGGGCATCGTTCAATAAACAGGGGTAACGAAACCTTCACCGGATCAACGGCGGCGGGAGTGATATGTAGCATGGCAACTCCTTTTAATAATACTGTATATAATCACAGTATTATTGTTGTGAAAAATCAGACTTGCAAGCGCCGCATGGCTTCTTTTAACTAGCTCTCTGTTTTCTCAGGCGGAAATAATTCGTGGGAACATTCTTTGAACAAAAGGCATTCCACCTCAAATAAACCCTATTTTGATGATTTAATAATACTCATTATGAGTAATATTAATTGCAATTAGTCCTTTTTGGGGTATTATATTTACTCTAATTGAGTAAATATAAAGGTGTGTCATGAAAAAGATGGGTTGTGACGACGGTTCGACGAACGTAAAACTGGCCTGGCGGGACGGCGATGAAATCTGTACCTCTGTCTCGCCGAATTCGTTTAAAGCGGGGTGGAAGGTCGCCGGGATCGGCAGCAGTGAAACGTACAACTATGAAATTGACGGGCTGAAGTACTCCTTTGACAGCGTCAGCCATCAGGCGATCAATACCACCAACATCGAATACCAGTATGGCGACACCAATTTGCTGGCCGTACATCATGCACTGCTCACCAGTGGCCTGCCGCCACAGCCGGTAAGCCTGACGGTCACCTTACCTATCAGTGAGTTCTACACCAGCGACTGTCAGCATAACGAGGCCAACATACAGCGTAAAATTGACAACCTGCTGCGGCCGGTAACGCTGAACAAGCGCGAAACCTTCACCATCGCACACGTTGACGTCATGCCGGAATCGTTGCCTGCCGTGATATCGCCGCTGGAACGTGCAGGGGTAGGGGCGCTGGAAACCTCGCTGGTTATTGATCTGGGGGGAACGACGCTCGATGCCGGTGTCCTGGTGGGGCAGTTTGAAGATGTCAGTGCCATTCAGGGCAATTCTACGATCGGCGTATCGATGGTGACACAGGCCACACTCACGGCACTGCGTATGGCCAACAGCGACACCAGCGCCTTTGTGGCCGATCAACTGATACAGCGACGGCATGACCGCGAGTTTGCCGCCACAGTTGTCAACGATGAGTCAAAAGTGGACTATGTGCTGGACATGATAAGTTCGTCCATCGAGCGACTCGGGGAACGGGTGGTCAATGAGTTGTCGGCGTACCGCCAGGTGAACCGGGTTTGGCTGGTGGGTGGCGGGGCGTCGCTGATTGAGGCTGCCGTGCGCCGTGCCTGGAAACTGGCCCCCGACCGTATTGTGGTGGTCAATGAACCCCAGACGGCGCTGGTTCGCGAACTTGTTTTACTTTAATTCCAAGGAGCGCTATCCGTGACCGACAAACGTAAGAAACTGACCGTCTATTTGCACCCTGAAGACGACAGTCAGGATGCCAGGGCGATGGAGATTATCGAGTCAGTTCCCCTGCGCACCCGTGGTGATTTTTTCCGGGCGGCGATCGTCGGCGGAAGCGCGTTATACCAGCTGGATAAGCGTCTGCCTTATCTGTTGTCCATGCTGTTCGATGGCCAGCTGACCGCCGACCAGCTGGTGGGTATTATTCAGCAAACGACGGGATGGCAGCCCACGACGGCCAGCATTCAGGACGTCATTGCCGCCTGCGCTGGCCAGGTATCTGCCCCCTCAGTGCTCCCGGAACCCACCGGCAGTACGGAAGGGGAAGGGCAGGCCCGGACTAATTTCAAACGCATGCTGAAAAAAGACTGAAGCCCTCCGGCGTGCCGGAAGATTTGTGGAGAGAACCATGTCATTGATGCTGTTATGCAAAGGGATAATCGGACTGGAGACGCTGACGGGCAGGGCGCGCAAAAGCGCGGCGGAGTGGTGTTTTCTCCTCAGCTGCCTGTTTATTGTGCCGCTGCTGATATTTGACGGATTCAGTGTGCCGGTGAAGATACTCCTGCAGCTGTGCTGGGCGATCGTGGTGGTACGCGCGGCCTTTCTGGCCTCTGAAACTTGGAAGAAAAACCGTAAGTAAAACCGTAAGTAAAACCGATCATCGTTTTCCGCCGGCCCGCGTGCCGGTTTTTTTATGGCTACATCAGGCCGGGAGTGTGCGGTTTTCACCTCAGCTGCAGACGATATGACGCTTCCTCGTCGCGGCTGTTCGTTCCTCGCGGTGCTGCGGTACGCCTCAGCCGAGTCTGCGGCGAGCGTTGCGGGTTTTTCCAGGGTGGACTTTTTTTCCGCTTTTCGACATGCTCAAGACGACGCCCGGTCGTGCTGGCCGGCTCAGAACCCGGACGCATGATAAGGGGCGCTTAACCCCGCTGGAGGCATGACATGGTCATTAATCCCCGCTTTCCCAAAGAGCTGATTTTCTTCTCGGACGTCAAAGATGCCGTCGCTGACGCGGCGACCCGCATTTTTCTGACAGGTAAAGAGATCTGCCACGATACCCTGATGGAATGCCTGGCCGACCGGCTGGCTTATGCGAAAATTATTGAAGACAACTATACGGCCGGCGTGATGCAGCAGGCGATTGACCTGCTTGAAGAGCATCGTGGCCACCTCTGAACCGCCCGCGACGAACAGCATGTCATCCTCATTCATCGTCTGACCTCAGAGGCCGGCCTGGCCGGTGTCTGTCCTGCTGCCATTCATTTCGCGTACCGCCCCGGTCGTCGCAGACTACCGTCTCATTTCAAACCGCTTTCGGTTATCCACAGATTCACTGAGTAACTTCGGTATTCGCGGGGGATAAGTCGGTGAACCTTGCTGCGCCGGTCCTGTGCCCGGCGGCTTTTCACCCAAGGATGTCGCGTTGCTCCACATCCATAGCACCTGACGGTGCCGCCCTGATTTGCTCACTTCCGTGCTATCCCTCCACGTCCTTAACGTTAGTGCCAACGCCGTGCCCGCACTGTAGCCGGGCCGCTGCGCCTGCAAGTGTTCACTCCGTCGTCTCCTCACCCGTTCGCACCCGTCACGGCGCATTCAGCCCGTGACGGGTTTGCGCTGCGGCTTCCGGGGACGCACCTGCCTGCTCCGCTTTGCGCCCGTCTGTCGTGGGGGCACGGCGCCGGCCGGTTCCGGCACTCTCTGTGAGTAACACTATGTCCCGATATATGCAGGGTGACTGTCAGCTGGTCATGTCAACATTTCCGTCCCGTTCCGTGGATTTTATCCTCACGGATCCGCCTTACCTGGTGGGATTTACTGATCGGTCAGGGCGGTCTATTGCCAACGATAAACAGGGGGACTGGTTACTGCCGGCCAGCCGCGAGATGTTCCGGGTGCTGAAAAACGACAGTCTGGCGGTCAGTTTTTACGGCTGGAACCGGGTGGATCAGTTTATGGCCGCATGGAAAGCCGCCGGCTTTCGCGTGGTTGGCCACATTGTTTTCACCAAGACCTATGCTTCGAAATCCGCATTCGTCGGCTATCAGCACGAAAGCGCCTATGTCCTCGCCAAAGGGCGCCCGCCGTTGCCGGAAAAACCGCTCCCGGACGTCATGCCCTGGCAGTACACCGGCAACCGTCACCATCCGACGGAAAAGCCCGTCTCTATCCTGTGGCCGCTGATTGAGTCCTTCACGCAGCCGGGTGCGATAGTCCTCGACCCCTTTGCCGGAAGCGGTTCGACCTGCGTCGCGGCGGCGCAGTGCGGGCGACGCTGGATTGGCATCGAGTTAATGGAGGAGTACCACGCGGCGGGGCAGCGTCGCCTGGCGGAATTTCAGCGTCTGCGTCCGGCGGCGCCGGTTGCAGCCTTTCAGCAGTACGGGAGCCTGATATGAGCAACTATTCAGACAATATTGCCCTGCGTGTGGACGTGGCGGCGCTGGCGAACGCGACCTATGAACTCCGCGAGCAGTTCCGGGCGTTTGAGAAAAAATACTTCTGGGGCAGCGACGAGTTAACCCAGCGCCTGGCCGGGCAGGTGGTGAACCAGCTCAGCGGCCAGATGCTGGAAATCTACAAACAAATTAACGAACTCGACCACGCCTTCAAGGACTGACCCTAAAAGCATGGCCCCGCATTTGAGCGGCGGGGCTATAGCCTGAATGCTTTGTTTGCCAGGGCGAACGTCAAATGCCATTGAACAGGGCGCTGCCGTGGCTTCGCCACCGCGGCTGCCCGCTCAATGCACAATAAACATGACGAAGGGAGCCGGTGTTCCGGGACGACCGGGCCTGTGCTGTCGCGTGATTTTCGTGAGGTAGCTTCTCCGCAACCTGCTGTGGCCTGGATTTATCTTCCGCTTCCTGGTCATCGATGGCCGGTTCCTGATTTTCACAACAAACCACCAGGGCTGGAACCTGTCCCCCTTCGGCTCATGACCAGCAGGCTGGTCAATCGTCGAGCCCGACTACGCTAACCGGCAAGCCGGTAAGCTCCGCGTAACCCCTGTGGGGTTACGGCCTGACGGCTAGGGTCTGATGGTAAAAAGCCAGGTCAACCCCCGCAGGCGGCTGCGCCGCCGCACGGACACTGGCCAGCAGGCTGGCCGCTAATGACGCCGGCGCGTTCCCCGCCGTCGGGTGTGTGCATTCTGCGTGTTCCGGTTTTCACATCTCACGGCCAGCTCTTACGCAGAGGGCTGGGTGTAGCACCGCCGTCCAGGTTAACGCAAGGGTGAAATGCACGCCTGCGGCGCCCTTGCGTTCCCCCGTCCATCGTCGCTACTTCGCCCTTTGCCGCGAAAGAACTCACCGAGAGATGACCATTAACCCGAAGGAGACCTGAAGAATGTACACACAAAGCGTCAAGACCGCCGCTCCTGAATCTTCCGAAAGATGGGGGACGAAAGAACAACGCGTCCTGTTGCCTGCCGGTCAATTCACCCGTCAGCAGGCGGAGGCCGTAGCAGCGGCATACAGCAATATCGCTATTGAGGACGATCAGGGGACGCATTTCCGCCTTGTCCTGCGCGTGTTCGGGCAGATGGTCTGGCGGGCGTGGAATTTCCAGCCTGCGGCGGGGGCAGAGTTTAACAAATTCATCGTCAGCAACGGCGTGAGAAAGCAGTAAGGCAGTGAAGTGAGGTGCCGGACGGGGAAAACGTCCGGCAGACATAAATCAAAACTTATGAGGTATCAACTATGTCAGTAACCGAGTCTAAAGCAGTATCCACAACCCGTAAAGCGGCAAAAAATCCTAAAAACGCCGCGCAGAGCGCCGCCGTGGAGCAGGCACTGGCAAATACGCCGGTCGAGATGGTGCCCCTGAGCCAGCTGGCACTGTCACCGCTGAATGTGCGTAAAGTGTCCCCCGATCCGGTGAAATTGCAGGAACTGGCAGACAGCATTCGCGCCGTGGGCGTGTTGCAGAACCTGATCGTACATCTGTTGCCGGATGGCCTGTTGGGTGCCGCCGCCGGTGGCCGCCGTTTTCGTGCCCTGAACATCCTGCTGAATAACGGGATGATCACCGCAGATTACGCGGTGCCCGTGAAGACCGTCAGCGAAGAGATGGCAAAAATCGTCTCCGCAACGGAGAACTTTCAGCATGAAGAGATGCACCCTGCCGACCAGATTGCGGTGTTTGGTGAAATGAGCCGCGAAGGGAAAACGGCGGCACAAATCGCGGGTGTGCTCGGCTACAGCACTAAACACGTTCAGAAATTCCTGCGGCTGGCAGGCATGGCTCCGGCGTTGCTTACGGCGCTGGCCGAAGACAAGCTCAACGTTGACCAGTTGCAGGCCCTGTCGGCCAGCGAAGATCAGGAACGCCAGCTGAACGTCTGGGAAAATGCCTTCGGCTATTACCGCAACCCGAAGGAACTGCGGGAAGCGGTGCTGAAGGGCGAGGTGCCCGCTGCAGGCAACCGCCTGCTCGACTTTGTCGGGCGTGAAGCTTACGAACAGGCAGGCGGCGGGTTCCGCTACGATTTGTTCTCTGATGAAGGCTTTATCGGCGATACCGTGCTGCTCCACACCGTCGCCCGTCAGAAATTGACAGATATTGCCGCCGGCATTGCGCAGGCCGAAGGCTGGTTATGGTCGGAGGGGCGCACCGAGGGGGTGAGCACCTACGGTGAAGATGCAGAGCGTTATCTGTTACTCAAACAGCCTGCCGGTGAACTGACTCCCGAGGAACGTGCGCGGTTTGATGCCCTCGGTAAGCAGCTGGAAACGCTGTCTGAGCAGGATGATGACGAAGACGCAGACCATGACGCACTGGAACTGGCCGCAGATGGCTGTCAGGCCGAAATGGACGCCATCGAAGCCGCCGCAAACATCCGGGCATGGGATGCCGATGTTCGTGCCCACGGCGGCGTGGTGGTGTCACTGTTGCACGGGGCGATTTCTGTCCGTCGCGGTGTGATGCTGCGCAGCGACCTGCCGGAAATTGCCGCAGATGATAAAACCGGTGTTAATCAGCACCTCAGCAGTATCCGCACTGAAGGCAGCGAAGAAGAATCTGCGCAACCACAGGCCAAACCGCTGAGCGCCGCACTGGTCAAAAGCCTGTCCAGCGAGCGCACCTTAGCCGTACAGGCGGCACTGGCGGCACAACCTCAAATGGCACTGGTGATTTTTGTGCACGATTGCCTGAAATCCACCTTTACCACCCATTCATATACGGCATCCACCCTCAAAGTTTCGCTGCATGCTCACACCGGCAACCTGCTCGACAATGCCCCGACCGCAAACGACGGACTGGCGATGCAGCATCTTAACGCCATGCACGAAGCGTGGCAGGCACAGCTGCCGGACAACTGGCACGAAAGCTGGGACTGGTTACTGAAGTGGGATACGCAGCAGCTGATTTCTGTCATGGGCTACTGCCTTGCCAAAACGCTCAACGGGGCATCAGAACGCCTGAGCCACAAAGACAGCAAGGCAGGAAAAGAACTCGAGCCGGTGGAGGCGATGCTGGGCTTCACGCTGCGTGACTGGTGGCTGCCGACGAAGGCCAATTTCTTCGGGCGTATCAGTAAAGAGCAAATTTCCGACAGCCTGTCGCAGGCCGGTCTGGACGGCGCGGCACGGGACGCCCTCAAAATGAAAAAAGCCGAGGCAGCAGAACTGGCTGAAGACAAAATCACACTGACCAGTTGGGTGCCTGAATGCTTGATGGCTGTCTGTGAGCAGCCGGACGCTGGTACGGATACTGACACTCACACCGCCGCAGCCATTGCCGCCTGATAAGGAGACGCCGCTCCGTGAAGGAGCGGCATATAACACCATGAAAAACCGTCAACCTCATTTTCTTGCCAACCTTCTGGGCTGCCAGCCAGCAGGGGCAGACATGTCTCCCGAACTGCGTGGCAACGTCCGTCAGATGTTTACGGACTCTGTTCTGCAAAACGTTGATCTGCCCGCTGCATGGTCTGTTGATGTGCCTGCGCCCTGCGAAGAGGGGTTTCTGTCGAGCTGCTGCGTGCTGACGGCGGCGCCTGATATCCGGCTTATCTTCGGGCATGGCGGCGCAGATGCCCCCTTCTGGTCGATGGGGCTGTTGTTTGACAACGATTTATCGGTCGCGTGGTTATTTGTGTCTGAGGTTATCGATAACGCTGCAATAGCGGCTATCGGGCGCGAAATTGAGCGCATCGATGAGTATGTGCATGCGGGATATACCGGCGCGGGCAGACTGGCCGCCGCCTTGCGGTTTACGGGGGTGGCCGTATGATCCTCCGCTCACATGCTTTAGTCCCGTTACAGCCTCAGCGGCGGGCAGCCATGCAGGCCATTGGCTATGTTGAACGTCGCAGTGAGACGGCACACCGGCTGGGGAGATACCCCTATGCTCATGCCTTTTTCCGGTTTATGGGCAAGCCGACCATTGGTGTAGACGACATCCGGATGCTCGATGGCACTTTTGACCCCAGCCAGCGGGGGCGTCCGGGTAAGGAGCGATATATCGCTGCCCTCGATATGCTTATTTCGACGCGGGGCGCATCCTGTCCTTCGCCGCTGTCGGGGTGGGTTGGGAGCAGTCTGTTCCCTGAAGTTGAACGCAGGGAGCAGCAGCGGGGGGAACAACGTGCCCGTCTGAAGGCTAATCGCAGGCGAAATGTTGAAGCAAAAGCAGAAGAACAGAAGCGGATACGCTATGAAACGCTGTTGGGGCAGGCTGAGATCGAGCTGGCATTTTGTACCCCGAGCACGGTCAGGCAGTGGTACAACGCATGGACGCGCAGGGATTTGCATCTGGCCGATTTGAGCGAGCTGGTGTATGCCTGGATTTCACGGTTTCCCAGCCTAAAACATCTTGACCGGTATTTTCTGCGGTATGAACCGCTGTGGGTGGTGATGCTGGAAGTAAACCTGCACGCTGACGAACAGAGTGAGTTTGAGGTCTACCTTGATCGCCTGATGCTGCCGAATCGTCTGTCTGACCTGGAGAGAAAAGAAAGATAAACCCGCAAGCTGCTGCGGCTGCGCCGCGGCGGCTTTGCTTTGCCTCCGGTCTGTTTCACCGGCTTCTCTCTTTCATTCCTTTCGTACGTTTCCTCTCCTGGCTTCCCCTGTTCTTCTTCATTTGCTTATTTCTTTGATTCTTCTCCCTGTCCATCGATGTCCGGCTTTTCTTTTCCACAACAAACCACAAAGGCTGGAACCTGTCCCCCTTCGGCTCATGACCAGCAGGCTGGTCAATCGTCGAGCCCGACTACGCTAACCGGCAAGCCGGTAAGCTCCGCGTAACCCCTGTGGGG
>Ga0308156_1001264_pt1 | contig 32128 bp, 27 predicted proteins | sample PhyAR2_FD_201041 | JGI IMG/M metagenome (GOLD analysis project Ga0308156, IMG submission 201041) | Phyllosphere microbial communities from UC Gill Tract Community Farm, Albany, California, United States - DLSL A.R2 | ecosystem: Host-associated > Plants > Phyllosphere > Unclassified | place: USA... | reverse complement strand
TACTGCCGGTGGTTGTACAGCATGCCGTCTCAGGTGAAGTGCTGATGCTGGGATATATGAACCAGGATGCACTAACCAAAACCATCGACAGCGGCAAGGTCACCTTTTTCTCGCGTACCAAACAACGTTTGTGGACCAAAGGGGAAACCTCTGGCCATTTCTTGAATGTGGTCAGCATTACGCCGGACTGCGATAACGATACGCTTCTGGTACTGGCGAATCCGATCGGCCCAACCTGCCACAAAGGGACCAGCAGCTGCTTCGGAGATGCAAGCCACCAGTGGCTGTTCCTGTATCAGCTGGAACAGTTACTCGCTGAGCGTAAAACGGCGGATCCTGAAAGTTCGTATACGGCGAAGCTTTACGCCAGCGGAACCAAACGTATCGCGCAAAAAGTGGGGGAAGAAGGCGTTGAGACAGCACTGGCCGCGACCGTGCATGACCGCGAGGAGCTGACGAACGAGGCGTCGGATTTAATGTATCACCTGCTGGTGCTGCTGCAGGATCAGGAGCTGGATTTAACGGCGGTGATTGAGAATCTACGTAAGAGACATAAATAAAAAAACCGGGGAATGTCCCCGGTTTTTTATCTGATGAGAATCACGCTTTTGGTTTGTAGTTCCGCAACGCGTTACGGCCCAGCACCACACCCGAACCGATGATCCCGCCAAGGAGTACGGCAAGGATCAGAGTGATGGCCTTTTTCGGACTGTCACGTTTGATCGGTAAATCTGGCTTCATCACATAACGGTAGACGTGGATAGTGTCAGGGTTAACGTTCAGCTTTTCGATATCCAGCAAGTTCTGCTTGGTCTGGTAGTACGCTCCTGAGAACACCAGCGGACGAGACGCTTCGTTTTCAATCATCGATTTTAACGCTTCGCTGCCCAGCAGGAACATGGTTTCCTGCGTCACGTCCTGAGTTTGCTGAATCTGTGGAGAGGTGATTTTCGCTGCTTCTGCGTTCTTCAGCGCTTCCGTAATCTGTTTGATACGCAAATCTTTTTGCTCCTGAGAGACTTTCTCCTGGTTCTCCAGGGAGTCATTCAGGGTTGTGATCTGCTGCTTAATGTTATCTTTTAGGTCAAGCGCCAGTTCTTTCGCCGTCTGCTCGTCTACCTGTTGAATATATTGGGCCAGCTGCTTCTGAGCAGCCTCCGCAGATTCCCCGGTATAAGAGACACTTAATGGCAATGATTGTCCTTTAACTGCCTGCTCAATCGTCAGCTTTTCCGGAATTTCCTGGTTTTCAAGTGCCTGAGATAAAGCAGAGAAAGAAGAGTTGAAACGTCCAATCACTCTGGTTTGAATATCGAGCATTGAGGGGGCTGCACCGCCATAAAGTATGTTTAAAGCATTCGAGTACGTCGCGATTTGCGCCGCATCAGGCTGTGAGATGATGGCCGACGATGTCCACTTTTCTTCTACTACATTGATATAGATACCTGCAAGGATGATAAAAACTGCGACAAAAGCTCCAATAATCAACTTTCCACGCCACAGTTGCATCACTAAATCGATGAAATCAAGTTGCTCCAGGTCATTGCTACGCGTGACCGGGTTATTGTTGTTTTGCGTCATACTGTCCCTAACGAATAAAAAGGGCAAAAATAATCATAAAGTATAGTGTATCTGTTACTGGCAATTTTTCTATAAGAATCCGATGAGTTATATCGGAAAGATTGGTTATGTAACTCACGTCTAACGCGCTATCATATAGCAGTTCTGATGCTTCCGGCATCAATTAGACCGAAAAGTTAACGAGGAAAGGTATGAAATTTTTGGTTACGGGCGTGGCGGGATTTATTGGTTCAAATGTCAGCAAGCGCTTGTTGGATGCAGGACACCATGTTGTGGGGATTGATAATCTAAATGACTACTATGATGTCAATCTTAAGCTGGCACGTCTGGATCTGCTGACATCTGGCAATTTCACCTTACACAAGCTGGACTTGGCCGATCGTGAAGGCATGGCAGCACTGTTCGCCCGTGAGAAATTTGATCGCGTCATCCACCTGGCCGCACAGGCAGGCGTACGCTACTCGCTTGAAAATCCTCACGCCTATGCTGATGCCAACCTGGTAGGGCACCTCAACGTGCTGGAAGGCTGTCGCCATCATAAGGTACAACATCTTCTGTATGCGTCTTCCAGCTCCGTTTACGGTCTGAATCGCAAGATGCCTTTTTCGACTGACGATTCGGTCGATCACCCTGTCTCACTTTATGCCGCGACCAAAAAAGCCAATGAACTGATGTCGCATACCTATTCCCACCTGTACAACCTGCCCACGACGGGCCTGCGTTTCTTTACCGTGTACGGTCCGTGGGGACGCCCGGACATGGCGCTGTTCAAGTTCACCAAAGCGATGATTGAAGGCAAGAGTATCGATGTCTACAACTACGGCAAGATGAAGCGTGACTTCACCTACATCGATGATATCGCTGAAGCGATCATCCGCCTGCAGGATGTGATCCCTCAGGCTGATGCGAACTGGACCGTTGAGACCGGTTCGCCAGCGACCAGCTCCGCGCCGTATCGCGTCTACAACATCGGTAACAGCTCGCCTGTCGAATTGATGGATTACATTACCGCGCTGGAAGATGCGTTAGGTAAAAAGGCAGAAAAAAACATGATGCCCATCCAGCCCGGTGACGTGCTGGAAACCAGCGCCGATACGAAGGCGTTGTATGACGTCATTGGATTTAAACCGCAGACCTCGGTAAAAGACGGAGTGAAAAACTTTGTCGACTGGTACCGTAATTTCTATAAGGTTTAATACAAAAAAACCCGGCGCATGAGCCGGGTTTTTTATGTGCGGTAGAAAGGAGATTAGTCGCTACCAAACAGATCGCGGGTATAAACCTTATCCGCCACGTCTGCCAGCTCTTCCGCCATACGGTTCGAGATAATCACATCCGCTTCTTTCTTGAAAGCGTCCAGATCGCGAACCACACGGGAGTGGAAGAACTCGTCTTCCTGCATCGCTGGTTCATAGATAATGACCTGCACGCCTTTCGCCTTAATACGCTTCATGATCCCCTGAATGGAAGAGGCGCGGAAGTTATCAGAACCGCTCTTCATGATCAGACGATAGACACCCACCACTTTTGGCTGACGCGCGAGAATGGAATCAGAAATGAAGTCTTTACGCGTGCGGTTGGCATCCACAATCGCGGAAATCAAATTGTTAGGCACCGCCTGATAGTTTGCCAGCAGCTGTTTGGTATCTTTTGGCAGGCAGTAACCGCCGTAGCCAAACGACGGGTTGTTGTAATGGTTACCAATACGCGGGTCGAGGCACACGCCTTCGATGATCTGGCGGGTGTTCAGGCCCAGACTCTCTGCATAGCTGTCCAGCTCGTTGAAGTAGGCCACGCGCATTGCCAGATAGGTATTAGCGAAGAGCTTGATTGCCTCGGCTTCGGTGGAGTCAGTGAACAGTACCGGAATATCTTTCTTGATTGCTCCTTCCTGCAGCAGTGCGGCGAAGCGCTCCGCACGCTCAGAACGCTCACCGATCACGATACGGGATGGATGCAGGTTATCGTATAACGCCCTGCCCTCGCGCAGAAATTCTGGCGAGAAGAAGACATTATCAATACCCAACTCTTCTTTAATCGATTTGGTGAAGCCTACTGGAATGGTCGATTTGATGATCATCACCGCTTTTGGGTTGATTGCGATAACATCTTTGATCACCGCTTCCACGGTTGAAGTGTTGAAGTAGTTGGTTTTAGGGTCGTAATCCGTTGGTGTGGCGATGATGACGAAATCTGCGTCGCGGTAGGCGTCTTCTTTGTCCGTCGTTGCACGGAAATTCAGCGGTTTGTTGGCGAGGTATTCCTGGATTTCTTTATCGACAATCGGGGATTGCTTTTGATTAAGCATATCCACTTTAGACTGAACGATATCCAACGCCACCACTTCATGGTTTTGTGCGATCAGAATGCCGTTTGATAGGCCTACATAGCCTGTTCCGGAGATAGTTATTTTCATTCGTTCAACTTCTTCAAGTTTAAGTTTCAGGAGGCGTAAGTACACCACCGCAATAAACAACTGTTGAGGTTTTTACCTCTTAAGTTGAGCGGCTGTCAAGGCGAAAGCCTGGCTGCGAAAATGTGAAAATGCAGTGGTTTATACGGCGTTGAAAGACGCTCGCTGGACAAAGCAAGTCCAGATGGGCTTATTCGTGATAAAAAAAGCCCGGTGAGCATCACCGGGCTTAATTATCAGGCTGAGTTAAATCAGATTAATCCAGCCATTCGGTATGGAACACACCTTCTTTATCGGTACGTTTATAGGTATGCGCACCGAAGTAATCACGCTGCGCCTGAATCAGGTTCGCTGGCAGCACGGCAGCACGGTAGCTGTCATAGTACGCCACCGCAGCGGAGAAGGTCGGTACAGGGATACCGTTCTGCACAGCGTAAGCAACCACGTCACGCAGCGCCTGCTGGTATTCGTCCGCGATTTTCTTGAAGTACGGTGCCAGCAGCAGATTCGCGATACCGGCATTTCCAGCGTACGCATCAGTAATTTTCTGCAGGAACTGAGCGCGAATAATGCAACCCGCACGGAAGATCTTCGCGATTTCGCCGTAGTTCAGATCCCAGTTGTTTTCGTCTGAAGCGGCACGAAGCTGAGAGAAGCCCTGCGCGTAGGAGACGATTTTACCCAGGTACAGAGCACGGCGAACTTTCTCGACGAATTCAGCTTTGTCACCGGCGGGTTTAGCCTGTGGGCCAGACAGCACTTTGGATGCCGCAACACGCTGCTCTTTCAGGGAAGAAATGTAACGCGCAAATACGGATTCGGTGATCAGAGACAGCGGTTCACCCAGATCCAGAGAGCTCTGGCTGGTCCATTTACCGGTACCTTTGTTCGCAGCTTCGTCCAGAATCACATCAACCAGGTATTTACCCTCTTCATCTTTCTTGGTGAAGATATCTTTGGTGATGTCAATCAGGTAGCTGTTCAGCTCACCTTTGTTCCACTCGGTAAAGGTTTCAGCCATCTCTTCGTTAGAGAGGTTCAGGCCGCCTTTCAGAAGAGAGTAAGCTTCTGCGATGAGTTGCATGTCGCCGTATTCGATGCCGTTGTGAACCATCTTCACATAATGGCCCGCACCGTCTGGACCAATATAGGTCACACACGGCTCGCCGTCTTCCGCAACCGCAGCGATTTTGGTCAGGATTGGCGCAACCAACTCATAGGCTTCTTTCTGACCACCAGGCATGATAGATGGGCCTTTCAGTGCGCCCTCTTCACCACCGGAAACACCGGTACCGATGAAGTTGAAGCCTTCAGCAGACAGTTCACGGTTGCGACGAATGGTGTCCTGGAAGAAGGTGTTACCGCCATCAATGATGATGTCGCCTTTTTCGAGGAAAGGTTTCAGAGAGTCGATAGCAGCATCAGTACCTGCACCCGCTTTAACCATTAACAGGATACGACGGGGCGTTTCCAGAGACTCAACAAACTCTTTCACCGTATAAAAAGGAACCAGTTTCTTGCCTGGATTCTCGGCAATCACTTCTTCAGTCTTATCACGGGAGCGGTTGAAAACGGAGACGGTATAACCACGGCTTTCGATGTTGAGCGCCAGGTTGCGCCCCATCACTGCCATACCGACAACGCCGATCTGTTGCTTGGACATTACATACTCCTGTCAGGTGTGGTCGCTGCGACTTATGCGCGGCTTGAATGTTTTAATGATATTAACTCAGGATGATATCTAAAGGTACAATAAAAACTCGTGTTCAATCTGAATGTTACAAATTAAAGCAATTATTGTAAAAGTGATTAATATGCTGCACAAAAATCACTCGCGTCGATTTGAAGCATTGCGCAACGATTGCTTCGTAACTGATCTAATTCATTAGTATTGTAGAAAGCCGCATCTACAGAATACTCGTTCCAGGAAGGTCTGTTTGGATCAGAGAATGTTTTTGCTGTTACAATAATTATCATCATAGAGACTGCACTAACTATCACTACAACCGGTATAAATCCCATTTTATTCCTTTGGGTTGTAAGTGCGTGACTGAAGATATAAGCCAGAGGAATAAAAGCAAAATAGTTAAATCGCGAAAATGCTGGCATAAAGTAGAAACCAAGGTGGAAACAGGAACAAATGAATGCTAAGGACCACATTCTATCCAGATAGGCATCGACCATATTCCTCTTGGCCAAATAATAGCTAATAATTAAAACATCCACAAATGCGCCGAAACCAATTTCTGCCTTAAATGAATTGATATCTCGTGTGTAAAGGGTAGCTTTTCTATAAAGTTCTGGACCTACCACAGGAATATTTGCGACTAGGCCCAGATTTAAAAGCACAACGCCGCCCAAAAAAACAAATATACCTATAATAGCACCACCTGCAAATACGATCTGAGCCTTTCTCATTCTATAAAAAAATCTAAACAATAATACAAAGATTGCAGAGTAGTGAAATAGTACAGCAATAATAAGATACTTATAAAACCCCCGCCGATTATCTCGCATTAAACTATTACAGGCAAAAAAACTAATCGTAATTGCTGCAAACTGTCTTATCTGATCCAAAACTAGAGATAATCCGCCTAGCATAACGACACAAGTGATAAAGGCTGGTCCGTTAAGAACAATAACACTAGATAAAGTCAACCTATATAATAAGTAGAAACAAAAAAAATAAAAAATAAAAATAGCTATCTGAAAAATGTCTGTTACATTTGCCATGCCAAATAAGTAAGTGTTAAACAATAAATCATATCTAATATCAAATTGTTTTTGGAAATAGTCAAAAACGTAATAATAATTCAGCCAATCTACACCATTAAAATAATAAAGAGTAGCAAAAAGAGTAAACATCAACGTTAAAGCAAAAGAAAGAATTTTTGAATAGGCTTGATTAAGTAAGCAAATTACAGTGCAAAATGTAAAACAAATAACTATAACAATCCAAGGCATGGCAATCATTCCATCAATCCTTAGTTAAATGCATATATTTTACAAGTAGTGAGTAATCTTTACTCTGACTAAAATGCTTATATGCTTCAGTAGCGCCTACAAGTGAAATATGCATACCATCGAGGCTATAAGGAACTAAATAACCATCTTTTACAAACAATCCATTTGAATTGAACATATCATCTTGATTAATATAAAAGATATTTGGATCATCAATTAAATATTGCCGAACATAGTTATTTCCATGCTCCGGCAATTTCAAATCATTTATATTCAAATCTCCACCGTCAAGTATATATCTCTGAAATTTATTTAGTGGGTTTTTTCGATATAAAACTGGCGCAGAAATCATTATAATCTTGATATTATTTGTCAATGCAAAATCTATAACCGACTTCACGTCATTGATATAACCTTGTTGATAAATGGCATTCCAATCGGATGCTAATATAAGATATTTATATTTTTTGTTTTGAATTGCGTCTTTAAGAAACCTTCTATTTTCTAAGCATTGCTTAAATGCAGCATGGGCTTTACTACCTGTATAATCATCATTGAATGATGGGAAACACCAGTTTGTAGAAACTGACTGCAGATTTATATTATATTTTTGTGCAAAATTTTTCCACAATGGATCAAATTGACCAGCAAATGAATCGCCAAAGATGAGAGTCTCAGCTTTTTTATTAGCATCACCAAGATAACATTGAGTTCCAGCGCGACGATCAACTTTGAGCGACTGGGAATCATTAAATGAATAAAAACAATAGCCGTTTTCTCGTAGAGGCATAGTTATGTATTGCGAAAGGTTATTCATGAGTACGATCCGGTCCTCAGAATAACGACTAAGCACACCATTTTTTGCATAAGTGAACGATGCGCAAGCAACAACAATTATAGCCAAAATTAATGGCTTGACCTTAAATATCAATTTCCATTGGATAATTTTATTCCATTTAATTAACTCAACATAACGATAACTAATATACCCAAATATAATAGACAATGGAATACCGACAATCCAAGCATTAGTGATGTCGTAATAATAGCTAAAAGCTACTAATGGCCAATGCCAGAGATACACTGAGTAAGAGATTTTCCCCAAAAATTGGGATAATGGATTACCTGTTGCAATACTGTTACCCTGATCCCCCCAAATTATGAAAAATGCACCGAGTACAGGTAACAACGCGAAGTAACCAGGCCAAGCAGTATGACTGTTAATGACAAAGAATGAAATTATTACTAAAGCCAGACCTGTTTTCTCTATATAATTTTTATATTGGCTGTCTAACTTTAAAGGATAAAGAAACGCGATGCCCCCTAGTAACATTTCCCAAACTCGAGATGGTAATAAAAAATATGCAGCATCCGGCCAGTGTTGCGTCATATATACATTCAACAGAAAAAAAACGACTGTCAACCCCACAATGATTTTCTTTATAGTATTGAGATTGAACAGTTTGTGTAAGCCAATAAAAAGGAATGGATAAATAAGATAAAATTGCCATTCAACTGATAGAGACCAAGTGTGAAGCAAGAATTTCTCGTGAGAATTTAGATCAAAATAACCTGATTCTAACCAGTAAATGATATTAGATATAAAGAATAGACTACTCGTGACATGTTTTCCAAGTGTACGATAATCAACAGGTACTAATACAAACCATCCGACAATAAGTAATGCAAGACATACGAGAGTTAATGCCGGAATGATACGATTTACTCTGGCAACATAAAAACCAATTAAATTAAAGCATTTTGACTCAATAGCAGTGGAAATTATTCCTGTCATCAGATAACCGGATATAACAAAAAAAACATCAACACCAGCAAATCCACCAGGAACCCACTCAGGTTTAAAGTGATAAATCATAACTGCAAGGACTGCAAATGCCCTCAACCCATTAATATCTTTACGGAATTTCAATGCAAACCCCTAATAACTGGAATTGATATTGTTATAGCCCAAGGATAGTAAAAGTTTACCATTTGAAGATAAACGGCAAAGCAATTAATCAGATCTCGAGATATATTCAATAACATTAATATATTTACTGATTACCACTCTTTCATCGAAATCTCGTTGAACTTTATCGCGACTATTTCGACTCATTTTTTCTTTATCGGAACCAGAAGACTGTAAAAATTTTTCAAGGCATTCAACAAGACTGCTTACCGATCGAGGTTCGCATAAATAGCCGTTGATACCATCGTCAACTACTTCACGGCAACCAATATTATTTGTGGTGATAATAGGACGACCAATCGCTGCAGCTTCCAATAGAGATTTAGGTACACCTTCTCTATAGTAAGAAGGCAGAACAATACAATCCGCTTTTTTTAATTCATCTTCAACGTAGTCAGTAAATCCAAGATAATTAACAATACCCCTTTTCTGCCATTCATCTAATTCTTGCGACTTGATGGCTGATGCGCTGCTCTCATCCAATGGACCAAGAAGACAAAATTCAGTATGCGGATATTTTTCTCTCAATTCTTTGGCAGCATCAGCATAGAGACGTATCCCTTTCTCAGCAATTAAACGTGCTACGAGCAAGAACCGGATATTTTTTTTTGCTTCAAATGGTGTATATTCAAAACGAGATAAATCTACACCGGATCCAGGTAAACGGTCACATTGTTTTTCAGTAACAATATGGAGATCAAGAAACAATTTTTTATCTTCATCGTTTTGAAAAAATATAAAGTCAGCTTTTTTTTGACTAGTTTTATATAGAAATGCAACAAGTTTCGAGAATATATTCTTTTGAATAAAGATAACCCCTAACCCTGCAATATTATTAATAACTTTAATATTTAAAAGGGATGCAGCAAAAGTTGCATATATATTATTTTTGGGAGTAAAGTTGAGGGTGAGATTAACCCCTTCTTTTTTGAAAATTTTATAGAAATCATAAAATGTTAGCAAATCAACAAATGGATTTTTCCCCCATCTTTGCATTTTAATTTGAAAATACTTACAACCCAGCGATTCCAATTTATCTTTATAATCTGAATCAGGAGATACAGCAATTACCTCATGGCCAGCGCTAATAAGTGTACGAATAGTGTTGCGGCGGAAGTTATAAATATACCAACTTGTATTCGCCGTAATAGATATTTTCATTTGAGCAACTTATTTCAAGAAAGAATGTTTTTTCATGATGCCATCTTTTATTCCACGAAGCATAAACCCCATCCTAGTCTTGCGGGGGGATACATTCGAGAAAATAAAGAATTTCAGCGGCATCATAATTAATAATTTAATTTTGTAACTTATTTCGAAATGTGGCTCACGTAAAGAGAAGATCCAGTTGCGATATACATAATAGAGTCTGAAAGGCGATCCTATATTGATCGATTTCCCAATCGGAAGCTTCAAATCCTTGGCACCTAAGTTATGACGCATTGCGACGGTTGTTGTCATCAAAACATGATATCCAAGATATCTGGCTCTATAACACCACTCGATATCAATCGAGTCAATAAACCATTCGGCTTTATTAAAGCCAATTGCGGCGAACACATCAATATTATACAAGGTACCAGATGATATGATTGATTTAACACTAAATACTGTGTCAGTTATTGCAATACTATTCCGGAAGTATTTTTCATATCTTGTATTATCCCTTTCATTAATAACAGATGGACCAATACATGCAATTTTTATGTAACTTTGTTCTTTGATTCTCTGATATTCACTATATAACGCATCAATTAAACCATCCTCAACTGATGAGTCCTGATCAAAAGTGATGATGTAATCAGCTTTATTTTTCATAGCATATACAAATCCGATATTTTGCGCATATGCTATGCCTAAATTTTCATTAGGCTGAATGAGAATTACATCGTTTACTCCTTCAAGGAAACTTTTCAAATCGAGCTGGCAATTCGCATCATTACTATTATCAACAACAATAACTTTTTCAACTTGTTTGGCGATCGCAGCTATATTATTCCCAAAAGAGTCTAGATCGGGATTAAATGTTACTATCAATGCATAAATATTCAATTTTGACTCCCTGAGAAACATTTTTTCCTGAAACAAAACATAAATAGTGAGGCTAATGATTCGGTTATTAAGACAGAAAGAGCCGCACCAATGGCCCCATAAAAGTGAACAAGCAATGGCATATGTAATAAATGAAGAATGGAAACAACGAAATATATAGTTCTAAGAAGTTTGGTTTTCCCTTGCGTTAAATACAAATTTTGGGCATACGCAATTCCAAAAGATATTGATATAATACTAAAGGATAAAATATAATATATAGGCAGTCCCGCAATAAACTGTTTACCCAAGAAAATTGCATACACTACTTTGCTAAATAACATTAGCCCTATAACAATCACAACCGAAAAACTTACAAGAATAAATGTTGATTTCCTCCATAGATCATAAAATTCCTTCCCTTCTTTTTTTGAAATCCTTGGGAAAAATGCTTGTGCTATTGGAGATAAGATCCCTTGAGCAGCGGATTTTAACTTATCAGCGCTGGAATAATAACCTGTTTCAGTAGGACCTTTCACCGAGCCAAGATATATTAATGTTAAAGAACTATATATATTGGTAAACACATTGGATATAAAAATATCAAATCCGCTTCGAAATCTTAATAGTATGTTTCTAACTAATACTTTACTAACGGTTTGATATTTAAGATAATAATGCAGGTAAAAAGTCGATATTATATTTGGCAATGCCACATTTATAGAATAGGCAAGCATTGCAATATATATATCATCCTTATTTCTTACAAAGAGAACAACTATTAATATTGAAACAACGCGTGTGATAGAAGTAGATATAACTATAAAACCAGTCTTTTCTTTCCCAATAAAGAAATGTGTCTGATTACAAACTGAGCTTAATACAGTAAATAGTAGAATTATATAGCAGCCAGCGAATCCATAATCTATTAATATAAAATAAGTCGCAACCACAAGTACCGAACAGAAAATGAATATTAAAAGCCTGCAAACCAGAATTTCACAAAGAATAATGTTATCTTCTTTTTTTTCTAACGATCTTGATATATCTCTAGCGCCGGTTAATGTAAACCCATATTCAACAAGCATAACAAGATATTGTTGGGCTGCAAGGAATATAGATAAGATACCGAACTGTGTAACACCCAGACTTCTTGTTATAACCGGAAGTGTAATAAAGGGAAAGAGGTAAATACTTCCTCTTACTAAAAAAAGGTGTAAAATAGATTTTACAGGGACATCTCTAATAAATTTATGCATATAGTTATATGGGTATATACCAAGCCCTATCTATTTTACAAGTAGGGCTTAGTTCAACTCAGAGAGTGTTGAATTTTGGTTGATTTAGATCTTTCGCTGAAAGCTGCGGTTCATCTTCTAATGGCCAGGATATTTTTAGCTCGGGATCATTCCAAATGAGACCTCTGTCGCTTTCTGGATGATAGTAATTTGTAGTCTTATAAACGAATTCGGCTGTTTCACTTATAACCAGAAAGCCATGTGCAAAGCCTTCTGGTATCCACAACTGGCGTTTATTGTCTGCTGAAAGGCTTACTCCAACCCATTTACCAAATGTAGATGAACTCTTACGAATATCAACCGCGACATCAAATACTTCCCCTGCAACACAGCGCACCAGTTTGCCCTGTGCATAGGGTTCCAGTTGATAATGCAAACCACGCAGAACTCCTTTGCAGGATTTTGAATGATTATCCTGCACAAACTCAACTTTACGTCCTACCGCCTCTTCAAAAACTTTCTGACTGAAACTTTCAAAGAAAAAACCACGATCGTCACCAAATACTTTTGGTTCAAAAATTAATACATCTGGTATATCAGTTTTAATTACGTTCATGTCTTAGTAACCTTTAATCATCTTCAGCAGGTATTGGCCATATGCATTTTTCTTCAACGGCTCAGCCAGCTTCTTTACCTGCTCCGCATCAATAAACCCTTTGCGATACGCAATCTCTTCCGGACAGGAGACCTTCAGCCCCTGACGCTCTTCAATTGTTGCGATGAAGTTACTTGCTTCAATCAGGCTCTGGTGCGTACCGGTATCCAGCCAGGCATAACCACGTCCCATCATGGCAACTGACAGACGTCCCTGCTCAAGATAAATACGGTTGATATCCGTAATTTCAAGCTCACCGCGCGCAGAAGGTTTCAGGTTTTTAGCCATTTCTACAACGTCGTTATCGTAGAAGTAAAGGCCCGTAACGGCATAGTTACTCTTAGGCTCCAGCGGCTTTTCTTCCAGGCTGATTGCCGTACCGTTTTTATCAAACTCCACAACGCCATAGCGTTCAGGGTCGTTAACGTGATAGGCAAATACAGTTGCACCATCATCTTTATTCAACGCAGCTTCAAGCTGCTTCGGCAGATCATGGCCATAGAAAATGTTATCGCCCAGCACCAGCGCGCAGCTATCGTCACCAATGAACTCTTCGCCAATAATAAAGGCCTGTGCAAGTCCATCAGGGCTTGGCTGAACTTTATACTGAAGGTTTAATCCCCACTGGCTGCCGTCGCCCAGAAGTTGTTCAAAGCGCGGAGTATCCTGCGGCGTACTGATGATGAGAATATCTTTGATCCCCGCCAGCATCAGTGTTGACAGCGGATAGTAAATCATTGGTTTGTCATAAATTGGCAGCAATTGCTTGCTCACTGCCATAGTAACTGGGTAGAGACGAGTGCCGGATCCACCAGCAAGAATAATACCTTTACGCGTAGCCATTGTAATTTCTCTATAAATGCAAATTGCCCGAAGCCGGGCAATTATTTAATGTTAGATTGATTCAGCGGAAAAAAGCTCGGCGAGCATTCGCTTAACGCCAACATCCCATGCCGGTAAAACCAGGCCAAAGTTGCGCTGGAATTTCTCTGTATTTAAACGCGAATTCTGAGGACGACGCGCAGGCGTAGGATACGCGGTGGTAGGAACGGCATTGAGCTTTTCAATTTCCAGTTCAATCCCCGCCTTTCTGGCTTCATCGAAGACTAACGCGGCATAGTCATACCAGGTGGTCGTGTCTGATGCAACGAGATGATAGAGGCCAGCCACTTCAGGTTTTACCATGGCCACACGGATAGCATGCGCGGTACAGTCAGCCAGTAACTCAGCGCCTGTTGGCGCACCAACCTGATCATTGATTACGGAGAGTTCTTTACGCGCTTTCGCCAGGCGAAGCATTGTTTTTGCAAAGTTATTGCCTTTGCCGGCGTAAACCCAACTTGTGCGGAAAATCAGGTATTTAGCGCAATGTGCCTGGAGCGCTTTTTCACCGTCGAGCTTGGTCTGTCCATACACATTAAGAGGTGCGGTCGCATCCGTTTCGCGCCATGGCGTTTCGCCATCGCCTGGAAAGACGTAATCAGTAGAATAGTGAACAACCCAGGCACCGATTTTAGCCGCTTCTTTCGCAATTGCCTCGACGCTGGTTGCGTTGAGCAACTGAGCGAATTCCTGCTCTGATTCAGCTTTATCGACTGCGGTATGCGCCGCTGCGTTGACGATGACGTCAGGTCTGATGGTGCGGACGGTTTCAGCGATGCCTTCCGGATTGCTAAAATCCCCGCAGTATTCTTTGGAATGCACGTCAAGTGCAATCACGTTCCCTAACGGTGCGAGTGCGCGCTGTAGCTCCCAGCCCACTTGTCCTGTCTTGCCGAACAGAAGAATGTTCATTATTGACGTTCTCCGTAATTCTGTTCGATCCAGGTCTTGTAAGCACCGCTTTTAACGTTGTTAACCCAGTCCTTGTTGCTCAGATACCATTCCACGGTCTTACGGATACCGCTTTCGAAGGTCTCTTCAGGCTTCCATCCCAGCTCAACGCCAATTTTATGCGCATCAATCGCGTAGCGGCGGTCATGCCCGGGGCGGTCAGCGACGTAAGTAATCTGATCGCGATAGGAACCTTCTTTCGGCACGATTTCATCCAGCAGATCGCAAATGGTGTGGACCACGTCCAGATTTTGCTTTTCGTTATGCCCGCCGATGTTGTATGTCTCACCCGTTTTACCCTGGGTTACGACGGTGTACAGCGCACGCGCATGATCTTCAACATACAGCCAGTCACGGATCTGGTCGCCTTTACCGTAAATAGGCAGCGCTTTACCGTCCAGAGCATTCAAAATCACCAGCGGGATCAGCTTCTCAGGAAAGTGATACGGGCCATAATTATTTGAGCAGTTGGTCACGATTGTTGGGAAACCGTAAGTGCGCAGCCATGCGCGAACCAGATGGTCGCTGGAAGCTTTTGAGGCAGAATAAGGGCTACTTGGCGCATAGGCGGTGGTTTCAGTGAACATCGGCAAATCGATTGAGGCTGGATGCTCGTCAGGGTGCGGTAAATCACCGTACACTTCGTCCGTAGATATATGATGGAAACGGAACGCTTTCTTCGCGGTATCATCCAGTGTTGACCAATACGCGCGAGCCGCCTCGAGCAAGACATAAGTGCCAACGATATTGGTTTCAATAAATGCAGCCGGACCTGTGATGGAGCGATCAACGTGGCTTTCTGCCGCCAAGTGCATTACGGCATCCGGTTTATGCTCAGCGAAGATACGGTCCATAGCAGCTTTGTCACAAATGTCCGCACGCTCAAAGACATATCGACCGCTATCGCAAACGTCAGTAAGCGACTCAAGGTTACCAGCATAGGTGAGCTTATCCACATTGACGACGTCATCCTGGGTATTTTTGATAATATGTCGTACCACCGCTGAGCCGATAAAACCTGCTCCACCCGTCACAAGAATTTTCACGTTATCTGTTCCGTCTATTGAATATGTCGAGATATTGATGCCCTGAAACCAGCCATATAACTGTGGATTCAGAAATTTTGCACGCTACCGCCCCTGGCTTAACAGCTACCAGTGCACTGAGCGAATGTTGAATAAAGGATTTGGGAGTCTGATAACAGACAAAAAACTGGCGTTAATTGTCATCCTAAATGGTCTTAGAAACAAGCACAAATCGTTACAAATCAGTCCACATTTGAATCAGATAACCCCATGTTATCATTATAATTAATAACAAAAAACGGCAGTCACCATTTTGGTTATGTTTTACATAGCCAAATGATAACTGCCGCTTATTCAAAAGACAGAGAGGGATCAGTCGTTAGCCAGCAACTTCTCAATCCGGCTTCTGAACTTCTGACCTTCCTTCAGGTTACGCAGGCCATACTTCACAAATGCCTGCATATAGCCCAGTTTCTTACCGCAGTCGTAGCTGTCACCGGTCATCAGCATCGCATCAACAGACTGCTTCTTAGCCAGTTCAGCAATCGCATCGGTCAACTGGATACGGTCCCAGGCACCCGGCTCGGTTTTTTCCAGCTCGGCCCAGATATCCGCGTTGAGAACATAACGGCCAACGGCCATCAGGTCAGAATCCAGCGTCTGCGGCTGATCCGGTTTCTCGATAAACTCAACGATGCGGCTCACCTGCCCTTCCGTCTCCAGCGCTTCTTTAGTCTGGATAACAGAGTACTCAGAGAGATCGCCTTTCATGCGCTTAGCAAGTACCTGGCTACGGCCCGTTTCGTTGAAGCGCGCCACCATTGCCGCCAGGTTGTAACGCAGCGGATCGGCAGATGCGCTGTCGATAATGATATCCGGCAGTACAACGATGAACGGGTTGTCACCCACGACCGGGCGCGCGCAAAGAATGGAGTGGCCCAGACCCAGCGGCTGCGCCTGACGCACGTTCATGATGGTTACGCCAGGAGGACAGATAGACTGCACTTCAGCCAGCAGCTGGCGTTTTACGCGCTGCTCAAGCAACGCTTCGAGTTCGTAAGAGGTGTCGAAGTGGTTTTCTACCGCATTCTTGGAGGAGTGCGTAACCAGGACGATTTCTTTGATCCCTGCAGCAACAATTTCATCGACAATGTATTGAATCATCGGTTTGTCGACAATCGGCAGCATCTCTTTAGGAATGGCTTTTGTGGCTGGCAACATATGCATGCCCAGGCCTGCTACCGGAATGACTGCTTTCAAATTAATCATTATTTCTTCCACCTTAAAATGGTTGACGAATTATAGCTCTTTAACCTGTTTTCGCCAGCATGATTTGCCGTGATTCTTATATGATGTTAGGGGACCACATCACAAAAAACAGTAGTTGTAATCTGAATAGATCGCGTTTCTGTGCCAGGAATAGTCGCAAAAAAAGACAATTGTCGATTATCTGTGCGGGAGCGCAAAATTCAGCCGCTCCGTATTCACCACCTGTTGGTCCACGCGGTCAATATCCACGGAGCTCTGCCCTTTCTCATTCACAGCCTTGATGTTCGCCAGCGACAGTAAGGTCTCATCTTTAGCCATAAACTTGCCTCGCACATCCTTACGCAGGTCGAAATTCATCTTCAGCGCCGGGCCGACGGCGGCTTCCTGCATCACGTTGATATTACGCAAGAAGAGATGCTGCGGTTTGTTGTGCAACTCAAGCGTTGCCCGCTGCATCTCAACGTTGGTGATGGCCACAAAGGAGGTGGCGTTGCCGGATGAAATTTGTATTCCGCGCAGTTTGTACGCAAGCTGGCGATTATCCAGGCGAATGTCGTTCAGCTTAAAGTTCTGAGGTATCGAGAGATAGTCACCTTTTATTACACCGTAGCCGATCAGCATGCCAGCACTATTGACCATATCGACATTATCAATAATGAAATTATCACAGCCATAAATGGCTACTGTGGCGTTGTCTATTCCCGCCTTCTTGCTGAAGTCAGGAGTGATATTCTTGGCCTTAATATTGCGAATAATAAAGTGCTTACCGTTTTCGACGTGGACTAACTGACGACAGTTGCTGCCGGTGATATTTGCCACCACGAAGTTCTTCACGGTTTGCTTTTCCGGATAATCGTTGTCGTAGGTGCTGCCGGCGAGACCAATGCCGATGCCCCAGTTGATCTTGCCGTTCGTACAGTTAATGTTGTCAATCACATGATCGGAGATCAGGATGTTACGGTCATTAATGGCGACGTTCCACTCAATCGCGTCGCCCTGGAGATGGCTGAATTTACTGTTAGTGATGCGCGCGCCATCTATCTGATTATGGAATCCCTGGCGCAGGATGGCGTAGTTCGCCTGGCTTACGCTGATGTTATCAATCAGCAGGTTGCGCATGACGCGCGGCTTTTTGCCGCCAATGTAGATCTGCGTCACCGGTCCAAAGCCGCTCATTGCCAGCCCTTTAATCACACAGTCTGAACCGCGAATGTCCAGCGTAATGTTCTCCGTGCGGCCGTCACCTTCACCAATCACTTTACTGCCTTCCTGCAGCACGAAGCGTCCGCGACCATTGCCCGTTAACGCACCGCGGATCAGCAGCGTTTTACCGTCAGGAATGAAAATGCCCGTATTGATGTTTTTACAGGTGAGCCCGGCAGGGACAACAACGGTGTCGCCTTCGTTAAACGCCTGCTTAAAGGCGGCGATCCAGTCGTTGTTATTGTACTGGTTAACAGAGACCGTCTTTCCGGTTGCCGCCCGCGCAATGCGGGACGACAGCAGCGGCGTAGCCGCCAGGACGGATAAAGAAGAGACAAAGGTGCGTCGGGTAATCTTTTTCAGCATACAACCTCGGCGTTACAACGTTTGCAGCAGGCTCGCTAACTGGCGATTAATCACCTGCTGGTTAAAATCTGCTTCAACTTTTTGTCGGGCGTTGTGGATAACGGGCTCCAGCGCCTGTTGGTCGATGCCGCTAAATTCGGCTAAACGATCCGCAAGGGCCATCGCATTATTCTCCGGTACCAGCCAGCCGGAGTAATCAGACTTGATTAACTCCGGGATCCCGCTGTGCAGGGTCGACACCACCGGAATACCGACGGCCATCGCCTCCATTAACGCAACCGGGATCCCCTCCATATCGCCATCGGCGCCGGTCACGGAAGGCAGCAGGAATACATCCGCCTCATCCAGCATGGCCTTCACCTCGTGGCTTGGCTTAAAACCTGGCATCTCCACGTAATCTTCCAGCTGATACTGTTCGATAAGCGTGCGAAGACGACGCTCCCACGGGCCAATACCGAGAATGCGATAGCGGAAATCCACGCCGCGCGCTCGCAGCTGGCGGCAGGCTTCGATGGCCACGTGCAGACCTTTTTTCTCCGTCAGACGCGCAACAGAGATTATCTGCAGCGGTTTTCCCGGCACCTTGACCGGGCGGCGGGTAAAGCGCTCTAAATCCACGCCCATACGCGAAACGGAGATTTTTTCCTGCGGACAGCCCATGTTTTTCAGACGCCCGGCCCACAGGTCGCTGATGGGCAGCATCATGTCGCCACGGCGGAAAAGCTGCTGATACTCCGGCGTGTAGTGGTTCAATACTTCGCGGCTGGAGATGTCGATACCGTGGAAGATGGTCGCAATCTTACCGTCAATCACCCCCAGCTCACGCAGTTTGGCGGCGGTCACGCCCGCCGGGCCAAAGTGAGCAATAAACACATCGGCGCGGTACGGCTGCGCCGTTTGACCACAAATGGCGGACAGGATCAGGTTGCGAGATTCCGCGCCATAGCGGGAAATATTCAGCGCGCGCCAGGTCGACGCACGATGGATCCCGCGTAAGGTCTGGCTGGCCCGGTGGCGCAGCTTATTTACTCTTCCTGAGGGCTCGTCCTGCAGCCAGCGGGTTTTCGCCTCCAGTCCATACTGCGTATACGCCGCATGGGTATTTTGTGTATCGCCCTTTTGCAGGGCGATGATCTCCACGTCGTATCCCATATCGATAAACGCGGTGATTTGGTTCAGCACAAAGGTTTCAGACGACAGCGGAAATTTCAGTAAGAAGAAACCAACCTTCATTTCCCCTCCCGGACGCGGTCGAGCACCGATTTCACCATCCCAATTCCCTTCTCGCGCTCGGCTTTCACCGCGACGGCCAGGCGTTCATTGATGGCAGGCAGTTGCCCCAGGGTATCGCCCACCATCGCGCCAAGCGAACCATCCAGCAGATGACGAATATCAACGGCCATTTCAGGCATGCCAAGCTGCTGCATAATGCCGGCTGACTTGTGCTCGTAGTTAATCGCAATGGCCGGCGTGCCAAAGTTCATCGAAATGATCGCCGAGTGCAGACGCGTGCCCACGGTGAGGTCACAGGCTGAGAGCAATTTGCCCATCTCGAGGTCGTTCAGTTCGTCCATCACCACGTGATAACGGGACGGATCGTTTACCAGGTTGCGCAGGTTCAGCGCCACCATGCGGTCATCTTTGTTATAGCTGTCGATGCCGGTACAGGTTGAAAGCGCCAGCACCTGGTATCCGCTGTCCAGCACACGGTTAACCACGTCAGCAAACGCTTTCTCATACGCCGCCTGGGTGGTGCCTAAACGTTTATCAAACGGTGCAAGTTCGCGCAGGGTGATGGCGACCGTTTTCTGTTTCGCCGCCACGTCCAGCCAGTGCTGCACTGCGTAGCTCGCCTGGAAACTGTCGTCCTGATGATCCACCAGCCAGGCGGTGTCCACCCCGTGTTCCACTTTAGAGGTGTCAATCTCACTGCGTTTCATCATATCGAGGCTTACCGACTCACGCAGGATCAGAGCATCGCAGTGGCCGAAGACATAGTTTGCCAGCTGGTTAAACTGCGGATCCTGGAACGGCCCGACGCTGTGACCAATCATAAACAGCGGTTTTTTCGCCATGAATGTGCAAAGTGCGTGCTCAAACTGAGGCACACCGTAAAGATCGACGAAGAACGATCCGCCGACCTGAATAATGGCGTCGTAGCCCGACAGCAGTCGAACGAAATCCGTGAAGCCCTGAGCAATGGCGATGTTACGCAGCTTGCCGGTATCAGTTACACGGGACAGCAACACCTGGTGCTGATAGCGACGGCGCAGAACTTTCTTCACGCGTCCCATCACGCCGGCGGCGTTGTTGTGCTGCTTCATCTGGCTGTAGAGCGGGTCGCCCATTACCGGGCGGTTCAATAACCAGGAAGAGCTGACCGGATAACGGCTCATCACGTCCACTTCAGTCTCAGGCTTAAGGGTGTTAATCGCATCCAATAAACCGCGCAGAATGGCGCTGTCGCCACGGTTGCCGCAGGTATGGTTGCCAAGAATAAGTAATTTCATAATGGCCTCTTAAATAACTAGCCTGCGCGAAGCAGCGTTTTCATTTTTTCGTTACGGCAAAACTGGCGCTTCATCTCCACCACCAGCGCATTACGTGACAGCACAATCATCACGCCAAACGCCAGTGCACCTGCTGCGACCTGTATTGCCAGCATGGCCGCGAGCGGCAGATGGCCAGTGAGCACGATGCCCAGTCCATAGCTCACCACAAGGGTAGGCAGTGACAGATAAAACGGCAGCCACAGGCTCAGAATGTACTGCCGGTAGCTGGAGCCCAGCACCGGCTTGATCATCACGAAGTAGCTCAGTATGGTGTTGATGATCTGCACCAGCAGAAAACCAAGCGTGACCCCAATGGCGCCGGCCATATGTCCACCGACGATAATCGCCGGAATAAACAGGAACGTTTTAAACACGTTGAATTTGAAGCTGATATCAACCCGCGCTTTAGCCATCAGCAGTGAGCCAATCGGGTTGCCAACGGATCGCAGCAGCCCCACCACGCACAGCAGCTGCAGGATCGGGATAATGCTGTTCCACTTCTCGCCAAACACCAGCGGCACGAAGTTGCTCGAGACCACCATCAGCCCCAGCAAAACCGGGAAATTGATAATGCCCACCACAGAGAGCAGCTTGTAAAAATTAACGCGCAGCTTCTCGGTGTCGTCCTGAATTTTGGCGAACGCCGGGAACAGTACGCGGGTGATAATCGGGTTGAGCTTCATTGGTGGTACTACCGCGACGTTGTACGCCAGGTTGTACCCCCCCGCGACGCTCGCCCCGAGGATGCGTGCCAGCACCAGCGTGGAGAGGTTGGTGTTGACATAGTTGATGATGCTGTCGGCGGTGAGCCACGCACCAAAACGCAGGTTGGATGACACCGAAGCGAGAGAGAAATGCAGCCCAGGACGGTAAATCTTGCGACCAAAGTAGCCGAACAGCAGCGTACGCACGGCAGAGTTAACCAGATACCCGAGGATAGCGGTCATGGCCAGCGGCCAGAAATGGGCGCTGACCACGGTAAAGGTAAATCCTGCGAGAACGGCGCTGGTCTCGATCATCCCAATCTTGTTGAATTCCAGCTCTTTCTGCATCAGCGCGCGGAACTGTTGCCCGTGCGGGATCACCACAAAAGCAAACGAGAGCGTACGCATCAGCGGTGCCAGATCGGGGTTGTGCAGTACGCTCGCGATGGTATCGCTCAACAGGAACACCAGCACGAAAACGAACACCCCCAGCCCAACGTTCAGCCAGTAGAGCGTGGTCAGTTCCAGATGGCTGATCTCTTTGCGCTGGATAATCGAGTTAGCAATGCCGAAGTCAGACAACGTATCGGCCAGCGCGATAATCACCAGCGAGACGGTCAGCAGACCGAACTGGTGGTTATCGATAATGCGCGCCAGCACCGTCATCTGCACCAGGCCGAGGCCAATGATGACAATGGTCGCCATCGCTGACCATTTGGCGCCACTGATGGTTTTTTCACGTAAGCTCATCTTAGTACGCCGCTTTGTTCACGAAACCTTTGAAGATGGTCAGAAAGACGATCTTGATATCGAACCAGAGGCTCCATTCACGGATGTACTCCAGGTCGAATTCGATGCGTTTTTCCATTTTTTCCAGCGTGTCGGTCTCGCCGCGCCAGCCGTTGATCTGCGCCCAGCCGGTAATGCCTGGCTTCACTTTATGGCGCAACATGTAGCCTTCAATCAGCGAGCGGTACTGTTCGTTGTGAGCCACGGCATGGGGACGGGGTCCGACAATCGACATGCCACCGGTAAAGACGTTGATAAACTGCGGCAGCTCATCCAGCGAGGTACGGCGCAGGAAGTTCCCCACCCGCGTCACACGTGGATCGTTCTGCGTCGCCTGGGTCACGACCTTGTCGTTCTCCATCACCTTCATTGAGCGGAATTTCCACACCATGATGGGCTTACCGTCCATGCCGTAGCGGGTCTGACGGAAGATAACCGGGCCCGGGGAGCTCAGCTTCACCGCCAGAGCAATGCAGCACAGCACCGGGGAGATCAGCAGTAAGATCAGTGAAGAGAGCACGATATCTTCCAGGCGCTTGAGCACGCGATTGATACCCGACAGCGGGGTGTCATACAGCGGCACGACCGGCACGCCGTTCACTTCTTCAATACGGGAATGGAGGATGTTAAAGGTAAAGACGTCCGGGATCAGGATCACCGAACAGGTGGTATCGGCCAGTTCACGCATCAGTTTCTTAATGCGGGATTCATCTTTCATCTGCATCGCGATGTAGACGTTATGAATTTTGCCGGCTTTGGCGTCCTCAATAAGCTGTTCGTAGTTACCAGCCCAGTCTGAAGGCACGCCGCCAGGCTTCGCGTCGTGATAAATCCCGACCACTTCAAAACCTAACCATGGCTCTTTGCGGAAGCTATCGAGAAGCACCTTCCCTACCGGCAAATCCCCCGCCACGGCGACAAAGCGACGGTTATAACCGCGGTTACGCAGCCAGCCGGCGCCAAAACGGATCAGGGTGCGGCATACGACCATGCCGACGCTGGTAATCAGGTACCAGCACAGATACGTCACCAGGCGATTATCAAAATCATGGCTGAATGCCACCAGCCCTGCGCTGAAGATCAGGCTTAATGTCCAGTTCTGCAGCAACAGCATCAGTTCGGTGGTCATTTTCACACCACGCCACGAACGGTAGAAGTCGGTCATCCCCCCGATCATCTGGAACACAACCAGCGCAATCAGCGCCATGAGCAGATGCATGTAGAAGAAGGATTGCCCGCTTACCCAACTCACCACCCATAATCCGCCGACCATGATGGTGATATCAGAAAAACGCTGCACCATGGAGATTAACGATGCATTCGTTCTCGCTCGTTCGCGTTTTTTTAGATTCGTCATCGTTGTTCCTTTAGTTCAACACCTGCCCCCTCACCCCACATCAGGATGAGGGGGAAAGCTATTTACTGATTCAACAGCGCCAGAATGTCCTTCGTTCGCGCTTCCATCAGCGCTGTATCCGCGCGGGATTCCACGTTCAGGCGCACCACCGGCTCGGTATTTGAAGAGCGCAGGTTAAAACGCCACTGCGGGAACGCCATGCTGATGCCGTCGGTACGGTCAATTTCCAGCGCATGGAGGGCAAAATGCTGCTCCACGCGGGCAATGGCCTCGGCCGGCTGCGCCAGTTTGCTGTTGATTTCGCCACTTGCCGGGAAGGCCGCCATGCGGTCGCGTACCAGCTCGCCAAGGGTCTGCCCTTTCAGACACAGCAGCTCGGTCACCAGCAGCCACGGGATCATTCCGCTGTCGCAGTAGGCAAAATCACGGAAATAGTGGTGGGCGCTCATCTCGCCGCCATAAATGGCGTCTTCTTCGCGCATACGCTCTTTGATGAAGGCATGACCGGTTTTGGACATCACCGGCTGGCCGCCCGCGGCGTTCACCACATCCACGGTGTTCCAGGACAGACGCGGATCGTGAATGATCTTCGCGCCCGGGTTCTTCTCGAGGAACGCTTCCGCCAGCAGACCGACAATGTAGTAGCCTTCGATGAACTGGCCTTTTTCGTCGAACAGGAAGCAGCGGTCGAAATCGCCGTCAAAGGCGATACCCATATCGGCACCGTGTTCGATGACCGCGTTACGGGTGTCGTCGCGGCACTCCGGCAGCAGCGGGTTCGGGATACCGTTCGGGAAGTTGCCGTCCGGGGTGTTATGGACCTTAACGAAGGTTACCGGGACGTTCAGGGCCTTAAAGCGGGCTTCGAGCGCATCCACCACCGGGCCGGCCGCGCCGTTACCGGAGTTGATCACCAGCTTCAGCGGTTTCAGGTTTGCAACGTTGATGTAGCCCAGCAGGTGGTCGATGTACGCTTTACGCAGGTCGATCTGCTTATAGCTGCCGCGTTTCGCTTCATTCACCGGCGGGAAATCGTTGGCTTCCGCCAGGCGCTGCACGTCGCGCAGGCCGGTGTCGCCACTGATAGGACGCGCGCCCTTGCGCACCAGCTTCATACCGTTGTAGTCCATTGGGTTATGGCTGGCTGTCACTTCGATACCGCCGTCCACGCCGAGGTGGAAGGTGGCAAAGTAAATCTCTTCGGTGCCGGACAAGCCGATATCCAGCACGTCCACTCCCGCATCCTGCAGCCCTTTTGCCAGCGCCAGCTTCAGGGACTCACTGGTCAGGCGCACATCGCCGCCCAGGACAATCGTTTGTGGCTTAAGATATTCGCCGTATGCGCGGCCAATGCGCCACGCAATGTCTTCATTCAGCTCTTCGCCCAGCTTGCCGCGAATATCGTAGGCTTTAAAACAGGTTAATTTTTCCATGATGACCCCTTTTTCAGGCAACAGTTGGCCCGCCCGATTAACAGGCAAATTTGTTTTTATTCATTCGCAGGCCGGATGCGCGAAACGCTATCCGGCTTTAGAGACGGCGCTATACCCGCCCGTAACGGTCCTGGAAACGGACAATATCGTCTTCTTCCAGGTACGAACCGGAGCGCACTTCAATTAAGTCGAGAGGAATTTTCCCCGGGTTTTCCAGACAGTGCGTGGCTCCCAGCGGAATATAGATTGACTCGTTTTCGCCCAGCAGTTTCACTTCGCCATCAATCGTGACTTTGGCGGTACCCGCCACCACGACCCAGTGCTCGGCACGGTGGTGGTGCATCTGTACCGACAGCCCCTCCCCCGGTTTAACGGTGATGCGTTTCACCTGGTAACGTTCACCGGCATCGATGGAGTCATATTTGCCCCACGGACGATACACTTCGCGGTGGATATGGTGTTCATGGCGACCATCGGCCTTGATCTTCTCCACCACTTTTTTAACGTCCTGCACGGCATTACGGTCAGCAATCAGCACGGCGTCTTTCGTCTGTACGACCACCAGATCCTTCACGCCAACTGTGGTCACCAGACCGGACTCGGCGTAGACATAGCTGTTTTCCGTTTTGTGGCTGATAACATCACCGTGGTGGACGTTACCCTCCGGGGTATGGGCGCTGATCTCCCACAGGGAGGACCAGGAGCCAACATCGCTCCAGCCCGCATCCATCGGTACCACAACGGCATCGGCCGTGCGTTCCATTACCGCATAGTCAATTGACTCTTCCGGGCAGGCGAGGAAAGACGCTTCGTCAACACGGATAAAATCGAGATCCGGATCCACTACCGCCATCGCTTTCTCGCAGGCGTCCAGAATATCCGGGCGATATTTGCGCAGTTCTTCCAGGTAGCGGCCAGCGCGGAACAGGAACATCCCACTGTTCCAGTAATATTCACCGCTGGCCACATAAGCCTGCGCGGTTTCCAGATTCGGTTTTTCGACAAACTGCGCCACGTCAAACGCTACGCTGTCGCCTTCGCCCGGGGTCACATTGCCACGACGAATATACCCGTAGCCGGTTTCCGGCAGGTCCGGCACGATGCCGAAAGTCACCAGTTTGCCGTTTTCGGCGTAAGGAATAGCCGCGCGTACCGCCTCGCGGAACGACTCTTCCTGTTGAATAACATGGTCTGCCGCCAGAACCAGCATCAGCGGATCGCAATCCGGGCTGCTGCGTTTGGCCGCCAGCGCAGCCAGCGCAATCGCGGGGGCGGTGTTACGTCCGGCAGGCTCCAGAATGATATTTTCTGTGAGTTTGTTCAGCTGGCGCAGCTGCTCGGCGACAATAAAGCGGTGTTGTTCGTTACAAATCACCACCGGGCTTTCACACTCCACACCCTGCAGGCGGTTAACCGTCGTCTGCAGCATGGTGAGCTCCCCTTTCAGGCAGAGGAACTGTTTTGGATAGAGCACGCGGGACAGCGGCCACAACCGGCTACCAGAGCCACCTGCCATCACAACCGGATACAAAGTGGTTTGACTCATGATTTATCCCCGTATATCTGCAATAAATTGGCTCAGCACGTTCTCTTTCTCGAGCGTGCGTTCGGCATATTCACGTGCCACCGTGTTCGTTTTTGGCATGGCAAGTGCCCGTTCAATGCCAGTGACCAGCGCCGGGACCGATTCCGGTTCCACGCAAACGGCGATCCCCGGATAGCTGTCGCACAGCTGGCCTAATTCTGTTTCGGCTTCCGCCGTGATCACCGCGTTACCGCCCACTGCCAGAATGTTGGTCAGCTTGGACGGCAACACCGCGTCTGCCGCGCCGCGCTTTTGTACCACCAGATGGCAGTCGCCCATCTTCAGCAACGCAGGCAGTGCCTCGTAGGACTGAAGCGGGAAAAATTTCACGTTAGTCAGGCCGCGCTCGCTGGCCATCTTTTCCAGTCGCGCTTTTCCGCCGCCCTGCCCGACGATGACAAACATCCAGGGTTGATGGCTCAGTTGCTGTGCGGCGTCGATGACGCTCTCAAGCCCCTGCTTCTCGCCGATGTTGCCTGAGTAAAGAATGATTTTTTGGTCGTCAGGCAAACCGAGCTGAGCGCGTAGCGCCTGCGCGTCACTGTCTGTTACGTCGCGAAAACGCGCCACTTCAGACCAGTTAGGGAAAAAGATCACTTTTTCCGCCGGTACGCCCTTCTCCTGCGCTTTGTTCATCATTGAGCGCGAGATGGTCGAGACATAATCCACGTTATGCAGGCCGCTGCGCTCGAAGGCGCTGGCGAGTTTCGCCACCTTCCCGCTCTTACCTTTGCCGGCCATTCCCAGGCCGAGCATGGCGTCCACTTCATAATCCTGAATGTGAAGCAGCGTGCGCGCGCCGGAGAGTTTGCCCAGCAGGCGCATGCCTGGGGTGCAGAACAGCGTTGGCACCACACCGATAATGCGATCCGGCTTCCAGCGACGTTGCGCCATCAGCGGGAAGAAACTGCTCAGGGCAAAGCTGCCCAGATGAAGTAACCGCTTCAGCGTTGAGGGCTGTTTCGGCACGTACAGCGGGCAACGCCAGACGGTCGCGGCACCCTCTTCGCGACGGTAGCGCCAGCCTGAATAGCGCTCACCTACTTTCCATTCCGGGTAGTATGGCGGCGCGGTAATGACCCGCACGTCATGTCCCTGGCTCGCCATCCACTCGACCATTTCGCCGGTGTATTTACCGATGCCGGTTAACTCCGGCGAATAGTTGATTCCGTACACCAGAATTTTCATAAGCCCGGCACTCCGGACTGACGATCGGCCAGGAAATAGGCACGACTGTTGTCATGCACATTGTCACTGGCCAGCAACGCCTCTGGCGTCTGCCAGCGGTAGTCGTCATGCTGAGAATCAGGCAGACGCAGGTCTGCCTCACTCACCTTCAGGCGAAAACCGAGCACCACATAGTGCGTGGTGAAACCGGTGCCCGAAAAGTTATCGTCATAGAAGTGCTGCCAGACCCCGTAAAACTGGCCTGCCGCCATCGGCAGTTGCAGGCCCAGTTCCGCCAGAGTGAGACGCTCAAAAGCATTTTCCAGCGTCTCATCCTTCTGCACGCGCCCGCCGGGCACGAACCAAAAGCCCTGTGCAGGACGGTTGGTTCGTTTTCCCAGCAAGAACTCGCCGCGTTCGTTCTCCACCACCAAATCAATTGAGATGAGCGGAGTGGAACGCACTACCGTGGCAAAATCTTCCTGACTTAAAAACATCATTACCCCCGGAAGCGGTGCTGGTTTTCAAGGAACCACTGGTAGGTGCTTGCCAGCCCCTGCTCCAGTGATACCTCGTGATACCAGCCCAGCTGATGCAGACGGGTCACGTCCAGCAGTTTGCGCGGCGTGCCGTCCGGTTTGGTGGCGTCAAAGACCACGCGGCCTTTGTAACCCACCACCTGCGCGATGGTTTGCGCCAGCTCACGAATGGTGCAATCCACGCCAGTACCGACGTTAATGTGCGACAGCATCGGTTCGGTGTTTTCCTGCCACACCTCACGATCCAGCTCCATTACGTGGATGCTGGCAGCCGCCATGTCATCCACATGCAGGAATTCACGCATTGGCGTCCCGCTGCCCCACACCACCACATCCGGTGCATTTTCGGCCGTTGCCTCGTGGAAACGACGCAGCAGCGCCGGGATCACGTGTGAATTGCTCGGGTGGAAGTTGTCATGCGGTCCGTACAGGTTGGTCGGCATCACCGAACGATAGTCGCGGTTATACTGACGGTTGTAGGATTCGCACAGCTTGATCCCGGCAATCTTGGCAATCGCATACGGCTCGTTGGTTGCTTCCAGCGTGCCCTGCAGCAGTTCGCTCTCAGCGATCGGCTGCTTCGCCATTTTCGGGTAGATACAGGATGAGCCGAGGAACAACAGCTTATTCACGTTGTGCAGATGCGCTGCGTGAATGATGTTGCTCTCAATCATCATGTTCTCGTAGATGAAATCCGCCGGATACGTGTTGTTGGCAACAATGCCGCCCACTTTCGCCGCCGCCAGATACACCTGGTCAATACGTTCACTGGCGAAGAAGTCCTGTACCGCTTTGCTGTCGAGCAGGTTCAGCTCGTCACGGGTACGGACAATCACATCGACATCACCGCGCTGTTCAAGCTGGCGAACAATCGCGGAACCCACCATTCCGCGATGACCCGCGACAAAAATACGTTGTTTTGTCATTCTCAGGACTCCAGCGCGATGGCAACCTCGTAGCCATGAGACTTAAGCAGGGAATGTTTTTTCGCTGCTTCAAGATCTTTGGCAACCATCTCGGAAACCATCTCCTGCAGAGTCGTTTCTGGTTTCCAGCCCAGTGTTTCGTGTGCTTTGGTTGGGTCGCCCAGCAGGGTTTCCACTTCAGCAGGACGGAAGTAACGTGGGTCAACCTGTACAATCACGTCGCCCGGTTTCACGCCCGGTGCGTCATGGCCGGTTACGGAAACCACGATGCCTTTCTCTTCCACGCCGGTACCTTCGAAGCGCAGTTTGATACCCAGCTGAGCGGCAGCCATCTCAACGAACTGACGTACGGAGTACTGCACGCCGGTTGCGATAACGAAGTCTTCTGGTTTTTCCTGCTGCAGCATCATCCACTGCATTTTTACGTAGTCTTTGGCATGGCCCCAGTCACGCAGGGAATCCATGTTGCCGAGGTGCAGGCAAGATTCCAGACCCTGTGCGATGTTAGCGATAGCGCGGGTGATTTTACGGGTAACGAAAGTTTCACCACGACGTGGGGATTCGTGGTTGAACAGAATGCCGTTACAGGCATACATGCCGTAGGATTCACGGTAGTTCACGGTGATCCAGTACGCGTACAGTTTCGCCACCGCGTACGGAGAACGTGGATAGAACGGGGTAGTCTCTTTCTGAGGAATTTCCTGCACCAGACCGTACAGCTCAGAGGTGGAAGCCTGGTAGAAACGGGTTTTCTTCTCAAGGCCGAGGAAGCGAATCGCTTCCAGCAGACGCAGCGTACCCATTGCGTCAACGTCAGCGGTGTATTCCGGAGATTCGAAGGAGACCGCAACGTGGCTCATCGCGCCCAGGTTGTACACTTCATCCGGCTGCACTTCCTGCAGAATACGGGTCAGGTTGGAAGTATCGGTCAGGTCGCCGTAGTGCAGATGGAATTTCGGGTTCGCCGCATGAGGATCCTGATAAATGTGATCCACACGTTCGGTGTTGAATGAAGAAGCACGACGCTTAATACCGTGTACTTCATAACCTTTTTCCAGCAGCAGTTCTGCCAGGTAAGAACCATCCTGTCCGGTAACGCCGGTGATGAGAGCGACTTTAGACATGTTTATATTCCTCTACTTATGAATTTAATCAGTTTCAACGCGTTCGCGTATCACCACTGCGGGGTTGCCACGGCAAATTTTATTTGCCGGTAGCGATTTAAAAACGCTGCTGCGGGCACCGACTACCGTGCCATCGCCAACAGAAACACCAGGTGCAACAAAAACATCTGTCGCCAGCCAGCATTTTTCGCCAATCACAATCGGAGTGGCGGTAATATCAAAATGCTGACTCATAAAATCGTGACTGCCGGTGCACAAATAACACTTCTGTGAAACCACTGAATTTGCGCCAATCGTAATATCGCCAAGGGTATATAACACCGCGTCATCCCCTACCCACGCATAATCCCCAAGCGTTAATTTCCACGGGTAGGTAATTTTTACCGACGGGCGAATGACTACGTTTTTTCCGATTTTTGCGCCAAACAGACGCAATAAAAAAGCTCGCCAGCGGTACAGTATTTGCGGTGACCAGGCAAATAAGGTGGCCTGTACGGCCCACCACAACTGCACTTTAATACCGCTCCCGCCCCGAAAGCCTTTCGGCACGGAGAAACCTTTAAGATCCTGCATTACGTTTCCTTATATTCAGGCTTTGTTATATAAGGTTTTCGTTTTACCCGTGGTACGCAGACGTAATAAATAAGATAATTCCGCCCAGAACCCCGGCACGCCTAATATTTTACGCTGCACATTTCTGGCATCCTGACACAGTTCCAGATTATTAGACGTTGACACGCCGCCCATTGAAAATTCAGATACCAGCCCTTTAATTCGACGGAACGGGTAACCTGATTTATACAGGCTGGCAGTCAGCGCATAATCTGAAGAAACTTTATACTGCAGATCGTAAGGCTGTTTTTTCAGACCTTTTACCGGGAAGAAAATGGCCTGATGGCTGGCAGGCAAACTGTGGTAGATATACCAGCCGGGTTTCGCACTGCGGCAAACTTTATGGCCATCGCCAAAATCGAGCAGCGCGTCGCCAATGTACATCGCATCCTCTTTCTGGCGCGCCAGCTGACGGGCAAATAACGCCACATCCTCATGGAATACGTCACCGGAATTCAGGAAGATGGCATAACGGCCTTGCGCCATGTCGATGCCTTTATTCATCGCATCGTAGATGCCTTTATCTTTCTCGCTGATGAAACGTAAGTTGAACTCACCGTTGAGTTTTTCCAGAAACTCCGCCGTACCATCGTTCGAGCCGCCATCGACCACAATCCACTCAAAGGTGAGGCTTGGATCGCGCGCCAGGTTGCGCAGCGAGCGCCAGGTTTTTACCACCCCTTCGTAATTACGAAAAGCGACAGTAATGACGCTAAGAAACATAAATCACCTCATTTCGTCATACGTTCGTAATATTAAGCGCTTTGCGCAGAATAAACGGACAGACAATCAA
>Ga0308156_1001263_pt1 | contig 32164 bp, 34 predicted proteins | sample PhyAR2_FD_201041 | JGI IMG/M metagenome (GOLD analysis project Ga0308156, IMG submission 201041) | Phyllosphere microbial communities from UC Gill Tract Community Farm, Albany, California, United States - DLSL A.R2 | ecosystem: Host-associated > Plants > Phyllosphere > Unclassified | place: USA... | reverse complement strand
ATCAGCTGGACATCGCCGCCCTGATCGCCGCCAACGAGGCCGAGCGGATCACCATTCCGGTCGTGGCCTTCGGCGTCGACGCCGATGCGCGAGAGGCGGCCGCCGCCATCAAGGCCGGCGCCAAGGAATTCATTCCGCTTCCGCCCGACGCCGAACTGATCGCCGCCGTCCTGTCGGCCGTCGCCGACGACGAAAAGCCGATGATCTCGGCCGACCCGTCGATGAAGGCGGTGCTGCAACTGGCCGACCAGGTCGCGCGCTCGGAAGCCTCGATCCTGATCACCGGCGAAAGCGGCGTCGGCAAGGAGGTGATGGCGCGGTATCTGCACGAGCACTCGCGCCGGTCCGAGCGCCCCTTCATCAGCGTCAACTGCGCCGCCATTCCCGACAACCTGCTGGAGTCCGAACTGTTCGGCCACGAGAAGGGCGCCTTCACCGGCGCCGTCGCGCGCCGCATCGGCAAGTTCGAAGAGGCTGACGGCGGCACGCTTCTGCTGGACGAAATCTCCGAGATGGACGCCCGGCTCCAGGCCAAGCTGCTGCGCGCCATCCAGGAGCGCGTCATCGACCGCGTCGGCGGCTCCAAGCCGGTCTCTGTCAACATCCGCATCATCGCCACCTCGAACCGCGATCTGGCCAAGGCCGTGGCGGAGGGCACCTTCCGTGAGGACCTGCTGTATCGCCTGAACGTGGTGAACCTGCGCCTGCCGTCCTTGCGCGAGCGGCCCGGCGACATCGTGGTTCTGGCCGACCACTTCATCAAGAAATACGCCGCCGCCAACGGTGTGCCGGTGCGTCCGATCTCGGCCGCAGCGCGTCAGGCCATTTCGGCCCATCGCTGGCCAGGCAACGTCCGCGAGCTGGAAAACGCCATGCACCGCGCGGTGCTGCTGGCGACCGGCCCTGAGATCGACGTCGACGCCATCCGCCTGCCGGACGGTCAGCCGCTGGGCGGCATGGGCGCGGGCATGATGGCGGGACAGGCCTATGAAGCGCCGCAAGCCGGAGTGGCTGCGCGTGCCGCCCAGGCAGCCGACGCCGTGACCCGCAGCTTCGTGGGCCAGACTGTGGCGGCGATGGAAAAGACGTTGATCCTGGACACCCTGACCCACTGCCTGGGCAATCGCACCCATGCGGCCAACATCTTGGGCATCTCGATCCGCACTCTGCGCAACAAGTTGAACGAATACGCCGACGAAGGCACGGCCATTCCGGCGCCGATGAGCGGCGTCTCCGCCTCGGGCTACGCGGCCTGAACCCATGCGCGCACCCGTGGAGCGCCGATGCGTCCTGACGGGGCTGGCCGCCTTGAGCGCGGTCGGCTGTTCGCCGCGCGCGGAATCACGTCCTGCCGCGCCCGTCGCCTTGGCGGAGGAAGTCATTGACCTGTCCGGCCTGGAAACGCGCAATGGCGGCCGTCTCGGCTTCGTCGTTCAGGACGCGGCGACGGGCCGTAAGCTGGTTTGGCGCGGCGACGAACGCTTCGTCTATTGCTCGACCTTCAAGATGTATCTGGCCGCCGCGACCCTGTTGCGGGTGCAGGTCGGGCAGGAGCGACTTGATCGCCGCATCCCCATCACTGCGGCGGACATGATCAACCACGCTCCGGTGACCGAGCCCGCCGTTGGCGCCAGCCTGACGGTCGAGCAGTTGATGAAGGGCGCGGTTGAGGTCAGCGACAACCCCGCCGCCAATCTGCTGCTGAAGGCCCTGGGCGGCACGTCGGCGATGCAGACCTTCTACCGCGGCATCGGCGACGGGAGCACCCGCTCGGACCGGTTCGAGCCGGAGATGAATCGTCTGGACGGCGACAAGGATACGATCCTTCCCAACCAGTCGGTCGCCAATCTCAACCGTCTTTTCCTCGATCCGGCCTCGCCTCTGACCGCGGCGTCGCGCGCCCTGTTGCTCCAGTGGATGACCGATACGCCTACGGGTCAGAATCGTCTTAGGGCTGGGACGCCTGCGAATTGGCGGGTGGCGCACAAGACGGGGACGGGGGGCTATGGGCCGACCAATGACATCGGCCTGTTGTATCCGCCGAACGGCCAACCCGTGATCGTCGCCGCCTATTACCACGCTGCCCGGGCGACATCGGACGACGCCAATGCGGCCGTCATCGCCGAGGCGACGCGTCGCTCGCTGAAGGCGTTGGGCCGTGACTGATACGCCGGTGATGATGAAGGACGGCATGGCGCGCCCGACGGGTCGCGACGTTCTGGGCTGGGTCAACCGCGGCGAAGTGCTGATGGCGGTGGGCGTGATCGGCGTGATCATGCTGCTGATCCTGCCGGTGCCCAAGTTCCTGCTGGATCTGCTGCTGGCCTTCTCGCTGGTGTCCAGCGTGCTGATCCTGATGACCGCCGTGATGATGAAGCGGCCGCTGGATTTCGCCATCTTCCCGACGGTGCTGCTGGTTTCGACCCTGTTCCGGCTGGGCCTGAACCTGGCGTCCACGCGCCTGATCCTGACCCACGGCCAGGAAGGTCACGATGCGGCGGGTCAGGTCATCAACGCCTTCGGTCAGCTGATGATGGGCGGCAACTTCATTATCGGGGTGATCATCTTTGCGATCATTCTGGTGGTGAACTTCGTCGTCATCACCAAGGGTTCGACCCGGATCGCGGAGGTGTCCGCCCGCTTCACCCTGGACTCCATGCCGGGCAAGCAGATGGCCATCGACGCCGATCTGTCCTCGGGCCTGATCACCGAGGACCAGGCCAAGCTGCGTCGCAAGGAGCTGGAGCAGGAATCGACCTTCTTCGGCGCCATGGACGGCGCCTCCAAGTTCGTGCGCGGCGACGCCGTCGCCGGGCTGATCATCACCTTCATCAACGCCATCGGCGGCATACTGATCGGCACGCTGCAACACGGCATGCCGGCGATGGAGGCCGCCAACACCTATGTCCAACTGACCATCGGCGATGGTCTGGTGACGCAGGTGCCAGCCATCATCATCTCGATCGCCGCCGGCTTCCTGGTGTCGAAGGCCGGCGTCGAAGGCACGGCGGACAAGGCGATGGTCACCCAGCTGGCGACTAACCCGGTGTCGCTGGGCGTGGTTTCGGGCGCCGCCGGCCTGATCGGCCTGATCCCAGGAATGCCGCTGATCCCGTTCGCGGCCTTGGCCATCGGCTCGGGCTTCATGGCCTGGCGGCTGGGCCGCAATCGCTTGAAGCCTCAGCCGACAGAGGCGGAGATCGCAGCGGCGGCAGCGGCCGCAAAGCCCAAGGAAGACGTCGAAGAGCCGATCGCCAATGTGCTCACCATCGACGAGGTGAAGATCGAACTCGGCTATTCGCTTCTCAGCCTGATCAACGATCTTGAAGGACGCCGCCTGACCGATCAAATCCGCGCGTTGCGGCGGTCGCTGGCCCAGGAATACGGCTTCGTCATTCCCCAGGTGCGCATCCTCGACAATATGCGCCTGCCGACCCAAGGCTACGCCATCCGCATCAAGGAGATGGAGACGGGCGCGGGCGAGGTGCGCCTGGGCCACCTGATGGCGATGGATCCGGCAGGTCGCCAGGTCGAGCTTCCGGGCGAGCATATGCGCGAACCCGCCTTTGGTTTGCCGGCGACCTGGATCGAGGAAGGTCTGCGCGAAGAGGCGACGTTCCGGGGCTACACGCTTGTCGATCCGTCGACGGTCCTGACGACCCATCTTACTGAGATCCTGAAAGACAATATGGCCGATCTGTTGTCCTACGCGGAGGTGCAGAAGCTGCTGAAGGAACTGGGCGCCGAGGAGAAGAAGCTGGTCGAGGAACTGGTGCCCAGCGTGGTCACCGTCACGACGCTGCAGCGGGTGTTGCAGTCGCTTCTGCGCGAGAAGGTGTCCATTCGCGACCTCCCTGCGATCCTGGAAGGCCTTGCCGAGGCTGCGCCGCACAGTTCCAGCGTCACCACCCTGGTCGAACACGTTCGTGCGCGCCTGGGCCGCCAACTGTGCTGGCAGAACAAGGACGGCGAAGGGGCCCTGCCCATCGTCACCCTGTCGCCGGAATGGGAAAACGCCTTCGCCGAAAGCCTAATCGGCAATGGCGAGGACAAGCAGCTGGCCATGGCGCCATCGCGCCTTCAGGACTTCATCCGCGCCGTTCGCGACACCTTCGAGCGTATCGCCATGACGGGCGAAAATCCGGTGCTGCTGACCGGGCCGATGACGCGGCCCTATGTGCGATCGATCATCGAACGCTTCCGCGGCCAGACCGTCGTGATGAGCCAGAACGAGATCCATCCCAAGGCGCGCTTGCGGACCCTGGGCCAGGTCTGATCCCGTCGACTTGGCAGTTTGACGTTTGACGCAGCGACGCACCCCGCTAAAGCTCCGCCGTCATGAGTCCGAACCCCCGATCCCAATGGTCGCGCCTGCGCGACTTCATGCGCACCCCGTCGTTGGCTCGGTCCATATCGGCCATGCTGATCCTGGCGTTCGGGCTGCTGATCGTGGTCAATGCGACAACCTTCGTAATGATCCAGCGCACCTTCGCGCTGAACGAAACCATCGAGCATGCTCAGCAGATGCGGCGCGCCGCGCGTACGGTTCTGATTGCGAGCCTGAACGCCGAGACCTCGCAACGCGGTTTTCTGCTGACGGGACGAAGCGATTTTCTTCAGCCCTACCGCGAGGCCAGGGCCGACATGGAGCCCGCGCTGGCGTTTCTGGATGAGGGCGCGGCCCTCGATCCGACGCTGAAAGCCACCGTCGAACCCATCCACCGTCTAGGCGACAAGAAATGGGACGAGATGGAAAACACCGTCGCCTTGGCGCGCCAAGGTCGGATCGGGCAGGCGATCCAGGCTGTACGGTCGGGCGAGGGCAAGCAATATATGGACGAGCTCCGAGCCGCCATCGAGAAGTTCGACAAGCTGAAGTCCGATCGGATCGACAGCCGACGCCGGGCGTCGGAAGTGTTCGGCCTCCTGACCGTCACGATGAACGCCATCGCGGGTCTACTGGTCATCGTCCTTGCGCTGCTCTCGGCCTGGCTGGTTCGGCGTTACGTGTCCGAAATTCAATCCGCCCGCGCCACCCTCGACGCCGCCAACGCCAGCCTCGAAGACAAGGTCCGCGAGCGCACCGGCGACCTGATGCGCGCCAACGAGGAGATTCAACGCTTCGCCTATATCGTCAGTCACGATCTGCGTGCGCCGCTGGTCAACGTGATGGGCTACACCTCCGAACTGGAGCAGGCGGGCAAGATCGTCGACAAGGCGATCTATGAGGCTGAAAAGACGCGCGTGGTCGATCCCGAGATCGTCACCGCCGTGCGAGAGGAGATGCCCGAGGCCATCGGCTTCATCCGCGCCTCGACCGAGAAGATGGACCGGCTGATCAACGCCATCCTGAAGCTGTCGCGCGAAGGTCGTCGCAACCTGCTTCCAGAGCCGCTGGACATGACGACGATGGCGCAGAACATCGCCAACAGCGTCCATCACCAGACCGAAGCCTCGGGGGCGCGCATCGAGGTGCAGTCGCTGCCCGAGATCGAGAGCGACCGCATTTCGATGGAGCAGATCGTCGGCAATCTGATCGACAACGCCGTCAAATATCTGGATCACGACCGGCCGGGCGAAATCGTCGTGTCGGGCGAAGACGTGCCGGGCGGCTGGGTCGTCTACCGGGTCGCCGACAATGGGCGAGGCATCGCCCCACGCGACCATGAGCGGATCTTCGAGCTGTTCCGCCGTTCCGGAAGGCAGGACCGTTCCGGCGAAGGCCTGGGGCTGGCGTTCGTCAGAAACAGCGTGCGTCGACTGGGCGGCACCATCGACGTTGAGTCCGAGCTGGGCAAAGGCTCGACTTTCCTGCTGAAATTCCCCAAACGACTGATCCTGTCTGAACCCGGAGGCGCGCTGTGACGCAACCCGTCAAAATCATCATGGTCGAAGACGACCACGGCCACGCCAAGCTGATCGAAAAGAACATCCGCCGCGCCAACATCAACAACGAGATCAAGCATTTCGATGAGGGTGGTGCGGCGCTCGACTATCTGTTCAGCGACGAAATCCTCGCCAATGGCCCGCTGCTGATCCTGCTCGACCTCAACCTGCCCGATATGTCGGGCACGGACATTCTGGAAAAGGTGAAGGCCAACGACCGTCTGAAGCGGGCTCCGGTCGTGGTGCTGACGACCACGGACGACAAGGTCGAAATCCAGCGTTGCTACGACCTGGGGTGCAACGTCTACATCACCAAGCCGGTGGATTATGAATCCTTCGCCGGCGCCATCCGTCAGCTGGGTCTGTTCCTGTCGGTGATCCAGGCGCCGGAGATCTGACGATCGACGCGCCAAAGCCTATTCGCCTGCTCTACATCGACGATGATCGGGGTCTGTCCCGACTGGTCGAGAAGGAGCTGGGGCGTCACGGCTACGCCGTCACCTGCGCGCCGGATGGCGATGCGGGGCTGGAGCTGTTGCAGCAGGACGAGTTCGACGTCTGCGCGCTCGACCATTATATGCCGACGCGAGACGGGCTGGACGTCCTACCGGACATTCTGGCCCTGACGGCGCCGCCGCCCGTCGTCTATGTGACGGGCGCGCAAGATGGGCGGATCGCCGTCGCGGCCTTGCGCGCGGGCGCGGCGGATTATGTGATCAAGGACGTCTCGGAGGACTTCACCTCCCTTTTGCGCTCGGCGCTCGAGGACGCCCTGTCGCGCCGTCGGCTGGAGCGCGAGAACGAACTGGCGCAGGAAGAAATCCGCCGAGCGCGCGATCGGGCCGAGGCGATGCTGCGTGAGGTGAACCACCGCGTCGGCAACTCGCTGCAGCTAGTGTCCAGCTTCATGTCGTTGCAGATGCGCCACGTCACCGATCAGGGCGCCAAGGACGCGCTGCGCGAATCGCAGGCGCGCATCGAGGCCGTCGCCCATGTTCACCGCCGCCTCTACACGTCAGGCGACATGAGCCACGTGGCGATGGACGAATATCTGGTCGGGCTGATGGACGAACTGTCCAAGTCCATCGGGCCAGACGAAGGATCGCCCAGACTGACGCTGGACGCTGAGCCGTTGTCGGTCACGACCGACCAAGCCGTCTCCATCGGCGTCATCGTCACCGAACTGGTCACCAACGCGGTCAAATACGCCTATGCGCCGGGGCAGGGGGGCGAGATTCGCATCCATCTGCGCCGCGAGACGGACCATCGCGTGATGCTGACGGTCGAGGACGACGGCCCCGGCCTGGGCGACGGCGCGCCCAAGGGCACGGGCCTGGGCGGCAAGATCATCTCGGCCATGGCCTCGGGCCTGCGCTCGGCCGTCGAGTTCGACGGCGCTCACAAGGGCGTGCGCGCCAGGTTGTCGTTCGACCTCTAGGGTCGGTTTTCATCATGTTGCAGTTCGGCGTTCGCAAACCCGCTTCGGATTATCGTCACCGCGCGACCGCGTTCGGCATCGTCGAGCGTGACGGCCTGATCGCCTGTGTGCGCGTCGAACGCGAGACCGGTCCCTATTTCGACCTACCCGGCGGCGGCTTGGATATCGAGGAGACCGAGGTTCAGGCCCTGATCCGCGAATTCGTCGAGGAAACCGGCCTGACGGTCGCGCCGCTGAACCGCATCGCCGAGGCCAGCCAATATTTCGTGCGTTCGACGCGCGAGCCGGTCAACAATGTCGGCGGCTTCTGGACGGCGACTGTGGCGGCCGAAAATCCCGATGCAAAATGTGAGGACGATCACACGCTGGTGTGGCTGGATCCGACCTTCGCCATCTCGCGCTTGCGTCACGATTCTCACGCCTGGGCTGTAGCCGTCTGGCTACGTCGTCCAAGCTGAGCCTTACGGAACAGGCCATTAGCGAAGTCGTTTATTTTTCGAACCGCAACGTTACGTCGCGGCGATGAAAATTAGGAGATTTCCATGGCTGACCATGACCGTATCGAAGGCGCCGCTAAGAACATCGGTGGCAAGATTAAAGAAGGCGTCGGCAAGGTGACCGGCGACACGAAGATGCAGGCCGAAGGCAAGGCCGATCAGGTCGAAGGCAAGGTCCAGAATACTGTCGGCGGCGTCAAGGACAGCCTGCGCGACAAGGCCTAAGCTTCCCCAGAATGCGCGAAGATGCGAAGCGCCGTCCGCGAAAGCGGGCGCCGCTTTTCTTTTCGATCAATCCTTGTCGCCCCACAGGGTCAGCGACAGCCCCTTCTTGTCGGCTCCATCGACCGGGCGGCACTCAGAGCTGAACCCGCCCTCGACCGGACGCGGACGACAATCCATTGCTCGCAGGCTCGAGGGCGCGGCCGCCGCGCGAGACTGCGGGCCGCACTGGACCGCATAGTCCGAGCCTGCGGCGCTGGCCCGGATCATCTGGCAGTCGCCGGCCATGCCGCTCGGGCGCAGAGCCTCGGGCAGGTCGGACCCCATGGCGATGGCGAGTTGCTCGCGCACCTCGGTCTGGCATTCGGCCATGGACTTCTGGCCGCGCACCAGCGGACTGCACCGTTCGCGCTCGAAGCCAAAGGGATCAGCCAGGCCCCAGGCAGGCACGTTGTGCTCGGGCGGCGGCGCTGGCGTTTCGACGACCGCCTCCGGCGCGGGTGTATCCCACACGACGGTCGGCGCAGTCTGTTGAAGGATCAGCAAGGCGAAGGCGGCGGCGATCATGGTCGGACCCTTCGGAAAGGTTCAGGCGGTCCGCCCGAACGTCTCCTACCTTGTCAGGGCCCGCATTGCCTTGTCGAGGCCTTCGAGCGTCAGCGGGAACATCCGCTGCTCCATCACCTCGCGCAACAGGCCGACGGATGCGGTATAGTCCCAGTACCGCTCCTGAACGGGATTGAGCCAGACCGACTTCTCCCACTGCTGGCGCGCCCGCTTCATCCAGACGGCGCCGGCCTCTTCGTTCCAGTGCTCGACGGAGCCGCCGGGCATGGTGATCTCATAGGGGCTCATCGTCGCATCGCCGACGAAGATGGCGCGCCAGTCGCCGGGGTATTTGTGCAGCAGATCCCACGTCGGGATCCGCTCGGTGTGGCGGCGGCGATTGTCCTTCCAGACGCCTTCGTAGAGGCAGTTGTGGAAGTAGAAGAACTCCAGGTTCTTGAACTCGGTCTTGGCCGCCGAGAACAGCTCCTCAACCAGCTTGATGTGACCGTCCATCGACCCGCCGATGTCGAGGAACAGCAGCACCTTGATCGTATTGCGCCGCTCGGGCCGCATCTGGATGTCCAGCCAGCCCTGACGCGCCGTGCCGTCGATGGTGCCGTCGATATCCAGTTCGTCCGGCGCTCCCTGTCGGGCGAAACGGCGCAGACGACGCAGCGCCACCTTGATGTTGCGGGTGCCCAGTTCGACCGTGTCGTCCAGGTTCTTGAACTCGCGCTTTTCCCAGACCTTGACCGCCCGGCCATGCTTGGCCGGACCGCCGATGCGAACGCCTTCGGGGTTATAGCCGCCGTGTCCGAAGGGGCTGGTCCCGCCCGTGCCGATCCATTTTGAGCCGCCGGAGTGTCGCTCCTTCTGCTCTTCCAGACGCTGCTTCAGCGTCTCCATCAGCTTGTCGAACCCTCCCAGCGCCTCGATCTGGGCCTTCTCCTCATCGGTCAGGTATTTTTCGTTCAGCAGCCGCAGCCAGTCCTCGGGAATGTCGGTGGTCAGGTCTTCGCCCGACCCGACCGACTCGACGCCCTTGAACACCGTCCCGAACACCTGATCGAACCGATCATAGTGTTTCTCGTCCTTGACCAGCACCGCGCGCGACAGGTGATAAAAGGCCTCGACCTCGCGCCCGGCCACGTCGCGATCCATGGCCTCCATGAGATGGAGCCATTCCTTCATCGACACCGGAACCTTGGCGTCGCGCAGGGCGGTGAAGAAGGGCAGGAGCATGTGAGGGATGTGAACCCGGATCAGCCGCGCCGCAAGATGAACTCGTGGTCGCGCCAGGCGCCGACGGGATAGTCGTATTCTCCCGCCTTCTCGAAGCCGTAGGCGGCATAGAGGCGCTGGGCCTTGTTGTTGCCGCTCCAGACGCCGATCCACAGCGGTCCGTCCGTATGGCTTTGCATCCAGTCCAGAGACAGCTTCAGCAGTCTGGTTCCAAGGCCCAGACCTTGCGCCGCCTTGGACACATAGAGCCGGCGCAGTTCCATGTGTGACGGTCTGGCCTCGGGGTGGGGCAGGCCATTGGGGCCGGCGTTCGCGAAGGCCAGCAGTTCGCCGTCGCGGTCAGCCACCCACCAGGCGCAGTCGGGCTCCGCCAACTTCTTCAGCGTCGGCTCCAGATCGAAGCTGGCGTCCAGAAACGCGTTCAGGTCGGCTTGCGGGTAGGGGATGCCGAACCCCTCGACGAAGGTGTCGATAAAGGTCTGGCGGCCCAGGGCGCCCAAGGCGGCGGCGTCTTCGGGGCGGGCAGGGCGGATCACGATTTCGGTCATGCGTCGGCTCTAGCGCGCGCCTTGGTGCGCGTCACGGGCGACAAGTCCGAAAGCCCGTCGTATCGTCGCTTCAATGTCCCTGCCGATCTTCACCCATCCGTCCATGCTGTCCCACGCGCCGGGCGCGGGCCATCCCGAAAGTCCCGAGCGGCTGAAGGCGGTGCTGGATGCTCTGGACGACGCAAGCCTGGCCCGCGACCGGCGCGCCGCCACGCAGGCCGAGGTTGTGGATCTGGAGCGGGTGCATCCCGCCGCCTATGTCGCACGCCTGCTGGACGCCTCGCCGGTCGCCGGCATGATCCAGCTGGATGCCGACACCGTCCTTTCGCCCGGCAGCGTGCCGGCCGCGCGTCTGGCGGCCGGGGCGGCGATCGATGCGGCGCGAGCCGTGGCGCGGGGCGAGATGGATCGCGCCTTCGCCGCGGTGCGCCCGCCGGGCCACCACGCCGAGCCGGACCGCGCGATGGGGTTCTGCCTGTTCTCCTCCGTCGCCGTCGCGGCGCGTGCGGCTCAATCCGAAGGGATGGCGCGGGTAGCGGTGGTCGATTTCGACGTTCACCACGGCAATGGCACCCAGGCGGCGTTTGAGGACGACGACAGCCTCTTCCTGGCCTCCATCCACCAGATGCCGCTGTATCCCGGCACGGGCGCGGCCTCTGAGACGGGCGTCGGCAATATCGTCAACGCCCCCGTCGCGCCCCATGCGGCGCGGGAAAACTGGCGCGCGACCTTCGCCGGCGGATTGATGCCGGCGCTGGAATCGTTCCGGCCGGACCTGATCCTGATCTCGGCCGGTTTCGATGCCCACCGGCGCGATCCGCTGGCGCATCAGTCGCTGGAGGCCGGGGATTTCGCCTGGGCGACGCGTGCGATTCTGGAGGTCGCGCGTCGGACCTGTTCGGGCAAGGTTGTGTCCGCGCTTGAGGGCGGTTACGACCTTGAAGGACTAGGCCGCTCTGCGGTCGCCCACGTCGCTGCGCTCGGGGAGGACTGAGGACGCCTAACGCCTTGAAACCAAAGGCCCGTCCGTTTGTCATGTCAGCCCCCGCCCTGTCCCTCGATTCGACCGAACCGTCCGTGTCCCCGCCTGACGCCGCGCCATCCGTCGGCGCGCTTGTCGCTGTCTGTCCCGGCGCCATCATCCTGACGCGTCACGGCGAGCCGGCCCTTTCGCGCAAGTGTCTGATCTCTGCGCGCCAGTATGGCGACTGGTGGGCGAAATATGAGATCGGCGGCCTGCTGGCCGGCCAGACCCCGCCGCCCGAACTCGTTGCGGCCGCCCAAGGGGCCGGGGCCATCTACGCCTCGACCCGTCAGCGCGCCCAGGAAACCGCCGCTGCTGTCGCGGCGGGGCGCGAGGTCATGGCTGATGTCATGTTCATCGAGGCGCCCTTGCCGCCGCCGCCGATTCCGGAATGGATCAAGCTGTCGCCCAAATGGTGGGGCGTGGTGTCGCGTTTCTGGTGGCATGCTTTCGATCATCACGGCGGCCAGGAAACCCGCGCCCAGGCCGAGGCGCGCGCCGATCAGGCGGCGCAAAAGTTGATCGCGCGAGCCGAGAGCGGTCAGGACGTGCTGGTCTTCGCCCATGGCTATTTCAACCATATGGTCGGGCGCGCGCTGAAGGCCGACGGCTGGAAGCTGGTTCAGAACCAGGGCTTCAAATACTGGTCGCAGCGTCGCTACGAGAAACGATAGCCGCTTCTGACGTTGATGCGCCCCGCGCGCGCCTCTAGGGTCCGCGCCATGACCGATACCGCCGCCGCCATCCCCGCCGATCTCAGCTTCGAAGACGCCCTGAAGCGCCTGGAGACCATCGTGTCTCGCCTGGAATCCGGCCAGGCGCCGCTGGAAGAATCGATCGCCCTCTATGAAGAGGGCGCCAAGCTGAAGGCGCATTGCGAGGCGCGGCTGAAGGCGGCTCAACTGCGTGTGGAAAAGATCGTGGTCGGCCCGGACGGTCAGGCCAAGGGCGTCGAGGCGGCGTCGTTCGAATGATCCCTATGTCGTCTTCGAGCCTGGTCTGGAGCCGGTTCTCGTGAACCGGGTCATCGCCGCGAACTCGCCGGAACAGGCGGTGATCGATCGCGTGGCTGAGGTCGCCGATCTGGTAACGGTCGCGCTGGATGAACTGCTGCCGCGCGCCGAGGGACCGGAATCCCGCCTGACCGAAGCGATGCGCTACGCGGCGCTCGGTCCCGGCAAACGCTTGCGGCCGTTCTTCGCGCTGGAGGCCGCACGCCTTTTCGACATCGATGAGCGATCGGTATTGCGCGCCGCCTGCGCGCTGGAATGCGTCCACGCCTATAGCCTGGTTCACGACGACCTGCCGTGCATGGACGACGACGACGTGCGCCGGGGTCGGCCGACCGTTCACCGGGCCTATGACGAGGCGACGGCAGTGCTGGCCGGCGATGCGCTGCAGACGGCCGCCTTTGACATCATCCTGCACGAAGACACCCATGAGGATGCGGCCGTGCGCTGTGAACTGGCGGCGCGGCTGTCGCTGGCGTCCGGCGCGCGGGGCATGGCGGGCGGTCAGATGATCGATCTGCTGGGTGTGCGCGACGACCTGGGCGGCGTGGCGCGGATGCAGCGCCTGAAGACCGGCGCCTTGTTCGCCTACGCCTTCGAAATTCCTCTGATCATCGCCGACGCCTCGGCCCAGCACCGTCATGCCTTGATCAGCTTCGCCCACGATGTCGGCCTGGCCTATCAGATCGTCGACGACCTGCTGGATGCCGAAGGCTCGGCCGAGGAAATGGGCAAGGCGGCCGGGGGCAAGGACGCGGCTCTCGGCAAGACCAATTTCGTCACCCTGCTGGGTCTGGAAGCGGCGCGGCAAAGGGTCGCGCATCTCGCAAACCAAGCCCGTTCGCATCTGGAGCCGTTCGGCGACGAGGCCGAAATCCTCAGGGCCAGCGTGGACTTTGTGCTAAAGCGCCGGTCCTGATACGAAACGTTGAAACGACCTGCGGGTTGATCGACCAGACTTTCCAAGGTTTTACGGCTGATGCCCGACACCCCGCTACTCGACACCGTCAAGACGCCCGCCGACACGCGGGACTTCGATATCGCCCAGTTGAAACAACTGGCGCAGGAGGTGCGGGCCGAAACGATCGACGCCGTGTCCGTCACCGGCGGCCATCTCGGCGCGGGTCTGGGTGTGGTCGAACTGACTACGGCGCTGCACCATGTGTTCGAGACGCCCAAGGACATCCTGATCTGGGACGTCGGGCATCAGTGCTATCCGCACAAAATCTTGACCGGACGGCGCGACCGCATCCGCACCCTGCGCCAGGGCGGCGGCCTGTCGGGCTTCACCAAGCGTAGCGAGAGCGAATACGATCCGTTCGGCGCCGCCCATGCCTCGACCTCGATCAGCGCCGCCTTGGGCTTCGCCGCCGCGCGCGATCAGAAGGGCGAGAAGAACCGTGTCGTGGCCGTCATCGGCGACGGCTCCATGTCCGCCGGCATGGCCTATGAGGCGATGAACAACGCCGCCGAGGCGACCAGCGGCCAGCTGATGGTCATCCTGAACGACAACGACATGTCGATCGCGCCGCCGGTTGGCGGGATGAGCGCATATCTGGCCGGCCTGGTGTCGGGCGGCGCCTATCAGAACGTCCGCCGCCTAGGCAAGACGGTGGCCCAGCATCTGCCGCGCCCCTTCCGCAAGGCGGCCAAGAAGGCCGAGGAATACGCCCGCGGCATGGTCACCGGCGGCACCTTCTTCGAGGAGTTAGGCTTCTATTACGTCGGTCCGATCGACGGCCACGACATGGACAATCTGGTGCCGATCCTGAAGAAGGCGGCCGCCATCGAGGACCGCCCGGTGCTGGTCCACGTCGTGACGCAGAAGGGCAAGGGCTACGCTCCCGCCGAAAGCAGCGCCGACAAACTGCATGCAGTCGTCAAGTTCGACGTGGTCTCGGGCAAGCAGGCCAAGGCCATCTCCAACGCCCCAAGCTACACCAAGGTGTTCGGAACCGAGCTGATCAAACACGCCAAGGTCGATCCGTCGATAGTGGCAATCACAGCGGCCATGCCGTCCGGCACGGGCCTGGACCTGTTCGGCCAGGCGTTTCCTGAGCGGACCTATGACGTCGGCATCGCCGAACAGCACGCGGTGACCTTCGCGGCCGGTCTGGCGGCGGACGGAATGAAACCGGTCTGCGCCATCTATTCGACCTTCCTTCAGCGCGGCTACGACCAGGTGGTCCACGACGTGGCGATCCAGTCGCTGCCAGTGCGTTTCGCCATGGATCGGGCGGGCCTGGTTGGGTCGGATGGCGCCACGCACGCGGGATCGTTCGACATCGGCTTCATGGGCGCGCTGCCCGGCATGGTGCTGATGGCCGCCGCCGATGAGGCCGAACTGGCGGCGATGATCTCGACGTCCCTGGCCATCGACGACCGGCCCAGCGCCTTCCGCTATCCGCGCGGCGACGGCGTGGGCGTGGAGATCCCGGAACTCGCTGCGCCGCTTGAGATTGGCAAGGGCCGGATCGTGCGCGAGGGGACTTCAGTCGCCATCCTTAGCTTGGGCACCCGTCTGCAGGAATCGTTGAAGGCGGCGGACATGCTGGCCGCCAAGGGCGTGTCGGCCACTGTCGCCGACGCCCGCTTCGCCAAGCCGCTGGACGCCGATCTGATCCTGCGTCTGGCGCGCGAGCACGAGGCCCTGATCACGGTCGAGGAAGGCGCCATGGGCGGCTTCGGCGCCTTCGTGCTGCAACTGCTGGCCGAAAAGGGCGCGCTGGACGGCGGGCTCAAGATCCGCACCCTGAACCTGCCCGACGTCTTCCAGGACCAGGATGCGCCCATGGCGATGTACGCCCAGGCCGGCCTGAACGCCGAACACATCACCGCCGCCGCGCTTCAGGCCCTCGGCGTTTCCGCGAGCCAAGCCGTCCGCGCGTAAACGCGTCAGGCGCGGTCGCGAATTCGCATCGCGCCGCGTTCGCCGGTCTCGACCTCGAACCGGCCGGTCGCGCGGATCAGGTCTGACAGCTTGGCGTAGCCATAGGTGCGCTGATCGAAGTCGGGATGGGCGTTGCGCAGCCGATTGCCGATACCGCCCACCGCGACCCATCCGTCGCCGTCCTCGTCCATGTCGGCGATGATGGCCGCGATCAGGCGCGCGGCCTCGGACGGCTTGCGCTTGGTCGCCGGCGCCTCGGCCACGGGCGACTTAGCTCCGGCGTCGACCGGAACCGGCGCGATCAGGTTCTCGGTATAGATGAAGCGGGTGCAGGCCTGACGGAAGCTTTCGGGCGTTTTCTGCTCGCCGAACCCATAGACATCGACGCCTTCCTCGCGGATGCGAGCCGCCAGTCGGGTGAAGTCAGCGTCCGACGACACCAGGCAGAAACCGTCGAATCGCCCTGAATGCAGCAGGTCCATCGCATCGATGACCAAGGCGATGTCGCCCGAGTTCTTGCCCTTGGTGTTGGCGAAGTTCTGCTGCGGCTGGATGGCGAAACGAGCCAGGACCCGCGTCCAGCCGGCGATCTGCGGGCTGGCGAAGTCGCCGTATATGCGCCGCGCCGAGGCCTCGCCCAAGGTGGCGATTTCGCTGAAGAGCGCCTCTGCGATGCGGGCGGAAGCGTTCTCCGCATCGATCAGGACCGCGAGGCGAGGGGCCTTGTCGTCAGCCATGGCGGATGTCCTTTTCCTGCGCCGCCAATCTGCGGTGCAACGAACCCTACAACTGACCCATCGTATTGTCGTGATCCACGGCCTGTTTCTTCAGCCAGCCGACAAAAGCGGTCGCGCTGGGCGAGGGCGGCCGGTCGCGGGGCTGGACGACGTAATAGGCGAAGCCGACCGCCTCGGACCCGTCAGGGAAGGGCGCGACCAGTCGCCCTGACGCCAGGTCCGCCTGGGCCAGGGTGCGTTTGGCCAGCGCCACGCCGCGCCCCGATATGGCGGCCTCGATCAACAGACCCGACTGGTTGAAACGCGAGCCTCGACGCGGGTCGGGGTGACGGATGCCCCGCGCCTTCAACCACATGGCCCAGTCCGGGCGGCTGGGATCGCCATCGTTGGACATGTCGTGCAACAGGGTGTGTCCGATCAGGTCGGCGGGCTTACGGATCGGCTTGTCGCCATCCATCAGCGATGGGGCGCAGACGGGCAGGACCGTTTCGGTCATCAGCCGATCGACCGTCAGGCCGGGATAGTCGCCGGGACCGTAGCGCACCGCCAGATCGACCTTGCCCTCGCTCAGATCCGCCGGCTCCATGTCGGCCGAGATCCACAGTTCGATCTCGGGATGGGCGGTGTGGAAGTCGTCCATGCGCGGCATCAGCCATTTGGAGGCGAAGCCGGGCGCAACGCTGATCGACACCTGTTTCCTGCGCGGCGGTTCGCGCAGCAGGGCCGAGGCGTCCATCAGCCGCTCGAACCCCTCGCGCAGCAGCGGCACGGACGAGCGGCCCAGATCGGTCAGTTGCAGGCCCCGCGCCTCGCGCACGAACAGCGGCCCGCCGACGATGTCTTCCAGGAGGCGGATCTGCTGGCTGACCGCGCCCGGCGTCACCGACAGTTCGTCGGCGGCGCGCGAAAAGTTCAGGTGACGCGCAGCCGCCTCGAAGGCGCGCAGGGCGTTGAGCGGGAGCAGGGGACGGGCCATCGCGGATAGAAATCCTATCAGCGAGGCAAAGGCAATCTGGTTTGCGGCTGTGGACGGGGAAGACGAAGGTTCGCGCCCTGCCGTCGTCCCTGTTTCCTCTCCCGACGGCCCTGAAAGCAAGACGATGCGTGTATTCCTCGCCTCCATTCCGCTGGAGGCCGCAAAGATCGTGATCATCGGCGGCGGCGAGCCGGCGCTGGCCAAGCTGCGACTGTTTCTGAATACGCCGGCTGATGTGGCGTGGTTCGCGCCCGACGGCGCACCCCCCAAGATCGAGACGCCGCTGACGGCGCCGGAGCCGGTGCTGCGTTCGCCAGAGGCTGAAGACTTGGCGGGCGCACGGTTGGTGTTCATGGCGCTGGACGACGCGGACGAGCTGAAGCGGCTGGGCGCTCTGGCGCGCGCAGCGGGCGCCCAGGTCAATATGGTGGACAAGCCGCATCTGAGCGACTTCCAGACCCCAGCCCTGATCGACCGCGACGAGGTCGTGATCGGCGTGGCGACCGGCGGATCGGCGCCCATCCTGGCCCGGGACATCCGCACGGCCATCGAGGGTGTGCTGCCCGCCGGCCTGGCCAATGTGGCGCGGCTGGCGCGCGAGTTGCGCGACACGGTCAAGGCCAGCGTCGCGGACTTCATGGCGCGCCGTCGCTTCTGGGAAAAAGCCTTCCGGGGTCCCGCCGCGACCTTGGCGGCGGAAGGTCGGACGGCCGAGGCGCGGCGCGAGATGCTGCGCCTGCTGAACGTCGCCGCGCCGGAGCAGGGCGTCGTCCATATCGTCGGCGCCGGGCCGGGCGACCCGGAACTGCTGACCCTTAAGGCGCTGCGGGTTTTGCAGGACGCCGACGTCATCATCCACGACCGCCTAGTGCCCGAGGCGGTGCTGGAGCGGGCGCGGCGCGACGCCAAGCGGCTTTATGTCGGCAAGGCGCGCGGCGAGCACTCGGTGCCGCAGGATCAAATCGAGGTCCTGATGATCGAGGAGGCCCGCGCTGGGCACCGCGTCGTGCGGCTGAAGGGCGGCGATCCCTTCGTCTTCGGGCGCGGCGGCGAGGAGCTGGACGCCATGCGGGCGGCCGGGGTCCCGGTCTTCGTCGTGCCGGGCGTGACGGCGGCCCTGGCCTGCGCGGCCTCGGCGGGCATTCCCCTGACCCATCGCGATCACGTCCAGGCGGTCACCTTCGTGACGGCTCAGGCCAAGCCGGGCGGCGTCGAGGCCGACTGGACGCGACTTGCCGGCCCCAACCACACCCTGGCCATCTACATGGGGTCGGACCGCGCCGAGGAGACGGCTGCGCGCCTGATCGCGGCGGGGCGCTCGCCGTCGACGCCCGTCGCCATTGTCGAGAACGGCAGCCGCCCGGACGAGCGGGTTCTGACCGGGCGACTGGACGGGCTGGGCGCCCTGGTGCGCGGCGCCGACCTGACCGGCCCGTCTCTGCTGTTCGTCGGCGAAACGGCGGCCTTCTCGGCGGCCCGACTGGATGTTCGAGCGGAGGTCGCGGCGTGAAGATCGTCACTGCAAACCGCCTGTCGGACGGCCGCGTCATCTATGTGGGCCTCGACAACGAGCCGGTCGAGCACATCGATAAGGCTTCGGTGCTGGACGATACGGCGGCCGAGGTCGTGCTGGCCGAGGTTGCCGGGCGGCCGGACGTCTTCGTGAACCCCTATCTGTTCGAGGTTCAGGACCACGCGCCGTCAGGCCGCGATCGACTGAAGGAACGCATCCGCTCGGCCGGGCCGACCGTGGGCCACAGCGTGGCGGGAGGCGTCGGCTGATGTATCGCTATGACGAGTTTGACCACGCCCTGGTGCGCGAACGGGTCGAGGAGTTCTCAGATCAGGTGGCGCGGCGCGCATCCGGCGCCCTGACCGAAGACGAGTTCAAGCCGCTGCGGCTGATGAACGGCGTCTATCTGCAGCTGCACGCCTATATGCTGCGCGTCGCCATTCCCTATGGCGTGATGAGCAGTCGTCAGATGCGCCGGCTGGGCCATATCGCGCGGACCTACGACAAGGGCTACGGTCACTTCACCACCCGCTGCAACATCCAGTACAACTGGCCGGCCCTGACCGACCTGCCGGCGATCCTCAGCGACCTGGCCGATGTCGAGATGCACGCCATCCAGACCAGCGGAAACTGCATCCGCAACACCACGACAGACGTCTTCGCCGGCGCCGCCAACGACGAGATCGAGGATCCGCGCCCTTGGTGCGAGATCATCCGCCAGTGGTCGACGATCCACCCGGAATTCAGCTTCCTGCCGCGCAAGTTCAAGATCGCGGTTATCGGCGCCGAGAAGGACCGGGCGGCGATCCGCACCCACGATGTCGGCCTGCAGATCGTGAAGGGCGACGATGGTGGAACGGCCTTCCGCGTCTTCGTCGGCGGCGGACAGGGACGTTTGCCCCATATCGGTCAGGAGATCGCCCCGGCGGTCCCGGCGGCGGACCTGCTGGCCTATCTGACCGCCATTCTACGGGCTTGGAACCTGCTGGGTCGGCGTGACAACATCCACAAGGCGCGGATCAAGATCCTGGTCGCCTCGCTGGGCATCGAGGCCTTCCGCGAGGAGGTGGACAAACACTACGCCACCCTGCGCCACGAGGATCTGCGCATCCCCGAGGACGAGGCCGAGCGGATCAAGGCCTATTTCGCCTCGCCGTTGTTCGAGGCCCTGCCCAAGACCAGCGCCCCATTCGACCGCGCCCTGCTGGCCGATCCCGACTTGGCCCGGTTCGCCCGCAACAACGTCCGCCGTCATCGTCAGTCTGGCTACGCCTCAATGGTGGTGTCGCTGAAGCCCGTCGGCGGCGTGCCGGGGGACATCACGGCGGACCAGATGGACGCGGTGGCGGATCTGGCTGAGCGTTATTCGTTCGACGAACTGCGCGCCGCCTATGAGCAGAACCTCGTCCTGCCCCATGTGAAGCTGGACGATGTGCCGACAGTCTGGCGGGCGTTGCGGGAGGCGGGGCTGGCCATGGCCAACGCCGATCTGGCGACGGACGTGATCGCCTGTCCGGGCCTGGACTATTGCAGCCTCGCCAACGCCCGCTCGATCCCTGTCGCCCAGGCCCTATCGAAGCGGCTGGCGGACATGGACTATCAGGAGAAGCTGGGGCCGGTCCGCATCAATATGAGCGGCTGCATCAATGCCTGCGGCCACCACCACGTCGGCCACATCGGCGTGCTGGGCGTCGATCGCAAGGGCGAGGAATATTACCAGATCACCGTCGGCGGCGCGCCCGACGAACAGGCGGCTCTGGGCGACATCGTGGGCAAGAGCCTGCCGGCAGACGAGGTCGCGCCCGCCATCCAGCGGACCCTCGACCGCTATCTGCAAATCCGCACGGACGGCGAGCGGTTCATCGATACGGTGCGCCGCGTCGGACCCGATCCCTTCCGCGACGCCATCTATGAGACGCTCGATGCAACGGCTTGAGGGCATACAGAACGGGCTGCGCCTGTCGGTGACGACCCCGCTGGAGGAGGTTGAGACGGCCGCCGCAAGCGAAGACACGCTGGTGCTGGAGTTCGACGCCTTCCGCGACGGACGCGGCTTCTCGCTGGCGGCGGTGCTGCGCGAGCGCGGTTACGCCGGGCGTCTGATCGCGGCAGGCAAGGTGCTGCCGGATCAGGCGCGACACCTGCGGCGATCGGGCTTCGATGCGGTGGAACTGGCCGAGGGCGCGGACAAGGCGGCTTGGGACCGGATGGACCGGGCGTTCAGCGGCGCCTATCAGCCCGCCGTCGATCCTGCGCCGACGATCTGGCAGCGTCGGCGTGCGGCGTCGAACGACCGCGACCTGGACGCCCTGGCCAACCGGCTGAACCGCGAGACGACTGGCAAGGACGCGTCCGAAATCCTGAAGGCGGCGTTGGACCCGGCGCTGGGTCTGCGGGTCGGCGCCATCTCGTCGTTCGGGGCCGAGTCCGCCGCCCTGCTGGACATCATCGCCGGCGAGGACAAGACCGTGCCGGTGATCTTTCTGGAGACGGGCCAGCATTTCCTCCAGACCCTGTCCTATCGCACGCAACTGACCAAGGCGCTGGGCCTGACTGATGTGCGGCTGGTCACGCCGGATGCGGGCGAGAAGGCTGCGCTGGATGCGCGCGATGACCTGTGGAAGACCGACGCGGACGCCTGCTGCGACCTGCGAAAAGTGCGGCCGCTGGCGCGGGCGACCGTCGCGTTCAATGCGCTCATCACCGGGCGCAAACGCTATCAGGCCGCGACACGCGCAAAGCTGAAGCCGTTCGAGGCGTTGGACGGGGTGCTGCGGATCAATCCCTTGGCGAACTGGGACGCCGACGACGTGGAGGCCTGGCTGGAGGAGAACGATCTGCCGCGCCATCCGCTGGTCGAGCAGGGCTATGCCTCCATCGGATGCTGGCCCTGCACCCGCGCGGTCCAGGACGGCGAAGACGCCCGCGCCGGACGTTGGTCGGGCATAGACAAGGTCGAGTGCGGCATCCACTTAGGGCAACGCCAGGCCGCCGCCTGATCCGCCCTGTTTCGACCTTCGCCTGAAAGCCTGACCTTGTCCGCTACGTCATCCGTCATCGACCTGATCGGCAATACGCCGCTGGTGCGCCTGAACCGCCTGTCCGACGCGACGGGCTGCGAAATCCTGGGCAAGGCCGAGTTTCTGAATCCCGGCGGCTCGATCAAGGATCGCGCGGCCCTGTCGATCGTGCAGGGCGCGCGGGCGTCCGGCGCGCTGAAACCCGGCGGGACGATCGTCGAGGGCACGGCCGGCAACACCGGCATCGGCCTGGCCTTGGTCGGGGCCGCCTTGGGTCATCCGGTCGTCATCGTCATTCCGCGCACCCAGTCGGAAGAAAAGAAGTCCGCCATCCGTTCGCTGGGCGCCCGCCTGGTCGAGGTGGACGCCGCACCCTTTTCCAGCCCGAACCACTTCGTCCACTATTCCGGGCGTCTGGCCGCCGAACTGAACGACAGCGAAGAGGCCGGCGCCATCTGGGCCAATCAGTTCGACAACACCGCCAATCGCGAGGCCCACTACAACACGACCGGCCCCGAAATCTGGACGCAGACAAACGGTCAGGTCGACGCCTTCGTCTCGGCCGTCGGCTCGGGCGGGACTATCGCCGGCGTCGGCGCCTATCTGCGCGAGCAGAAGCCGGATGTGACCATCGCCCTGGCCGATCCAGCGGGCGCGGCCATGTTCAACTGGTTCACCAAGGGCGAGATGACGGGCGAGGGATCGTCGATCACCGAGGGGATCGGAGTGGCCCGCATCACCGGCAATCTGGAAGGCTTCAAACCCGACTACGCCTATCGGATCGAAGACGCGGAGTTCCTGCCGATCCTGTTCGACCTGGTGAAGCACGAAGGCTTATCGCTGGGCGGATCGGCGGGGGTGAATATCGCCGGCGCGGTGCGGCTGGCGCGCGAGCTTGGGCCAGGTAAGACCATCGTGACCTGCCTGTGCGATCCCGGCTCGCGCTATGCCTCCAAGCTGTTCAACCCGGAATTCCTGCGGTCGAAGGGTTTGCCGGAGCCGGACTGGGCGTAAGCCGCCCAGCCTATTTCGCCTTCTGCTCCGCGATCCAGGCGTCCATCCGCTGGTCCAGCAGCGCCAGCGGCAGCGGGCCCTCGACCAGCAGGGCGTCGTGGAAGGTGCGGATGTTGAACTTCGGTCCCAACTCCCGCTCGGCCCGCGCCCGGATCTCGCGCAGGCGGATTTCGCCGATCTTGTAGGCCGTGGCCTGGCCGGGCCAGCCGATGTAGCGCTGAAGTTCGGTCTCGATGTTGTGGGGCGCAAGGGCCGAGTTGTCGCGGAAACAGGCGCGGGCCTGTTCCTCGGTCCAGCCCATCCAGTGCAGGCCGGTGTCCGCGACCAGTCGGCAGGCGCGCCACATCTCATAGGACAGGCGGCCGAACCGCTCGTAAGGCGTACGGTAGAAGCCCATCTCCTCGCCTAGATATTCGGCATATAGGCCCCAGCCCTCGGTATAGGCGCTGACATTGGCCTGACGGCGGAAATAGGGTTGGCCGGGCGCCTCCTGCTGCAAGGCGATCTGGAGGTGATGGCCCGGAACGGCCTCATGCAGGGTCAGGGCGGGCAACTCGTACAGCGGACGCTGATCCAGCTTGGACGTGTTGACAATGTAATGGGCGGCGACGCCGTTCTGCATCGAACCGCCGTTGTAGCGGCCGGTGGTGTAGTTTTCCTCGATCTGCGGCGGCACGGGCTGCACGTCGTAGGTCAGGCGGGGCAGGGTGGCGAACAGGGGCGGCAGGCCGCCATCCGCGCGCTTGGCCATCTCCGACGCCTGCTGCAACAGGGCCTCGCGGCTGGTCGCATAGAACTGAGGATCGGTGCGCAGGAAGTTCAGGAAGCCGGCGAAGTCCCCGGTCCAGCCCGACGCCTTCATTTCCACATCCATGCGGGCGCGGATGCGCGCGACCTCGTCCAAGCCGATCTGGTGGATCTGGTCCGGCGTCAGGTCGGTCGTCGTGTGGCCGCGCACCAGATAGGGGTAGAGGTCCTTGCCGCCGGGCCGGTTACCGATGCCCGGCTGGACCGGCGCCTTGGGCAGGTAGTCGCTTTCGAGGAAGGCCAGCCAAGCCCGGCGCGCCGGAAGGATCGTTTCAGAAACCGCCGCCGTCGCCTCTGCAGTCAGGCGATCCTTATCCGCTTGAGACACTGTCGAGGGCAGGGTCGACAGGGGCTTCAGCAGCGGCTCGGCGTCCGGCTGGATCTCCACATCGTTTCGCGCCAGCGTCAGGGCGCTTTCTGTCACCGATCGGGCCTGGACCAAGCCGGTGTCCAGGCCGCGCCGGGCGTTGGCGGTCGTCTGGGCGTAGATTTGGCCGAAGCCCCGGATACGCTTGATATAGGCCTCGGCCTCCGCGACGGAGTTCAGGCGCGTGCTGCCGCCGACGTAGAGCGCCCAGGTTCCGGGGCCGCCTTCGGAGTCGAACGCCAGGCGACTGGTGTCGTAATCCAGCCCTTCCAGGCTGCGGCTGAGCGTATAGAGCAGGAAGGCGTGGTTGATGCCGCCGGCGTGGGAAAGACTTGCCGGGTCGATGGCTGTCAGCCGCCGCACGAACCCTTCCAGCGGCGCGCGCTGGGCCAGTTCGAACTCCCGCGACAGGTCAGGCACGCGGCCCATCGCCTCGACATCGCCCTCACCGCCGGCCGAGATCGGATCGACCGACTTCAGATAGGTCTCGTAGTCGGCGATGACGGCGTTCAGCGCGGCGTCTGCCGGGGCGGTTGCCACGGCAGCGGGCGGCGTCTGCGCGACGGCCGCAACCGGCGAACCAGCCGCAAGCATGGCTGCAACAGCCAGATAAGAAATCTTCATGACGCCCCTCCTGTCAGGAGCGGCACGCAAGCTGAGCAGAGCCGATGCGTCAACCGCAGACGATGAAGAACCGCTCGATTTGCACCTTTGCGGCGGGATGGGCGGCGTAGACGTGACGTTCGTCGTCAGCCCAGGCGGCGATCCAGCCCAGACGTCGGAAGCGCTGGAAGACCGGATCCTTGGTCTTGGCCTGCGCCGTCAGCAGTTCGCCGTCATGCACGACGGCCGGCTCAGATGCGGCGCGATAGCGCTCGGTGTCGCCGCCGGATTCCAAATAGATTTCGCGGCCCGGTTTGGCGCTGGACGCCGTCAATTCCAGCGCGCTTGATCCGGCCTGACAGGCCAGTTTCAGCTTGATCTCGTCGCTGTTGGCGACGCCGTAGGCCAGCATGGCCTCCTGACCATCGGTGTTCAGGAACCAGTCGTAACCGGGCGTGGGCGCGGGCGCTGATGCGGTCGCCGCAAAGCCGGCGGCGGGCATTGGGGCCTGGGTCGCGCAAGCGGCGAGCGCCGAGACGGCGATCAAGGCTGATATCAATCGAAGACGCATGCGTGAGTTCCTCAGCCGGCGCAGCGGTCGGCGAAACGACGCAGCTTGGCCATGTGCGGACGTTCCACGGTGATTGTGTTGGCGTCGTCGCCAACGGCGATCGTCATCCGGCCGTTCGCGACGAAGGCGGAAAAGGCGGGGTGATCGACGGGGATCGCCGTCTCCAGCTTGCCGCCACGCCCGACGCGGGCCTCGCTGGTGGCCGTCGACCCGCCTGAGGTGATGCGCGCAAAGCCGGCAGATGCATCCCCGCCATAGACCGCGACCGAGACCGCGCCCGAACCCGGCAGGCATTGCAGCGTGGCGCGCAGGCTGGCGGTGTCGGGGATGTCGTAGGCCAGCACCATCGGTCCCTCGCCCTCGTACAGGCTCCAGGTCCAGCCTGCGCCGGGCGCAGTCTGTATCGCGGCCGCCATCAGGGCGGAGAGTATCAGCATCATGTGTCAGCCCCCGCCGACGACGCGTAGCGCCGCGTCGCCTTCAATGTCGTCAGACGCGGCTGTAACCGCAAGAGATCAGACGACCGCATTCACTCGGAACGCGGTTATCCCTCGGCAGTTCAACCCGCAAGGTCGGCTCGCGTCAGAACGGGCTGAAGCGTTCCGCCAGCGCCTGACCCACGGGCGGGGCCTGGACGCGGCTGACGTCGCCACGACCGCCGTAGGAGATGCGCGCCTCGGCGATCTGGGTGTGGTTGATGGCGTTGGCCGATGAGATGTCCTCGGGGCGGACGATGCCGGCGACGGTCAGTTCGCGGACCTCGCGGTTGGTGCGCACTTCCTGCCGACCCTGGATCACCAGATTGCCGTTGGCCAGGACGTCGGTGACGACGGCGGCGATGGTCAGCGACACTTTTTCGGCGCGGGTGACCGAACCATTGCCCGACGACTTCAGATCGCCTTCCATGCCGACCATCTTCGACGGATCGAAGCCGCCGGGGAAGGCCCGGCCCAGGCTGCTTTCCAGGCCGAACAGGTTGCTGACGCCGGCGTTTATCTCGTTGGAGCGCGAGCGCTGGGTCGAGTTCTGGGTCTGGGCGCGATCGTCGATGTCGATCTTGACCGTCAGGATGTCGCCGATGTGGCGCGCGCGCTGGTCGCCGAAGAAGGTTCGGGCGCCCGTGCGCCACAGGCTGTTGGCGCTGGCCGGCGCGGTCTCGCGCGCGGGCAGATAGGCCTGCTGCGCTGGGATCAGCGCGGCGGGATAGCCGATGGGGGCCAGTTCTGGACCGCGCACCGTTTCGGCGACGGTCGAGCAGGCGGCGAGCGGGGCGAGGGCGGCGAGGATCAGGACGGCTTTACGCATGACTTGGATTCCCTAGCGGGCGGCGAACTGTTGGGGATTGGCGCGGGCCATGTCGGCGCCGGGGCCGGCGATGGCTTGGCCGGGGCCGGAGGCGACCGCATCGATGACGCGGTTGGAGGTGGTGTTCATTATGGCGACCGGCTCGCCCAGACCGGCGCTGCGCATGGCCTTGCCCATGACGGCCAGGTTCACGCCGCCGACCTGATAGGTAACGCGCACCATATCGTTGCGGGCGATGACCTGCGGCGCGGCGCCGGGACGATAGGCGGCGCGGGCGATGGGTTGGGCAACCTGGACGGCGTCCGTCGGCGCGGCCTCGGCCACGGTCTGAACGGGTCCGGCCGAACGGCGCACGGCGACGCGGCGCAGGCCGTTGGGATTGCTCCAGTCAAGGCCCGCCTGACGCGCCTGGGCCTGAAGCTGACCGGCGTCCAGCACGACAGAAGGACCGACGCGCTCGGCGACGGCGACATTGGCCGCAGCGCCCGCGCCCTCGAAGATATCGCCCAGGGTGACACGACCGTCGTCATCCACGGGGTTGGCGCGCAGCACGACCGGATTTGCGAGAGCGGCGCCGGCGAACGCGCTGACGGCGGCGGCGAGCAGCAGGGAACGGATCATGGTCATGGCCCTAGCCCTTCACTTGCGAGGCGACGGACAGCATCTGGTCGGCGGTGCTGATGACCTTGGAGTTCATCTCATAGGCGCGCTGCGCCACGATCAGGGCGCTGATTTCAGCGACCGCATCGACGTTCGACGCCTCGGTGTAGGACTGCATGATCTGGCCATAGCCAGCGTCGCCGGGCGTCCCGACGATCGCCGGCCCGGACGCAGCGGTTTCCAGCAACAGGTTGTCGCCGATGGCTTCCAGACCGGCTTCGTTGAAGAAGCTGGCCAGTTCGATCTGACCGACCGTGGTCGGGGCGGGCTGTCCGGCCTGGGTCACCTGAACCAGACCGGTCTTGGAGATCGATACCTTGGTCGCGTCCTGCGGGATGGTGATCGCCGGTTCCAGCAGATAGCCGTCGTCCGTCACCATCTGACCTTCTGGGTTGACCTGCAGATTGCCGGCGCGGGTGTAGGCCTTTTCGCCAGAAGGCAGGCTGATCTGGAAATAGCCCTTGCCGTCGATGGCCATGTCATACGGGTTGCCCGTCGCCTGAGGCGTGCCCTGTTCGGTGATCCGATAGACGGCCCCGGCCTTGACGCCTGCGCCGATCTGGATGCCGGTCGGAACCACGGTGCCGGAGGCCGAGGATTGAGCCCCCATGCGTTCGACGTTCTGGTACAGCAGGTCCTGAAACTCGGCGCGCTGCTTCTTGAAGCCCACCGTGTTCATGTTGGCGATGTTGTTGGAGATGACCTCCACGTTCAGCTGCTGGGCGGCCATGCCCGAGGCTGCGGTTCTCAGAGCGCGCATGTTCCGGCTCTCCCTTAAGCGGCCTTGCCGAGGCGCTCGACGGCGCGACGGCTCAGGTCTGTGGTGTTTTCGATCAGCTTGGAAATGCTCTCGTAGGCGCGGCTGATCTCGACGAGATTGGTGATTTCGATCAACGGATTGACGTTGGAAGACTCCAGCGAGCCCTGATGAACCTTGGCGTCCGCGGCCTCGATCGGCTGGGCGTTGGACTTATTGCGGTAGAGGCTGTCGCCGCCCTTTTCGAGCACGCCCAGCGTATCGAAACGCACGACCGACAGCCGGCCAGTGACCTGTCCGTTCTGGGTGATGGTGCCGTCGGCGCCGACGCTGGGCGAGCCAAGCGCGGGGTCCAGCACGATCTCCGCGCCGCCGCCAAGGACGGCCTGACCCTGTTTGGTGGTCAGACGCCCTTCCGGGTCCAGGGTGAAGGCGCCGTCACGGGTGTAGGCCTCGCCGTTGGCGCCGTCGCGCACGGTGAAGAAGGTGCCCTCGCCGGAAATGGCGAAGTCCAGCGAGCGGCCCGTCTGCTGCATCGAACCCTGGCCGAAGTCGCGACCGACGCCATTGTCCAGCACGAAGCTGGCCGACGGGCGGATCGAGTCGTTGCGCGCTCGCTGACCGATCTCGGTTCCGAGCATCAGCTGCTCGACCTTGAAGCCGGTGGTGTTGGCGTTGGCGACGTTGTTGGCCACGATGTCCAGCTCGCGACGCAGCGTCATCTGGCGTGACAGTCCGATATAGGCGGCGTTTTCCACGAAAGGCGTGCTCCTTCGCCTCAGCCTCTCGCAACGGCCGTGCCAACAGGGTTAGTTCAGGCGGAATGCGGGTTTGAGCGGGATCGGGCCGCTTCCAACCCGGCAAATCCTGCCCATTGTAAACGTCGCGTTAACCAAACCGGACGATCCTCGTCATGAGAAAGTCTCCGGGGCGCGCGCATGTTCAAGTTCGGCAAGAAGAAGGGTGCGCCTGCGGCCGACGCCGACGCCAACCTGCCGGCGGTGACCGAAGGCGAGGCCCCCGAGGGTGACGCCGCCGCGCCTAAGAAAAAGAAAATCCCGCTGCTGTTCATCATTGCGCCGGTCGCCTTGCTGGTGCTGGGCGGCGGGGGAGCGGCGGCCTTCTTCATGCTGAAGCCCAAGCCCGCCGAAGCGCACGGCGCCGAGGCTGAAGCCGGCCACGGAGAAGAGAAGGCCGACAAGAAGGCCGAGGGCAAGGAAGAGAAGAAGGAAGGCGGCGGTCACGGCGGCGGCAAGGAAGGCGAGGCCGATCCTGCGCTGGGCGTCATCGCCGCGGGGCCGGATGGCGTCACCTTCTACACCCTGCCCGACATGGTCATGAACATCCAGTCGCCCGACGGCCGTCCGACCTTCCTGAAGCTGAAGCTGACCCTGGAGATGCAGGACGCCGAGGTGGCGACCCATCTGCAGGAAGAGATGCCGCGTCTGCAGGACATGTTCACCGGCTTCGTGCGCGAACTGCGCCCCGAGGACCTCAGCGGCTCGGCCGGCACCTATCAGCTGCGCGCCGAGATCCTGCGCCGCGTCAATCTAATCGCCGCTCCGGGCAAGGTCGACGCCGTGCTGATCGAAGAAATGCTGGTGCAATAGGCATGACGGACGCGGCGCAACTCGATCCGTTCGGCGGTCTGGGCGATCCCGGCGACGCCCTGTCCGAACGCGTCCTGAACCAGGATGAGATCGACAGCCTGCTGGGCTTCGACCTGGGCGACGACGACGGTTCAGAACGCTCGGGTATCCGGGCCATCATCAACTCCGCGCTCGTCAGCTACGAGCGTCTGCCGATGCTGGAGATCGTGTTCGACCGCCTGGTGCGGTTGATGACGACCAGCCTTCGCAACTTCACCTCCGACAACGTCGAAGTCAGCCTGGACAATATTTCGTCGATCCGGTTCGGCGACTATCTGAACTCGATTCCGCTGCCGGCCATCCTGGCTGTGTTTCGCGCCGAGGAGCTGGACAACTACGGCCTGCTGACGGTCGATTCGAACCTGATCTATTCGATCGTCGACGTGCTGCTGGGCGGTCGTCGCGGCACGGCGGCGCTGCGCATCGAAGGCCGGCCCTACACCACGATCGAGCGGGTGCTGGTGCAGCGGATGGTCGAGGTCGTGCTGAACGACGCCCGCCAGGCGTTCGAGCCGCTGACGCCGGTCCACTTCAACCTGGACCGGCTGGAGACCAACCCGCGCTTCGCCGCCATCGCGCGTCCCGCCAACGCCGCCATCCTGATCAAGCTGCGGATCGACATGGAGGATCGCGGCGGTCGTATCGAACTGCTGCTGCCCTATGCGACGCTGGAGCCGATCCGCAAGATGCTGCTGCAGCAATTCATGGGCGAGAAGTTCGGCCGCGACAACATTTGGGAAGGCCACTTGGCCACCGAGATCTGGACGACCGAAACCGAAGTCCGCGCGGTCCTGGACGAACAGCAAATGCCTCTGTCCAGCGTGCTGAACCTCAAGGTCGGCGACACGATGATGCTGAACGCCACGCCGGATTCCGAGGTTTCGATCCGCGCCGGCTCCATTCCGCTGACCACAGGCCGCATGGGTCGCAAGGGCCAGCACATCGCCATACGCGTCGAAGGGCCGGTCAATCCGGAAGTCGCCGCCCGCCTGGGAGTGAACGTCTGATGGCCGGAATGATCATGGACGGCGTGTTGATGGTGCTGCTGATCGCGGCGGTCGGTTACGGCATCAAGCTGGAACGCAAGCTGGCCGCCCTGCGCGCCGGACAACTGGCCTTCGCGCAGGCCGTCACCGAACTGAACGCCGCCGCCGGCCGCGCCGAAAACGCGCTGGCCACCCTTCGCGCCTCGGGTCAGGAAACGGATCTGCTGCACGACCGGATCATCAAAGCGCGTGAGGTCAAGGCGCAGCTGGAAACCCTGATCGCCCGCGCGCCGGCCATGGCGCCGGCGCGGATCGTCGAGGAAGAACCCGCCCGTCGCGCGACCCCGGCCGCCCTGGCTCCGGCGCCGGCCGCGACCGAAGACGAGGAGCGGGCCGAGCGTATGGCGGCCCTTGCTCAACGCATCCAGGGACTGGCCAGTCCCTCTTCGAACCGTCGCAATGAAGCGGCTGCGCCCGCCGGGCGCGACAATGTCGCCGCGATCGTTCAGGCCCTGACTGCCGGACGCTCCGCTAACCATTCCGCCAAACAAAGCCTCAACGCCGCGCGTCGTAATCTCGACGACGACCTGTTCGCCGCCTGAGTTCGGAACCCCATTCATGGCCCGCCTTCCCCGCATCCTGCCCCTGATCGCCATCGCCATCGGCGGGGTCGTCGCCGTGCGCGCCGTCGGCGTCGCGCCTGGCCTGTTCGACGGGGCCAAGGCCTGGGCCGAGGAGGCGGTTCCATCTGCGGCCGGCGCGCCGCCCACGCCAGTTCTGCCCGGCACCTGTTCCGCCTTGTCTCCCGAACAACTGGCCCAGCAGGCCGGGATTTCGCCGGCCGAGCTGAAGATCATCCAGTCGTTGTCGCAGCGCCGAGCGGCGCTGGACGCACGTGATCAAGACTTCGCCACCACCCTGCCGCTGATGGTCGCCGCCGAGCAGAAGCTGGACGCCAAGGTCAAGGCGCTGGAAGCCTTGAAGGCCGAGATGAAGCAGATGCTCGGCCAGGTCGACGAGCGCGAGAAGGCCGAGATCGATCGTCTGGTTCAGGTCTATTCCGCCATGCGTCCCAAGGAGGCCGCCCCGGTCATGGCCGCGTTGGAGGACCGTGTACGCCTGCCGGTCGCCGCCGCCATGCGTCCGCGCACCCTGGCCGCCATCATGGCCCAGATGAGCGCGCCGCAAGCCAAGGAACTGACCGAAAAGCTCGCCGCCCGCTTCCAGGCCCAGCAGATGGCCGCTCGCGCCGCCGCCGCCGAAGCCACACCCCCTCCGGCCGCTGCGCCAGCCGCTGCTGCGCCAGCCGCCACGACCCCGCCCGCGACACCGACGGCTCAGCCTGCCGCCGCCCCGACGACCCGTCCGACGCCGCGCCCGGCCGCCAACCGTCCCGCTGCGCGACCGGCGGCTCGCCCGGCCGCGACCCCGGCGCGTCGTCCCGCCGCCACGCCTGCGGCGGCCCCCGCTGCGACCGGCCCGCAGGCCTATCAGCCGTCAGCAGCGCCCAACGCTCAGCCGCGTCAAACTGTGCAGTAACCTTAAGTGTGATCTGAACGCTGACGTTTCGTCTCGACGGCGCGCACTGTTCGACCAATGATCTTCGAACGCTCCGTCAGAGAGCGATGACATCGAGGATCCGCGCCATGATCGGCGAACTGCTTTACGTGGCGCACCGCATGCGCCGGGCCATCATACTCGCCGTTCCGGCGGTCGGAACCGTGATGATGGCCGCCGTCGCCCAACACTATCACCTGCTGCCTTAAGGTCTTCGAACCCGGTTTCCGCCCGGTTTCGGATTGGCAGGGCGCGCCTGCGCGTCTATCACCGCGCCTTCCCGAGATCTGAGCCCGACCAACGCCATGTCCGACACGCCCCCCGATCGCCTTTCGG
>Ga0308156_1001260_pt1 | contig 32271 bp, 29 predicted proteins | sample PhyAR2_FD_201041 | JGI IMG/M metagenome (GOLD analysis project Ga0308156, IMG submission 201041) | Phyllosphere microbial communities from UC Gill Tract Community Farm, Albany, California, United States - DLSL A.R2 | ecosystem: Host-associated > Plants > Phyllosphere > Unclassified | place: USA... | reverse complement strand
CGCACGATCTTTGCCGCACGTTATTCCTTACGTTGCTGTAAACGACGCAGGGAGCGTTCTCGACGGCTCTGCTCCCGACTTCTGTCCAGCAAGATTTCCTCAATGAACGCCAGGTGACGGTGTGAAGCCTCGCGTGCTTGTTCCGGCTCACGAGCCACAATCGCCTCGAAAATTCTGGCGCGGTGACCGCTCACTTTCGCCAGCATTTCCCGGCGCGAGTAGAGCAATTCAAAATTCTGTCGAACGTTCTGTTCCAGCATAGGTCCCATTGATCGTAGCAAATGCAAAAGCACGACATTATGGGCTGCTTCTGTGACAGCGATCTGATACTTCATTACTGCGTCTGCTTCAGCGTCGAGATCGCCGCTGTCCTGCGCCTGCTGAATATGAAGATGGCAGTCGCGAATCCGCTGTAAATCCTCTTCTGTACCGCGCAGCGCGGCATAGTAAGCGGCGATGCCTTCTAACGCGTGGCGTGTTTCCAACAGGTCAAACTGCGATTCCGGATGCTCGGCAAGAAGCCCAACGAGAGGATCGCTCACGCTCTGCCAGAGATGTTTCTGTACAAATGTTCCGCCGCCCTGACGGCGTAGTAACAATCCTTTCGCTTCTAAACGCTGGATTGCCTCACGGAGAGACGGACGTGAAACATCGAATTGTTTGGCGAGTTCGCGCTCGGGGAGCAACTTCTCTCCCGGCTGCAGCGTCCCTTCCATAATCAGGGATTCAAGTTGCTGCTCAATGGCATCGGAGAGTTTGGGTTGACGAATCTTAATGTAAGCCATCTTCCCTTCTTAGTGTGCCTGTCTGATAAAGTAAATTGGTAATACCAATTCAAAAAAGGAGCCCGTAAAGTAACAAAGTATTCACCTTGTGTCTATACGGCATCGGTGACATTAAGGTGACGTAAGGCTGTGCTTTTGCATTAACTGTTGAGTTGAAAAGTGGAAAACAGGGTGTTAACTCAATGTTAAATTTTTTCGGGTTTACCTAAAATTACACAAAGCTCCCAGTTAAACCGATTTAGCTCGCTGCGCTTTCCTTTCGCTGCGTTCAGGTTCGTTTTTTACCCACCTCGTCAACATCCCCCTTTTTCCGCTGCTTCTTTTTCAGCCAACTCGTAACAGGTAAAGCGAAAGCAGGTGCAAAGCCCTGCGCTTATCACTATTCTGGTCGGCAGGTTACAGCTGGCGGCATTACGCAAGTCAGATTCCCTAAAAATATCAGTCTTACGTGTATTTAATTCTTTACAGTCAGAGCATCCTGCGGCGAAGAATAACAACATCATGAGGTGTGTATGGAACAACAGCACGGCGAATCGCTGAAGCGCGGTTTAAAAAACCGCCATATTCAGTTGATTGCCCTGGGTGGTGCAGTGGGAACCGGCCTGTTTCTGGGCAGTGCGTCGGTTATCAAATCCGCTGGCCCGGCCGTTATTTTAGGCTATGCGATTGCCGGATTTATCGCTTTTTTAATCATGCGCCAACTCGGCGAAATGGTCGTAGAGGAGCCGGTCGCCGGCAGCTTCAGCCATTTCGCTTACAAATACTGGGGCAACTTCGCCGGTTTTGCCTCCGGCTGGAACTACTGGGTCCTGTATGTGCTGGTGGCGATGGCCGAGCTGAGCGCGGTGGGCAAGTATATCCAGTTCTGGTGGCCTGATTTTCCTACCTGGGCCTCAGCCGCCATCTTTTTTGTGCTGATCAACGCCGTTAACCTGACCAATGTAAAAGTGTTTGGTGAGATGGAGTTCTGGTTCGCCATTATTAAGGTGATTGCGGTTATTGCCATGATCCTGTTCGGCGGCTGGCTGCTGTTTAGCGGTACCGGCGGTCCACAGGCCACCGTGCGCAACCTGTGGGAGCAAGGCGGCTTTATGCCCAACGGCCTGGGCGGACTGGTGATGGTCATGGCCATTATTATGTTTTCGTTCGGCGGATTGGAGCTGGTAGGGATTACGGCTGCCGAAGCGGACAATCCTGAAACCACGATTCCTAAAGCCACTAATCAGGTGCTGTGGCGTATTCTGATCTTTTATATCGGTTCGCTGGCGGTACTGCTTTCTTTAATGCCGTGGACGCGCGTAACCGCAGAAACCAGCCCGTTTGTGTTTATTTTCCACGAGCTGGGCGATGCGATGGTGGCTAACGCGCTGAACGTCGTCATTCTGACTGCGGCGCTGTCGGTCTATAACAGCTGCGTTTACTGTAACAGCCGTATGCTGTTTGGTCTGGCGCAGCAGGGCAATGCACCTAAAGCGCTGCTGAACGTGGACCGTCGCGGTGTGCCCGTGATGAGTATTCTGGTGTCGGCCGTTGCCACGGCATTGTGTGTACTGCTCAACTTTCTTATGCCGGCTGAAGCGTTTGGCCTGTTGATGTCGCTGGTCGTTTCTGCCCTGGTCATCAACTGGGCGATGATTAGCCTGGCGCACCTGAAATTCCGTAAAAAGAAAAATCAGCAAGGCGTAACCACCCGATTCAAGGCCGTTCTCTACCCGCTGGGTAACTGGATTTGCCTGGTGTTCCTGGCCGGCATTCTGGTTCTGATGGCCATGACGCCGGGGATGGCCATCTCCGTCTGGTTGATTCCTGTCTGGCTGATCGTTCTTGCTATTGGCTATTTCGTCAAAAATAAGACGCAAAAAGCCTGATCCCCCTGCCCACCCGCCGCCATTTTTCAGCGGGTGGGCCGTCACCAGACCCGACGCGGTTCACACTTCTTCTCGCATGGCTGTTTTGTCCATCATCGCAACGATTTATTGCCGCTCATCCTGCTGATTAAACATTAATACTTCTTTTCTGTTTAATTGTTCTGCAGGAAACATTAATGACAGGTAAAACCCTCTCGTTCAGAGAAAAGCTGGGTTACGGCATGGGTGATGCCGGCTGCAACATGATTGGCGGTGCCGTCATGTTATTTCTCAGCTATTTCTATACCGACGTATTTGGCTTAGCCCCGGCGCTGGTCGGTGTGCTGTTACTCTCCGTCCGGATTCTGGATGCCATTACCGATCCGATAATGGGCGCGATTGCCGACAGAACCCAAAGCCGCTGGGGGCGCTTTCGCCCCTGGCTGCTGTGGGTATCGGTGCCCTACGTTATATTCAGTGTGCTGATGTTTACCACGCCTGACTGGAGCTATCACAGCAAAGTTATCTGGGCGTTTGTGACCTATTTTTTCATGTCCCTGACCTACACCGCGATCAATATCCCCTACTGCTCGCTGGGTGGCGTGATCACTAACGATCCTGGCGAGCGTGTATCCTGTCAGTCGTACCGTTTTGTGATGGTGGGGATTGCCACGCTGATTCTCTCGCTGTCTTTACTGCCCATGGCAGAGTGGTTTGGCGGCGACAATAAAGCGCGCGGCTACCAAATGGCGATGGGCGTACTGGCCCTGGTCGGCCTGGCGATGTTCCTGTTCTGTTTCGCAAACGTCCGTGAACGTATTCATCCTGCCGTGCCGACAAATGATGACCTGAAACACGATTTGCGCGATGTCTGGAAGAATGACCAATGGGTGCGCATTCTGCTGCTCACGCTCTGCAACGTGTGTCCGGGGTTTATTCGTATGGCGGCGACCATGTATTACGTGACCTGGGTAATGGGCCAAACGCCGCACTTTGCGACGCTGTTTATCAGCCTTGGTGTGGTGGGCATGATGCTGGGCAGTACGCTGGCCAAAGTGCTGACCGATCGCTGGTGCAAGCTGAAAGTCTTTTTCTGGACCAATATTGTCCTGGCCCTGTTCTCCTGCGGCTTCTACGGGCTTGATCCTCATGCCACCGTAGCAATCGTTATCGCTTACTTCCTGCTGAATATCCTGCATCAAATTCCTTCCCCCCTGCACTGGTCCCTGATGGCAGACGTGGATGACTACGGTGAATGGAAAACTGGCAAGCGCATCACGGGTATCAGCTTTTCAGGCAACCTGTTCTTTCTCAAGGTCGGGTTAGCGGTAGCAGGGGCGATGGTGGGGTTCCTGCTCTCCGCTTACGGTTACGATGCGGGAGCTAAGCAGCAATCCGCCCAGGCGATTAACGGCATCGTGCTGCTGTTTACCGTTATTCCTGGCATCGGCTATTTGATCACCGCGGGCGTAGTTCGACTGATGAAAGTGGATCGTACCTTAATGCAAACCATCCAACGCGATCTTGCCCTGCGTCGCATCGCGGCACAGTCGGGCAGCAACCAGCCGCTGAGAGAGATCCAGACAGGAGCACTGAAATGAGTGAACACTGGCCGAACCCCTTTATCGAACGGCGTGCCGATCCTTTTATCCTGCGCCACAGAGAGCACTACTACTTTATTGCCTCTGTGCCGGAATACGATCGTCTGGAAATCCGACGCGCCAGTACGCTAATGGACTTACGCCACGCGGAGCCGGTGGTGATCTGGCACAAGTCCGATATCGGTCCCTTCAGCGAGCTGATTTGGGCGCCGGAGCTGCATCACATTGACGGTCAATGGGTCATCTATTTTGCCGCAGCGCCCTCGCGTGACATCAAAGACGGGCTGTTTCAGCACCGCATGTATGCGCTGGTTTGCGAGGGTGAGGATCCGCTCAGCGGCCGCTGGCAGCCTGTACGCCAGGTTTTGAGTCATATCGACAGCTTCTCGCTGGATGCCACTCACTTCGTTCATCAGGGTAAAAACTGGTATTTATGGGCGCAGAAAGATCCCGGCATTCCGGGCAATTCCAACCTCTATCTTGCGGAGCTGCGCAACCCATGGACGCTTAAAGGTAAACCGGTCATGCTGAGCCGTCCGGAATATGAATGGGAGTGCGCAGGCTTTAGTGTTAATGAAGGGGCGGCGGCGATAGTGCATGGCGACCGGCTTTTTATTACCTATTCCGCCAGCGCAACGGATGAGAATTATTGTATGGGCCTGCTGTCGATTCCGCGTGATGCCGATCCGCTTAATGCCCTGGCCTGGCAGAAGTCAGCGCGGCCGGTATTCTCAACCAGTTGGGAGAACCGCCAGTACGGCCCTGGGCACAGCTGTTTTACCCAGGATGAAGCGGGGCGGGATCTGCTGGTCTACCATGCGCGCAACTATACGGAAATTGAAGGGGATCCACTGTGGGATGGCAACCGCCACACGCGCCTGAAATATTTTTACTGGCGTGAAGATGGCACACCGGATTTTGGCGTCCCACCTGCGGATCACACCAGCGTCCCGTAAATGGTCAAGAGCGCCACGACCACCACTAATACCAGTGAAATGCGTTTTGCCAGCGCCACCGCAACACGTGGCGTAGCAACCTTATCGGTATGAGGATCGCGGGCCAGTGAAAACTGCGCCAGCGTCGTCAGCACATGGTATTGAGAGCGATGCCTGTCGGTTAATGATGCAAACCAGGCAGGCAACGCTTTTTCACCATGCCCCAGCAGCGCATAGGCAATGCCCGCCAGGCGGACCGGGATCCAGTCAACCAGATGCAAAAGCGTGTCTACGCCTGATTGCGCGCGCGCCATTGGCGTACCGTGTTTTGCCAACCAGCTTTGCCAGGCCCGTAAAAAGGCGTAGCCGACCAGTAAAACTGGCCCCCATGCGCCGCCCACCACAAACCAGAACATTGGCGCCAGATAGAAACGAAAGTTAATCCAGATAAGGGCGTTTTGTAACTCGCGTAAAAATTCGCGTTCGCTGCATTCAACCGGCACGCCGTGGATCAAGGTCAGTTCTGCCGCCATCGCCTGATGCGCGGCCGCCTCATCCCGACTCGCCGCCTGCAGATAGGCATGATAATGCTGACGCACCACACCGGCACCGATGCACAGTAATCCCACCACAATCCAGAACACAAGCTGCGGGATCCCAAACAGAATCCCTTTCAGGCTCCACACCACCAGCGCGGTCAATGCCATCACGACCAACAACATCAACAAAGTGCGCATGAGGGAAACCTGCCGACGGCGACGAAAAACAGGTTCAAGCCGATGATCCAGTTGCCAGTGCTCTCCCAGCTTAAACAGCCGCTCCCAACCTAAAACCAGTAACAAGGTAAATAACGTCATAGTTACTCCAGATGAATCACGATTTTTGTTGCGGTAACCGCTGCAGATAATATTGCCAGTTAAACGCCGGTCCGGGATCGGTTTTACGTCCCGGTGCAATGTCGCTGTGTCCGGTAATGCGAGCAGGCGTTATCGGATAGTGCTGTAACAAAATTTGCGTGACCTGATGCAGCGCGTGGTATTGCGCTTCGGTATAGGGCTCAACGTCTGTTCCTTCCAGCTCGATACCGATGGAAAAGTCGTTGCAGTTTTCCCGCCCTTCAAACTGCGATATGCCTGCATGCCAGGCGCGTTGATCAAAAGGAACATATTGCACAATCTCGCCATCACGACGAATTAAGCAGTGGGCTGCAACGCGCAAATGCGCGATATCAGCAAAGTAGGGATGCGCGTCTGAGGGCAGTGTGCCCGTGAACAGTTTATCGATCCACGGCCCGCCATATTCGCCAGGCGGCAGGCTGATATTATGAATGACCAGAAGAGAGGGCGCCTCGTTGTGCGGCCGTTCATTACAGTGGGGTGACGGTACCTGGCGCACACCGGTCAGCCATCCATGTTCTAATTTCATACTGATTTCTCATCGCGAAGTCGAATTGAGAATAGCATGAATTCTAAGGCATTATTGCGCCAAAATGCGCCGCGCTCTCCTCACTCTCGCCCGTTTGTTAAGTATACTAAACAAAAATCCCCTCGGGGCTGGCACCGCTTTGTTATCCAGGATATGGTAATCCCACTGTTATCTGTCTTTTGCTGGAGCTGAACGCTATGTCTGTGCGTCGCTATGATCCTGACAGTCGCCGGAGTGCGCTGCTTGAACGTATTGAAAATGATATTCCTGAAACGGTCGCACGCGCATTACAGGAAGATCTTGGCGGTGAGGTAGACAGCGAACGGGATATTACCGCCCAACTGTTGCCCGCCGAAAGTCGCGCCCACGCCCGGGTGATTACCCGCGAAGCCGGTGTTTTTTGTGGTAAACGCTGGGTAGAGGAAGTCTTCAACCAGTTGGGTGCCTATACCGCGCTGACATGGCACGTGGAAGATGGCCAAACGCTTACGCCGGATCAACTGCTGTTTGAAATCGAGGGCCCTGCCCGCCTGTTGCTCACCGCCGAACGCACCGCCCTGAACTTTGTGCAAACGCTGTCTGGCGTTGCCACCGAAGTCAGTCGCTATGTTGCGCTGCTGGAAGGCACACAGACTCAGCTTCTGGATACACGCAAAACCCTACCAGGGCTGCGCACAGCTTTGAAATATGCGGTGCTGTGCGGTGGCGGCAGCAATCACCGTCTGGGTCTGTCAGATGCCTTTTTGATTAAAGAAAATCATATCATTGCCAGTGGTTCGATTCGCCAGGCCGTGGAAAAAGCCTCCTGGCTCTATCCGGATGTACCGGTCGAAGTCGAAGTTGAGTCGTTAAAGGAGCTACAGGACGCGCTTACGGCGTCGGCCGACATCGTTATGCTGGACAACTTCACGCTGGATGAGATGCGCGAGGCGGTGAAGATAACCGAGGGCCGTGCGCTGCTGGAAGTCTCAGGCAACGTGACCGAAACGACGATCCAGGAGATTGCTCAGACCGGTGTGGACTATGTTTCCGTCGGCGCACTGACTAAACATGTCCATGCCCTGGATCTTTCTATGCGCTTTGACGCTAAATAACAGCTTGTGCCGTGCCGCTGGCACGGCCTGTTTTGTGCTATTTCTTCCAGCGTAACCGCTGTATTGCTGTAACCCGCTGTATTTACTGCCTGCCCTTTTCCACTCTTTCCTTTTGCTGCTGTTAACGCCATCACAGGCTTTTTAAACTGCGACCTTCTTATTCAGGAGGTAATGCAATGATCTCTCAACGTGGATTCACGCTGGTCGAGTTAATGATTGTGGTCGGCATCGTGGCAATACTCAGCGCTATTGGGTTGCCCGCCTACCAAAATTATCTGCAGCGCGCCGCGCTGACCGACATGCTGCAAACGATGGTGCCGTTTAAAACGGCGGTTGAGCTTTGCGCCATTGAACGCGGCGGCCCGGACGCCTGCCAGGCCGGGCTGCGAGGGATTCCGCAAGGCACAACATCACGGTATGTTTCAGCGGTCACCGTCGTGAACGGCACGATCACCCTGACCGGACAGGAAAGCCTTAACGGGCTAAGCGTTGAAATGCTGCCCGTGTGGGACAGCAATGAAGGCAGCATTCAGTGGCAGCGCACCTGTACCAGCGCTAATACCACGCTACGTGATAATTGTCAGGAGCAGTTCCGCTTTGCCGATCGGGGAGGTGCCTATGCCCACGTCTGATGATGCGATTGCGCTCATCTGCCAGCGCTTTCGGGCGATTGTCCTTGAGCACAGTGCGACACACTTGCGCCTTGCCGTTCCTGAAAGCGTCCCGGCGGGCCTGATGGAGGCATTACAGTTTGCCAGCCAGTGTCAGGCAGAGGTGGAGTGCTGGCCTCGTGCCCGGATAGAACAGTTTGAATCGATGCGTAAACCTTTGGTGGCCAATGAAAAAGCTCCCGGCGAATCGACCATTGATACGGCCAGTCAGCTTTTGCGCCAGGCAACTCTGCGTCGTGCATCGGATATTCATATCGAACCTTATCAGAGCACTCTGCGTATTCGCCTGCGGATTGACGGGGTCCTGCATTCTCTCCCCCTGCAGTTTGATACACAACCGGCTGCGCTGCTGGCACGACTGAAAATTCTGGCCGGTCTGGATATTGCCGAACGGCGCCTGCCTCAGGACGGACAGTTTAGTTGTGACATTGACGGAAAATCGGCCTCTTTTCGGCTCTCTACCCTGCCCGTTCAGGGCGGCGAAAAAGCCGTCGTTCGCCTGCTTCAGAGTGAGGGCGCGGCCTTGTCGCTGGACAAGCTGGGATTACCCACCGCGCAGTTACGCCTTCTGACCGCCGCGCTCAGGCAGCCACAAGGGCTGATTTTGGTAACGGGCCCTACCGGGAGTGGCAAAACCTTCACGCTTTACAGTGGCCTGAGCGCGATCAACCAGCCTGATAAGAATGTCTGCAGCGTGGAAGATCCTGTTGAAATCCCTCTCCCCGGTATCAACCAGACCCAGATTAATCCAAAGTATGGCCTTGATTTTAATCGCGTGTTACGCGCCCTGTTACGTCAGGATCCGGACGTGATGATGGTCGGTGAAATACGTGACGGCGAGACGGCGGAGATTGCCGTTAAGGCAGCTCAGACCGGTCATCTGGTTCTCTCTACCCTGCATACTAACTCGACAGCGGAAACGCTGACGCGCTTGCGTCAAATGGGCATTCCCGGTTATCTGCTGGGTTCCGCACTTCGTCTGATCGTTGCCCAGCGGCTGGTCAGGCGTTTGTGCCCTCACTGCCGTAAGCCAGCACAGGCTGTTGCCCACTTTCCCGCCTCACTTTGGCCCGGAACGTTACAAACCTGGCGGGCGCCGGGCTGCGATCACTGCTTCTCCGGTTATTTTGGTCGGCTGGCCTTGTTTGAATTACTGCCCATAACGGCTAAGTTACAAAACGCCATTGCCGCCGAAATGCCACTTGAGGGCTTGCTGAGTCTGGCAAAACAGCAGGGCATGCGCACCCTGCTGGCGTCGGGTCTTGAAGCCGTCAGCCGTGGGGATACCTCCCTGGAAGAAATGCAGCGCGTTGTCGGACTGGATAATGACTAGCCTTTATGTGTATCGCTGGCATGCGGTAGACGGCAGCGGAAGGTTGCAAACGGGCCACCATCTTGCGCCTGACGGCGAGACGTTGTTTTCTGACCTGGCACAGCGTCATTTACTGCCCGTCAGCTGGACGCGGGGAAAGGTGATGCGGCGAAGAGACTGGAAGTGGCAGCACAAAATTGACTTGATTCGCCAGCTCGCCACGCTGCTTAAGGCAGGCCTTCCTCTTTCACAAAGCCTGAGCCTGCTTGCCGAAGGACATTCGCAGACGCCCTGGCGAGCCTTGATGCTGGCTCTACAACATCAGATATTAGCGGGCGAACCTTTTTCCAGCGCCTTACGACAGTGGCCGCAAATATTTCCCCCGCTTTACCCGGCGCTCATGGAGGTGGGTGAGCTGACGGGCCAGCTGGATGTCTGCTGCGAGCAGCTGGCACAGCAGCAAACGCGCCAGCAACATTTGCGGAGCAAGGTGATCAAGGCGCTGCGCTATCCGCTGTTTATTCTGGCCGTCGCACTGACCGTTACCTGCGGCATGCTGCTGTTCGTCTTGCCGGAGTTCGTTTCCGTGTATGCTTCCTTCAATGCTCCCTTGCCTGCGTTCACTGCGGCCGTGATCGGGCTCTCTGAGCGATTACAGGCATGGGGATTCCCGCTAAGTGGATTGATTATTCTGCTGGTCGCAGGGTGGCAACAGTGGCGGCGGCGTTCTGAAAACTGGCAGCGGCGCGAACAGCGCGTTTTGATGCACATTCCGATCGTTGGCGGGCTATGGCAGGGCAATCAGCTGACACAAATCTACAGCGTTCTCCAGTTGACGCAGCAGGCTGGCCTCACGCTGCTACAGGGACTTGAGGCAGCGAAAGTCACCCTGTCCTCGCGACTGTGGCAGGACGCCATCAGGCTGCTACAGAACCACATTGCGCAGGGTAATCCCCTGTATCTGGCGCTGAGCAATCATCCCTTATTTAGTCCGCTCTGCAGCCAGTTGATTCGCGTGGGGGAAGAGGCTGGCGCACTGGATGTGATGCTGGCGCGCCTGGCTGAATGGCATGAAGGGCAAACGCTGATGCGGGCTGATAACCTTGCCGCCTCGCTGGAGCCTGTCATGATGGTGGTGATTGGCGGCATCGTTGGCACGCTGGTGATTGCCATGTATTTGCCGGTGTTTGGGCTGGGAGAAGCGATGCAGTAAAGGCGCTGTATAGCCCTTACTGCATACGCAGCAGGCAACCTTAACGATTAAAGGTTCGGTTTTCCTGCTCAGCGACCCGAATAAAGGTGGTGCGCTTGGTTAACTCTTTCAGACGCTCAGCGCCAACATAGGTGCAGGCAGAACGAAGACCACCAAGGATATCGCGGAGGGTTTCCTCTACCGGCCCGCGTAACGGAAGCTTCACCGTTTTGCCTTCGGCCGCGCGGTATTCTGCGACGCTACCGGCATGACGCTTCATGGCCGATTCTGAACTCATGCCGTAGAACAGCATAAAACGCTCACCGTTTTCTTCTGTTATACGACCTTCGCACTCATCATGCGCCGCCAGCATGCCGCCCAACATGACGAAGTCTGCGCCACCGCCAAAGGCTTTTGCGATATCGCCGGGTACGCTGCAGCCACCGTCGCTGACGATCTGACCGCTCAGACCGTGCGCTGCATCGGCACATTCAATAACCGCAGAAAGCTGGGGATAGCCGACACCCGTTTTGACTCGCGTGGTGCAAACTGAGCCAGGCCCAATGCCCACTTTGACGATATCCGCCCCAGACAGGATGAGCTCTTCCACCATCTCACCGGTTACCACGTTACCCGCGCAGATTGTCTTGCCGGGAAACGTTTCACGGGCACGCTTCAGGAAATCAACAAAGTGTTCAGAGTAGCCGTTGGCGACGTCGATGCAGATAAATTGCAGCGCATCGGAGATCGCCATGATCGCAATCAGTTTATTGAGATCGGCATCCGAGGTACCGGTTGAAACCATGACATAGTTCAGTACTGAACCCGGCACGCGCTGAACAAAGGCCCGCCACTCTTCCACGCTGTAATGCTTATGGACGGCCGTTAAAAGATGAAAACCCGCCAGCGCCTCAGCCATCACAAAGGTGCCAACGGTATCCATATTGGCGGCGATAACCGGGACGCCGCTCCAGCTCAGACCGGAATGCTTAAAGGTGAAGCGGCGATCCAGCTCAACCTGTGAGCGACTTTTCAGCGTGGAGCGCTTGGGGCGAATCAGTACGTCTTTAAATCCCAGTTTTAAATCTTCTTCAATGCGCATACATCGTGTCCTGGTAAGAGGTTATACACTGCCGTACATGACGCCATCAGGGTTTTCCCTGTCTCATGATACGCGCCATTCCAGCCGCAACAAGACTGCGAATTTCACTTTATTTACGCTACAATCCATTACATTCAGATGCGGATTTTTAGTGTGATCCGGCACGCATTTTATCCTGTAACGACGCGTTGACCTGCGTGATACTGACCGACTAAGAGAGTTCGAGTGAGAAATCCCCCCTACACCGTGGCGCTGACTGGCGGAATTGGCAGCGGTAAAAGTACGATTGCCGGGTATTTTGCTGCGTCCGGTGTCGATATCATTGATGCGGATGTCATTGCACGCGAAGTCGTTGAACCCGGCACGCCAGCGCTTCAGGCCATTATCGAACGCTATGGCGATGCGATATTGACCGAACAGGGAACGTTGCAACGTTCACGGCTAAGAGAAATCATCTTTGCGACGCCCGATGAGAAAACCTGGTTAAACGCGCTGCTTCACCCGCTTATTAATGCCCGGACGCAACAGCTTAAAGCTCAGGCGGCCTCACCTTATGTTTTGTGGGTCGTGCCCTTGCTGGTCGAAAACCGGCTGCAGCGCCAGGCCGATCGCGTGCTGGTGGTCGACACCGACGAAGAGACGCAGCTCAGACGAACGCTGCAGCGCGATAATGTTTCTCTTGAGCAGGCTAAACGTATTCTTGCAGCACAGGCCACGCGCCAACAGCGCCTTGACTGTGCTGACGATATTATTGATAACAGTGGCGCACCTGAAAAGTCGCTACCCCAGGTTGCCAAACTTCATCAGCTTTATCTAAAGCTTGCGGCAACGAGACAGGATTAACCCATGAGTACAGTCGTTCTGTTTGAACATCCACTGAATGAAAAAATGCGTACCTGGCTGCGCGTGGAATTTTTGATCGACCAGCTGCATGACATTATGCCGCTGGAAAACACCGCCACGGCACTGACTTTTTTTCGCCTGGTTGGCGAATTACTGGATATCTTCGAGCGCGGCGACATGCGCACCGAGTTGCTGAAAGAACTTGAACGCCAGCAAACGAAACTGCGCGCCTGGGCGGATGTCCCCGGTGTCGATATGTCCGTGGTCGATGCATTGCGTGACAAACTCAAAGCGCAGTCTGTTTTGCTTAACAGCGCCCCACGAATGGGCCAGCAGCTGCGGGAAGATCGTCTGATTGCCCTGGTGCGCCAGCGACTCAGCATTCCCGGCGGATGCTGTAGCTTTGATTTACCCGGCCTGCACATCTGGCTGCACCTGCCCCAGGCGACGCGCGACGCGCAGGTGACGCGCTGGATGGAAACGCTTATCCCGCTGCACAGTACGCTGGCGATGTTGCTGGATTTGATTCGCCAGTCAGGCACCTACCGTTTACAAACCAGTTTGAACGGGTTTTACCAGGATAATGCTGAAGGCGCTGATTTACTGCGGCTGCAGCTGGAAATGGAGGATGCGCTGTATCCTCAGGTTTCAGGCCATAAAAGCCGTTTTGCGATTCGTTTTATGCCATTGGACAGTGAGCGCGGCGAAGTGCCTGCGCGCCTGAATTTCCAACTGGCCTGTTGTTAGAGGTGAACATGCAGGAAGAGATAATGACGGTGGAATGTCCACAGTGCGGTAAAACGGTGATTTGGGATGAACTCAGTCCGTGGCGGCCATTTTGCAGTAAACGCTGTCAGTTGATCGATCTGGGCGAATGGGCGGCGGAAGAGAAGCGCATTCCCAGCAGTGATGATTTAAACGACAGCGACAACTGGAGTGAGGAAGAGCGCTGAGTGAGACGTGGGGCTTTGTTGCCCCACTCTGTTAAAGTTCGCCCGCCACCAGACGTGCGATTAGCTCATGATTCGCCGCCGGAAACTCATCGGCGATCAGCGCCTGTTGATCGACCCAACGCTGTGGTTGCCCTTCTTTGCCCCAGGGTTCTCCTTTCCAGCCTTCCACCAGAAAAAAGTGCAGCGTCACGCGCAGGTCATCGTAAGTGTGATCTTTCGTGCCAATTGCCCGCGCCTGCGTCACTTCAATCCCGGTTTCTTCGGCCAGTTCGCGCACCAGCCCTTCCTCTGCGCTCTCACCGGCTTCAATTTTGCCGCCGGGAAATTCCCATTTATTGGCCATATAGGAAGAAGCCGCACGCTGGGCAAGGAAAATTTGTTTACTGGCATTACGAATGATGCCGACTGCAACCTGCAGGTGCTTCATGAAAATATCCCGAAGAGTGGGTGAATGAGGGCTGATTCTAAAACATGTTAAGCAGGTTGTTAACCGCTCAGGGGGCCTAATGGTCAGCGGAAAAGTAAAAAAAAAGGAGCCAGTGGCTCCTTTTCGTTAACCGCTTATCAGGCCAGACGACCGTGACACTGTTTGTATTTTTTACCTGAACCGCACGGACAAGGATCGTTACGCCCCACTTTGCGCTCACCCCCCTGCTGCGCAAGAGATTCCGCTGCCAGAATTTCTTCGCTGGCGTGGCTCAGATGCTGCTGTTGCGCCAGACGCTCGGCCTCTTCACGACGCTGTTGCTCCATCGCTTCAACCTCTTCCGGCATGCGCACCTGGACTTTGCTCAGCGTGCTGATCACTTCGTACTTCAGCGTTTCCAGCATCGCGGCAAACATGGCAAAAGATTCACGCTTATATTCCTGCTTAGGATCTTTTTGCGCATAGCCACGCAGGTGGATGCCCTGACGCAGATAGTCCATTGCGGCCAGGTGCTCTTTCCACAGCGAATCCAGCGTTTGCAGCATGACGCCTTTTTCAAAGTTTCGCATCATTTCTGCGCCGACAATCTCTTCTTTTGCCGCATAACTTTCGGCCGCGTGCGTCATGATACGTTCACGCAGAGTCTCTTCATGCAGATCCGGTTCTTTGTCCAGCCACTCGCTAATCGGCAGATCCAGATCGAAGTCGTTACGCAGGCGCTCTTCAAGGCCCGGTACATCCCACATTTCTTCCAGCGACTGAGGTGGAATGTAGCTGTCGATAATGGATTTATAGACGTCTTCGCGAATGCTGTTGATAGTGTCTGATACATCGGACACATCCAGCAGTTCATTACGCTGGCTGTAGATAGCACGACGCTGATCGTTGGCCACGTCGTCATATTCCAGCAGCTGCTTACGAATATCGAAGTTACGGCTTTCCACTTTACGCTGTGCGTTGGCAATGGCTTTGGTCACCCACGGATGCTCAATGGCCTCGCCAGGTTTCATGCCCAGCTTGCGCATCATGTTTGAAACACGATCCGAAGCAAAGATACGCATCAGCGCATCTTCCATTGACAGGTAGAAGCGTGAAGAACCGGCGTCACCCTGACGGCCTGCACGACCGCGCAGCTGGTTATCGATACGGCGAGATTCATGGCGTTCAGTACCCACGATATGCAGACCGCCAGAGGCCAGCACCGCATCATGACGAATCTGCCAGGCGGCTTTAATCTCGTCGATTTGCGCATCGGTTGGGTTTTCAAGCTCGGCAACGTCCGCATGCCAGCTACCGCCCAGCATGATATCGGTACCACGGCCCGCCATGTTTGTCGCGATGGTAACCGCGCCCGGTTGACCAGCCTGCGCCACGATGTCCGCTTCGCGGGCGTGAAACTTAGCATTCAGTACGTTGTGTTTAATGCCTGCACGTGTCAGCTCGTTCGATACCACTTCTGATTTTTCGATTGAGATCGTACCCACCAGAACCGGCTGCCCGTTAGCCGTACGCTCACGAATATCTTCGATGATGGCGTCAATCTTCTCTTTCTCGGTCATATAAACCAGATCGGCAAGATCTTTACGCACCATCGGACGGTTGGTCGGGACAACAATCGTGTCGAGTTTGTAGATGGAACTGAACTCAAACGCTTCTGTATCAGCCGTACCGGTCATCCCTGCCAGCTTGTCGTAGAGGCGGAAGTAATTCTGGAAGGTGATTGACGCCAGCGTCTGGTTTTCGTTTTGAATTTCAACGCCTTCTTTGGCTTCAACGGCCTGATGCAGACCATCTGACCAACGACGGCCCTGCATCGTACGACCCGTGTGCTCATCAACAATGACAACTTCACCCTCTTTGACGATGTAATCAACGTCACGCGTGAACAGCGCATGGGCGCGAAGCGCAGCGGTAACGTGGTGCATCAGCATGATATTGGTCGGTGAATAAAGCGACTCACCTTCTACCATGATGCCCTGGCTCACCAGCAGTTCTTCAACTTTGACCAGGCCGCGCTCGCTCATATGTGCCTGGCGCGCTTTCTCATCAACCCAGTAGTCACCTTCGCCCTGGAAATTGTCTGAGTCTTCTTTTTCCTGACGAATCAGATGAGGAATGATTTTATTCACTTTGGTGTACAGGTCTGAACTGTCTTCTGCCGGACCCGAGATGATTAATGGCGTACGGGCTTCATCAATCAGGATGGAGTCAACCTCATCCACCAGTGCATAGTGCAGCTTACGCTGTACGCGCTCGTCAGGGCTGAACGCCATGTTGTCACGCAGGTAGTCGAAACCGTATTCGTTGTTGGTACCGTAAGTAATGTCTGCGGCATAAGCTTCACGTTTGGCGGCGGAAGGCAGGCCTGACATGTTGATCCCGACGCTCAGGCCAAGGAACTCAAACAGGGGGCGGTTATTTTCCGCATCACGCTGGGCCAGATAATCGTTGACGGTAACGACGTGTACGCCTTTTCCGGTTAACGCGTTCAAATAGGCTGGCAGGGTTGCCGTCAGGGTTTTACCTTCACCGGTGCGCATCTCTGCAATACAGCGGTTATTCAGCACCATCCCGCCAATCAGCTGCACGTCGAAGTGGCGCATGCCAAACACACGCTTACTGGCTTCACGTACCGTCGCAAAAGCTTCAGGAATCAGGCTTTCGAGTGATTCCCCTTTTTTCAGGCGCTCACGGAACAGCTCAGTTTTGGCTTTCAGTTCTTCATCAGAGAGCGCTTCGAATTCCGGCTCCATCTTGTTGATGATATCAACGTTTTTACGCATACGGCGCAAAGTACGATCGTTGCTGCTACCAAAAACTTTGGTCAACATTTTGATTAACATAATAAATATATTCTCAATTCAGCCGGGTCACCCGGACTGCGAAATCTAAAATGGGATTTAAAGCACAAAGATTAGCAGAACAATGGCGCGGGTCCGGCACGGATACCGTGCACTTTGCCGTGTCCGTCAGCCTGTGAGGATACCGGAGCAGCAGGAAGAGGTTGCGGAGACAAACCAACAGGGATGCCGGACTGTGCCGCCTGAGACGTTAATAACGCATGAAGGGAATCAATCAACGCCAGCTTTTGTGCGGCCAGCGGATGCACCTGCTCTTCCGCCTGCGCCTGTGGCGTTAACGTGAAAGAGAGATGGCGGATAACCGTGCGAATGGCATGCTGGTGCCAGTAGTCAACCGTAAAACTAGGGCGTCGCGAGGCTTCCTGAAGACGGATCAAATGATCAAAACGGACGGCATTGCCAATGAACAGGCTACTGGCTGAGGCTTCGGATGCCGTATTGAGTTCAGTGGTTTGCGCACACGCCGGCAAGCCAAGACTGGCCGCCACCATTCCCAGGAGGAAATGAGGCCAGAAATAGCGTCTACCTATTTGTCGCCAGCGTAGAAAAATTCCGATCACAATTGTTCCATTGCGCATAACATTTTAATTATTCACTGCTGTTTTCAGCAGCATGCAGCCTGTAAAAGCGCCAGAGATAGTAACACTAATGTGGCGCGGCGACACCTGAGTTTAGTGCGACAGTGGGAGAAATCGCGCGCGATTGTGCAGCAATTCAGCAATTGGTCGTTCTGAGCGGAGAATGCTGTCGCAGCAAGCGGAAATGAATGGCGAGGCAATAAAAAACGGCTGGTGCAACTGACCGGAGAGAGTGTCAGCGCAACCAGCCGTTTTTACGTTCTGAGCCGATATCAGGCCAGAACCAGATTAGGTGCTTTAAACGCCAGTGGCAATTCAGCTTCGTCTTCGAAGGTCGCCCATTCCCAGGCTTCCTGCTTCGCCAAAACGGCCTGCAGCAGTTTGTTGTTCAGAGCATGACCCGATTTGTACGCGGTAAACGCGCCAATAACGTTATGGCCACACATAAACAGATCGCCGATGGCATCTAACATTTTGTGACGCACAAACTCGTCTTCAAAACGCAGGCCTTCTTCATTAAGCACGCGGAAATCATCAAGGCCAATCGCACAATCTAAACTACCGCCCAGGCACAGGCCTTTAGACTGCAGATATTCGATTTCACGCATGAAGCCAAAAGTACGTGCACGGCTGATCTGACGAACAAACGCTTCGGCAGAGAATTTCATCTGGTAGCGCTGAGAGCTGGAATCGATAGCCGGGTGTTTGAAATCGATAGTGAAATCAAGCGAGAAACCGTTATAAGGTTTGATCTCTGCCCATTTGTCACCGTCTTCAACACGCACGGTCTGCTTAACACGCACAAATTTCTTGGCGCTGCTGAGCTGCTCGATACCTGCATCCATCAGCAGATAGATGAAAGGCGCTGCACTACCGTCCATAATCGGGATTTCTGGCGCATCAACTTCGACAATAATGTTATCGATGCCCAGACCTGCCAGTGCGGCATTTAAGTGTTCAACTGTCGAAATACGCACGCCTTCATCGTTCACCAGGCAGGTGCTCAGCATGGTGTCGCGCACGTATTTTGCATCAGCCGGAAAATCAACCGGTGGATTCAAGTCAGTGCGACGATAGATGACCCCGGTATTAGCCGGCGCAGGGCGCAGGGTCAGGCTGACTTTCTTACCGGTATGTAAACCGACACCTGTCGCCTGAACAATACGTTTTAATGTCCTTTGTTTGATCATCGTTATTATCTCGCAATATCGCTTTCCGACCGCCAGTATACGTTACCAGCGGGCGAACACTTTAGCACAAAGAGCGGGAAATCCCAATTATAAGGTTATTCCTAGTCGGCCTGCTTGCGCAAAAACGCCGGAATATCAAGGTAATCGGGCTCTTTGTTTGACTGTGCACTCTGATCGTTTACCACTTTCGCAGCAGGTTTTTGCTCCTGCGGCAGCGGGGACATACCATGCTGCTGGTAACGATGATCCATGACAGGCTGGCTGGCTGGTTTGTTCGTTACCAGCGTGATCTCTGGACGCTTATCCATGCCGATACCAGTTGCCACCACGGTGACGCGCAGTTCGTCATTCATCTCTGGATCCAGAGAGGTACCAATTACAACGGTCGCGTTGTCTGAAGCGAAGGCGCGGATAGTGTTACCCACGGTTTCGAACTCATCCAGACGCAGGTCGAAGCCCGCAGTAATGTTGACCAGCACGCCGCGCGCACCAGAGAGGTCGATATCTTCCAGCAGTGGACTGGAGATCGCCATCTCAGCGGCTTCTTCTGCACGGTCTTCACCACAAGCCACGCCTGAACCCATCATCGCGTAACCCATTTCTGACATCACGGTACGTACGTCAGCAAAGTCCACGTTCATCAAGCCAGGACGGGTAATCAGCTCGGCGATCCCCTGTACGGCACCTTTCAGCACGTCGTTAGCCGCACCAAACGCGTCGAGCAGGGAAATACCACGTCCGAGAACTTTTAACAGCTTGTCGTTCGGGATAGTGATCAGTGAATCCACGTGCTTGGACAGCTCAGCGATCCCCTGCTCAGCAAAGGCCATGCGCTTTTTGCCTTCAAAATTGAAGGGCTTGGTCACGACCGCAACGGTCAAAATACCTAGATCTTTGGCCACTTCAGCCACAACAGGCGCAGCGCCGGTACCGGTACCACCACCCATACCTGCTGCGATGAACACCATGTCTGCCCCTTCCAGCGCAGAACGCAGTGCTTCGCGATCTTCCTCTGCAGAGTTACGGCCGACTTCCGGGTTCGCACCCGCTCCCAGTCCTTTGGTAATGTTATTACCAATCTGGATGGTCTGGCCGACTGCTGTTTTACGCAACGCTTGCGCGTCGGTATTCACAGCGAAGAATTCCACACCTTCGATACGCTCGCGTACCATGTGCTCTACGGCGTTGCCACCGCCACCGCCGACGCCGATGACTTTAATCACCGCGTCATTGGTTAATTCCATAGGTTCAAACATGATTTCTCTCCGTTATGTGCCTGTCGCCTGGAGATCACTAAAGAAAACAGCATGATCCCCTTTTACAAAAATTAAAACTCTTTTTTTAACCAACTATTAATACGTTTAAACCAGTTACCCACGGAAACGCGCTTTTCAGCCTCTGCGTCACCGTTCATATGTGACTCTTTACCGTAGTGCAACAGCCCGACCGCCGTGGAATAGTAAGACTCCTGGGCGTAGTCCGTCAGGCCAGTAATGTTCAGCGGCTGTCCAATGCGCACCTGCGTATGGAATACGCGCTGTGCGCAGGCTGCCAGACCTTCAATCTGCGCCGCGCCGCCGGTTAACACAATCCCGGCTGCCAGATGGTGCTTTACGCCCTGCTGGCGAAGCTGTTCCTGTAACTGCAAAATCTCGTCATTGACCAGATTTAAAAGCTCGGTATAACGTGGCTCAATCACCTCTGCCAGCGTCTGACGTTGCAGGCTTCGTGGCGGACGTCCGCCTACGCTCGGCACTTCAACGTTTTCATCTTTACCTACAATCGATCCTAGCGCACAGCCGTGACGCACTTTAATGGCTTCCGCATCGGTGGGCGGCGTACCAAATGCGTAGGCGATATCGCTGGTTACCACATTCCCCGCATAGGGAATCACCTTAGTATGACGCAATGCACCGCCAGTATAGACGGCGATATCCATTGTGCCGCCACCAATATCCACGACACAAACACCCAGTTCACGTTCGTCTTCGGTCAGGACCGCAAAGCTGGACGCCAGACCGGCAAAAATCAGTTGGTCAACTTTGAGGCCACAACGTTCAACGGCTTTAACAATATTTTTTGCCATGTCGTTGTGACAGGTGATCAAATGCACCTTTGCCTGCATGCGCACACCAGACAGGCCGACCGGATTTTTGATCCCTTCCTGGTAGTCGATAGCATATTCCTGCGGAATAACGTGCAGGATACGATGCTCATCACGAACGCGCACTGACTTCGCAGTATGCACCACGTTCTCGACATCATCCTGAGTCACTTCCTCTTCGGAAATCGGAACCATCCCGATTTCGTTCTGACAGCTGATATGTTTGCCCGATAATGCAAGGTAAACAGAGGAGATCTGGCAATCCGCCATCAACTCAGCCTGATCGATGGCGCGCTGAACGCATTTCACCACCGACTCAAGATCGTTTACGCCGCCTTTATCCATACCGCGGGACGGACAACTGCCGACCCCAATAATATTGACCATACCATCGGGCAGAATTTCCCCAACCAGGGCGGCGACCTTCGCAGTGCCGATTTCGAGTCCAACTACCAGTTTTCTGTCCGTTGCCTTGATCATTGTTGTTTAGCCTGTGCCTGGTTTTGTTGCTGATTACTGTCCTGTGGATCCATCACTATCGGTGTCCAGCCAACAGAAGCGCCAGAGTCATAGCGTAAATCAACCGAGTTGATGCGCTTGTGTTCATTCTGACCTTGCTGCAGCAGCACCGGATAGAGCTCAATAAAACGATTCAGACGCTTCATGGTATCGGTCCGCCCCAGCTCAATGCGGACATCATCGCTGGTCACTAACTGCCATGAACGTCGCGCCGTCATCGACGCTACCTTCAGGGTAAACTTCCTGGCTTTCAGCACGTCATCCATACTGTGATAACCCGCCAGTACCTCTTTTTCACTGCCTTCAGGACCGTATAACATCGGCAGCGTTTCTTTACCCATGTGGTTAGCCGGGACGCTGAATGACACACCGTCGCTGTCCACCATGTGTGAGTCATTCCAGCGCGCTACCGGTGTAAACTCCACTAAATGGATTTTCAATTCATCTGGCCACTGCTTACGCACGCTAACCTGTTTAATCCATGGCAACCGTTCTATCTGCTGCTGGATCACGTTCACGTCCTGCGACATAAACGTGCCCGGTGAACCCAGTGACAAAATCGCCTGACGAATATCGTCATGGGTGGTGTAGTGCAGTTGCCCTGTGACCACCAGCTTCGACAGGGGTAAACGGGAGGCATCGTTCATCCACTTCAGAACGACCAGGCCACCCGCAATCATTACGCCCATCACCATCAGCAGAAACACGATGCCGAAGAGCCGGGCACCGTTACTGCGACCGGTGCGTGCCCGCTCCTGCGCTTCACGATTACGTACATTCATCGCCGCCTGTGACATATCAGTCGGCCAACTCCAGAATACGTACGACCAGTTGAGAAAATGTCAGCCCGGCCTGCTTTGCCGCCATCGGCACTAAGCTGTGGCTGGTCATGCCCGGTGAGGTGTTCGCTTCCAGCAGTTGGAAGTGTCCTTGATCGTCAGTCATGACATCAACGCGTCCCCAGCCGCTGCATCCGAGTGCACGCCAGGCTGACCACACCAGCTGTTGTAATTCCGCCTCGCGCTCGGCACTCAGCCCGGCTGGACAGAAGTACTGAGTATCGTCAGAAATGTATTTCGCTTCATAGTCATAGAACTCGCTGGCGGTCTTTATTTTTATCGCGGGCAGAATCTGGTCACCCAGAATGCCAACGGTATATTCCTCACCGCTCAGAAAAGCTTCGACCAGCACATTGTCGTCGTGGCGAAACGCCTCTTCCAGCGCAGCTGACAGATCGCTTAACTGGTTTACACGGCTGATGCCGACGCTGGATCCCTCGCTGCTCGGTTTCACGAACAGGGGTAATCCCAATGCGCTAATCGCCGCCTCGGTCGCCGCATCCAGACCGCTCTGCATCTGTTCACGCGTAATCCAGACAAATTTACCCGCCGGCAGTCCCCTGCCCTGCCACAGCAGTTTGGTGCGCAACTTGTCCATGGTGACGGCGGAAGCCATCACACCGCTGCCGGTGTAAGGCAACTGCAGGAATTCCAGCACCGCCTGAAGCGTGCCGTCCTCGCCGCCGCGACCATGCAGGGCGATAAACACCTTTTCAAAACCTTGCGCGGTTAACTCCAGCACTGAGACGTCGCGGGTATCAATACCCTGTGCATCGATACCGGCTTCACGCAGGCCCGCCAGCACGGCACCGCCGGACATCAGGGACACGTCGCGCTCGGCTGACGTGCCGCCCATTAAAACGGCAACTTTAGTCATGACGGCCCTCCACTTTACGTGCTGGCTGCAGTTTGCATTCAGCCAGCTTCCGCGCCACTTTACCGACGTTTCCTGCCCCCTGAACCAGAATCAGATCGTTGCCTGACAGCAAAGGCGCCAGCATTTCAACGAGCGCATCATGTTCCGGCACCAGAATAGGATCGACCTTGCCGCGATGACGAATGGCGCGGCACAGTGCACGGCTGTCTGCGCCTGGGATGGGCGTTTCGCCTGCGGCGTAGACATCCAGCATCAGCAAAACGTCAACCTGAGACAGCACGTTGGCAAAATCATCAAACAGGTCACGCGTGCGGGTATAACGGTGCGGCTGAAACACCATCGCCAGTTTTTTATCCGGCCAGCCCGCTCGCGCGGCTTTAATGGTGGCGTCAACTTCCGTGGGATGATGACCATAATCGTCCACCAGCATGGCGGTGCCAGGCTGCCCATTAACCGGCTCCGTAGGAAACTCACCCAGCTGGTCGAAACGACGACCGGTACCCTGGAAGCTTTCCAGCGCAGCCAGAATCGCGCTGTCTTCAATCCCTTCTTCGCTGGCCACCGCCACGGCGGCGGCGGCGTTTAAAGCATTGTGTCGACCCGGCGCATTCAGAGTGATCTGTAACGGCGCTTTGTCCTGACGAATCAGGCTGAAATGAACCTGCGCGCCGCGTTGTTCAAACGCCTCGATGCGAAAGTCGGCGTCGTCGCTGAAACCATAAGTAGTAATCTGGCGGCCGACACGCGGCAGCAGATCGCGAATCACGGCATCATCAACACACATCACCGCACGACCGTAAAACGGCAAATTGTGCAGGAAATTAATGAACGTCTGCTTCAGGTTTTCAAAATCGCCCTGATAGGTGTCCATATGATCCGCTTCGATATTGGTGACAACGGCGACCATTGGCTGTAAGTGCAGGAATGACGCATCGCTCTCGTCCGCTTCGGCGATCAGGTAGCGGCTACTGCCCAGACGTGCATGCGTGCCTGCGGCTTTTACCAGCCCCCCATTCACAAAGGTGGGGTCCAGACCGCCTTCCGCGTAAATGCTCGAGACCATCGCCGTCGTGGTGGTTTTGCCGTGCGTGCCGGCAATCGCAATACCGTGGCGAAAACGCATCAGCTCTGCCAGCATCTCTGCGCGGCGGATGACCGGGATTCGCTGTTCGCGTGCAGCCACCAGCTCAGGGTTGTCCTGCGCCACCGCACTGGAGACCACGACAACGCTGGCATCCGTTACGTTTTCCGGGCGATGGTTAAAGTAAATGGTCGCGCCCAGATTGATCAGATTCTGTGTCACCGGATTTGGCGCCAGATCAGAACCGCTGATATGGTAACCTTCATTCGCTAACACTTCGGCAATACCGCCCATGCCAGCACCACCGATGCCGACAAAGTGAATGTGCCGGACGCGACGCATCTCGGGCACGATAGAACGCAGTTTCGCCAGTTGTTGTGTATTCATTACGCTTTATTACCTACCTACTCATTCAGTTTGTGCTCAATATGAGCACGGGTCAGCCAGGCTGACCTGATGCGTTAATGTGCGGCGCGAGCCACTTCCTGCGCGACCCGTTCAGTCGCATCGGGTACCGCCACCTCGTGGGCTTTTTCAGCCATCGCGAGTAATGTTGGTCGATCCCAGTGACGCAACGTTTCCGCTACCGCCTCCGCTGTAAACTGCGGCTGCTCAAAAATTTTGGCTGCACCTGCGCCCTCAAGCGGCAAGGCATTCCAGTACTGCTGACGATCTTTATGCTGAAACGGCACGAAGATCGCCGGTAATCCTGCCGCGGCGATCTCACTCACCGTCAGTGCACCTGAGCGACAAATCACGACGTCTGCCCAGGCGTAGGCCGCTGCCATATCATCAATAAACTCGGTCACCTTGTGATGGTCCTGACCCACTTGCTGATAAGCATGTTGAACGTCCTGCAACGCGCCTTTTCCGGTCTGATGCCAGACGGTAATCTGCTCACCCAGTAGAGCCGCAATCTGGGGCACGGTCTGGTTAAGGATATGTGCGCCCTGGCTGCCACCCACCACCAGAATACGGATAGCGCCGCTGCGCCCGGCCAGACGCTGAGCCGGTGAGGGCAGTGCCAGCACGTCTGTACGTACCGGGTTTCCTACCACCTCTGCGTGAGGAAAGGCGCCGGGAAACGCCTGCATAACCTTGGTGGCGATTTTTGCCAGCCACTTGTTTGTCAGCCCGGCGATCCCGTTTTGCTCATGCAGCACCACAGGAACACCGCAGCTCCATGCAGCCAGGCCACCCGGCCCCGAAACATAGCCACCCATGCCCAGCACAACGTCAGGCTTCCAGGCTTTAATAATCTTGCGAGCCTGACGCCAGGCGTTGAAAATACGCACCGGTGCCAACAGCAGGGCTTTGATGCCCTTGCCGCGTAATCCGCTGATACGAATGAAGTCGATGTCGATACCGTGCTTCGGTACCAGATCGGCTTCCATACGATCTGCAGTGCCTAACCAGCGAACTTCCCAGCCCTGCGCTTTCAGATGATGGGCAACAGCCAGCCCCGGGAAAACGTGTCCACCGGTGCCACCTGCCATTACCATCAATCGTTTACCACTCATCGACCACCTCGGGTAAACGCCTGCGCTTTAGCCAGACGCGTTTCATAATCAATACGTAACAAAAATACGATGGCCGTCGACATAATGATCAAACTCGAGCCACCGTAACTAATCAGCGGCAACGTCAGACCTTTGGTCGGTAACATACCGGCCGCAGCGCCCACGTTGACCAGTGCCTGAAAGCTGAACCACACGCCAATTGAACAGGCTAAAAAGCCGGAAAAACGTTGATCAAGTTCAAGCGCGCGCCGGCCAATCGACATCGCACGAAAAGCCACGAAGAATACCATTAACAGCGCTAAAACCACACCGATGTAACCCAGTTCTTCTCCGATAATGGAGAAAATAAAGTCGGTATGGGCTTCGGGCAAATACTCCAGTTTCTGAACCGAATTCCCCAGCCCCTGCCCCCAGAATTCACCGCGGCCAAACGCCATCAGAGACTGCGTCAGCTGGTAGCCGCTGCCGAACGGATCTTCCCACGGATTCCAGAACGAGGTGACACGGCGCATACGGTATGGCTCGGCGATGATCAGCAGCACCACAGCAAAGATGCCGGAGCCGATAATGGCCAGGAACTGCCACAGTTTGGCCCCCGCCAGAAACAGCATCGCCAGCGTAGTGACAAACAGCACTACCACCGTCCCCAAATCGGGCTGGGCCAGCAGCAGTACGGCCAGCACCACCATCACGCCCATTGGCTTACAAAAGCCCCAGAAGTTATTTCGCACCTCTTCTACCTTGCGCACCAGGTAACTGGCGAGATAGCAGAAGAGCGTGAGTTTAGATAACTCAGCGGGCTGAATACGCAGCGGCCCCAAGGCAATCCAGCGTGACGCACCGTTTACCGAGCTGCCCACCACCAACACAATCAGCAGCATGGCGACGGAAACCATCAGCATTATGTTGCTGTAGCGCTGCCAGAAATCCATCGGAACGCGCAGCGTGACCAGCGCCATGCCGAATGCCAGCGCAATATAGAACGCATCACGCTTGGCAAAGTAGAACGGATCGTCATTCAGACGCTGACCTACTGGCATTGATGCCGACGTCACCATCACAAAACCAATCGCGGCTAATCCCAGGGTTAACCACAGCAGCGTACGATCGTAGAGCACCAGTGAGGTATCGTCGCTCTCACGCGACCCCATCACCCAGTTGCTCAGGCGACCTGACAGATAATTCACTATGCCTGCACCAGGAATCCGCATCAGCTTAACTCCCTGGCCAGCTGCGCGAAGACGTCACCGCGCTGTTCAAAATTGCGAAACTGATCGAGGCTGGCACAGGCGGGGGAAAGCAGTACCATATCGTCCGGCTGGACCTGTCTGGCGATCTGCTCCATGGCCTGCTGCAGCGTATCGGTACGCACCGCCACGTCAGGCCGCAGCGCGGCGAGCGCATCGCCATCGCGACCAAAGCAGTACAGCCGGATACGATCGCCTTGCAGATAAGTGGCCAGCGGCGAGAAATCAGCCGATTTCCCATCGCCCCCGAGCAGCAGCCAGAGCGTGCCGTTAACCTCTAAGCCTTTCAGTGCCGCTTCCGTGCTGCCAACGTTGGTCGCTTTTGAATCATTGATCCAGCGCACCCCGCGACTCTGATGAACCAGTTGAAAGCGGTGTGGCAGTCCAGAGTACGCTGCCAGCGCAGACAGGCTGGTTGAGCGGGGCAGCCCTACCGCATCTGCCAGCGCTAAAGCCGCCAGCGCATTGGTGTAATTGTGTTGGCCTACCAGCGTCATTTCGTCGGTATTCAGGACCTTCTCGCCTTTGGCGCGCAGCCAGATGCTGCCCTGCTGCTTATTAAGGTGATAATCGCCGATATCGATGCCAAAACTCACGCAGCGCGCGTCAGCGCCGCGTACCGGCATCGTCATGCCATCATCCGCGTTCACGACACAGACCTGCGCGTTTTCGTAAATCCGCAGTTTTGCTGCCCGATACTGCTGCATACCTAACGGATAGCGATCCATATGATCTTCAGTCACGTTAAGGATGGTGGCCGCTGCGGCTTTCAGGCTGTGAGTGGTCTCCAACTGAAAGCTGGACAGTTCAAGGACATAGAGCTGCGCAGGCGCTTTCAGCAGGCTGAGGGCGGGTAAGCCAATGTTGCCGCCGACACCGACCTGCCAGCCTGCGGCCTTCGCCATTTCGCCGACTAAGGTGGTGACCGTACTTTTTCCGTTCGAACCGGTAATTGCCACGATGGGTGCCTGTGCTTCACGGCAAAACAGCTCAATATCGCCCACGATTTCGATGCCCGCATCCGCGGCTTCGCACAGCGCCGGATGTGCCAGCGCAATACCGGGGCTGGCAACAATCAGGTCGGCAGCCAACAGCCAGTCGCTGTTGATCCCGCCCACATAGCGCTCCACCTGCTCAGGCAGCTTGTCCAGCCCGGGCGGTGACATACGGGTATCCATCACGCGTGGCGTTACGCCCTGCGCTACAAAGAAATCAACACAGGACAGTCCGGTCAGGCCCAGTCCGATGATGACAACTTTTCTCCCGCGATAGTCAGCCATGATTAACGTACCTTCAGCGTCGCCAGGCCAATCAGCACCAGCATGAGCGAAATAATCCAGAAGCGCACAATCACGCGCGGCTCCGGCCAGCCTTTAAGTTCATAGTGGTGGTGAATCGGCGCCATACGGAAAATGCGTTGCCCGCGGAGCTTGAACGATCCCACTTGCAGGATCACCGACAGGGTTTCAACAACAAACACGCCGCCCATGATCACGAGTAAAAATTCCTGACGCAGCAGCACGGCGATGGTGCCCAGTGCGCCGCCCAGCGCCAGCGATCCGACATCCCCCATAAACACCTGGGCCGGATAGGTGTTGAACCAGAGGAACCCTAAGCCCGCCCCCACGATAGCGGTACAGACGATCACCAGTTCGCCAGCGTGGCGCAGATAAGGAATATGCAGATATTCTGCGAATTTCACGTTACCCGTTGCCCAGGCAACCAGCGCAAAGCCCGCCGCAACAAAGACGGTCGGCATGATCGCCAGGCCGTCCAGACCATCGGTGAGGTTAACGGCATTGCCGGTGCCGACGATGACGAAGTAAGCCAGTACGATGTAAAACAAGCCCAGCTGTGGCATAACATCTTTAAAGAAAGGCACCACCAGCTCGGTCGCCGGGGTATCTTTTCCGGCCAGGTAAAGCGCAAAAGCGACGCCCAGAGAGATCACCGACATCCAGAAATATTTCCAGCGCGCAATCAGCCCTTTCGTGTCTTTACGGACCACTTTGCGGTAATCGTCGACAAAGCCGATCACGCCAAAGCCCACCAGCACCACCAGTACGCACCAGACGTACGGGTTGGAAGGGTAAGCCCACATCAATACTGACAGGGTTATCGACGTCAAAATCATGATGCCGCCCATGGTCGGCGTACCGCGCTTGCTAAAGTGCGACTCCGGACCATCGTTACGCACAACCTGGCCGATTTGCAGTTTTTGCAGCCACGCAATCAGCCGTGGGCCCATCCACAGTGAAATAAACAGTGCGGTCAGCAGGCTGACAATGGCGCGAAACGTCAGATACGAAAAGACGTTGAAGCCGGAATAAAATGCGACCAGATGCTCGGCCAGCCAAACTAACATGTTCCTTTCTCCTGTAAACTCTGTACTACCTGCTCCATGGCGGCACTACGCGAGCCCTTAATCAATACGGTCATTTCCTGGTGTTCGGACAGCAGCTGGCGTAAACGTTCAGTCAGCGCAGTTTTATCGCTGAAATGTTCGCCAACGCCACTGCTTTCACTCAGGAAGTGGCTGAACTGACCGGTGCTGAGCACCCGATCCAGCCCTGCGGCTTTGGCCGCCAGCCCGACTTCACGATGAAACTTTTCGCTTTCATCACCTAATTCAGCCATATCGCCCACGACCATCACACGGTAGCCCGGCATCTCAGACAGCACCTGTGCCGCCGCAACCATCGATCCTACATTGGCGTTATAACTGTCATCCAGAATGAGTTGATGCTCAGAGAGGCGAACAGGGAATAAGCGGCCGGGAACGGACTGAAGACTTTTCAGGCCCGCCTGAACTGCGCTAAGCGGCGCATCGACCGACAGGGCGAGCGCAGCAGCGGCCAGCGCATTGGCGATATTGTGCCGCCCGGGCAACGGCAGAATGATGTCGGCTTCTCCACGGGGCGTGTGCATCACAAAATGGGTCCCATCCTGACGAATGCGGATATCATGCGCACCGAAGTCACAGTCTGCGGCCTGAGGCGAGAAACGCCAGACCGTTTTACCGTGCAGGTTCTCCTGCCAGCGCGGCCAGTCATTGCTGTCAGCATTTAAAATGGCCGTTCCCCTGGCAGGCAGGCCGTAAAAAATTTCACCCTTCGCTTTTGCTACACCTTCCAGCGACCCGAAGCCTTCGAGGTGCGCGGCGGCCAGATTATTGACCAGTGCCGCTTCCGGACGAACCAGGTCAGTGGTGTAAGCGATCTCGCCCTGATGATTGGCGCCAAGCTCAATGACGGCATACTGATGTTCTGGCGTGAGACGCAGCAAGGTCATGGGCACGCCAAAATCGTTATTCAGGTTACCGGCGGTATGCAGCGTTTCGCCGCACTGACGCAAAATGGACGCGGTCATCTCTTTCACTGACGTTTTGCCGGATGAGCCGGTCAGCGCAACAACGCGGGCAGTGGCCTGCTGGCGCACCCATGCTGCCAGCTTACCAAAGGCGATACGCGTATCTTTTACAACCACCTGAGGCACTGAGACAGGTAAATGCTTACTCACCAGCAAGGCTTTGGCACCCTTGGCGATGGCATCTTCTGCAAAGTCGTGGGCATCAAAACGCTCGCCCACGATGGCCACAAACAGGCTGCCTGCGGTGACCTTACGGGTATCCGTCGTGACGTCATTTAAAACCAGGTCATCGCCGTGCAGGGTGCCGCTGGCGATCTCTGCCAATGTGCTTAATGAAACCGGAATCATGCTACGCCTCCTAGCAGTGTGGCGACCGTGGCACGATCGGAGTAATCCAGGCGTTGATTGCCAATAATTTGATAGTCTTCGTGACCTTTTCCAGCCACCAGTACGATATCATCGGGCTGGGCCTGCATAATGGTGCTGGTCACGGCCTGCGCCCGACCGGCGACCACGCGGGCACGGCCAGGGTCAAGCAGCCCACTCAGAATATCCTGTACGATGGCCTGCGGATCTTCGCTTCGTGGGTTATCATCTGTCACCACCACGATGTCGGCAAATTGCTCAGCGATCGCTCCCATTAGTGGGCGCTTACCTTTATCACGATCGCCGCCACATCCAAACAGGCACCATAGTTTGCCTTTGCAATGCAGCCGCGCCGCTTCGAGCGCTTTCTCTAATGCATCTGGCGTATGGGCATAATCCACTACCACGGTGGGTTTACCGGTGGCGCTAAAGACCTCCATGCGTCCGTTCACCGGCTGCAGTCTTGCCGCTACGCGCAGCAGATCGTCCAGGGCGTAGCCCAGCGCCAGCAGCGTCGCCAGCGCCAGCAGTAAATTGCTGACGTTGAAGGCGCCCATCAGGCGACTGTTCATTTCGCCCTCGCCCCAGCTGGAGTCAAAACGAATGTGCGCACCATTGTCGTGATAATTCACGTCAGTCGCACGAAGCCAGCGGCCATGACAGCCGGGCTGCAGATTATTTTCCATCGTGACGGCCACAGCGTCTGGCAGGTTTGCCAGCCAGCGGCGACCGACCTCATCGTCAGCATTGATAATGGCCACACCGACCTGATGTTCGGAAAACAGCAGCCATTTAGCGGACTCGTACTGCTGCATGTCACCGTGATAATCAAGATGGTCGCGGCTGAGATTCGTAAAGACGGCAGCGGCAAACGGCAGCGCTGCGACCCGATGCTGTACCAGCCCGTGCGAGGAAATTTCCATTGCCGTCAGCGATGCGCCCTTCCTGACCAGTTCGTCCAGGTTATGTTGCACATCCACCGCTGAACCGGTGGTGTTTTCAGCCGGGACCAGTTGCCCGACCAGACCATTGCCGACTGTCCCCATCACCGCGCTGGTTTCACCCAGCAGGCTGGCCCACTGCGCCAGCAGCTGTGTGGTCGTGGTTTTGCCGTTCGTACCGGTCACGCCAATCAGTTTCTGCTTTTCGCCCGGCTGCTGGTAAAAACGGCCTGCCAGGGCAGAAAGACGCTGATGCAGTTGCGCCAGATAAATCACCGGTACGCCGTGCATCTCCCGAATTTCACCGTCGCTTGCTTCCCCTTCCGCTTCCGCGATAACGGCCGCCACGCCCTGCGCAATTGCCTGAGGAATAAACCGGCGTCCGTCAACCTGATGGCCTGCAATTGCAACAAACAGATCACCTGCAGCCGCTAAGCGACTGTCCAGAGTCATGTCACGCAACGGGCGCGCAGGTGCGTCAGGCACCCACGGTCCGAGTAAGTCGCGCAGGTTACGATCTGTCACTTGATTCCTCACTTCTGTTTGTCACCAACTCGTTTTTGTCATTGGTCGGCAGGGCATCCGGTTCGAT
>Ga0308156_1001259_pt1 | contig 32277 bp, 24 predicted proteins | sample PhyAR2_FD_201041 | JGI IMG/M metagenome (GOLD analysis project Ga0308156, IMG submission 201041) | Phyllosphere microbial communities from UC Gill Tract Community Farm, Albany, California, United States - DLSL A.R2 | ecosystem: Host-associated > Plants > Phyllosphere > Unclassified | place: USA... | reverse complement strand
AGCGCACATCCTGTACGCCCTCGACCTACCGCCATCTTCCCTGATGGCGGTTCTATCATGCATTCTTTCAACACGAAAATGCGTCAGAATCTTTTTATGTAAAAATGGTGAAGGTTTTCGTCCGCCCGTCAGCATTTGTGTTTCCATGAAACTGCTGGCGTAGGCGTCCGACGAGCGGTTGCCAGCGCGCAACCTCTCGACTCTCGCGCTTTTTTACCGCGTCGTTTGGCCGACCGGTCTCAGAGCGCACATCCTGTACGCCCTCGACCTACCGCCATCTTCCCTGATGGCGGTTCTATCATGCATTCTTTCAACACGAAAAAACAAAACAATATTGTTTTGTCTTTTAAACGTTTAAGTGTTGGTAGGTAGAGCCGGCACGACAGGGATGTCGTGACGGAGTTTGGGGCGCCCTGGATGGGCGATACCAAACCGGAGCGGGAATGGCGTCTCGGATAAAAGCGCGCGAGTTGAGAGCCCCCGCGCAACGGGGCTCTCATCGGTCGCCTTCGCCAGTGGTTTCATGGAAACGCATTTGCTGACCGGCGAACGAAATCTTACACAGCTGCTTCATAAACGGTTGGCGAACGAAATCTTACACAGCCGCTTTCAGCCGAAATCCCCACCATTACCTATACTCATTAAGTTACTCATTTGTAAATAAACATTTATCCCCTCAATGAGATGTTGACGACAAAGAGGGCGCTACGCAAAATCGCTGGCTCATTATTTCCGGTGGAAGAATTATGGAAGCATACCTGCAACACTTGGTGACTCAGTCAGTGGCCTACTCATTGATCGCCGTATTTTTAGTGGCGTTTTTAGAGTCTCTGGCGTTGGTGGGGCTGCTTTTGCCGGGAACCGTCATGATGGCGACGCTAGGTGCTCTGATCGGTAGTGGGCAGGTGAATTTTTACTATGCTTGGGGCGTGGGGATTTTAGCGTGTTTTGCTGGTGACTGGATTTCATATTTTATTGGCCGCGCCTTTAAAGATCCATTACATCGTTGGTCATTTATCAAGAAGAATAAAGCGCTGCTGGATAGAACAGAACATGCGCTGCATCGTCATAGCATGATGACGGTGTTGATTGGACGCTTCGTAGGCCCTACTCGTCCCGTTGTGCCGATGGTGGCGGGAATGTTGGCGCTCCCACCGCGCAAATTTATTCCACCCAATATCATTGGCTGTATTACGTGGCCGCCGGTTTATTTCTTTCCAGGCATTCTGGCGGGAGTGGCGATTGATATCCCCGCCGGTAGTGGCAGTACGCTATTCAAAGTGCTGCTCGCGTTAGTTGTGGTATCGATTTGGATTGCTGGCTGGCTAAGTTGGCGCTGGTGGCGAGAAGGGAAACGCTCGGCGGATAAACTCTCTCAGTGGTTAACACCGCTGCGCCTGCGTATCGCCACCGTGACCATGTGGGGTTTGGCCGCAGTGAGTTTTGTCTTTATGCACAACCATCCCCTCATGCCCATTTATCGCTCGCTATTGTGGAAGGTGGTGCATTTTTAAGGTTAGGGGCGGGTTGATACCAGCCCTTGATATTTAACCTTTCTCAGTTTTGTTATGAAAGCTTGGGGTTAACATCCGTCAGTGTTAAAGCTATCGATGACAGAAGATAAATTATCATTCATCGTGTTTGCTTCCTGCTGAGCAGGGGAACCTCGTTGCATACTCGCCATACCTGGGAAGGCGGCGGGGGGAACCGTGGTGTATTCTGTTCTATCATGTTTCAGTTCATTGCTAATAGTGCGCGCTGAGGCTAAAAATAAAGTCATGCTACTCAGACAGGTACCGCCGGTAACCGTTTTAGTTTTGTCATAGCCTTTAACTAGCGTGTTCATCAAGTTGATATTTTCATCCAGTTTGGCGAGGCCGGTATTATCCGCTTGAGAAATGGCTTCTTTTATTTCACGGCTAATGAGTTTGCCGTAGTAAATAACGCCTATTTTATAATAGGACAATGATTCTTTTTTAGCGCTATCGAACGTCTGCTTTATATTTTTCTCATCAAGTATCTGTATCTGTTCTTTAAACTCATTCTCCGCTAACAGAACTTTTTTGAGTTGTTCAAACAACGCGGGTTCTTTCTCCATAAATAGCTTACCACCGTCTGAAAGATATTCCTTAGTACTTCCATACATGGATAGTTCTTGATTCAGTGGTTCGAGAACGTTGAGCGCTTGCAGGTATTGTTCCGCTGCAACGTCCAGTTCAGCGAGGTTTCCTTCCATTTTAAGGGCGTTCTCTAGCCCTTTTTTCTTGCCTTGAATATTATTGTCGTTGACTGCGAAGTAATTTTTTAACGGTTTTTTATTTTCAATGTTGTCGTTGATGAATTGCATCTGCTTCTCAAAATCACCGGAGAAACCATCGGTAATGAACTCAGCATTAGCAACATCAATATAAGCATTGTATTTAACTATTTGGTGTTGCTCTTTATCTCTAACCTGTTTCTGCGTGTCGTTCTCTGATGTCGCAGTCTTGGTGCTTTTATTATCATCACAGGCAGTGATGGTTGTGGTGCTTGCCAGCAATATGCACAGTGCTAGCTTTTTCCATTTATATAAAATTTTCATATTTCCCTATTTTGTATTTATAAAATAATGTATCCGGTGACAATTGTATCATGGTGACAATATCTAATTTAGAACAGGAGGGAATAATAATTATTAAAATAACAAAACTTATAAAATAATAAATAGAATAAATGATACGCTGAAAATAGATTGCGTAAACTGACGCATTTATCATCTTCTCAGCATATGAATGATATCGATTTAACGTCCTAGTAGCGCCGCAGCCAGCGGATCTTTCCCATCGAGCAAATCTTGGGTGCTGCCGTCGTAGGCGAATCGTCCATCGGCGATCAGCAGCGTGCGCGACGCAATGCGCGCGGCATCATCGAGGTTGTGCGAAACCATCAGCAGAGTGAGGTTTTGCTCTGAACACACCTGTTCCAACAGTTGCAGCATCTCGCCACGTAGCGCCGGATCGAGCGCGGAGAAGGGTTCATCGAGCAACAGAATGGGCTGATGACGCAGCAGACAGCGCGCCAGCGCCGCCCGTTGACGTTGTCCACCAGAAAGCTGGGACGGCAATCGGGGTAAACAATTGATAATTCCGACCCGCTGCGCAATCTCATGTAAGCGCTGTTTTTGAGTGCGGTTCAAACGTAATCCCGCATCAAGCCCTAATCCTAAATTTTGCTCAATGCTCAGATGAGAGAACAGATTATTCTCTTGAAATAACATAGATACGGGGCGCTTAGAGGGGGGCGTGTTGGTGTGATTGATACCATCAAGCATCACCGTGCCTTTGTCTGCCATGAGAAAACCCGCAATTAACGCCAGCAGAGTGCTTTTGCCTGCGCCGCTTGGCCCCAATATGGCAATCCGCTCTCCCGCAGAAACATCGAGTGAAAAACGCATCGGCTGATGCTCATAGAGATAAGTGAGATCGTTCAGCGTAATCATGATTTATCCCGCCCTGGAAGGCGTTCCAGCAGAGTGAAAAGTAAGAAACACAAGATCAATAATAACAGCGCGGTGACTGCACCATCTTGGCTGCGATAAGCCCCAATTTGCTGATAAAGGTAGAATGGCAGCGTACGGAATTGCTCATTGCCAAATAGTGCCACCACGCCAAAATCCCCCAAGGACAGAACGCAGGCGAACGCCATGGCTTGAGACAGCGGGCGCTTAAGCGCGCGTAGCTCAATCAGCCTGAGTCGGTTAATGCCTTGAATGCGCAGCGATAGACATAGCGGATTATAACGCTCAGCCAGATCGCGCATTGGATTTTCAAGCACTTTAAGCGCGTACGGGATGGCCATAAGGGCATTGGTTAGAATCACTAATCCGTAGGCGGATTGTGGAATGCCAATGGTATCCGTGAGCAGCAAAAAGAAGCCGGTGGCTAGCACAATGCCCGGCATCGCTAAAATCAGCATTCCGGTTAACTCCATGCCTTGCCCCAGCCAGCGTCGCTGGCGTAGCACCAGTTCACGACTGCTCCACAACAACATCATGGTTAGCAACACGGCCAGCAAACCAGCGCCGAGTGCAATTTTTAACGATGTAAGCGTGGCCTGCCACAAAATAGGCTGGACGAGCACGCGGTTAACCGCCTGATTTAAGCCATCAGTAACCACGGCAAACAGCGGGGGCAGAATAAGCAGCAGGGCGCATAAAATTACGCTACCGTCGATCCAGCGAGCGAAGAGAGTGTCTTGCGGATTACGCCACTTGATGGCTCGTGTATGGCCGACAGGCAGAATACCGCTGAGTTTTTGGCTCAACATCACTAAGCCTAAACAGCAGAACAGTTGCAGCATGGCTAAAAGCGCAGCCCGGCTGAGGTCGTAGTCGTAGCTTAAGGCCTGATAAATAGCGAGTTCGATAGTCGTCGCCTGAGGGCCCCCGCCAAGAGACAGCACGGTGGCAAAGCTGGCGAAACATAACATAAAGATGAGCGCACCAGCGGGCAGGATTTGGCGGCGCAGATAGGGCCATTCAACAAAACGAAACTGCTGCCAACTGCTCATGCCGAGTTGAGCGGCGAGCTGGCGTTGTTCTGTGGGGATATTCTCCAGCGCCTGTAGCAATAGGCGCGCCGCCAACGGCAGGTTAAAGAAGATATGCGCAAGCAAAATGCCCTGTAAACCATAAGGCGAGAATGCGTAATCAATCCCCAGCCATTGGCAAATTTGCGCCAGCCAGCCTTGCCTTCCATAAACACTGAGGATACCGAAGACCGCGACCAGTACCGGTAGCACCAGCGTCATGGCACAGAGCCGCAGCAATAGCTGCCTGCCGATGAATCGGCGACGGAACAGCGCCCGTGCGAGCAAGATGGCAGGGAATACGGAGCACATGGCGGACAGAAACGCCTGCCAAAAAGTAAAACGCACGACATGCCACAGGTAGTCATCTTGCCACAGGCTATACCAATCCAACTCCGGAGCGTGACGCCAGAGGGCGCTAAACGCTGCCGTCGCCACGGCAATAATAGCAATGGCGGCGAACAGCCCTGGAAGTAGCCAGAATGGAATTAACGGCTGACGGCGGCTTGCCATGAGCGGATCCATGTTGCGCGGTTTTGAGCGACTTCGGCTGGGGTGAATTCGAGAGCCTTAGCGGGGACGTTTAACTGTTCAAAGCCCTGTGGAAGCGTCGTTTGGATAACCGGATACATCCAGTTTCCAGTAGGCATTTCATTCTGGAATGCCGGTGTTGTGATGAACTGCATAAATTTATGTGCCAGTTCTGGTTGTTTGCTGCCCGCAAGCTGCGCTGCAACTTCTACCTGCAGATAGTGCCCTTCGCTAAATTCAGCGGCGGCGTAGTTATCTTTTTTTTCTTCGATGATGTGATACGCCGGCGATGTGGTGTAACTCAAGACTAAATCGGCTTCGCCTTTAAGGAATAAACCGTACGCTTCGCTCCACCCCTTGGTGACCGTCACGGTTTTTTGCGCCAATTTTTGCCACGCCTGTGGCGCTTGGTCGCCATACACCTTTTGCATCCACAGCATCAGGCCAAGACCGGGTGTACTAGTGCGTGGATCTTGATAAATCACTTTCCATTTTTCAGGGCTTTCTATCAATTGCTTCAGGCTAGTTGGCGGATTTTTCAATGTGTTTTTGTTGTAAACGAAGGCAAAATAGCCATAGTCATAAGGCACAAATGTGTTATTCCGCCAGCCGCCAGGGACAGTGAGTGTCTGCGTATCAACGTTGCTAGGCACGAACAGCCCCGTTTTTTCCGCCGCCTGCACCAAGTTATTATCCAGCCCCAACACTACGTCGGCACTGCTCTTTTGGCCTTCCATTCGAATGCGGTTTAACACCGAAACGCCATCTTCTAGCGCCACAAATTTCAGCTCGCAGCCGCACTCTTTTTCAAAAGCGGCTTTCACTTTCGGGCCAGGCCCCCATTCCGCAGCAAAAGAGTCATAGGTATAAACCGTTAGAACCGGTTTATCGGCAGCACTATGCACCGCAAAGGCCGTAGATATCAGCATCAAGGCAGGAATTATTCGTTTCAACACTTTGCACTCCGTGAGTTAAGTCAGGTCGCAAAGGTCTTTGAGCAAGCGTGGATACGCTCTCAAATCCCTCCGCCGGTATTATCCGGATCAGGTTCGACGGGTTTCTCTCAGCAAAAAACTGGTTGCGCCCGCGTTGATCCGATGTCGTGCGGTGCTCGTAATCCTCACATACTATTGTATGCTGCGGTTACTCCGCTCCGGCCTCCATCGGCTGAACGCTTGCTCACGGCGTTTTTAGATCGCCGATCCAACTCTGTTTTCTGCACCCCGTTGAGAACAGCGCGTTATTGTAAAGAGAGCATGTGTTATTAGAAAGGATTAATAACGTTATCGAGGTTTTTCACAGCCGGTAGAAACGGTTAATTCGTGAATATCGCTTTCGTTGGATTGCGCTGGAGGCGCGAACCATGCGGATTTGAAGTCGAACCAGCCGAGAGTGTTCATCCGGACACCGCGCATGCTGTGCTGCCCGTGGAGTTTGAGCCAGTGATGAAATAGGGGGTGAAGCTGATGCTCTTGCACTAGACGTTGGCTCCATTCTGCCATCGGCAGAGCGTTGTTGCGCCACTGGCTGGCATCTTGCTGCAAATCGCCACTCAGGCAGTGCTGTAGCAGAGGCAATTCATACATCATCGAAAAAATCGAGAATTCGAGCGGCATGTAAAAGTTAGCACTACCCAGCCACAGATCGCTTTTTGCATCGCCTTCATACCAGCGGCTATAGCTGATTTCTTGCATCGTGAGCTCAACGCCATAGTCTGCAAGCAGCGGTTTTAATGCCAAAAATATTGCGTGAAACTCCGAGTGCTTGGTGTACACCGTCAGCGTGAGATGGGTCAGATGGGCCGGTTTCTCGTTATCGCTAATCAGTAGGTTGTGGTGCCAGCGAGGCAAAATGCCATACGCAGGTGACCAGTAGCGTTGATGGATCTTGCTCGCTTTATTCAGCAACGCGATAGGGTTGATGACCTGACACAGCCATTCACGCACTGCGGGGTCGGAGGTGATTGCTGAGCGCTGATCAAACAGCATGAAATAGCAGCCCTCTTCCAAACGACTTTCTAATTCATCTTTTCCGGTTTCATCGGACTGAAGCTGCACACCTGCGTGCACCAGTTCTTCCGAGATTTCGGGTAACACCCAGATATTGACTTCATCGATTAGCGCGCGAAAACCAAAGTAGTCGTCATAGGCGCGGATTTTAAGCTGAGTCTGGGTATTACGTACCACCTGATAGGGCCCAGTCCCGATGGGGGAGCGAGTAAAATTGGGCAGTGATTTCCATTCGCGCGGTAGAATCATTGCGTTGACGCTGCCGAGTAGCCACGGTAGCCACTCATCTGGCGTGCTTATTTGAATATCAATAACGTACGGATTTGGGGAGGTAATGCTTTTCAGATGTGAAAACAGCGGTTGTTCCCGCAGTCGTTCAAGAGAGTGGATCACGTCGGCCATTTCTAGCTCGCGTCCGTTATGAAAACGAATAGCGGGGCGTAGGTAAAAGCGCCAATGCAGCGGCGTTAAAGCCTGCCAGTGATGCGCTAGATCGGGCTCGAGTTCCCCGTTTTCCTCATTTAGCTGAGTGAGGCCGCTAAATATCTGTCGGGCCAAATGGGTTTCGGAGCGACGCATTGGCGTTCCCGGAAGCAAATTAAACAGCGGGCGATAGTAAAGAATACGCAGGATATGCTTACCCTGACGGAAGCTGCGTCCTAGCTGAGAGAGCAGCATTTGGCGCACTGAGCTGCGGTCGCCAACCAGTTGCACTAACTGCTCGATATGATCTTGGTCTAACAGCTCTTCGGCGCGTAACTGCTGTACCTGAAGGCCAGTTGATTGGAAAGTGAGTGTGGAGCGTTTACCACGTCCAGACTCGGCCTGCCAATGTAACCATCCTTGTTGCTGCATAGCGTTGAGTAAGGTTCGCACATGACGACGCGAGCAACTGAGCGTTTCTGCCAGATCGGCTAGCGTGGTTTCCGCTGATTTGCCTTGAAAACTTTGCCATAAGCGGATGAATTGATGTTGTAAACGCGACGTCGCCATAAAAGAGGAACCTTTTTAGGTAAAGCTATCAATTTTTCTTTCCCTATATTACGCAGATAATTTCAGCAGATGAAAGAGAAAGAGGTGAGTAATCATTTGTCTCTCCGACATCAAAGAGTGTTTCTGAGTAATGGTGCTTTTCACCGACCAGCAGGTCTGCCTGCTGGTTTTTTTCTGTTATCGTACTGCCAGCCGTATTTGATAATGCCAGCTTAGGAAATCAGGATGACCTCTTTGTTGACTGCTCGCCGCCGAATTAATCCCATCTATGCCGCGTTTTTGATTGTTGCATTCTTAACCGGAATTGCGGGAGCGCTTCAGGCTCCTACGCTAAGTTTATTTTTAACGACTGAAGTGAAGGTGCGTCCCCTTTGGGTTGGCCTCTTTTATACGGTGAATGCGATTGTCGGGATTGCGGTGAGTTTCTTGCTAGCGAAGCGTTCCGATCGTCAGGGCGATCGTCGCAAACTGATCATGTTTTGTTGCGCAATGGCGGTGGGAAACTGCCTGTTGTTTGCGTTTTGTCGCAGTTATTTGTTGCTGATCTCCGCAGGCGTTTTCTTGGCAGCGCTGGCGAATACGGGAATGCCGCAGATTTTTGCCTTAGCGCGTGAATATGCCGACCGTTCAGCCAGCGAAGTTGTGATGTTTAGTTCGGTGATGCGAGCACAGCTCTCTTTGGCATGGGTGATTGGGCCGCCGCTTTCATTCATGTTGGCGCTGAATTACGGCTTCACTTTTATGTATTTGATTGCTGCTGCCGTGTTTATTCTCGCGATTGTGCTGGTGGCCTTTATGTTGCCATCAATGCCCCGCACAGAAACCACGGGTGAAGCCGTCGTTATTCCCACCAATGCGTTTGGCGACAAAAACGTGGTGATGCTGTTTATCTCCTCCATGCTGATGTGGACCTGCAATACCATGTATATCATTGATATGCCGCTGTATATCACGCAGGATCTTGGTCTGCCAGAAAATTTGGCAGGGCTCTTGATGGGGACTGCTGCGGGTTTAGAGATTCCCGCGATGATTCTAGCGGGTTACTACGTTAAACGTTTTGGCAAACGTAACATGATGCTGTTTGCCGTTGCCGCTGGGATCTTATTTTATGCCGGTTTGGTGTTGTTTAAATTCAAATTGGCATTGATGGTGTTGCAGTTGTTTAACGCGGTGTTCATCGGAATTATTGCCGGTATCGGCATGCTCTATTTTCAAGATTTAATGCCGGGTCGAGCGGGCAGTGCGACGACGCTATTCACCAACAGTATTTCGACCGGTGTGATTATGGCAGGGGTATTACAAGGCGCGTTGGCTGAAACATTAGGCCACTACGCGGTATATTGGCTAGCGACAGCGCTTGCGGTAGTGGCCTTGATCTTGTGCTCGAGAGTGCGAGATGTGCCCTAGGGCAGTTATTCTCCTTTGATACTCTCCCAGCTCAGCCCAAAACGTGCCAGATATTTACGTAGACGATCGGCGTCATTGGGCTGTTTTTTCAATTGGCGTGATACGGAGAATAGCTTACGTCCCGCCTCGGATAAGCTGTCTGACGAGCGGCAAACGCTGATCACGCTGGCTAATTGGCTGCGATCGAACAGATCTAACTCGGGAAGATCGGGTAAAATTTCTGGCTGATCTTTTTGCCAGTTTTGTTGTAGCCGAGCGATTTCTTCTTGTACCAGTTCGTCATCAATACGCCCTGTATCCGCAAGTGTTGCCATACGGGTGACCGAAGCCGCTAGTTCACGGAAGTTTCCTCGCCATTCAGCCTGCTCGGAACAGGCAAATTGCAGATAGCGTTGACGTGCTTCTTTATTGAAACGCACCTGTGCTTGCTGTTCTTGGCTATAGCGGTTGAGTTCAAAATCCAGATTCGGCTCTATATCTTCTCGCCGCTGCGCCAAGCTGGGGAGAGGAAAAGTCCACATATTGATGCGCGCATATAAATCCTCGCGAAAACGTCCTTGCTTGACCCATTGCCGCATATCGCGATGGGTGCCTGCAATGAGTTGAAAATTGCTGGAAACCTCTTTATCTGAGCCAAAAGGTAAAAACCTTTTTTCTTCGATTGCTTTGAGCAGCATGGCCTGTTCATCGAGTCCTAACTCTCCGATTTCGTCCAAAAACAGCACGCCGCCGTCGGCTTCTCGCAGCAGGCCGCTACGCGCCTGTAGCGCACCGGTAAATGCCCCTTTGATGTGACCAAACAAGGTCGACATCGCGTTATCCCCGCGTAGCGTTGCGCAGTTTACGGCCACAAATCGTCCGCTAACTTTGTGCCGTGATTGCCTCAGCTGGTAAATACGCTGTGCCAAAAATGACTTACCCGCCCCGGTGGGGCCAGTCAGCAGAATAGGTGCCGTCGAACGTAAGGCAACGCGTTCAATCTGATCAATCAGCGTATTGAAGGTGGTATTACGAGTGGCAATTCCCGATTTCAAAAATGAAATTGAAGCCTGCTGCTCGCGCTGGAAGCGACGGGTTAATTTGCTATAGCGACTAAGGTCAAGATCGATAATGGAGTAAACACCGGCGGGAGTGGCCTCGGTTTTCTCTTGGCTTTTAGGCGCTGGCGAGGTTTGTAGCAGGCTGGCTGGGAAATAGCGGGCCTCCGCGAGCAGGAACCAGCAAATTTGTACCACATGGGTGCCGGTGGTGATGTGGATTAAATACTCTTCGTTATCTGTATCGAAAGGGTAATGGGTGGCAAAGTCGAGAAATGCAGTATAAACCTCTTCAAAATCCCACGGGTCGTGCAGATTAACTTGATGCAGGCAAACCTGAGTGCTGCCGAGCTGGGCAATATCATCGCTTACCTGCTGCGCCATGCCGAGATCTCTTGGCTGATACAGAAGTTCGAGCCGGTCAATGGGCAAATCAGGCTGTTGGCATAGTCCTACCGTCGGTCGCCATTTATTCCAACGATTTGCTCGTTTACCGCGCTTATCCAGAACAGTGCCCAGCACACCAATAACGACTCTGCGCTTCATTTTCTTATCCTAAATTATAAATGACGATATTTTAAGATAACTTTACACGTATTTGGTTCAAGGTGATATCGCAAGTAATAAAAATAAATGTCTTATTTTTCATGTGATTAATTTTTTATTTTGCTGTTTTTAAAAAATGGCACGCTTTTGGCAATATTTATAACGCCACTTGCTGGGGTCGTAGGGATTCTAAACTCCCACCGGCACATTAAGAACGCCAAGTTGCGTTATCTGCGATGTGTTCTGCCAGCGGTAGATGGCCTGGTTAACCTGGGTTCGAATCCCAGAACATCAAATATTCCTGATGGGTAGGAAATTTAGAAATTTATTGTAGTGCCAGCCCGTGTAGCCAAGCCGTTAATGGTTACCGTCGTAGAAAACCAGCTAACACGCTGGGCAGGTGGCAAGGTCTCGTTAGCGCGAGTATCGGCTAGAGAGTTCTCCCCACCCGCTTCGCGTCACTGCCCGTTTTCTAAGACAGCGGGCTAATTAATCACAAGGAAGAAAAAATATGCGTAAGAACATCATTATACAAAAAGGGCAGATCGGTTTACTGACGAAGAAAGGCGATTATCAGAAAGTACTCGAAGCGGGAGAATATCGCTTTTTTGACTGGACTAATCAGTTGGCAGTGACGGTGGTTAATCTTAGCGATAGCAGAGTGGAGCCCGCACTGGCCGAACATTTACGCAGCTACCAGCCTGAGTGGGTTGAACGCTATTGCACCGCGGTGGATTTATCTGAACAAGAGATCGGCCTGCGCTATGAAAATGACATTTTACAGGAAATATTGCCACCGGGGACGCGTCGTCTTTATTGGTTGAATGGCAATCAGCAACGCATCGAACGAATTGAGGCTAATAATGTAGAAGTACCGTCAGAGATTGTGGCTGCGCTGCATCAACCGAAATTACGCAACCGTACGATTAAAGGTGGAGAAGGGGTGTTATTGGTGCAGGTGCCAGCGTGGCATGTCGGCATATTAAAAATTGATGGTGCAACACAGGCGTTGTTAAGCCCTGGTATTAGTGGATATTGGCGCTTCAACCATGCGGTGGAAGCCGAAATTGTTGATACCCGTTTGCAGGTGTTAGAAGTCAGCGGGCAAGAGATATTGACCCGTGACAAAGTGAATCTTCGGTTGAACTTAGCCGCTAACTGGCGCTACAGCGATGTGCTGCAATCATTTGCTTTGGTTGCTAAACCGCTGGAGCACATTTATCGCGAGTTGCAGTTCGCGCTGCGTGAGGCTGTTGGTACACGCACATTAGACGAGTTGCTGGAGAATAAGCAGATTATAGACGACATCGTGAGTGAGCAGGTGTCGCGGAAACTGGTTGGCTATGGCATTGAGGTCGTATCGCTAGGTGTTAAAGACATTGTTTTACCGGGTGATATGAAAACCATTTTGTCGCGTGTGGTTGAAGCGGAAAAATTGGCTCAGGCTAATGTGATCCGCCGTCGTGAAGAAACCTCTGCGACGCGATCGTTATTAAATACGGCGAAAGTCATGGAAAACAACCCCGTGGCGCTGCGCCTAAAAGAGTTAGAAACGTTGGAAAGAGTCGCAGAGCGTATCGATAAAATATCCGTGTTTGGTGGATTAGATCAGGTGCTAAACGGGCTTATACAAATTAAAGGGGTGTAATGTTACCTATGGAACTCAGAACTTCATGCGGCGTAAGCGCCGCAATGCGGATGCGTATTCAACAGACGCTGTGTGCGTTGGAAGAGGAATATCAGATACGCATATTGTACGCCTGTGAATCAGGCAGCCGAGGCTGGGGATTTGCTTCAACGGACAGTGATTATGATGTGCGCTTTATTTACGTTCATCGACCAGAATGGTATCTGCGAGTTGAGTCCGGTCGTGATGTGATAGAAATGCCAATTGACGATGAGTTAGACGTGTGTGGCTGGGAGCTACGTAAAACGTTGGGGTTGATAAAACGCTCGAACCCAACGTTGATGGAATGGCTGGATTCCCCGATTGTTTATCGCAATGAGGAAAGGGCGACCGCTGCATTAAGAGCATTGTTGCCCGATTACTTCTCTGGCTTACGTGGGCGTTATCACTATTTGTCGATGGCGCGGAAAAACTTTCGTGGGTATCTGCAAGGTGAAGAAGTTCGCTTGAAAAAATACTTCTATGTGTTGCGGCCATTGCTGGCGGTGCGTTGGATTGAAGCAGGTAAAGGTGTTCCGCCTATGCGTTTCGAGCAATTAGTGGCTGGTACTGTCGATGACGCTGATTTATTGGATGAAATAGCGCAATTATTGCATGCAAAATGTGAAGCCAGCGAAGCTAAGTATGGGCCTCGGATGAAGAAGATCCATGAGTTCATTCAATATGAGCTGGATGACAATCTTTCTCGTTGTGAAATGGTAGACAATGTTGCATGTAGTGATGATGTTTTGAACCGATTGCTGTTTCAGGAGGTTAATGGTTAAGTTGAGCAGTAAGCGCAGATGAGGATAACTGTGCTTACTGATTTTTGGATAAACCACTGTCATATACCCAATCGCATGCACATGGCTCGTGCGCAGTGAGCCTATAAAACGTATGATGTAAGGTGCAAAACCTAACTACGCTTGCCTGTCTCGCTTTGAGATACCGACTCACTTTGGAAGAGTTGATGACAATATGGGTAAATTAACACCGCTTAAACCTATACCTTCGCTGATCTCCATCGCTATCGCATTGATTATCTGGTTCGTGATCCCTGTGCCTGAGGGCGTTAGTCCAAATGCATGGCACTTGCTTGCGCTATTCGTGGGCACCATTGCAGCCATTATTGGTAAAGCGATGCCGATTGGTGCCGTGTCCATTATTGCTATTGCGCTGGTGGCCGTTACACAAGTCACGAATCCGGGTAAGCCCACCGCTGCGCTGGACGATGCGCTCAGTGGTTTTTCAAATCAGCTGATTTGGCTGATCGGGATTTCCATCATGATTTCCCTGAGCCTCAATAAAACGGGGCTGGGGGCACGCATTGGTTATTACTTTATTTCGCTGTTTGGCAAAAAAACGCTGGGCATTGCCTATGCGTTGGCGCTTGCTGAAACAACGTTAGCGCCGGTTACGCCAAGTAATACCGCGCGCGGTGGGGGGATCATCCACCCCATAATGAAGTCGATTGCCGATAGTTTTGGCTCGAAGCCGGAGCCGGGCTCAACGGAGAAAATTGGTCGCTATTTATCGTTAGTGAACTACAACATCAACCCCGTAACGTCGGCGATGTTTATCACCGCGACTGCGCCCAACCCGTTAATTGTGAATCTTTTACTGAAAGGAACGGATTCGACCTTTGAGCTGACATGGTCGATGTGGGCAATTGCTGCATTGGTACCGGGCATTATTTCTCTGCTGGTGATGCCGTTAATTGTTTACTGGCTGTATCCACCGGAGATTAAAAGCACGCCTGATGCGCCGCGATTTGCCAAAGATAAACTGCGTGATCTGGGGCCGATTTCGCTGGCGGAAAAAATTACCCTAGGGGTATTCGCGCTGTTGCTCTTCCTGTGGGCAGGAATCCCGGCTTTCCTATTGGGGAGTGACTGGACGGTAAATCCAACCACCGCAGCATTTATCGGATTGTCTATTCTGTTGGCCAGCGGTGTTTTGAGTTGGGATGACGTGCTCAAGCACAAAGGTGCTTGGGATACGGTAGTGTGGTTTGCCGCGCTTGTGATGATGGCGACCTATCTGGGAAAATTAGGGCTGATTAGTTGGCTCTCCCAAACGGTCGGTGGTGCAATTTCTCATCTTGGCATGGGCTGGATTGGCGGGATGATTTTGCTGACGTTGGTGTACGTCTATTCGCACTATTTCTTTGCCAGTACCACTGCGCACATCACCGCTATGTTCGCCGCGTTCTTTGCCGCAGGATTGGCGCTGGGCGCACCGCCTGCGCTGCTGGGTCTGGTATTAGCATTTTCCTCCTCGCTGATGATGTCATTAACCCACTATGGTACAGGGACGGCGCCTATTATTTTTGGTTCTGGGTATGTGACGCTGGGGGAATGGTGGAAAACCGGTTTTGTCCTTAGTGTAATTAACCTGCTGATTTGGATGGTGATTGGGAGTTTGTGGTGGAAGTGGTTGGGGTATTGGTAATAGGAACCAGATTCCGTCCACTTGTTCTCTGCACTTGCACGCTGTTATTTGAGATGCCATTTCCGCTCCGGTTTGGAACGTCAATATCCTATGGGATTACGGTGAAATGTTTCGTTCGCCGGTCTGCACATGCGTTTCCATGAGCCTACTGGCGAAGGCGACCGATGAAAGCCCCGTTGCGCGGGGGCTCTCAACTCGCGCGCTTTTATCCGAGACGCCATCTCCGCTACGGTTTGGTATCGCCCATCCAGGGCGCCCCAAACTCCGTCACGACATCCCTGTCGTGCCGGCTCTCCCTACCAAGACTTAAACTAAAAACTAAATAAAGATTTCTTGTTTCGTCTTTTGACGTTGACCTTTTCCGGCACATTACCGGACAGCCGAGTGAATCATGAAGGTTAGGATTCGCCGATTGATATCGGCGAAAGAACGACGGAGGCATGGACAAATTTGCCTGGAGCAAATTTGAACAACGCTTGCGTTGGCCCCGTAGGGGTGAGGCGCAGGGATGCGCCGAATACTCGCGATTGCCGTTCGTTCCGTTAAGGCCGGAATGACGAGATTCGGGTACCTGCGAAGCAGGCTGAAGAACGGTGCCAAGCTGGGGTGTCGGGGGGCAGCGATTGGCCCCCCGACTCGGACGCCTGCACGGAGTGCATGTAGGTTTCGGTGCTCTAGGCGTACGAAACCTTAACCGCACTCCAATGTTTAGGCGTACGAAACCTTACTTTGAAATTGCATTCACGATCAGAACACTTCATTTTCCTCTTACCGCAAAAACTCCGGTAATTTCCCCTCATATTCTGAAATAGCCGCCTCATGCTGCAACGTCAATCCAATGCTATCTAAACCATTCATCATGCAGTGGCGGCGGAAACTATCCAGCTCAAACGAATAGCTTTTATCTCCCGCTTGCACGGTTTGTGTTTCTAAATCAACGGTGAAACTCATCCCCGGTGCGGCTTCAACCTGTGCGAACAGTTCATCTATTTCGGCTTCGCTCAAGGTGACCGGCAGCAGTTGGTTATTGAACGAGTTACCGTAAAAAATATCGGCAAAACTCGGCGCAATAACCACTTTAAAGCCGTAGTCGGTCAGAGCCCATGGCGCATGTTCGCGAGAAGAGCCGCAGCCGAAGTTTTCGCGCGTCAACAAAATGCTGGCACCTTTGAATTCGGGCTGATTCAGAATGAAGTCAGGATTTGGCTGCTGCCCCGCATCATCCAGAAAACGCCAGTCGTTAAACAGGTGTTGACCAAAGCCGGTGCGAGTCACTTTTTGCAAAAACTGCTTAGGAATAATGGCGTCAGTATCGACGTTGGCGGCGTCTAAAGGAACCACGATCCCACTATGTTTAATTAAACCAGACTGAGTAGATGTAGCCATGAAGAGTGCTCCTGTTAGACCGCTGCGGTCGCTAATTCACGAATATCGGCAAAGTGTCCGCTCACGGCTGCCGCTGCGGCCATGGCAGGGCTAACTAAATGAGTACGACCACCGCGGCCCTGACGTCCCTCAAAGTTACGGTTGCTAGTAGATGCACAACGTTCACCCGGATTCAGGCGGTCGTTATTCATCGCCAAGCACATGGAACAGCCCGGCAAACGCCATTCGAAACCGGCTTCGATGAAAATCTTGTCTAAACCTTCTGACTCCGCTTGGGCTTTTACTGGCCCCGAGCCGGGAACGACGATGGCTTGTACGCCATTGGCGACTTTACGGCCTTTGGCAATTGCCGCTGCCGCACGTAAATCTTCAATGCGTGAGTTGGTGCAGGAGCCGATGAATACTTTGTCGATCGCGACGTCGGTCAACTTAACACCTGCTGCTAAATCCATGTAGGCCAGCGCTTTTTCCGCCGAGGCGCGTTCAATAGGATCGCTGAAGGATTCGGGCGTTGGGATAGGCTGATTAATCGCAATCACCTGTCCTGGGTTGGTTCCCCAGGTAACCTGCGGTGCAATCTCGCCTGCGTTCAACGTGATGATGGCGTCGAATTGAGCACCTGCATCGGATTTCAACGTACGCCAGTACTCGACGGCTTTTTCCCAGTTATCACCCTGTGGGGCAAACTGACGCCCTTTCAGATAGGTGAACGTGGTTTCATCTGGCGCAACCAGACCCGCTTTAGCGCCCATCTCAATGGCCATATTACACAGCGTCATCCGGCCTTCCATTGACAGTGCTTCAACGGCTTTGCCACAGAATTCGACAACATGTCCGGTACCGCCCGCGTTACCGATTTTTCCAATCACGGCCAAAACGATATCTTTGGCCGTGATGCCTTCTGCCGCATCGCCGATAATTTCAATTTTCATGGTCTTCGCCCGCCCCTGTTTCAAGGTTTGCGTGGCTAAAACATGTTCAACTTCTGAGGTCCCAATGCCGAAAGCCAATGCGCCAAATGCACCGTGAGTTGCCGTGTGAGAGTCACCACAGACGATAGTGTTGCCCGGCAGCGTCATTCCCTGTTCTGGCCCGATGACGTGAACAATGCCTTGGAATGGATGATTCAGATCATACAGTTGAACCCCAAATTCCTTGCAGTTTTTCATCAACTCTTGCATTTGGATGCGTGCCATATCGCCGCAGGCATTAATGTCTTTAGTCTGCGTTGATACGTTGTGATCCATGGTGGCAAAGGTTTTACTTGTTTGGCGTACCGGACGCCCCATCGCGCGCAGGCCGTCAAACGCCTGTGGAGAAGTCACTTCATGCACCAAGTGGCGGTCGATATACAACAGTGGCGTTTCGTTTTTAGCTTCATAAACCACGTGTGCATCAAACAGTTTCTGATATAAAGTTTTCGCCATGATCAGGCCTCCTGAGCGATAAAGCGGGCGATGACATCACCCATTTCTGAGGTTGAAATAGCCTGACCATCACCGGCTAAATCACCAGTGCGGAAGCCTTGTTCTAATGCTTTGTTTACCGCTTGCTCTACGGCGTTGGCCGCGTCGTCAGCGTTCAGGCTGTAACGCAGCAGCAGGGCGAATGACAGAATTTGTGCGATAGGGTTGGCAATGTTTTTGCCCGCGATGTCTGGCGCAGAGCCGCCCGCAGGCTCATACAGGCCAAAGCCTTGTTCGTTCAAACTGGCGGAAGGCAACATCCCCATAGAGCCGGTGATCATGGCGCACTCGTCAGACAGAATATCGCCAAAGATATTGGAGCACAGCATCACGTCAAACTGCGAAGGGTCTTTGATCAACTGCATGGTGGCGTTGTCGATGTACATGTGATTTAACGCGACATCTGGATAGTCTTTGCCAATCTCGGTAGCAATTTCGCGCCACAAAATAGAACTTTGCAATACGTTAGCTTTGTCGATTGAGGTCACTTTTCCACGGCGCTTACGGGCAGCTTCGAAGGCGATACGCGCGATGCGTTCAATCTCGAAACGGTGGTATACCTCGGTATCAAATGCACGCTCATGCATTCCTTGACCTTCACGGCCTTTCGGTTGGCCGAAGTAGATACCGCCGGTCAATTCGCGCACGCACAGGATATCAAAGCCGCGTGCGGCAATATCGCTGCGCAGCGGGCAGAATTCTTCTAAACCTTCATATAAACGCGCTGGGCGCAGATTGCTAAACAGCTTGAAGTGTTTACGCAGTGGCAATAAGGCTCCGCGTTCTGGCTGCTGCGCCGGTGGCAGATTTTCCCACTTAGGGCCACCGACGGAGCCAAACAAAATAGCGCTGGCTTGTTCGCAGCCTGCGATGGTTGCCGCCGGCAGCGGTGTGCCATGCTTGTCGATTGCCGCACCACCAACGTCATATTCGCTGGTGGAGATACGCAGGCCAAAGCGCTGACGTACGGCGTCGATGGTTTTGTAGGCCTGAGCCATGATTTCTGGACCGATGCCGTCTCCGGGTAAAACGGCGATGTGATGTGTTTTGCTCATGATTAGACGGCTTCCTGATTAGAATGTGATGATGTTGTTTGTGTCTGGTGGATGCGTTGTTTTTCTTTTTCCACCTGTTGTGCACGCCAGATATTGTTCAGAACGTTAATTAACGCCAGAGCTGATGACTCAACGATGTCCGTTGTGATGCCAACGCCGTGAAAGCGACGACCATTATAATTAGCGACGATATCCACCTGACCCAGCGCATCTTTACCTTGGCCTTTGGCTGACAGCTGATATTTGACGATATCAATGTCATAACCGGCGATACGGTTGATAGCCTGATATACCGCATCAACAGGGCCATTACCGGTCGCAGCTTCGGCGCTAATTTCTCCTCCGATATTCAGTTTTACCGAGGCTGTAGCCATTACGCTGGTGCCAGATTGCACGCTGAAGTAGTCCAAACGGAAATGCTCAGGCTCTTCTTGCTGTTTATTGATGAAAGCTAAGGCTTCTAAGTCGTAGTCGAAAACTTGACCTTTTTTATCAGCCAGCTTCAGGAAAGCGTCATACAGAGTATCCAGATTGAAGTCGGTGCCTTCGCGATATCCCATCTCTTCCATATGATGCTTCACCGCGGCGCGTCCGGATCGTGAGGTCAGATTCAGCTGTACCTGATTCAGACCAATCGATTCTGGCGTCATGATTTCGTAGTTTTCGCGGTTTTTCAGCACGCCGTCTTGGTGAATACCTGATGAGTGGGCAAAAGCGTTAGAACCGACGATGGCTTTGTTGCCAGGGATGGGCATATTGCACATTTGGCTGACAAACTGGCTAGTACGATAGATTTCCTGATGATGAATATTGGTGTGGACGCCCAGCATTTCGGAACGAGTGCGGATGGCCATAATGACCTCTTCCAACGCACAGTTTCCAGCACGTTCACCGATACCATTGATCGTCCCTTCGACCTGACGAGCCCCCGCTTGTACGGCAGTAATAGAGTTAGCGACCGACATCCCTAAATCATCGTGACAGTGTACGGAGATAATGGCTTTATCTATGTTTGGAACTCGCTCGTACAAATTGGTGATGATGCCACCAAATTGATACGGCGTGGTATAGCCAACGGTATCGGGAATATTGATGGTCGTCGCGCCGGCTTTGATCGCCGCTTCCACGATGCGGCACAGATTGTCTAACGGAGTGCGGCCCGCGTCTTCACAGGAAAATTCGACGTCGTCAGTATAATTGCGAGCGCGTTTGACAGAATGTACCGCCATCGCGACCACATCTTCAAAGGACTTTTTCAGTTTAGATTCAACATGTAACGTTGAGGTAGCCAAAAAGACATGGATGCGGAAGGCTTCAGCCACGCGCAGCGCTTCAGCCGCAACGTCGATATCTTTATCTACGCACCGCGCTAAGCCACAGACTCGGCTATTTTTGATGTTGCGCGCGATGGTTTGTACTGATTCAAAATCGCCTGGTGAAGAAACGGGAAAGCCAACTTCCATCACGTCAACGCCCATGCGCTCTAAGGCCATGGCGATCTGCATCTTTTCTTTGACGCTCAGGCTGGCTTGTAACGCTTGTTCACCATCGCGCAGCGTGGTGTCGAAAATAATGACTTGTTGGCTCATGCAGGTTGCTCCTCGCAGTTTTTATTAACTCATCAGTTTTTATTAACGCGTTGCGCTGCTTTTGATGCAAAAAAAAGCCCGCGCATTTGCGCGGGCTTTCTTGTGTTTGGTTGGAATCAGTTTTGATTACCGCCCACAGGCTCACCGCGCAAATTGGATGCGAGAAGGAGGAGGCCTAGGAGACGAGTCATCTTGATCATGTGATTCCGCTCTTAATCTGGGTGAATAAACTCAATGCTTAAAGTGATACTGGATAGCGGTAACCTTGTCAACGGCTATTTAGTTGAGTGAAGAAAACTCATCTTCTTGTGCGATAGTGATTAATGTTCCCGTTGTCATGTAATACAGAATTGTGAAGTTCCTTCAATCTTTATTCGAAACATTAGTGTGCTAATTGCGTTCGGCTTATTCTATAGCTTCATGCGTTTTTATTGTAACTAATTGGATGAAAACAGTATTTTCATAAATATACATGGGTATTATTCATTGTTATTTAATCATTGCTTCCTTGAATTTTAAGTACAACTAAATCATTAATCAGTAGAATGTATCAATATTGAATGAGTGGCTGCCTAATGAGTGATTGTTGTACTCGCATGTCATTGTAATTCGAATTGTATAAATTTATCTCAAATCATGTGAGTGCTTTAATTCATAAAGCTTAATGGCTATCTATCATTTATGAATTCATTTGCCCTCAGAATTTTAATCAAACCGTAATGTCGTTTGTTTTAATTTCGACGTTAACAAAGTTATTTATATTAGGGTGATGTATGTCAGCACAAAGTGAAGTTATGTCATTGGCCGAGAATGGAAGTACAGAACTGGTTCAGTTAAGAAACGTTGATCTTAATTTGCTTACCGTTTTTGATGCGGTAATGCAGGTGCAAAATATTACCCGAGCGGCACATGCTTTGGGCATGTCTCAACCCGCGGTAAGTAATGCCGTTGCTCGCTTAAAAGTGATGTTCAATGATGAATTGTTTATGCGCTATGGCCGAGGTATTCAGCCAACTCATCGTGCATATCAGCTGTTTGGTTCGGTTCGTCAGGCATTGCAGATTGTACAGAACGAACTCCCAGGTTCAGGTTTTAATCCGCTGATCAGCGAAAGAGTTTTCAATGTTGCAATTTGTAGCCCATTAGATATTCGCTTAACAGCGAAGCTGTTTAATCAGATCAAAGATAGCGCTTCCCATGTTCAATTACATTTAAACTCATCGGTGAATGAAAATATTGAGCGTAAATTACGTTATCAAGAAAAAGACTTCCTGATCAGTTACAGCCGTTTTGAAAGTGATGAATATTCCTGTGAGCCGTTATTCAAAGATGAGTTTGTTTTAGCGGTATCCAAAAATCACCCGCGTATTAATAATATGGTTAGCGCTCAGCAGTTATTGGTTGAGCAGCATGCGGTTGTTGGATTAAATCTCTTCTCATCGCTGAGTCGTGGTTATTATGAGTCTAGTGAATTAGCACGCTGCATTGCATATCAAGGTACTGATATGAATAGCGTATTGAGCGTTGTTTCTAAAACAGAAATGGTTGCTATTGCACCTCGTTGGCTTGTCGAAGAATACGCTGAGCATTTGAATCTCTCTGCCGTGCTTCTGAGTGATATCGAAAGAGAGCGTACCTGCTACCTGAGCTGGCACCATGCGGCAGAGCGTGACAGCGGTCACCAGTGGATGAAGTCAGTCCTCAGCGAGTTTGGTAGTAAGTTTTAATTATTAATTAATTTAAAAATTGAAATTACATAAAATGGAGAGCCTAGCTCTCCATTTTTATCTTTAGCACAATAGCTCATAAACTAGTGTTTTATACATCCTGAACCCTCTTTTCCCAGTTTTTTATGTTTTTCATTTTTTCGTCTATCGCGCCTAGATTTTCCATCTATGGTGTTGATGTCATGGTTATAAATCATTCAAAAAATCGATCATAACTCACATTTATGGATTGAATAATCGTTGACCCGACAGCTAGAACAGGTAGACTTCCGCCAAAAGAGCGCACAGCTGTAAGCTGAATGAGATTTTTCACTTATATCTCATGGCGACTTCCACTTCGATAAATTCAATGAACTTCTTCTATGATCAATGAGTTAAATAAATACCATCTGGTTGAACGTATTCAGCAGCAGATCAAACATATTCCGCATCGCGTTGCGCTACGTGAATGGTCTGCTCACGGTGAAACACCCTATACTTGGCAGCAGGTCGGACTGCGCGTTGAAAAATTGGCGCTGGCATTGTGTGCGCTAGGTGTTGATGTTCAGGAACGAGTGGCGATCTTTGCCCACAACTCGGTTTCATGGTCACTGATTGATCTAGCGATCTTACACCTGCGTGCGATCACGGTTCCTGTTTACTCGACGAATACCGCAGCTCAGACGGCATTTGTTCTCAATGATGCAGACGTACGTATTTTGTTTGTTGATGGTCAATCTCAATATAACGCGGCGCTAGCATTACGAGGAGTATGCCCTCAGCTTGAGCATATTATTGTTATGTCGGACAGTATCGACATGCAGGGCTGCGAAATTGCATGTACGCTAGATTCATTCGCGGCCAGTGCACAAGAACGCTTTTTACCTCTGTTAAAAGAACGTATTGAACAGGCTGACATGAGCGATCTGTTCACGCTGATCTACACATCAGGGACTACCGGTGAGCCGAAAGGCGTCATGCTGAATTACACCAATATGGGTGCTCAACTGCGTTTGCATGACGAACGTCTGACCGTAACAGCAGAGGATGTGTCACTTTGTTTTCTGCCACTTTCGCACGTATTTGAACGCGCTTGGAGCTTCTATGTTATGCATAGTGGCGCGCAAAACGTGTATCTCAGCGATACCAATCAGGTACGCGAAGCGATGCAGTCAGTGAAACCAACAGTGATGTGTGCGGTGCCGCGTTTCTACGAGAAAATTTTCAGCGCCATCCATGAAAAAGTGGCACAGGCGAAATGGCATAAACGCGCCATGTTTAAGTGTGCAATTTGGGTAGGGGAGAAACGTTTCCTCACTGAACGAGCAGGCTGCAAGCCGAACGTCGTTTTATCAGCTATGCATAAGCTGGCTGATAAACTCGTACTGAGCAAACTGCGCGGGATTTTGGGGGGACGCGTGCGATTTTTGCCTGCGGCTGGGGCAAAACTGGATGATAACGTTATTCTCTTCTTCCAAGCATTGGGCGCAAATATTAAATATGGCTATGGCATGACAGAAACCTGCGCCACGGTATCTTGTTGGGAAGAGAACGATTTCCGCTTTGGTTCTATCGGCAAACCGCTGCCCGATGTTGAAGTTCGCATTGGCCACGAAAATGAAATCCAAGTGCGCGGACCGATTGTTATGTGCGGTTACTACAACAAACCGTTAGAAACTGCGGCAACCTTTACGGAAGATGGCTGGCTGAAAACGGGCGATGCGGGGGCATTAGATGAAAATGGCAACTTGTTTATTACTGAGCGCCTAAAAGATCTGATGAAAACCTCTAATGGTAAATACATTGCGCCACAAATGGTGGAAGGTACGCTAGCACAGGATCGTTTTATTGAGCAGGTTGCCGTGATCGCCGACGCAAGAAAGTTTGTGTCTGCCTTGATCGTTCCTTGTTTCGAGTCGCTGGAAGAGTACGCCAAGTCGATCAACTTAAAATATCACGATCGTCTGGATTTACTCCGTCATAGCCATATTGTAGAAATGTTTGATCAGCGTTTACGTGAGATGCAAAAGGGTTTAGCTAAGTTTGAGCAGGTTAAGCGTTTTACGCTGCTGCCCGAAGCTTTCTCGATGGAGCAGGGAGAACTAACCCCAACCCTGAAACTGCGGCGAAAAATTATTAATTCTCGCTATCAGATGGAAATCGAGTCCATGTATTTGGAACATTAATTTCTATCACAGTGGTATCAACGGCCAGCGCTTCTGCTGGCCGTTTTCTTTTCGTGTGGTATCACAGACTATCTTTTAGGGCTGAGAATGATTTAGTTCTGTAATTTAGTCACCTGCAGCGATAAGCGCGGAGCTAACACCCTTACTCTTAGCGTTTTATGCCTAAAAAAATCAAGAATCCAGCAAGGTTACAATTCCTCCACTTTTGCTTCTGAGTTTGCCGTTTGCGCACTTGTTATTCCCACGTTAAGGTAATAAATCAAACACAACACATAAAAACAGGGATAAACCCTAATGCTGGCCTGCTAAGCGTGATTTTAGGGGAAGTACACCGATGGTGTCGTAGCAGCTTTAGCTGCCGGAGTGCCCCGCGGTGTGCTAGCCCCGTGTATCTCGATCTCTTAAACGATTCGCATTAGTGATAAACCCTGGATATAACCTACGCAAAGTCAGCCGGGAGGCAAACCATGGAGATGTTGTCAGGAGCCGAGATGGTCGTTCGATCGTTGATCGATCAGGGAGTAAAGCATGTATTCGGTTATCCGGGCGGGGCCGTTCTTGATATTTACGACGCTCTGCATACGGTTGGAGGTATTGAACATGTGCTCGTGCGTCATGAACAAGGCGCAGTGCACATGGCCGACGGTTTTGCGCGGGCTACAGGAGAAGTGGGCGTGGTGCTGGTCACATCAGGACCGGGAGCGACCAATGCCATCACCGGTATTGCGACGGCTTATATGGATTCGGTGCCGATGGTGGTGATCTCTGGTCAGGTGGCCACGTCTCTGATTGGTAATGATGCGTTTCAGGAATGCGATATGGTGGGGATATCCCGTCCAGTCGTGAAACACAGTTTCCTGGTTAAGCATACCGAGGATATCCCTACTATTCTCAAAAAGGCCTTCTATTTAGCGTCTACTGGACGCCCAGGCCCAGTCGTGGTCGATTTACCTAAAGACATCATGAATCCGGCGATTAAGCTGCCTTATTCATACCCTGGAAGTGTCAAAATGCGTTCTTATAACCCAACCTTGCAAGGTCATCGTGGTCAGATTAAGCGCGCCTTGCAGACGTTGTTAGCAGCCAAACAGCCGATTATCTATGCCGGCGGTGGGGTGATTAGTTCTGGCTGCCATGAAGAACTGCGTGAACTGGCTGAGCGCTTGAATATTCCAGTCACTACCTCGTTGATGGGGCTGGGGGGCTTTCCTGCATCACATGCGCAAAGCCTAGGGATGTTGGGAATGCACGGCACTTATGAAGCCAACATGGCGATGCATAATGCAGATGTTATTTTTGCCGTTGGTGTCCGTTTTGACGATCGCACCACCAATAATCTTGCTAAATATTGCCCAAATGCGACTGTGCTACATATTGATATCGATCCGACATCGATCTCGAAAACCGTAGATGCGGATATTCCGATCGTCGGTGATGCTAAAGAGGCACTAGCGACGTTCCTAGAGTTGTTAGGTCAGAAAGAGGTTAAACAAGACTTCGATGGCCTGCGTGATTGGTGGCAGAGCATTGCTCAATGGCGTGCGCGCAAATGCTTGAGTTACGACACCACAAGTGGCCGCATTAAGCCACAGCAGGTCATTGAAACTTTGCATCGGCTGACGAAAGGGGAAGCCTATGTTGCATCTGACGTGGGGCAGCACCAAATGTTTGCCGCACTCTATTATGGCTTTGATAAACCGCGGCGCTGGGTGAACTCGGGCGGTTTGGGCACGATGGGCTTCGGTTTACCCGCGGCGCTTGGGATTAAATTAGCCCTGCCAGAAGAAACCGTGATTTGCGTGACAGGGGATGGCAGTATCCAGATGAATATTCAGGAGCTATCTACCGCATTGCAATACGATTTACCGGTCGTGGTGATTAACCTGAACAACCGTTTCCTAGGCATGGTGAAGCAGTGGCAAGATATGATTTACGCGGGACGTCACTCGCAGTCATATATGGAATCGTTGCCAGATTTTGTAAAGCTCGCAGAAGCCTATGGACATGTTGGTATTTCTATCCGCACACCGGATGAACTGGAAAGCAAATTAGAACAGGCATTGGCGGTTAAAAACCGTCTGGTGTTTGTTGATGTGACCATCGATGAAACTGAACACGTTTACCCAATGCAGATCCGCGGTGGGTCAATGGATGAAATGTGGTTAAGCAAAACGGAGAGGACTTAATAATGCGCCGGATCTTATCTGTATTACTGGAAAACGAATCAGGCGCACTGTCCCGCGTGGTTGGCCTGTTTTCGCAGCGTGGGTACAACATTGAAAGCCTGACTGTAGCCCCGACTGATGACCCCACGCTTTCGCGTATGACCATTCAAACCGTCGGTGACGCTAAGGTGCTAGAACAGATTGAAAAACAACTGCATAAATTGGTAGATGTTCTGCGAGTGAGTGAGTTGGTACAAGGGTCGCACGTAGAGCGAGAAATCATGCTGGTGAAGCTACAGGCTAGCGGTTATGGACGAGAAGAAGTTAAGCGTAGCACCGATATTTTCCGTGGTCAGATCGTAGACGTCACAGCTTCGCTTTACACCGTTCAGCTAGTTGGCACCAGCGACAAGCTCGATGCCTTCCTAAGTGCCGTACGAGAGGTTGCTGAAATTGTTGAAGTCGCTCGTTCAGGCATCGTGGGTGTATCTCGTGGTGACAAAATAATGCGTTAATACAGGTCAATTTTCTGTCTAATAGTGCTATTTGGAGGCTCAGCTTTGTGCTGAGCCTCTTACTTTTTCCTATTTGCTGATGCCTTTCAGCAAAACCGGTTGCTCCTTTCTTCTTTATGCGGTTAGATCAATGCTATTAAAGGCCATTCGGTCTTCTTATTTCATTTGATGCAGGTAATGTATTTTACTGGCTCAAGAGGGGGATAACGTGAAGTTGGATGAAATCGCGCGTCTTGCAGGGGTCTCGCGGACGACGGCCAGTTATGTCATTAACGGTAAAGCCAAACAGTACCGTGTAAGTGATAAGACGGTTGAGAAAGTGATGGCTGTGGTTCGTGAGCATAACTATCATCCAAACGCCGTTGCCGCGGGATTGCGTGCTGGGCGCACCCGTTCAATCGGATTGGTTATACCTGATCTGGAAAATACCAGTTATACCCGTATTGCAAATTATCTGGAGCGCCAAGCGCGTCAACGTGGCTATCAGTTACTCATTGCTTGTTCAGAAGATCAACCTGACAATGAAATGCGTTGTATTGAACATCTGCTACAACGTCAGGTTGATGCGATCATCGTATCGACGGCGCTGCAGCCAGAACATCCGTTCTACCAGCGCTGGGCAAAGGATCCTTTGCCGATCATTGCGCTGGATCGCGCACTCGATCCTGAACACTTTATTAGCGTTGTCGGTGCCGATCGTGAAGATTCGGAGATGTTGGCGGAGGAGTTACGGAAATTCCCAGCGAAATCGGTGCTCTATCTTGGCGCACTTCCTGAGCTATCCGTGAGCTTCCTGCGCGAACAAGGTTTTCGTGATGCTTGGCGAGAAGATCCACGTGAAGTGCAATATCTTTATACCAACAGTTATGAACGTGACGCGGCAGGTGTCGCATTCTCTAACTGGTTAAAAAATAATGAAATGCCGCAGGCGTTGTTCACGACTTCCTTCCCGCTTTTGCAAGGGGTTTTGGATGTGACATTGAAACACCACGGGCATTTACCTACCGATTTGGCCATTGCGACTTTTGGTGATAATGAGCTCCTAGATTTTCTGGATTGCCCAGTACTGTCAGTCGGTCAGCGTCACCGTGATATTGCCGAACGTGTTCTGGAACTGGTACTCGCAAGTTTAGATGAACCGAAGAAACCGAAGGCGGGATTGAGCCGGATGCGTCGTGTTTTATTAAAGCGCGGACGACTAAACCGGATGTAAGCAGCAATAATAAAGTGTTATCTCATCAATGGGCGCCGGTTTTTACCGGCGCTTTTTTATGCCTGTGCTTTGATATAGCCCGAGACTTTGAAGAGTCTACGGCAGTAATCAAGGAAGTACCCATAGGCGACGCCCATAGCCATTGAAACCACCGCATTACTGGTGACCGCAGCCAGGATTTGCGCGCCATCAGCCCCGACATACCACAGAATAATGGCATAAACCGGTGACTGGAAAGAGACATAGGCAATCAGATCCGCCAAGATTTTTGCCATGCCTTTTGAACGACAGCGTTGTGACTGGCGAATGAACCAGTCGCGGTAAACGCCATAGGGCCAAGCAATAAGAATATTGACGGGGATGGAAAGCAAGCGAGATGACAACGACTGATTAAAGCTCATGCCAGAAATAAAAACTTCAATCAGCATGCCGACGATAAAGGAATAAACTACCAGCGCAAAAATATCTGCGGCAGCGCTGCGGGCACGTGAAGCGGGTGAGAACATAACGGCTAACTCCATTTTGAAACTAGTCATTAATACTGTTTTGTTGCGCTTTTGTTGGTGTTATGAACTGCATTTTGGTTGCTTAAATAGCATACATGATTGCTGTTTGTTTTTTAACTAGCTATAAATTTTAATTTATAATGACTTTTGCTACAAAAAACTCTTAGAGTAGCGCGCCGAAGAGAATTTCATGATTTCTTACCGTGGCGTTAAAATTTTTGTTTTCTTTCAATTTGTTGTGTGAAAATCATACAAATAACGTTTGTCGATCACGAGTTCGCCGCCAAATCGGGAGGTTTGCAAAATAAAATTGATATTTGAGAACTATCTGAGGTGAACGTTATTCAGAGGTAAATTTATCTAAATTACGATTTAAAAAAAGCAGTTAGATATTTAGTGCCTAAAGCCATTATTATCTGACGATAAAGTAAGATAAAATGTCAGACAGAAAAAATTAAATGAAGGTTTTTTAATTAATTGATTGATGTTAAAAGGTATTTTTAATTTCTGGCATTGAATAACTTATGCTGAATTAGTCTTTGCTTTACCAATGTAAAGCGTATGTAAATTATCCAAGACATGTTCAAAATGAGAGCTATATTGCAAAGTCTGGTTAAATTTTAATTTTTGGTAAAATTTCTGTGTTTCGAGTCACTGACACTTCCCTCCAAGAATTTCCCTTAATTTATCATGATGTTAATTTTATTATTCCTCTTTAGGACTTTTCATAGTGGAAGGTTTTAAATTCACTTCAAGCAAAAATAATCCCAAACCGCATCCGCTCTGGCTTGACAAGGTTTTCCTACCCTCCGTAAACTTCCTTATGTGGGAATTTGTGGAGTAAAGTGGTGAGATGGGGCAACGAGGGGTAATTTAGGTATGTTTCGTGGCGCAACAACCATCAACCTTGACGGTAAAGGACGCTTAGCGGTTCCGATGCGCTATCGCGAATTACTGCTTGAGGAATCGCAAGGTCAAATGGTTTGCACCATCGATCTCCATCAACCATGCCTATTGCTTTATACCCTGCCTCAGTGGGAAGTGATTGAACAAAAGCTTTCGCGTTTATCGAGCATGAATCCTGTAGAGCGCCGCATTCAGCGTCTGCTGTTAGGTCATGCGAGTGAGTGTCAGATGGATAGCGCGGGTCGATTGCTGATAGTAAGTACGTTGCGTCAGCACGCAGGACTCACAAAACAAGTGATGCTAGTTGGGCAGTTCAATAAGTTTGAGCTGTGGGATGAAGAAAACTGGTATCAACAAGTCAAGGAAGATATTGACGCACAACAGACCGTTACGGAGCCTTTATCCGAGCGGCTACAGGATTTGTCGTTATAGTCATGTCAGAAGAAAATTACCAACACAAGACCGTGTTGCTTGATGAGGCGGTAAACGGCCTTAATCTGCGCAGTAACGGCATTTATATTGATGGCACTTTTGGTCGCGGTGGTCATTCCCGTCTTATTTTGTCTCAGTTGGGACCGGAAGGACGCTTGCTGGCTATCGATCGTGACCCGCAGGCTATTGCCGCAGCAGCAGAAATCACCGACCCACGCTTTTCTATCATTCACGGCCCATTCTCCGATATGGCGACCTATGTACGCGAATTAGGTCTGGAAGGTCAAATCAACGGTGTTTTGCTTGATCTTGGAGTGTCTTCACCACAGCTTGACGATGCTGAGCGTGGTTTCTCCTTTATGCGTGACGGACCGCTTGATATGCGTATGGATCCAACCCGTGGCCTTTCTGCCGCAGAGTGGTTGATGAAAGCGGAAGAAGAAGATATTGCCTGGGTGCTGAAAACCTTCGGCGAAGAACGCTTTGCTAAGCGCATTGCTCGCGCCATCGTTGAGCGTAATCGTCTTGAGCCGATGACACGGACGCATGAATTGGCAACGCTGATTGCGAACGCAAGCCCATTCCGTGAAAAGCATAAGCATCCTGCCACGCGCAGCTTCCAAGCGATCCGTATCTATATCAATAGCGAACTGGAAGAGATTGAACGCGCACTGAATGGCGCGTTGGAAATTCTATCCCCAGAAGGACGTCTGTCGGTTATCAGCTTCCACTCGTTGGAAGATCGCATTGTTAAACAGTTTATTCGCCACCATAGCCGTGGTCCTCAGGTTCCAGCCGGTATCCCTTTAACCGAAGCTCAACTGCGCAGCCAAGGTGGTCGTAAGTTGAAAGCGCTCGGGAAAATGAAACCAAGCAGTGATGAAGTAAGCGCTAACCCACGAGCACGAAGTTCTGTCCTGCGTTTTGCGGAAAGGACGGTTGAATGATCGGTAACGAGCGCCACACGCTAGTTGCCGTTATTGGCGGAGATATTCTCCGCCACGGCAAGCTGCCTCTGATTCTGTTTATCGGTGTGCTGGTTTCGGCTGTGCTGGTGGTAACAACAACGCATAAAACACGCTTGTTGACCGCGCAGCGCGAGCAGTTAGTGCTTGAGCGTGACGCTCTAGATATCGAGTGGCGCAATTTGATTCTGGAAGAGAATGCGTTAGGCGATCACAGCCGCGTGGAACGAATTGCAACAGAGAAGCTGCAAATGCAGCACGTAGACCCATCTCAAGAGAATATCGTGGTTAAACAATAGAGTATTTAACCGGTTATATTTTCAATGAACCACCTTTGACGTAGGTAAATGTGTAATCAATGAAAGCAGTGCGACCCGGAAAGTTAAAGCGTCAGGAAGATCAGGCCAGCTTTGTCAGCTGGCGTTTTGCGTTGCTCTGCGGGTGCATATTTATTGCATTAATGGGTTTATTAGGACGAGTTGCCTATCTACAGGTGATTAACCCCGACCGTTTGGTGCGTGAAGGCGATGCGCGTTCACTAAGAACTCAGCCTATCCTCACTTCGCGTGGAATGATCAGCGACAGGGCTGGGCGACCGCTCGCGGTGAGTGTGCCGGTAAATGCGATTTGGGCTGATCCGAAAGAAGTGAACGAACACGGTGGTATCACCTTAGATACCCGTTGGAAAGCGTTGGCTGATGCATTAGAAATGCCGCTAGACAAAATGGCTGCGCGTATCAACGCCAACCCCAAAGGCCGTTTCGTTTATTTGGCGCGTCAGGTTAACCCGGCGATGGCTGATTACATCCACAAACTCAAACTTCCAGGCATTTTCCAAAAGCAAGAATCTCGCAGTTATTACCCTGCAGGGCAAGTGACTGCTCACATTATCGGGGTGACCAACATTGATGGTCAGGGGATTGAAGGCGTTGAAAAAAGCTTTGACCGTTGGTTAACTGGCCAGCCCGGCGAGCGTACCGT
>Ga0308156_1001256_pt1 | contig 32373 bp, 24 predicted proteins | sample PhyAR2_FD_201041 | JGI IMG/M metagenome (GOLD analysis project Ga0308156, IMG submission 201041) | Phyllosphere microbial communities from UC Gill Tract Community Farm, Albany, California, United States - DLSL A.R2 | ecosystem: Host-associated > Plants > Phyllosphere > Unclassified | place: USA... | reverse complement strand
CGGCGATAAAGCCGCTGCACAAAACGCATTTAACGAAATGCAACCAATCGTGGATCGCCAGGCTTGTAAAGGCCTGATCCACAAAAACAAAGCTGCACGCCATAAGTCAAACTTGGTCGCGCAAATCAACGCAATGCAGTAATTGCTTTACGTTGGTAGCTTTGAAAAAAACCGGCCTAGGCCGGTTTTTTTACGCCTAAACGCTGAGTGTTAACGACTGAATAACGCTGAGAAATCTTTATTACATACGCGTTGAACTGCCGGATGTTGGATCATTCGCTCGGCAAAAATCACGTAGTACTCTTCCTGCAAGTTATCAATTCGCCCCACTTCCTTGATGTTATCCGATTCATTGGCGTACATATCCTGCGCATAAATCGACGGAGCAACAAAAATTGCATCGTGAAATTGAGCAAATGCCTTCATCAAGGCGGCATCATCAAATTCCCCGAGGATTTGTACTGTTAGTCCTTGGCTATTAAACCAGTTCAGCAATTTACGGCCGAGCATGGTTCTACGTCCTGGGATCAGCAGCTTACGTTGCTCGAGGCAGGCCGGAAATGGCTGCTCTGGCAGCGGCTGACGGCAAAAGAAACTGACGCCACACTCGCCCAGTTTTACTGAAAATAGCCCTTCTTGCTGGCTAGAATCAACGGGGCAGTCGGATAAAATCATATCGAGCTTATGCTGGCTAAGCTGTTCCAACAGCATTTCATGCGTAGACTCAAAGCAGCGTAAATGAATTTGCTCATGGTCTGCTACCGCCGTTTCTAGCACCTGACTCACCAGGCGCTTCGACAACGCATCAGCCACACCAACGTCAAACAGCATGTTAGATTCTTTGCGATAGTTCACGATATCTAGCATTTCTTGGCTAAGCATGAACATACGATCGGCATAACGGAAAACGAGCTGTCCCAGCTCTGAAGGTACTAAGCCACGTCCTTGGCGCTTAAACAGTTTCCCGCCTAACCGCTCTTCTAACGCTTTAATCTGCCCGGTGATGGTTTGAGGTGTTAAAAACAGCGCTTCAGCCGCGCCGACCACCGACCCTTCTTTGCAAACCTGCCAGAAGTAATACAGATGGTTAAAATTGATATGTGCTAGACGCACGATAGTGCTCTCCTATTACGTCCTACATGGGTTAATCACCATGCGAACATTGCTGCAGTGTTTGCCCTTTAGGGCTAATCAAGAAGGCAGCACAAACTGTGCGCCAAGAAAAACGCAGCGGCGTATGACTTATCTTGCCACTAAAACCGCTGACGACCTATGACGGTGCCTCTTCAACGGGAGCCAGATTACAAAAGACGCCCCAACTAATGTTGGAGCGTCTCAGGTAAGGTGGATTACTCCTCGTCGGCAGCTCGCCGTGGTAGTACACGCCTTAGCAACATATATCCCACTAAGGCAGAGGCCGTAGACCCAAGTAAAATCCCTAATCTTGAATAGGTTGCAAGCTCAGGTGCCCCTCCAACAAACGCCAGTGAAGCAATGAAAATAGACATGGTAAAACCGATGCCGCATAGCACCGAGACAGCAAAGATATGGCGGAAATTAATCCCACCCGGTAAACGTGCGATACCGATTTTCACCGCCACCCAGCTAAACAAGAATATCCCAAGAGGTTTACCAACGAACAGCCCCATCATAATCCCAGCAGGAAGAACGCCTGTTAGATCGCCTAGAGATACCCCCTGCAGAGAGACTCCCGCGTTCACAAAAGCAAACAGCGGCAAAATCAGATAGGCTACCCATGGATGCAGGCTGTGTTCTAATTTTTCGGCTGGACGTTTGCCGTTCTTGGCTTTGATTGGCAACATAAAGCCAACGATAACGCCTGCCAGCGTGGCATGAACGCCCGATTTCAGAATAGCCGTCCACAGTACCGCACCAACTAACAGATAAACCGAGGATTTTCCTACCCCACGCCAGTTGAGATATCCCAGCACCGCAATAGATGCCGCAGCCACGCCTAATGCCGATAAAGAAACCTCATGCGTATAGAACAAAGCGATAATCACGATAACGCCTAGGTCATCAATAATCGCTAGCGCCAGCAGAAAGACTTTCAGGCTGGTTGGTACTCTCTTACCCAGCAGCGCCATAACACCTAAGGCAAAAGCAATGTCCGTTGCTGCCGGAATCGCCCAGCCTTGGCTGGTAACAGGATCGGCATGGTTAAATGCAAGATAGATCAACGCCGGAGCCAGCATTCCACCAAGAGCGGCGATTGCTGGGAAAACGGCCTTATCTCGGCTGGCGAGTGAGCCACACATCAACTCACGCTTAACTTCTAAGCCAACCACCAAAAAGAAGATGGCCATCAGGGCATCATTGACCCATAACAGCAGAGTTTTGTTGATATCCAATGCCATAAAACGGAACTGAACTGGCGAATCTAAAAACTGCTGATAAAGGCCCTGTAGCGGGCTGTTTGCCAGAACTAAAGCCACAATAGCGGCCATGATGAGAATTATGCCGCCAGCGGCCTCAAGGCGCAGAAACTGACGGATTGCACGGGTTACCATAGTCACTCTCAGAAACTCCTTACACACATTCGTTAATAATGGGCGAGAGAACGAATTAATGCAGTTAGTTTACGGATTACTTTATTTCGGGAAAAGTAGTTTATAAGTGCTATTAACCAAGGTAAAACCGAGTAATTGATGAGTTTCGTCACACAAAATGTAAAAAAATCCCCACGGGTTAGGTAGGGATTTTTTATTAACTGCTTATTTTTAAAGAAAATCCTAGCGAGTTAAATCGTCGAAGAATTTCTTTACACCGTCGAGAAAACTTTTAGAGCGTGGGCTGTTATTAGCGCTCGAAGAATCGCCAAAACTATCTTCTAGCTCACGCAACAGCTGTTTCTGCTTCTCGTTTAGGTTAACCGGAGTCTCAACCACTACGCGGCACAGCAGGTCGCCCTGACTCCCACCACGAACGGATTTAACCCCTTTACCACGCATGCGGAACATCTTGCCAGTTTGAGTTTCAGCAGGGATTTTCAGCTTTACGCGTCCATCAAGCGTAGGAACTTCAATCTCACCGCCGAGTGCAGCCATGGCAAAGTTGATCGGCACTTCACAGAACAGGTTATTATCTTCGCGCTCAAAGATTGGATGCGCTTTCACCTGTACCTGCACATACAGATCGCCAGCTGGCGCTCCATGCTCACCGGCCTCCCCTTCGCCGCTCAAGCGGATACGGTCACCGGTATCCACACCAGCAGGAATTTTCACCGACAGCGTTTTGGATTTCTCTACGCGGCCATGCCCGTGACATTTGTTGCACGGATCTTTGATAATTTGGCCACGACCATGACAATGTGGACACGGCTGTTGTACGGTAAAGAAGCCCTGACGCATCTGTACCTGACCTGCGCCATGACAGGTTGGACAGGTCACTGGATCAGTGCCTTTCTTCGCTCCGCTGCCGTGGCAAACTTCGCATTCAACCAGTGTAGGAATGCGAATTTCTTTGGTCACACCGCGTACCGCTTCTTCCAGCGTCAGCTCCATGTTGTAACGGAGATCTGCACCACGGGTCGCACGCTGACGACGACCGCCGCCGAAGATGTCGCCGAACACGTCACCAAAGATGTCGCTGAAGTCTGCACCGCCGCCATAGCCGCCGCCTCCGCCCATCCCACCTTGTTCAAAGGCGGCATGACCGTACTGATCATAGGCTGCACGTTTCTGCGCATCGGTTAAGATTTCGTAGGCCTCTTTGACCTCTTTAAACTTTTCCTCTGCGTCCGTATCCTGATTGCGGTCAGGATGGAACTTCATCGCTAGGCGCTTATAAGCCTTTTTGATTTCGCGCTCTTCCGCGTCGCGGGATACGCCCAAAACCTCGTAATAGTCTCTTTTCGCCATTCTATTTATCCTGCCCTTAACATAACTGCACGGGCGTTGAGTTTCCTCGACGCCCGTGCCGGTTAACAGTCACGACGGTTAGCTAAATGCCACTTCCGCCGTCACCAAGCCCGCTAAGGGCAATTATTTTTTATCTTTAACTTCTTCGAATTCAGCGTCTACCACGTCGTCATCTTTCTGAGCGCTGGTATCAGCCTGCTGAGCACCACCGGCCTGAGCCTGCTGCTGAGCCATTTCTAACAGTTTGCTGGAAGCTTGTACCAGAGTCTGGATTTTCGCTTCGATGTCAGCTTTATCTTCGCCCTTCGCTGCAGTATCCAGCTCAGCCAAAGCAGCTTCGATCGCAGTTTTATCTTCAGCTGGCAGTTTGTCACCGGCTTCTTCCAACTGCTTGCGAGTACCATGAACCAGCTGATCGGCTTGGTTACGAGTTTGTACCAGCTCTTCAAACTTACGGTCAGCTTCAGCGTTAGCTTCTGCATCACGTACCATTTTCTGGATTTCTTCTTCGTTCAGACCAGAAGATGCCTTGATGGTGATCTTCTGCTCTTTACCGCTGTTTTTGTCTTTAGCAGACACGTGCAGGATACCATCAGCATCGATGTCGAAGGTAACTTCGATCTGTGGCATACCACGTGGTGCTGGCTGGATACCATCTAGGTTGAACTGACCCAGAGATTTGTTATCCGCAGCGCGTTTACGCTCACCCTGAATGACGTGGATCGTCACAGCAGACTGATTGTCTTCAGCGGTTGAGAACACTTGGCTATGCTTAGTTGGGATAGTGGTGTTCTTCGCAATCAGTGAGGTCATTACGCCGCCCATGGTTTCGATACCCAGAGACAGAGGGGTAACGTCCAGCAGCAGAACGTCTTTAACTTCACCGGTCAATACACCGCCCTGAACCGCAGCACCGATAGCCACTGCTTCATCTGGGTTAACGTCTTTACGTGGTTCTTTACCGAAGAAATCAGCCACTTTCTTCTGAACCATAGGCATACGAGTCTGACCACCAACCAGGATAACGTCCTGTACGTCAGAAACAGACAGGCCAGCATCTTTCAGAGCCACTTTCAGTGGTTCCATAGAGCGGTTAACCAGATCTTCAACCAGTGACTCCAGTTTTGCACGGGTCACTTTAATGTTCATGTGTTTTGGACCAGACGCATCTGCAGTGATGTACGGCAGGTTAACGTCGGTCTGCTGAGCAGAAGACAGCTCGATCTTCGCTTTTTCAGCTGCTTCTTTCAGACGCTGCATCGCCAGCGGATCGTTGCGCAGATCCATGCCCTGTTCTTTCTTGAACTCTTCAACCAGATAGTTGATCAAACGGCTATCGAAGTCTTCACCACCCAGATGAGTATCACCGTTGGTTGCCAGAACTTCGAAGGTTTTTTCGCCGTCAACTTCGTCAATCTCAATGATAGAGATATCGAAAGTACCACCACCCAAGTCGTAAACGGCGATAGTGCGGTTACCCACTTCTTTATCCAAACCATAAGCCAGAGCAGCTGCGGTTGGTTCGTTGATGATACGTTTTACTTCCAGACCTGCGATACGGCCAGCATCTTTTGTTGCCTGACGCTGAGCATCGTTGAAGTATGCAGGAACGGTGATCACAGCTTCAGTCACTGGCTCGCCCAAGAAGTCTTCTGCAGTTTTCTTCATTTTCTTCAGAACTTCTGCAGAGATCTGCGGCGGAGCAATTTTCTGGCCTTTAACTTCGACCCATGCGTCGCCGTTGTCAGCTGCGACGATACCGAAAGGCATGATGCCTTTATCGCGCTGAACTTCTTCATCCTCAAAACGACGACCAATCAAACGCTTGATCGCGAACAGGGTGTTTTGTGGGTTAGTCACCGCCTGACGTTTTGCAGGCTGACCAACCAGAATTTCGCCGTCCTGAGTGTACGCAATAATAGAAGGGGTGGTGCGGTCGCCCTCGGCGTTCTCCAGCACACGTGCGGTAGTCCCATCCATTACAGCTACACAAGAGTTAGTTGTACCCAGGTCGATACCAATAATTTTACCCATCGAACATCTCCACTAAGAATTTTGTTATTAATCTCGTTGCTACCGTAGGTGGGGGCGATATTTCTTTTTTCAACCGCCTTTTTTCTACCTATACCCTAAATCATTCAAGTTGCTGGAAGGCGGCAAACGAATGAGTCCCAATAAGCTTACCTAAGTAAGTGGCTCGGGTGATTGAGTGCAGCCAACACACCAGCAGCTTGAAGTATGGCGGGAATACCCGGTAACTAACTGCGTTGTAAGTAAGATGGGGTCGCTCAAGACGACAACAAGGGGGGAGATTAAAAAAAATATGATTTTTTAACCCACAAGATCATTGTTTATGTTCTGACTCCTCATTATTATGCCGCGCGCTCGATCGTTGAAAAGAACCACAATGCGATAAAACATTGTGTTCTCGGGCACGTACCAATGAATTTCCACGCCTAACCAATTGATGTTGCAAATATAAAAATCAACTTCAATGGCGCTGGAATATTTATTTCTACATTAAACTTCTCTTATTACAGAGGCTCTATGCACACCAACAAGTTGGCGAATCCCGGTCCTTTAGGCCTGATGGGCTTCGGGATGACCACCGTCTTGCTGAACCTGCACAATGCAGGCTTTTTCCCTCTTACTTCCGTGATCATCTCAATGGGGATTTTCTTTGGAGGGTTTGCCCAAATTCTCGCTGGGCTGCTTGAGTACAAAAAAGGCAACACTTTCGGTTTAACCGCATTTACGTCCTACGGCGCATTCTGGCTGTCGCTGGTCGGTATTTTATTACTGCCAAAAATGGGTCTGGCCGATGCCAGCGATGCCAGCTTCCTCGGTACTTATTTAGCACTGTGGGGCATTTTTACCCTGTTCATGTTCTTCGGTACTCTGGGCGCTAACCGCATTCTGCAATTCGTGTTTGCCAGTCTGACCGTTCTGTTCTTCCTACTGGCCTACGGCAATATCACGGGCAACGCTGCGGTTCTACACTTTGCCGGTTTTGAAGGCATCGTTTGTGGTGCGAGCGCCATTTATCTGGCTATGGCTGAAGTGATCAACGAACAAGCAGGCCGTACCGTGCTGCCAATCGGCGAATGCAAATGCCATAAAGCAAACGCTCATCCTGCTGAACTGTAATTCTAAGCAGTATCACGTTTTTCTATATCCAGAGCGTTAAACAGCAAAAAGCCCCGCCAATGATGTAATGCTTGTCAGTTAAGCCTGATTTTAGGGGAAGTACACCGATGGGGTCGTAGCGGCGAAGCCGCCGGAGCGCCCCGCGGTGTGCTAGCCCCGTGTATCTCGATCTCTTAAATGAACAGCATTACGCCAATGTGCGGGGCTTTTTTTACCCTGATTATTTGTGTGCAACAGGTTCTACTAACGCTTTCTTGGGTATACGACCAACGGCACCGCTGAAAGGTTTTCCATCGATGGTATCGTGCGTTCTGATCCCTTCTGGCTTCAACCAGCGTTGTACCCTTGATGGCATATCCAATCCAATCAACAGAATAACGACAAAGGTCAGGCTGAAAGAAAGCGAAGCTAACGCCGTACCAAGATCCAGGCGTTGGGCTATGGTCGCGCCAAGGATAGGTGCAAGTGCCCCGCCTAACGCGCCGACGTTATAGGTAAATCCTAACCCTGCCGCTCGCTGCTCAGTGTCAAAATAGCCGCCAATGAGCTTAGGTAAAATACCGGAAATCCCCTGTCCCAGCATTTGCTGAAGAAACAGCAGAATCCCCAGCGTCCATAGGCTTCCACCGCCAATAGCAAACACAGGAATAATCAGCAGTTGAGATAACAGTAGGCTATACACATAAGCTTTGCGCGTTCCCAGCCAATCACCTAGGAAGCCACCAACACAGCACCCAACCGCAGCCCCAAATCCGCTAAAGAACAGAATATGTGCCACGGTCGATGGATCGTAAGCCAACTCAGTCTTTAAATAGGTGGGTAATAGAGCCTGAATCGGCCATGAATAAAGGAAGGCGAACAACACCACGACCATCAGCATCACGCCCGTGGGCCAGCGATTCCCACTGCTTTGCACCATGAAACTAATGAAAATAGCAGCACACAAAAGCCCAAGCACCGTGATGGCAAAAGGATTTCCAATATCGCCTGCAAAACATAAATAGAGAGCCAGTGAAGCGACTATCGTCATACCAACGTTCATCACTTTATAGGGTCCACGATATAAAATATCCACCATGGTTTTTACTGGCTGTTTATTACCAAATTTCTTTTCCCAGTCTTCCGCTTCAGGAATATTTTTACGTAGCCATAGCGCAAAAATAATCGGCAGAATGCCAATAAAGAATAATGCACGCCACCCCCATACAGGTACGACTACGCTGTATACCTGCGCGGAAAGAACGGCACCGATCGAAAAACCTGAAATCAAAAATCCGCTGGCTTTATTTCGTAAATGTTTTGGCCAGCTCTCAATAACATAGGTCGCGCTAGAACCATATTCACCCGCCATTCCCATCCCAATCATCAGACGAGCAATAAACATGGTGGTGAAACCGGGAGCAAAGCCACAGGCTAAAGTTCCGACTGAAAATAAGACAATGCTGGTTATCATTGCTAATTTTCGGCCATATCGGTCCCCCATTGCGCCTAATAATAACCCTCCAAACCATCTGGAGATAAATGCGGCTGAAATAAGGCTGGCAGCTTCTACGGTAGTTAATCCAAATTCACTTTGAATTTCGGTTAATACCAAAGCGATCAAGACAAAATCAAAGCCATCTAACAGATAACCAATCCATGCGGCAGAAAATGCCTTCCATTGCGGCTTACTGATGTGTCGATACCACGGTAGATCTTGGGTAGTGTTATTCATAAAGCACTCCCGGCGCAGGTCTTTTAAATTGCCTGCGCTCTATATCGTAGGGTAAGAGTTGTTTAGTGGATAAAAAACGGTGTTGTATTATTTTGCCGTTCTTTCTGCACTCAGTAATTGGGCTAGCTGACGCAGCTCAGGTAAATACTGTTCTTCAACCGGAGCAAACGGCTTGCGACAAATTGGCGTATCAACAACATCCATATAGTGCAGAATGGTTTTCAGTCCACGGAATACGCCGACTTTAATCAGAACATCTATCACTTTATTACATTCCGTTTGCAGCGCTTGGGCTCGTGCAATATTGCCCTCTTTCAATGCCTGCATAATACCTTTATAACGCCAGCCCATAACGTTATAGGTACTGCCGATACCGCCATCGGCCCCCGCCAACAAGCCGGAAAGGAAGATTTCATCATAACCGTTATAAATGACCTTATCAGGATGTGCACGTCGCACTTGTTCCATCTGATAGAGATCGCCTGATGTTTGTTTCAAAGCAGCCACACCCGGCAGAGTAATCAGCGTTGAGATTTGATCGAGTGAAAGCTTCACTCCGCTCAACGCTGGGATGTTATATACCACCATCGGCAACCCTTCGGCAGAGTCGATAATGGCGCGATAGTGATCGCAGTGCTCGGCAAAACTGAATGGATAATAGAAAGGAGTCACCGCAGATACAGCGTCAAAACCATAGCGCTTGGCAGCCTTCGCCAACACCTGACTTTCATGCGTACTAATCCCACCCACGTGAGCAATCAGCGTGACTTTACCTTTCGCTTCTTCTGCGACGACTTCCAAAACCTGCTCACGTTCCTGAGCGCTTTGAATGAAAGCCTCACCGGTAGAGCCCCCCACGTAAAGACCGTCAACGCCTTGAGCAATATTAAACTGCACTAAACGACGCAGACTTGGAATATCGAGCTGTTGCTGCGGGTTAAACGGAGTGAGTAACGCGGGCATAACCCCATGGAGATGTTTTGACATATGACCCTCTGACTTGTTTATTTGATGAGCTTAAAGATATACCTTTATACCTATTACACCAGCCTAAAAAACGAACTTTAGCGATATTCGGTTTAATATGTGATCAATCTCAGATATCAGAGAAGGTAAACGATCTTATTTCAATGCAAATGCTGAATAAGATCTCGTTTCACGATCCAAGGATCGTTACTTTTTGCGCGCGTAATAGGCTGCAAATACGCTGTTGAGGTGGGACTTCAGAGCTTTGTCAGCGGCATCAGGCTGCCGAGCACAGATGGCTTTATATATTTCAATATGCTGCTGATAACTCACGTTATTATGGGCATGAAGTTCTGCCAGTGACACGGTTGGACGCGCTGCAATCAGCCAGTCCAGCAGTGCCACATGGATAACCATAAAAATTGGATTTCCGGGGATCTCAGCAAGCTCACGGTGGAACTCAATATCAGAACGAATAAACAGATCGTTATCGTCGAGAGACTGGCTGTTCATTTCCAGAGCTTTCCCCAAACGCGCAATCTGTTCGTCAGTAGCGAACTCCGCGGCATAACGCACTAAACTGGATTCAAAGAATAGGCGTAGCTGTTCAAAATGGGCGATACCGTCCGGCTTAGTCAAAAAGTCTTTCGCCATTCCCGACAGTTCAGAAATGATAGTATCTGCCGAAGGACGACACACGCGGGCGCGTTCTCCGTTATTGATCTGTACCAGCCCTTTACGTTTCAGCGCCGCCAGTGCTTCACGCACGGACGGGCGACCCACGTTGAAAAAAGCCATCAGCTCACGCTCAGAGGGCAGTTGCTCCCCTTCGGCGAATTCACGCCGACGGATCATCTGCTCGAGTTCTTCCTCCACCATATCAGACAACTTTTTGCGCGACACCGGCCTACGACGCATCGCATGGCCGATAGCTTCGGGAGTTTCAATTGGACGATCGTCTGATGTGCTCATAGCGTTTACGTTTTGGCTGGTTCCGTCAGTCATATATTCATCACCGAGAGACGGTACATGCTGAATCGCCCCGCTGGATGACAGATAAATAGTTAATAGGTATAACCATTTGAATCATAACATAGGAAAAGAGAAGCGGCTAAGCAAGAGAGAAAGTGGAAAGCGTGATGTCTGACGTGGCGAAAAACAAGCTCTCCGCCTTAAAAGCGGAGAGCTGTTCGCGCTGTGTTAGCTTTGCTTTTGCTGATTTATCGATACATCCAACAGAGATTCAGCATGCGCTTCACTATTCAAGTCACGCTGTAAATAAAGGCCCAACAGTAACCCAACTAAAGACAGAGCCAGCACATAGTAAGCCGGTGCCATCGGCGTTAGTTTCATTATCAGCGTAACAAAAATCGGCGTTAATCCCCCAAAGATGGCATATGCCACGTTGTATGAGAATGAAATACCGCTGAAACGAACTTCTGCAGGAAACGCGCGTACCATGACATAAGGAACGGCACCCACGATCCCCACGCTAAAACCGGCTAGTGCATAACCCAAGAATAGCTGTTCGGCACTCACGCCGGCGGCAACCGAGTGGTAAAACGTCCAGCTACACACGGCCAGAAAAAGGCTACCTACGATAAACGTTTTGCTCGCACCAAAGCGATCGATCACACGACCGGCAATCACGCATCCCATCGTCAGCGCAATTGTCGCCAAACAGTTTGCCTGTAAAGCCAACGCCGGTGAGATACCAAACTGTTTTTGCAGATAGGTTGGCGTCATGAGAATCACCACCACAATGCCAGCCGAAAGCAACCATGTGAGCAGCATAGAAATGGCGACCTCTTTGCGGTGATTTTTCACTACCGTTTTCAGCGGCATTTCTTCTGCTAATGCTTTTCGTGCCTGCATTTCAACAAAGATGGGTGTTTCTTGTAACCAACGGCGCAAATACATGGCAAATAGACCAAAAATCCCGCCTAAGAAAAACGGAATACGCCAGCCACCAGCCAAAATGGACTCTTGGCTCATAACGGTATTGAGCAATGTCGCCACCAGCGATCCCAACAGGATCCCTGCCGTTAATCCTGCGGTTAACGTGCCGCAGGCAAAACCAACACGTTTACGCGGTACGTGCTCAGCGACAAATACCCATGCCCCTGGGACTTCACCACCAATAGCCGCACCTTGCAGTACGCGCATTAACAGTAATAACAACGGGGCCGCAATCCCGATGCTTTGATAGGTCGGTAACATCCCCATGGCTAAAGTAGGCAACGCCATCAGCAATATACTGAGTGAGAACATTTTCTTACGGCCAACTTTGTCACCAAAGTGCGCCATGATAATTCCGCCAAGCGGGCGAGCAAGATAACCCGCCGCGAAAATACCAAAGGTCTGCACCTGACGTAACCACTCAGGCATATCGACGGGAAAGAAAAGATCGCTGACTACCGCCGCGAAGAATACAAAAATGATGAAGTCATAGAACTCTAATGCACCGCCCAAGGCGGCCAGCGTCAGAGTTTTGTAGTCCTGCCGATTTAAACGGCGATTATGATGTTGTTCCATAAGATCCAGCCCAGTACGTTATTTTCATATTATTTTGCGATGTTGTGCTGTTTTAAACAGATGTCATAAAACAGATGTTAAACATTTGTGATGCGAAATAATTAATATAACGTTACTGGGTGACTGGCTAGTCGTACTGAATCTTATGCCACAATGAGCTCAATTTCAGTTGATTGTTTCGCGCCTTGCGCTTTTCGGGCGAAAAGCTGCTATTACACGCGGATCGGTTTCAACATAAGGACCGTCGAGTAATTGGATGCAATAAGGTACGCTGGCGAAAATACCGTGAACGATAGATTTACCGTTTTCGTCTTTCACGCCTTCCAGCGTTTCTTTGATCGACTTAGGCTGTCCGGGCAAGTTAATGATCAACGCCTGCTTACGAATAACGCCCACCTGACGAGATAAAATCGCCGTTGGTACATAATGCAAACTGATCTGACGCATCTGTTCACCGAAGCCTGGCATTTCACGATCCGCCACGGCTAATGTCGCATCCGGTGTCACATCACGACGTGCCGGCCCAGTACCGCCCGTGGTCAACACTAAGTGACAGCCCATCTCATCAACGAGCTCGCACAGAGTCTGTTCGATCATCACCTGCTCATCGGGGATCAGACGCGTTTCCAGCGTAAACTCTGTGGTGAGCGCCTGCTCTAACCACTCTTGTAATGCTGGAATACCTTTATCTTGATAAACACCGCTGGAAGCACGATCGGAAATCGAGACCAGACCTATACGCAATGCATTCATGCAACTACCTCTATGACTATTCCTTGACGCTGGGGATGCAGAATAATACTACGCCAGCCGCTAATAACCACATCTGCACGCTGTAAATGATGCCGTTGGTGGCGATTTGTGATGGCAATAACCGTCATCCCAGCGGCTTGCGCAGCCTTGATCCCAGCCTCATCGCTTTCAAATACCAAGCAATCACGAGGATCCACGCCGTAATAACTGGCCGCCAACAGATAGGGCTCAGGGTCAGGGCGTCCGCTAGTCACTTGTTCTGCGCCAATCATCAACGGCGGCTGCGGCATACCTGCCTGCTGCATTTGCACAGCGGCACGCGACCGGCTTGACTGCGTCACTACACCCCACGGTGTTTCTCCCAAGGCCTGCAACAGTTCAAAAACCCCCTGCTGTAATTGGCTGTGGTGGCGCTGAGTCATCTCTAACAGCGCTTGCTCTAGCGCCTCTAATTCCTGTTGAGTCTCCAGATGAGGCGCTAAACGACGTACGATCTCCTGTACCCGCTGACTATGAATCTGCGCGCCCAACAAGGCATTATCGATACCATGCCGCTGTGCCCACTGCATCCACACCTGTTCCGCATGATTACCTGAATCTAAAAGAGTGCCATCCATATCTAGAAAAACGGCGGCAAATTGTTTTCTCCACATAACGAATACCTCTTAGATAGGAATTAAGCCAAGTATAAGACTTACGGTAAATCCGTCTGGTTTATGAATCAAAGATTCGGAATAAACTGTAGGGGAATGAGTGGCAAGGAGTGATGACAGGAGTTATCTGGATTACATAAATGTCAGGTTTCGTTCACCAGTATATACGCCGCGGAGTAAAGTTTCGTTCGCCGGTTAGCATCTGCATTTTCATGAAATTACTGACGTAGGCGACCGAGTCGGGTGCGCCAGCGCGCGCACCCGACACCCGCGCGCTTTTATCCGAGACGCCATCTCCGCTCCGGTTTGGTATCGCCCATCCCGGGCGCCCCAAACTCCACCGGTACATCCCTGTACCGGCGGCTCTCTCTACCAAAACTTAACTCAAAAAAGACAAAGTCTTTTAGGCTTATTAGATTTTGATCTTGCCGTTGACCTTTTCCGGCACATTACCGGACAGCCGAGTGAATCATGCTGGTTAGGATTCGCCTACAGGGATGTAGGCGAAAGAACGGAGGAGCCAGGATGGCGATTGCCGTTCGTTCCGTTAAGACCGGAATGATGAAATGAGGGCACCCGCGTAGCGGGCTGAAAGGTGGAGCCAAGCCGGGTTGTTAGGGGGCGGCGACTGGCCCCCTAACACGGACGCCCGCGCGGTTTAAATGTGGAGTTCAGTGTTTTAAGCGGACGTAGCTTACTCCATATCTAAAACACTTATGCCTCCTCCCCCCATGGCCTCCATGATAATCGGTATCGGCGTCAACAAGTGTTGTCGCATCAACTCACCCGCCTGTTTTCCATCACGAGCCAGAATGACGTTCACCAGTTGATCGTGCTCATGGTGTTTATTCTCCAGCATTTCTACGGAAAGTACGGTCTCGCGCAGCCAAATAAATCGATAGCGTGCTGCCAAATCAAACAAGCGCGCTCGCATTTGCAGTAAATATTGCGAGCCACAACCAGCTACAATCGCGGTATGAAACGCCTGATGACGTTGATCCCATTCATCGAGCAGTGCTTCGCTAGCTTCTGTCGCCTCGAGTTTGGCAAGCATATGGGCACGCGCCAAAATGTCCGCTTCCCAATCATCGCCTCCGCGCTCAATTGCCAGTTGTACCAGCATTGATTCCATATTGGCGCGCGCATCAAAAATATCCAGCAACTCAGCCTGCGACATCGGAGCTACGCGATAACCCTTTTGGCTCACTACGGTCACCAGATGTTCGGCCACTAGCTGTGACAACGCCTCTCGCAGCGGGCCAACACCTAGGCCGTAGCGATTCGTCAACAAGCTCATACGCAGTTTTTCTTCCGGCTGATAGACGCCACGAATAATGTCCCGTTTCAGCCATTGATAACCGTCAAAGGTAGGATGGGGTAAAGAGGCGGTCATAGGTATGGCTCCTAAACTAGCAACGAAGCAAAAAGAATCACCTGCCAAAAGTGCAGGCTTTCTAATACCAATAAACGCCGTCCCAGTTCTCGCTGAGATCGGCGCATCAAAATTATTGCCAAGCTTCTGCGTTATCTCAAACTCTGCTGAGGCTGTTTTTGCCACTGAAACAATGTTTTCCAGCGGGTCATAATAGGCACTGTGCAAATAATACCAATGCCTAGCAACACGGTCGAAACCACTTCAACGCGTTGCTCTGGTCTGAACATCATGACCACCAGTACAAAAGTGATAAACAGAATTACCGTCCAAGTCAGGTAAGGGTAAAGCCACATTTTGAGTTTGATCTCCTGCCCACGCATCAACAGAATTTTACGCATGCGAAGCTGGGATACCGCGATCACCAGATATACCAACAAAGCGATGGCACCAGAGCTCGCAATTAAGAAATTAAACACCTTGGCTGGCGCATAGTAATTCACTACCACGGTAAGAAACGCCGCACCGGTAGAGAGTAATACCGCCACATAAGGCGTTTTACTGCGGTTAGTTTTTCCCATAAATGCAGGTGCGTCACCGCGATGGCTAAGTGAGTACAGCATACGTGATGCGGTATAAAGCGCCGAATTCAGACAGCTGGTTACCGACAATAAAATCACGCAGTCCATAATCAACTTGGCATGAGGAATATGCAGCAGCTGTAGCACTGAACTGTATGAGCCTATCGTTTTTAGCTCTGGGGCATTCCACGGAACCAACGCCACGACAACGAAGATCGAGCAGAGATAGAAGATCGCAATACGCCAAATGACAGAATTGGTTGCGCGCACAATGTGCTTATCCGGCGTATCGGACTCAGCGGCTGCAATCGTGACGATCTCGGCCCCCATAAACGAAAACATAGTGATCAACATCGCGCTAATTACGGCACCAAAACCATTCGGCATAAAACCGCCATGATCCCACAGACGAGAAATACCGCTCACCTGAACGTGCGGATAGAAACCAGTAATCGCAATGGTTCCTAGAACGATAAAAGCCAGAATCGCAATGACCTTGCACAGCGCTAGCCAGAACTCAAACTCCCCGTAATTTTTAACACTGAGCAGATTACTACCGGTCAAAGCAAGGGTAATTAATAGGGAAAAGAGCCAGATCGGCACCACCGGTAGCCATGAGTTGAGAATAATGGCGGCAATATTTGCTTCCAATGGGATCACTAAAACCCAAAACCACCAGTAGAGCCAACCAATGGTATATCCCGCCCATTTGCCGATAGAGCGTTCTGCATAGGTGGAAAAGGAGCCGGTATCCGGTGAAGCGACCGCCATTTCGCCCAGCATGCGCATGATCAGCAGCACCAGCAGACCGGCGAATAAATAAGACAGTAATACCGCTGGCCCTGCTTGAGAAATCGCAACGCCAGAGCCCACAAATAGACTTGCGCCGATAACCCCCGCAATGGACAGCATCGTGACATGGCGGGACTTCAGCCCGCCTCCCAGCGAGTTTGTTTCTGCTACCTGACCCATAATTAAACCCTCTCGAAAGTTTTTCACTTAGGGAGAGCGCTCCGGCATTCCCGCGCCGGAGCACGCGCGTTGTTATTATTTATCCATCAGACTTCCTTTATGACGGGTGCTACTCACATACCCTCAAGCACCACGTTGCGCTTAATTCTTCTTAGCCTCAGTAAAACATTCAGCAATAATATCCAACCCTTGCTTAATCTGTGCGTCGCTTACCGTCAACGGAACCAAAATACGTAGCACGTTGTAATACGGCCCACATGACAACAGGATTAACCCTTTGTCACGCGCTCTCGCCACCACTTCAGCCGTCAATTTTGCATTAGGTTTATGGACGTCGCCGTCTTCAAACAACTCGATAGCAATCATGGCGCCCAAACCACGTACATCACCAATTTCACGATGCGTCTCTGCGATACTTAATAAGCCCTCTTTCAGCTTTTGACCGACATTGTTGGCGCGCTGTAGCAGGTTTTCCTCATCGAAAGTGTCGAGCACGGCAAGCGCAGCAGCGCAGGCAATCGGGCTCCCCGCATAAGTTCCGCCTAATCCTCCCGGCGCAATGGCGTCCATGACTTCAGCTTTACCCGTTACGCCCGCGAGAGGGAAACCCCCTGCGATAGATTTAGCGAAAGTCGTGATATCGGCGGCAACGCCCAACTGTTCCATTGCAAACAGCGTACCGGTACGTCCTGCCCCACTTTGCACTTCATCGGCTATCAGCATAATCCCGTGCTCATCGCACAGGGCCCGTAAGCGCTTCATAAAGTCCGGCGAAGCAGAGTAGAACCCGCCTTCCCCTTGTACGGGTTCAATGACAATCGCCGCAATATCTTCCGGCGCTGCGTCATTTTTGAAGATGCGATGAATACTGGCGATGGCATCATCGTCGCTCACACCGTGTAACTCACACGGGTACAGCGCGCGAAATACGTGGCCTGGCATTAATCCCATCCCCGCAGAATACGGGTTCACCTTACCGGTGAGCGATAAGGTATAGTGGGTACGCCCATGATATGCCCCGCTAAAAGCAATGGTGCCGCTACGCTTTGTGGCGGCGCGAGCGATTTTCACTGCGTTTTCAACCGACTCTGACCCCGTCGTCACCAGAAGCGTTTTCTTGGCGAAATCTCCAGGCACGCGTTTATTCATGATCTCGCACAGCTCCAGATAAGGCTCATAGGCGAGAACCTGGAAGCAGGTATGCGACAACTTTTTCAGTTGAGCTTCCACCGCAGCGACGACTTTAGGATGCAAATGGCCAGTGTTCAGCACCGCAATTCCGCCTGCAAAATCGAGATACTCACGCCCTTCAACGTCCCATACGCAGCAATTTTCTGCACGCTCGGCAAAAATGGGATGGATCTGCCCCACTCCGCGTGGAACGGCGTTGCCGCGGCGCTGCATCAACTCTTTATTCGTGCTCATCAGATGTCCTCTCAGTGTTCGGGTAGGCGGCTAATGCCGCTCTATTGGCGTTAATAAATCAGTGTGGGTACCTTTATCCCAATCCCTTGAGAAAGAGATGGGCAGCATTGGGTTGTCTTACAAACCAATGCACATATATTTGATTTCTAAGTAATCCTCGATGCCGTATTTGGAACCTTCTCGGCCAAGGCCTGAGGCTTTAATACCGCCAAAAGGCGCCACTTCGTTGGAGATAATTCCGGTATTAATGCCGACAATGCCGTATTCCAACGCTTCACCCACGCGGAACACACGGCTTAAATCACGAGCATAAAAATAGGCTGCCAAACCAAACTCGGTATCGTTAGCCTGAGCAATAACATCAGCTTCATCGTTAAATCTGAACAGCGGCGCTAACGGACCGAAAGTCTCTTCCTTTGCCACTTTGGCGCTAGATGGAACGTTAACGAGAATGGTGGGCTGAAAGAAATTGCCACCTAAATCGTGGGGCTTGCCGCCGGTAATGATGCGAGCACCTTTTGATAGTGCATCCTCGATATGCTCTTTCACTTTAGCCACGGCTTTTTCATCGATCAGCGGCCCCGTCGTCACCCCCTGCGTCAAACCATCGCCCAGAGTGAGTTTTTCGACTGCTGCCTGTAACTTTTCAGCAAAAGCGTCATAGACCCCATCCTGTACATACAAGCGGTTAGCGCAGACACAGGTTTGCCCCGCATTACGGAATTTAGAGGCTAAAGCACCTTCCACCGCTTTATCTAAATCAGCATCATCAAACACAATAAACGGCGCATTGCCGCCCAGTTCGAGAGAGACTTTTTTGATATCTTTGGCACATTGCTGCATAAGCTGGCGGCCAATCTCTGTCGATCCAGTGAAAGAGAGCTTACGTACCAATGCGTTACCGGTAAGCTCATTACCAACCTCACTGGCAGATCCGGTCACGACGTTAAATACCCCAGCAGGGATACCAGCACGCTGAGCGAGCTCGGCTAACGCTAGAGCAGAAAACGGCGTTTGGCTGGCGGGTTTGAGTACCATTGTGCAACCTGCAGCAAGCGCAGGTCCCGCTTTACGAGTAATCATTGCTGCAGGAAAATTCCACGGTGTAATCGCAGCGGTAACACCAATGGGCTGCTTAATCACGATAAGACGTTTATCCGCCTGATGCCCCGGAATTGTGTCGCCATAAATACGTTTGCCCTCTTCGGCAAACCATTCGATAAAAGAGGCCGCGTAGGCAATTTCACCCTTAGCCTCGGCGAGCGGCTTGCCCTGCTCCAGCGTCATTAACTTGGCAAGATCGTCTTGATTAGCCATCATCAAATCAAACCAGCGACGTAAAATCACCGCGCGCTCTTTGGCGGTCAATGCACGCCATGCGGGCAGAGCCTGATTAGCCGCTTCAATGGCGGCGCGAGTTTCATCTGCCCCCATTTTGGGCACCGTGCCCAATAACTGACCATTGGCCGGATTTGTCACGTCTATGGTTTGTTGATGAATGGCATCACGCCATTCCCCTTGAATAAAGGCCTGCTGACGAAATAGCTTATGGTCGTTAAGTTGCATTTTTATTTCCTTACTCATCATTAATTTAGCTATTTTTATGCGGTATTTTTACGGCACTGCAAACGCAGTTTTATCTTTAATATTCGCGGTTAATGAACGACCGAGATGAGTTTGCCCAGCCAACAAAGCCTGAACTTTACTTACAATATGCGTGCCAATGGGAATGGCTGAAGTCGCCGCCGGTGAAGGTGCATTGCAGACGTGGATACTGCGTGCGGTCGTCACGAACAGGAAGTCGTCGATAAGTTTGCCGTCGGGAGATACGGCCTGCGCACGGACACCTGCGGGATAAGGCTGCAGATCGTTTTTCGTTAAGCTAGGGCAATACTTTTGTACGCGTTTGAGGTACCCACTCTTACACAAGGAATTCTTCATCTCGTCCAAACCTGATTTCAGGTTTTGACGCATAACGCTGCGGATACCAGAAGAACCCAATATCTCCAGCGTATCGCTCAATGAAATATCGCGCTTACGGTAGCCCTCACGCTTAAATGCCAGCACGGCGTTTGGCCCCACCGTCACGCTACCGTCGATCATGCGGGTTAGATGCACGCCGAGGAATGGCATTGCTGGATCGGGAATGGGATAAATAAGATGGTTGACGATCTGATTGTGCTGCGGCGCTAAACGGAAATACTCACCACGGAATGGGCAGATAATGAATCCGGGATCGATGCCCAGCATTTTCACCAAACGATCCGCCATTAGGCCAGAACAGGTGATCAGGTTAGATCCTTCGTATTCCCCCTGAGTCGTGGAAACAATCACACCCTGCGCATGTTCCTGAAGAGCGGTGACTTCTGCGTTATAAAAAATCTCGCCACCAGCCGCACGAAAGCGCTCGGCCATCGCGGCGGTCACTTCGGTGTAGCTCACAATGCCGCTGGAAGGAACCAGAATACCGCCTAAGCCCACAATATTGGGTTCGCGCTCGTGTAGCTCTTCTGCGCTAAGCCAGTAACGCTCTAAGCCGTTAGCTTCGGTGCGATCCCACAGCGCACGCATCCGTTCCATTTCCAGCGCTGAAGTTGCCACCAGCATTTTTCCACAGGTGTCATATCGAATGCCGGTTTCGTCGCAAAACGCTTTGGTCGCACGGTTACCTTCAAGGCAAAACTTAGCCTTTAGACTACCGGGCGTGTAATAAACCCCCGCATGTATTACACCGCTGTTATGCCCAGTTTGATGACGCGCGGGGCCGCTCTCTTTTTCTAGCACTGCAATACGGGCGTCAGGGTAAACGCCGATCAACTGCATGGCCGTCGACATTCCAATAATGCCACCGCCAACGATCACAAAGTCATACATCCGGCTAATTCCTTCCTCGAACTTTCTTGCGTGCTCTCGTACTTACATACACAAGAGCACGCTTGGTTAATAAAAGGCAGGGGGACTTATTGCCCTGTCTGATAGTGCGAAGTGGAATAGCTGATATAACCACGCTGACGCATCAACTCTCGGCGCAGTTCTGGATGCGGTGTAAAACGATCGCGGCCATGTAGCCAGAACAGGTTGTTAATCAGCAACAGCTTTCCAACCGGAACCGGAACCGAAACAATATTGCGGCTACCTTCTAAGGCGTCTGATAACTCACTCAGCCAGTTCCCCTCTTCAAAATCTTTTGGTTGGACAAACTGATCGATATACCGCATCACAGGACGGCCTAGCCCATCGACATCAAATACGGGATGGAAAACATCTTGCGAGACATTTTTGCTCGGTGGCGCAGTCCAACGCATTGGTCGGCGTGCCAGAGGATGACTGAAATATTTGTCCAGCGATTCCCAATCATCGAGATGTAGCAGAAGGGAGTTTCCGCCTTGCATATTCTGTTCATCGATTTTCATCATCAAAACATAGTCGGTCACTTCGTCGACAAAAGTGCCGTCGTTATGCAACTCCAGCACACGATGTGGCTGACGCAGATAGCTATCTGAACTATCCACATTTTTCACCACAAAACGCGCATAGAATTGGCCACTCATCGCATCGTAGTTTGAACGACCAATGAGATGAGCTACCGCGGTAGCAATTTTTACCATCTCATCAGCTTGCTCAACGTGATCGATACCGTCTGCGCCAATCAGTAGCGCGCCCTGTGAGCGGGAAAGAATGGTATTGAGCAACAGCGGCTGGAGCTGCTCTGCACAGAGTTCATTGAGGATCTTTGCCACTCGGAAACGCAGGAAAGATTTGTACTCCAATGCTTGTACCGGCCATTCTTCAACTAACGATAAAAAGCGTTGGATTGTGGTTGCATCAAAATTGAGTTCAAGCATGCGCGGCGACTGTGCAGAGGGTCGAACGGTAAAGCCCTGCCCATTGGCTTTAGCTTCAGAGATATCCTGTTTTACGGCGGTTAACGCATTCATCAGAAAGTATCCTCGTTGCAGAAAATTATCTTCGGCAGAGCAATTCCTAGACATGCTCATTTCGTAGCCATAATCTAAAAATATCTACATTTTTGAGAATTGCGTATAAAAAGCACAGAAATGTTTATTTTTTGTGATCAAAGATACACATTTTATTTACATGAAGGGACTAAGGGATTAGCGGGAAAATAATTAATTTCTTTAAATTCAAATAATTATTTATTACCCAATAGGATGGGAAGAAAAATGGATGTTATTTGGATGTAAAAAAACCAGCCCTAAGGCTGGTTTCATTGGCTGAATAGCGAGATTACAGCAGATCAGCGATCATTTTTTCCAGTTTGCCCTGGTCTACGGCAAACTTACGGATGCCATCAGACAGTTTATCAACGGCCATTGGATCCTGATTGTGCTGCCAGTAGAATTCCGCTTCGGTCAAACGGGCTGGACGCGCTTTGATTTCGCCGGTGTAGCTCAGTTTACGCTCAACGTCGCCCTGTGCTTCAGACAGTTCTTTTAGCAATGCAGGTGCGATAGTCAGACGGTCACAACCAGCCAGTTCCAGAATTTCGCCCATGTTACGGAAGCTTGCGCCCATAACCACGGTTTCATAGCCGTGCTGCTTGTAGTATTCGTAGATTTCGGTCACAGACACTACACCCGGATCTTCGTTTGGCGCGTATTCTTTCTTATCGGTGTTAGCTTTGTACCAGTCAAGGATACGACCAACAAACGGAGAAATCAGGTATACGCCAGCTTCTGCACAAGCACGAGCCTGCGCGAAGGAGAACAACAGAGTCAGGTTACAGTTGATACCTTCTTTTTCCAGCTGTTCAGCAGCACGGATACCCTGCCAAGTAGAAGCCAGTTTGATCAGAATGCGATCGTTGCTAATGCCAGCATCGTTATACATTTTGATCAGACGCTTAGCCTTAGCGACGCTTGCTTCAGTGTCATAAGACATGCGGGCGTCAACTTCAGTAGAAATACGGCCCGGAACCAGTTTCAAGATTTCCAAACCGATATTGACGGCCAGCTTATCTGAAGCATCCACAACCTGCTGAGCTTTGTCGTTGCTCTGGCTGCGAGCCCAAGCGATAGCTTCATCGATCAGCTTACGGTATTCAGGAATTTGTGCCGCATTCAGAATCAAAGAAGGGTTGGTCGTTGCATCTTGTGGTTGATACAACTTCATTGCGGCGATATCGCCGGTGTCGGCCACAACGGTGGTCAGCTGGCGTAGGGATGTCAGTTTATCGGTCATTTTTAGCGTTTCCATTATTGGTGCATAAAACCAGAATTAATGCAGCAATGGTTTTGCTTGTCACTTTTGAGCTATAACACTGATAACCCCAAGTGAATAACGCCATTGTGCATGAACTGTTGGCGGTTTATGACGTGCCTATCGCTGATAATAACACGCATCACGTGTTGCGCAATGCACTAAACTCGTCATAAAACCTATCACTTTTATCGGTTCTAACGCAGAAATGGCAAGCAACCGTTTTCGGCCTAAGTAAAAACAGCGCATAGCCGATAACAAGAATAAATCGCCATAGGTTTTTAAACTTATGCTACATTCTTGCCGTTTTTTCAAACCACACTTTTGCGCGAGTTGCGCAACGCCGAAGCCCATTTGTCACAATAAAAATATCCTCGGCTAGGTAAAATTTGCGTAATGCTTGCCGATGTAGTTACAGCAGGTATAGTTACGCTAAGTAATTAAACACCAGGAGAGCATTTTGACGGATCTAATTAACTTTATTAACAGCATATTGTGGGGATCGGTACTGATCTACCTTCTGATCGGTACCGGTCTATTTTTCACTATACGTACCGGTTTTATTCAGTTTCGCCACTTCGGCCATATGTTTTCGGTACTCAAGAACAGCAACAAGTCAGACACGGCTGGGATTTCCTCATTTCAAGCACTCTGCACCAGCCTAGCGGCTCGCGTTGGCACGGGTAATCTTACCGGCGTGGCGATTGCCATCACCGCTGGTGGTCCTGGCGCGATTTTCTGGATGTGGGTGGTCGCTATTATCGGCATGTCGACATCCTTTATTGAAAGTACGCTGGCTCAGTTATACAAAACCAAAGACGATCAAGGGAACTATCGCGGCGGCCCAGCCTACTACATGGAGAAAGGGCTAGGCATGCGCTGGATGGGAGTGCTGTTTTCCATCTTCTTAATTATCGCATTTGGTTTGGTATTCAACGCCGTCCAGTCAAATTCTATCGCACAGGCAACAGCCGTCGCCTTTGGTGTACAGCCATTTTATGTTGGCATTGGATTGGTGATCCTCAGTGGCGCTATTATTTTTGGTGGGCTACGTTCAATTGCCAAAACAGCAGAGCTCATTGTTCCGTTTATGGCTATTGCCTATCTTCTGCTCGCGTTCTGGGTGGTGGGACATAATCTAAGTCGTATGCCTGAAGTGATTATGCTGATCTTTAGAAGCGCTTTTGGTCTGCAGGAGGCCGCGGCCGGCGCGGTCGGTTATGGTATTGCCCAAGCAATGACGCAAGGGATTCAGCGCGGTCTATTCTCAAACGAAGCGGGAATGGGCTCAGCGCCTAACGCAGCAGCGTCAGCAACCCCTTACCCGCCGCATCCGGCGTCACAGGGCTATGTGCAGATGTTTGGAGTGTTTGTAGATACTTTGGTTATCTGTAGCGCTACAGCCGCTATCATCCTGTCATCCGGAGCATTAGAGCATACGTCAGGTTCCATCAGCGGTATTGAACTTACCCAGCGTGCACTCTCTTCTGCCGTGGGAGGGTGGGGCACTATCTTTATCGCCACCGCCATCTTCTTCTTCGGCTTTACGTCAATCATCGCTAACTACTCCTATGCTGAAAGTAATCTCATTTTCCTTGAACATAACCATCCTGCTGGGCTGATGCTGTTTCGTTGCTGCACGCTCGGCATGGTGATGTTTGGTACCCTTGCCGAATTACCGCTAGTGTGGAAGATGGCCGATCTTTCGATGGCGATGATGGCCATCACTAACCTAATTGCCATTTTGCTGCTCTCAGGCGTGGCGCTCAAACTGGCTAAGGACTATAACCACCAGCGCAGTATTGGCCGATTACCTACTTTTGACATCAGCCAATACCCTGAAATCCAACAGCAGGTTGAGCCCGGTATTTGGGACAAGCCTAAATCTGAATAATTCATAGACTCCATCATCTGCTATTCATCATTAGGGGAGCAAACTATCGCTCCCCTATCACACTGATTCATCACTCCGCATAATAAATTTGTTACATTAGTCACCAGACACTAACCACAGGATCGATCCATGCTGATTATTATTTCACCTGCCAAAACGCTGGATTATGAAAGTCCGCTGGCGACAACGCGCTTTACCCAACCTGAGTTGCTCGATCACTCTGCCGAACTGATGGAGTACTGTCGTGAGCTAACACCTGCGCAAATCGGCAGTCTGATGAAAATCAGCGATAAATTAGCAGGCCTAAATGCGGCTCGTTTTGCAGAATGGCAGCCTAATTTCACGCTGCAAAATGCCCGTCAGGCTATTTTGGCATTCAAAGGCGATGTTTATACGGGTCTTCATGCTGAAGATTTCAGCGAGCAAGACTTCGACTTTGCTCAACAACACCTACGTATGCTCTCTGGACTGTATGGTTTACTGCGTCCGTTGGATTTGATGATGCCTTATCGTTTAGAGATGGGCATCAAGTTACACAACGCTAAAGGCAATGACCTGTATAGCTTCTGGGGCGATTTGCTCACCGAAAAATTAAACCAGCAACTAAAAGAACAAGGCGATGATGTGCTGATCAATTTGGCCTCCGATGAGTACTTTAAAGCCGTCAAACCCGCCAAACTGGATGGCCAACTGATTAAGCCAGTGTTTTTAGATGAGAAAGGTGGGAAATTTAAAGTCATCAGTTTCTACGCTAAAAAAGCGCGTGGACTAATGAGCCGCTTTATTATCCAGAACCAATTGACTCAGCCAGACCAGCTGAAAGATTTCAACCTTGAAGGTTATTTCTTTGATGAAGAAAAAATTGATAAATCAGGCAGCGAGCTAATTTTTAAACGCCACGAGGCGTAAACCGCTGACAACGTTGCAGGGAGCAAGAAACATATGAATGTGCTCCTTGCTCCCTCGGCGTGGTAGACCCGCGTATCTCGATCTCTTAAACGATCAGGACACCTAGCTTTTTATCACTTATTTTCGCGTTTTCACTTTGCCCATTGCATCATAAAAGCGCGAAGCGGAACGAAATCTGCCGCCATCTGATGCGAGAGCAGAGGCAAATTGGCGCGTTCTGCCAGTTCGGCAGGCAAAGGTAAGTCGCTAGATAAAATCTCATCAACCACCTCTTTAAATTTCGCTGGGTGCGCAGTGCCCAAGAACAAACCAAACTCGCCCGGTTGCAATGTATCGCGCAACACACGATACGCAATCGCAGCATGTGGCTCAGAGATATACCCCAACTGGGAGAGTTCGCGCACGGTCTGGCGTGTGACATCATCAGAAACATGCCCATACGCCAACTCTTTTAGCTGCCAAATTTTACGCCGGAATAGCTCTTCTACTCGTGGCCAGTTATTTGGGCGGCTCACATCCATCGCATTCGACAATGTCGCTACGGTGTTGTGCGGTTGCCATTGTCCCGTAGCAAGAAAACGAGGCACGGTATCGTTCGCGTTGGTCGCCGCGATAAAGCGTTTGATTGGCAGCCCCAACGATTTCGCCAACAGACCCGCGGTTAAATCACCAAAGTTACCGCTGGGAACAGAAACCACCAACTGGTTGCGCGCTTCCTGCGGGAGTTGAGCCACAGCTTCAAAGTAATAACAGATTTGCGCCAACAATCGGCTGATATTGATAGAGTTAGCAGAGTTAAGTCCCAATGCCTTTTTCAGTTCTTCATCATCAAAAGCCTGTTTGACCAGCGCCTGACAATCATCAAAATCCCCCTCAATGGCAATCGTCTGAATATTTCCACCTAAGGTACAAAATAACTTTTCCTGCAGTGGGCTAATTTTGCCCTGCGGGTACAGAATAACAACCCGCACGTTTTCCAAGCCATAAAACGCATGGGCCACTGCAGCTCCGGTATCGCCCGAAGTCGCCGTCAGAATGGTCACTGGCTCACTGCCAGCGACTTCCTGCAGCATCTGCGCCATAAAGCGCCCGCCGAAGTCTTTAAACGCTAGCGTTGGCCCATGGAAGAGCTCCAATGCTGCAATGTCAGGCTCAACCGAAGCAACTGGTGCAGGGAAAGCAAACGCTGCTTTGACTCGGCGATAAATCACGTCTGCTGAGAATTCATCCCCCAGATATGCCGATAAAATATTAGCACTGCGGGTAACAAAATCTTGTTGTAAGAGATTATCGATCTCTGTCAGTTCAAACTCAGGGAGCTCGAGAGGGAAAAATAGCCCCTGATTCTTACCTAGCCCCTGTTTAATCGCCTGCGCAAAGCTGACCTGTTCGTTATGATCTTTCAAATTATAAAGTTTCATGCATTATCCCAGTCGTCGTGCGCCTGCGTTATCCAGACGGCAAATGTGAACAAAACCTTCTTCGTTTTGCAGATAGTTATTTTCCAGCCACTGTGCCATACGCTGCGCAGTATCTTGACGATCGCAAATGGCAAACAGCGTTGGGCCAGAACCAGAAATCCCGCAGGCTAGTGCGCCGATATCCTGCGCTGCCTGACGTGCCTGCGCAAATCCGGGTAACAGTCGAGTACGGTATGGTTCGGCAATAACATCATGCATCAATTTAGCCGCCAAAACGGGCTGGCGGGTATGGCACGCATGGATGAAACCGGCCAGATAGCGTCCGTGGCTGATACAGTCTTGTCGGCGATACTGAGCAGGTAAAATAGCGCGGGCCTCAGCGGTGGAAACTTTGATGCCCGGATAAGCCATCACCCAGAACCATTCATCGAAACCGGGAACGGTTTGGCTAATGATGCCGTTTTCTTCCAAAATCAACTGCAACCCGCCGAGGTAACACGGTGCTACGTTGTCATAATGCACGCTGCCGGAAATGCGCCCTTCCATTTCCCCCATCAGGGCTAATAGCTGAGTTTGATCGAGTGGTTGCTCCGCGAATTCATTGAGAGCCATTAATGCGGCCACAACGGAGCAAGCACTAGATCCTAAACCAGAGCCAATAGGCATATTCTTTTCTAGCACCATCGCTACCGGCAGTTCGTGACCAATGGCCTGACAGAAGCGCTCCCAGCACTGATATACAATGTTATCTTTCGGATCGCTTGGCAGCTTACTCACGAAGCGACCTTTCGCACTCAAGCTGAATACATCCGCAGCTTCAACGCTAACGCAATCACCAAGAAATTGGCCATCAATAGGTGACACGGCGGCCCCCAACACATCAAAACCCACGCTGACGTTACCAATTGAAGCCGGTGCGTAAACCTTAACCATATTAGACTCCCAACTTCCATGACAAAGTACGCAGCAAATCTGCAAATACACCGGCAGCGGTCACGTCGTTACCCGCACCGTATCCCCGCAGAACCAGTGGAATCGGCTGATAATAGCGACTGTAAAACGCTAAGGCATTTTCGCCATTTTTCACTTTATAGAGCGGATCATTGCCATCCGCTTCTACCATTTTGACCTGACAGCGACCATCAACAATTTGTCCAACGTAACGCAGCACCGCTCCTTTCGCGCGTGCTTTCTCCACTCGTTCAGCAAACCCATCGTCTAACTGTGGTAGGTGCGCCAAGAACGCCGATGTATCCCCACCTGCGTCGAAATCGGCAGGCAGCACAGACTCAACCTCAATGTCGTTCAGCTCCATGCTGTAGCCCGCTTCACGCGCCAAAATAAGTAGCTTACGTGCGACGTCCATTCCAGAAAGATCGTCACGTGGATCGGGCTCGGTATAGCCGAGTTTCTTCGCTTCAAGCGTGGCTTGCGATAAAGACATCCCCTCCTCTAACTTGCCGAAAATAAAGGAGAGAGAACCAGACAAAATCCCAGAGAACTGTACTAGCTCATCGCCAGCGCTCAGCAAATTTTGCAGGTTTTCGATAACCGGCAAACCCGCACCGACGTTGGTGTCGTATAAAAACTTACGGCGCGACCCCGCTGCTGCCTGACGCAGTTGATGGTAGTAGTTCATGGAGCCGGTGTTGGCTTTCTTGTTTGGCGTCACCACGTGGAAACCGTTGCTAAGGAAATCAGCATATTGATCGGCAACTTCCTGACTGGAGGTACAGTCAACAATCACGGGATTGAGCAAATGGTATTCGTTCACTAAACGGATTAAGCGACCAAGGTTAAACGGCTCTTTGGCATCAGCTAATTCACTCTGCCAGCGATCGAGTTCAATACCATGCACGTTGGTTAGCAGCGCCCGCGAGTTCGCGATACCACACACTCGCAGGTCGATATGTTTATTCTTCAGCCATGATTGTTGGCGATGGATCTGCTCAATTAGCGCACCGCCTACGCCACCGGAACCAATCACAAAGACCTCAATCACCTGATCGGTATTGAACAACATCTGGTGGCTGACACGAACGGCCGTGGTCGCTGAGTCGTTATTAACTACCACGGAAATAGAGCGTTCTGAAGAGCCTTGTGCAATCGCAACAATATTGATATTGGCACGCGCCAGAGCGGAGAAGAACTTAGCCGAAATACCGCGCATAGTCCGCATACCATCACCGACGACGGAGATTATCGCTAAGTGCTCAGTGACATCCAGCGGCTCTAGCAAACCGTCTTTCAGCTCTAGATAGAATTCTTCGTTCAGTGCACTTTGCGCACGCTCCAGCTCACGCTGAGGGATGCAGAAGCTAATGCTGTATTCGGATGAGGACTGTGTGATCAGCACGACCGAAATCCCACTACGCGACATGACCGCAAACACGCGCGCTGCCATGCCAACCATACCTTTCATGCCTGGACCGGAGACGTTGATCATCGCCATATTGTTCAGGTTAGTTATGCCTTTTACCGGTACGCCATCAGCACCACTTTCGCGACCGATGAGAGTTCCGGGAGCTTGGGGATTTGCGGTATTTTTGATGAGGCAGGGAATTTGGAACTGGGCGATAGGTGCAATGGTGCGAGGATGAAGAACTTTGGCGCCAAAATAAGAGAGCTCCATCGCCTCTTGATATGACATTGATTTTAATAATCTTGCATCGGGTACAGTGCGTGGATCGCAAGTGTATACGCCGTCAACGTCGGTCCAGATCTCACAACAATCAGCACGCAGGCAGGCCGCGAGCACCGCAGCGGAATAATCAGAGCCATTGCGGCCTAATACCACCAGTTCGCCTTTATCGTTACCTGCGGTGAACCCCGCCATTAATACCATGTGATCGGCAGGAATCGGTTCATCAGCGATGCGACGAGTGGACTCCGCAATATCTACGGTTGATTCCAGATAGCCGCCAACGGCCAAAAGTTTTTCCACCGGATTAATCACGCTAACGCCGTAACCACGCGCCTTAAGCAGCTCGGCCATAATTGCAATCGAGAGTTTTTCACCGCGACAAATCATCGCTGCATTCACACTATCTGGGCATTGTCCCAACAGCGAGATACCATGCAACACCTGTTTGATTTGAGCAAACTCAGCGTCAACCAGCTGTTTAAGGCGGCCATATTCAAATCCAGACTGAGCCTGATCAAGCCCTGTCAGTAAATCGGCAAAAATCGTTTCTGCGTCGCTGATATTTGGCAGCGCATCTTGTCCGGCAATCGTTTTTTCTACCATCGCCACTAAGTGATTAGTTATTTTCGCCGGCGCAGACAGCACGGTGGCAACCTGTCCCTGACGGGCATTATTTTCTAAGATGTCAGCAACGCGCAGAAACCGATCTGCATTCGCCACTGAGGTACCACCAAATTTCAGCACTCGCATTTGTAACACTCTCCCGAATTAGGCTTAAAAAAAAGCCCGCACTGTTTAGGTGCGGGCTTTTTTCTTTCTCTTTTTCTGTACGCGTCAGCCCGCCCCGTTACATGTAGTATCGGTGGTGGTAATAATTGTTGTGGTGTTCAGGCTGTAGTTATGAAAACTAATACGCATCTCTGTCTGTCCAATAAATTCTTGTGTCTGCCCTATATTGGTTAAAGCAAAGGCCAAACTAAGTCAACGAAATTCTGTTGTTACTCGACAACATACTGATAACCTAAGCAGCATAAAAACCTTTATAAAAACCCTATCTCAGCAAAAGTGCGCTGAGTCACACTTTATGACTGAGCAGAATGAGATAACTTTGCGCACCTTCACCGAGCATTCGACGTTTTCAGTTTTTTTCTTCGTTAGCTTATTTTTTCAGCGCCTTTTCGATATCGTGAATTAACGTATGTAGCATCGAAGTGTCACGCTGAGCGAGTAAACCGAGTCGTTGATCGAGCCAATCTGATAGTTTTTGATCGTCCTCAACGTTCAACGCGCTCAGCAAACGATGAACCCTATGACGCAAAGCCACTAATTGATTCTGTTCGGCCAGCTGTTGGGTTTCGACCCTATTTTGTATCAACGACGATAGCTGATAGCAAAACACCATCACCGCCTGACCCAAATTCAACGATGGATAGTCCGCCACCATCGGAACCCCCGTCAGAATATCCGCTAAGGCGAGTTCTTCGTTTGATAACCCCGACTCTTCTCGACCAAAAACGATAGCGCAACTGGCAGTCCAGCTCTGCTTTTCCTGCAAGATACCCGTAAGTTCCTGAGGCGAGCAGTAATAGTGGTATCTAGCACGGCTTCTGGCGGTCGTCGCAACGGTGAAATCCACATCAGCCAGCGCAGCTTCCAAGGTATTAAAGTGCTGGGCGTTATCTAAAATATCTCCAGACCCGTGCGCGACCCAACGCGTGGCTGGCTCAAGATATGCCTGACTATCAACGATCCGTAAAGATGAAAACCCCATGGTTTTCATAGCCCTTGCTGCAGCGCCAATGTTTTCAGGTCTGGCCGGAGCGACCAGTACGATGTGTATTTGCATATAAATGCCCGATTTTTAACAATTCGTAATTAACAGAGCGCACTTTATCTTGCTCTAGCTGGTTTTTCCAATAGCTTCAAAGTTACATTTTTTTAACAAAAAAACGGATTTTTCTATTAGATAAAAAAGGAAAAAGGTATTTTAATCAAAAAACATGCAGAGACTACGTTATTTAGAACAAATACGATAAATTCATTTTTACAATCAATGAATTAAATTTTATATAAATCTAGAATAAAGTTTAGTTTTGTCGTGCAAATTTACCGAGCTTAATCAGAGACAAACTGGCTTAAGTTCGTTATTAAGCTCACATACTTGTAAGTGTTTTTCACAAATCTGTTAACGTGCTACAATTGGATTTGATATATGTCAACAAAGCGTAGTTTTGTTGGATGGCAATTGCGGTGTGTGCTGTTATATTGCTGTTAATAGGGTTAGGA
>Ga0308156_1001255_pt1 | contig 32376 bp, 22 predicted proteins | sample PhyAR2_FD_201041 | JGI IMG/M metagenome (GOLD analysis project Ga0308156, IMG submission 201041) | Phyllosphere microbial communities from UC Gill Tract Community Farm, Albany, California, United States - DLSL A.R2 | ecosystem: Host-associated > Plants > Phyllosphere > Unclassified | place: USA... | reverse complement strand
TGGTAGTACAAGTGTAAGCAACAGTGATTCCACAAGCGCAAGTACGTCAAGCAGTGAATCAACATCTGCAAGCATTAGTGAGTCAACAAGCACCAGCACATCGATCAGCGATTCGTTATCAGTAAGTACAAGTATCAGTAACAGCGAATCAGCAAGCCTGAGCACATCAGTCAGTGATTCATCATCATTGAGCACAAGTATTTCGACATCTCTAAGTGCGAGTGAATCAGCAAGCTTTAGCGGCAGTACAAGTGTAAGTAACAGTGAGTCGACAAGTACAAGTACGTTAAATAGTGAATCAACATCTACAAGTATTAGTGAGTCAACAAGCCTAAGCACATCGATCAGTGATTCATCATCATTGAGTACAAGTGTTTCTTCTTCCCTAAGTGCGAGTGATTCAGCAAGCTTTAGCGGTAGCACAAGTGTAAGTAACAGTGATTCGACAAGTGCAAGTACGTCAAGTAGTGAATCAACATCTACAAGTATTAGTGAGTCGACAAGCACCAGCACATCGATCAGCGATTCATTATCAGTAAGTACAAGCATCAGTAACAGTGAATCAGCAAGCCTGAGCACATCAGTCAGTGATTCATCATCATTGAGCACAAGTATTTCGACATCTCTAAGTGCGAGTGATTCAGCAAGCTTTAGTGGTAGCACAAGCGTAAGCAACAGTGAGTCGACAAGCGCAAGTACGTCAGTGAGCGAATCAACATCTACAAGCGTTAGTGAGTCAACAAGCTTGAGCACATCAATCAGTGATTCATTATCATTGAGTACAAGTGTTTCGACATCTCTAAGTGCGAGTGAATCAGCAAGCTTTAGTGGTAGCACAAGTGTAAGTAATAGTGAGTCCACAAGTACGAGCACGTCGATTAGCGATTCATTATCAGTAAGTACAAGCATCAGTAACAGCGAATCAGCAAGTACAAGCACATCAGTCAGTGATTCATCATCATTGAGCACAAGTGTTTCGACATCTCTAAGTGCGAGTGAATCAGCAAGCTTTAGTGGAAGCACAAGTGTAAGCAACAGTGATTCCACAAGTACAAGCACGTCGATCAGCGATTCATTGTCTGTAAGTACAAGCATTAGTAACAGTGAATCAGCAAGCCTGAGCACATCAGTCAGTGATTCATCATCATTGAGTACAAGTGTTTCGACATCTCTAAGCGCGAGTGATTCTGCAAGCTTCAGTGGTAGCACAAGTGTAAGCAACAGTGAGTCGACAAGTACAAGCACATCAATCAGTGATTCATCATCATTGAGTACAAGTATTTCAGCATCCCTAAGTGCGAGCGATTCTACAAGCTTTAGTGGAAGCACAAGTGTAAGCAACAGTGAGTCGACAAGTACAAGTACGTCGATCAGTGATTCACTATCATTGAGTACAAGTATTTCAGCATCCCTAAGTGCGAGTGATTCAGCAAGCTTTAGTGGTAGCACAAGTGTAAGTAATAGTGAGTCCACAAGTACAAGCACGTCGATTAGCGATTCATTATCAGTGAGTACAAGCATCAGTAACAGTGAATCAGCAAGTATAAGCACATCAATCAGTGATTCATCATCATTGAGTACAAGTGTTTCGACATCTCTAAGTGCGAGTGATTCAGCAAGCTTCAGTGGTAGTACAAGTGTAAGCAGCAGTGATTCCACAAGTACGAGCACGTCGATCAGCGATTCATCATCATTGAGCACAAGTATTTCGACATCTCTAAGTGCGAGTGATTCTGCAAGCTTCAGTGGCAGCACAAGTGTAAGTAATAGTGAGTCGACAAGCACCAGCACGTCGATTAGCGATTCAATGTCTGTAAGTACAAGTATCAGTAACAGTGAATCAGCAAGTGAAAGTACGTCAATCAGTGATTCATCATCATTGAGCACAAGTATTTCGACATCTCTAAGTGCGAGTGATTCAGCAAGCTTTAGCGGCAGTACAAGTGTAAGTAACAGTGATTCCACAAGCGCAAGTACGTCATCGAGCGAATCAACATCTACAAGCATTAGTGAATCAACAAGCAACAGCACATCGAACAGTGATTCATCATCATTGAGTACAAGTGTTTCGACATCTCTAAGTGCGAGTGATTCAGCAAGCTTTAGTGGTAGCACAAGTGTAAGTAATAGTGAGTCAACAAGTACAAGTACGTCGATCAGTGATTCACTATCATTGAGTACAAGTATTTCAGCATCCCTAAGTGCGAGTGATTCCGCAAGTTACAGTGGCAGCACAAGCGTAAGCAACAGTGAGTCCACAAGCTCAAGTACGTCAGTGAGCGAATCATCATCTACAAGCGTTAGTGAGTCGACAAGCTTGAGCACATCGATCAGTGACTCATCATCACAAAGTGCAAGCATTTCGACATCATTAAGTGCGAGCGATTCTACAAGCTTTAGTGGCAGCACAAGTCTAAGCAACAGTGATTCCACAAGTACGAGCACGTCGATCAGCGATTCATTATCTGTAAGTACAAGCATTAGTAACAGTGAATCAACAAGCCTGAGCACATCAATCAGTGATTCATCATCATTGAGTACAAGTGTTTCGACATCTCTAAGTGCGAGTGATTCTGCAAGCTTTAGTGGCAGCACAAGCGTAAGTAATAGTGAGTCGATAAGTACAAGCACGTCGATCAGCGATTCATTGTCTGTAAGTACAAGCATCAGTAACAGTGAGTCGATAAGTACAAGCACATCAATCAGTGATTCATCATCATTGAGCACAAGCATTTCGACATCTCTAAGTGCGAGTGATTCAGCAAGCTTTAGTGGCAGCACAAGTGTAAGTACGTCATTAAGTGATTCATCATCGCTAAGTACAAGTGTAAGCAACAGTGACTCGACAAGTACAAGCACGTCGATCAGCGATTCGTTATCAGTAAGTACAAGTATCAGTAACAGTGAATCAGCAATTACAAGCACATCAATCAGTGATTCATCATCATTGAGTACAAGTATTTCGGCATCCTTAAGTGCGAGTGATTCAGCAAGCTTTAGCGGCAGCACAAGTGTTAGCAGTAGCGATTCCACAAGTGTAAGTACGTCATTAAGTGATTCATCATCGCTAAGTACAAGTGTAAGCAACAGTGACTCGACAAGTGCAAGTACGTCGATCAGCGATTCAATGTCTGTAAGTACAAGTATCAGTAACAGCGAATCAGCAAGCCTGAGCGCATCGATCAGTGATTCATCATCGTTAAGTACCAGTGTGAGTGATAGTGATTCGACAAGTACAAGTGCCTCAATTAGCGATTCAATGTCTGTAAGTACAAGCATCAGTAACAGTGAATCAACAAGCTTGAGTACGTCCATCAGTGCCTCTTCGTCATTGAGCACAAGTATCTCAGTATCACAAAGTGCGAGCGATTCTACAAGCTTTAGTGGTAGCACAAGCGTAAGTACTAGTGAATCAACAAGTGCAAGTACGTCGATCAGTGACTCGTTATCTCTAAGCACAAGTACTTCGTTGTCATTAAGTGCGAGCGATTCTACAAGCTTTAGTGGCAGCACAAGTGTAAGCAACAGTGAGTCAACAAGTACGAGTACGTCATTGAGTGACTCATTATCAGTAAGTACAAGTATTAGTAACAGTGAGTCAGCAAGTATTAGTACTTCACTAAGTGATTCATCATCATTGAGTACTAGTGGTTTAATGTCACAAAGTGCAAGCGACTCTGCAAGCTACAGCGGTAGCACAAGTACAAGTAATAGTGAATCAACAAGCATTAGTACGTCTGTGAGCGATTCACGGACTAGTGAAAGTCAAAGCTATAGCAGCAGTACTTCAGCCAGCTTGAGCATGAGTACTAGTGTCAGTACTTCGGTTAGTGACTCTGCTTCAATTAGTACAAGTAGCAGTAATAGTGAATCGAATAGTTTGAGTACGTCAATTAGTGATTCACGTTCAAGTATGAGTGAAAGCTTTAGCAGCAGTACCTCAGCAAGTATTAGTCTAAGTACTAGTGACAGTACTAGCTACAGTAGCAGCACCTCAGCAAGCATAAGTACAAGTACTAGCGATAGTACAAGTATTAGTAATAGTGCTTCTAAAAGTATGAGTGAAAGCTTGAGTATCAGTACATCAATGAGCGACTCATCGTCAATCAGTGCTAGCTTGAGCAATAGCGATAGTCTTTCAGAAAGCAGATCACTAGCAAGTGAAAGTCAAAGCTACAGTAGTAGTACTTCTGCGAGTCTAAGTCTCAGCACAAGTACTAGCAGTTCATTAAGTGATTCATCGTCAACTAGTGCGAGCGACAGCTACAGTTTGAGTAATAGTTTGAGCCAATTGACAAGTGACTCACTTTCCGAAGGTATTAGTTTAAGTAATAGCCTAAGTAATAGTTTCAGTCAAAGTACTTCAGCTAGCACGAGTTTGAGTTCAAGTACAAGTCTAAGTGAACAATTATCTCAATCAGTCAGTGCCAGCGAGTCACGGAGTGATAGCCTAAGCTATAGTAGCAGCACATCAATTAGTACGAGTGAAAGTAGCAGTACTAGCTTGAGCGAATTACTATCTCGTTCAACCAGTGCCAGTGAATCACGGAGCAATAGCTTGAGCCAAAGCACAAGTACTTCGTTGAGTGGCAGCAACAGCTCTAGCTTAAGTTTAAGTGAAATGAACTCTCAATCTAGCAGTGCGAGCGAATCACGGAGTGATAGTGTAAGCAATAGCATGAGCACATCAACCAGTGACAGCTTAAGTTCTAGTACGAGTGTAAGTGATTTACTTTCTAGATCAGAGAGTGCAAGTGAATCTAGAAGTGATAGCCTAAGCTATAGCGGCAGCACGAGCGTAAGTAACAGCTTAAGTTTAAGCGCGAGTCTAAGTGATTTACTATCTAGATCTGAAAGTGCCAGCGAATCACGTAGTTTCAGTACGAGTGATAGTGCAAGCACATCACTCAGCAATAGCGATAGTGCAAGTGATAGCTTAAGCGATCTATATTCAAGATCGAACAGTTCTAGCCTTTCAACCAGTGACAGTACAAGTACAAATGATTCTGTCTCAGCAAGTGCTAGTGAGAGCACCAGCATTTCACAATCTACTAGTACAAGTCTAAGCGAATCGGCATCAATCAGCACATCGCTTAGCGAAAAACAAGAAGTGATTGAATCTCAAAGTGTGAGTGCTTCGACAAGTGATTCACAAAGCTCTAGCACCAGTGAATCAGTTAGCGTCAGCATCAGTACTAGCGAAAGCGAGCGGAATAGTACGGAAGTTACACCTAGCGAATCAACCTCCATTAGCGAAAGCATTAGTACAAGTGAAAGTGTACGAGATTCCGAATCGGTTAGTTCAAGTGACAGTACAAGTTTGAGTCAATCTATGAGTACGAGCGACCAAGCCTCCGCCTCTGAAAGCACAAGCAACAGTTCTAGCATTCGCGATTCTGAGTCTGAAAGCGCAAGTATTTCTACGGAAGAAAGCCGCAGCTTCAGTACAAGTGAGTCGATTTTTGCAAGTGAGAGCACATCAATCAGTCAAAGTGACAGTACAAGTATGAGCGAATCAGCTAGTGAAAGTACCAGCATTAGTGACAGTGAACGTGGTTCAATGTCTGATAGTGCAAGTGTAAGTGATTCGACTTCAACCAGTGACAGTACAAGTGTGAGTGAATCTGTTAGCGAAAGTACCAGCATTAGTGACAGTGAACGTGGTTCAATGTCTGATAGTGCAAGTGTAAGTGATTCGACTTCAGCAAGCGAAAGCCTAAGTGTGAGTGAATCAGCAAGCGAAAGCACCAGCATCAGCGACAGTGAACGTGGTTCAATGTCTGATAGTGCAAGTGTAAGTGATTCGACTTCAGCAAGCGAAAGCCTAAGTGTGAGTGAATCAGCAAGCGAAAGCACTAGCATCAGCGATAGTGAACGTGATTCAATGTCAAATAGTGCAAGTGTAAGTGATTCGACTTCTATCAGTGACAGTACAAGCGTAAGTGAATCTGCAAGCGAAAGCACCAGCATCAGTGATAGTGAACGTGATTCAGTATCACTTAGCGCCGAATCAAGTGATTCAGGGTCAACAAGCGACAGTCTGAGTGCTAGCAACTCGGCTAGTCAGAGTGAAAGCTTTAGTGCCTCTGATCGAGATTCAGTCTCCATGAGCGCTAGTGAATCAATCAGCGATAGTACCAGCGTGAGTGACTCTGCTTCGCTAAGCACAAGTACAAGTGATATCAACTCTGATATCGTCAGTGAATATCACAGTAATAGCTTGTCTGAGAGTCTATCAGAGCTGCAATCACAATCAACTAGCCAAGATCATTCACTTTCGGCAAGTGAGTCTAACAGCGGCTCTACTTCAACACCATCAAGTTCTGATCAGAACAATGGAGTAAATGGAAATACAATAACGCCAATTGGCAACACAGAAGTAGGGAGTCATACGACCGGTGCAACTGGTTCTACTCTTCCTAAGACTGGCGAATCTGATGCAAGTGGTATTCAAATGTCTCTTGCTGGAATTGCCACGCTGTTAGCTGCTATTGCTTTAATGAAAAAGAAAAAAGATGAAGCAAAGCGTGAAACAGAGTAACTCGTTAGTTTTGTTTTGTGAAGAGCTAGGATAAATTTCCTAGCTCTTCTAAAATGATAAAAGTACTTCTATTAAATAAAAAAGCATCACAGTTAGGCAAACTAACTGTGATGCTTTTTTATTGGCTATGGTTGGCTATGGAAATTCAACATCGAATGAACCATCTTCTGTTTTTACCAACTCGGATAATAATAAATTTCTGACTGCTTCTAGATAAATGGCTTCACGCATTTCAGTAAAAGAACGATGTGCTTCTACTTGAAATTCATAGATGGGGCGATGTTGTCCCCAGTTTCGCCCATTGATGACTGTTTTCAATTGTTGCAGGTTGTCTGATTGTTCGATCCAAAGAGTATCTAAGGCTTTTAAAAGAATGATTCGCTTGAAAAATAGCTGTTGGAAACTATCTGGCATAAATTGTTGAATGTGAATCAAACGCTCTGAAATCAGATCCAATAAAAATTTTTTGACCGTTCGCTTATTAAATTTATCTAGTTTCTCGATTTCAAAAACATCAAAATTATAGTCCAAATTATTAAAGATAAAATCAAGGATCGCTTGTTGATTTAGGTTCTCTTTTTTAGTGGTGAATTGATTGATTGTTTCTTCTATGCATTGATTAATGATGTTTTCTAACTCGACAGGGGTACCTTTCATAATGCTGTTTCTCATGCTGTACATTTTGTCTCTTTGAATGGTAATAATTGAGTCAAATTCTAGCGTCGTTTGACGTCCGGCAATTTCTTGATTTTTGCGATTGCTTTGAGACTGATTGATTAGTTTATTGTATTTTTTCTTTTTTAAGGGCGTGAGATCACTGGATAATTCTTCTTGTTCAGTTAATAATTCTCGTTCGTCGGCGGCCCATTTGGGTGCACTTTCAACCACGATTTTGTCTTCCATAGATACATAGAAAATACTGTCACCCGGATCTCCTTGACGTCCAGAGCGGCCCCGAAGCTGATTGTCAATTCGGTCACTGGTCATCCGCTCAGTTCCTACTACTAATAGACCACCATTTTCCCGTGCGTCTTCTTCCAGTTTAATATCTGTACCACGCCCAGCCATTGAAGTAGCCACAGTTACGGCACCTTGTTTACCAGCTTCTGAGATGATCCAGGATTCCTTGGTCGCTGTTGTAGCGTTTAAAAGATTATGAGGGATTCGATGCTTTAAGAGAATCAGGGAGTATAACGTCGACATTGAGACTGATCCTGTCTCAATCAATACGGGGCGTTCTTGCGTCAAAGCATTTCTTACTGCTTCTAAAGAAGCCATGATTTTCGACTGATTGGTCACATAGACCAGATCCTGATGATCTTTTCGGCGAATGGGTTTATTTGTCGGAATTTCGATTACGTCAATATCATACGTTTCTCGAAATTCGTCGGCGTCTGTTTTGGCAGTACCAGTCATTCCGGACAAAATTTTAAATTTTCGGAATAGGTTTTGGTAGGTAATGGAGCCCATGGAGCGGCTCTCTATAGTAATCTCTACGCCTTCTTTCGCTTCGATTGCTTGATGAAGGCCAGCTTGTAGTTTTGTTCCAATCAGCTTACGTCCATTTGCTTCATCAAGCAAAAGAATCTCGTTGTCCTCCACAACATAGTCTTTGTTTAAGTGTAAGAGATAATTGGCCCGTAAGGCAATGACTAAATGACGGTAAAGACTTTTCCATTTTTCTGAAAGAATAGTTTCAATACCTAAGTAGTCTTCGGCTTTTTTTATGCCTGCTTCTGTAAACCAAGCGTGACGTTTGTTTTCACTTCTCATAAAGTCTTTACCTTCAATCAAGCTTTTCACAAACCAATCAGATAGCGTAAAAAAATTTGACTGAACTTTGGGTGCTCCTGAAATGATCAATGGGGTTTGCGCCATATCAAGTAATATTGCATCGATTTCATCTATCAGTACATAATTGAAGTGGGTGACATATTGTTCGTCTGGAGAAACAGCCAAGTTGTCAAATAAATAGTCAAAGCCCAGTGCGCTATGCGTCGTATAGACGATGTCTGCTGCATAGACCACCTCTTTATCGATTTCTTCTCCTTCATCTTCATGTTCAGGAACACCTGCAGCCACGGATAGTCCTAGAAAACGATAGACTTTTCCCGTTTCTTCAATATCTCGCAAGGCTAAATACGTATTAGAAGTAATCAAGAAATTGCCTTTGCCTCCCAGACCATGTAAATACATCGGCATGGTTGCGGTCAATGTTTTTCCTTCTCCGGTTTTCATTTCAGCAACATTGCCGTAAAAAAGAGCAATTGCGCCAAGAATTTGAACAAAATAAGGCTCCATTCCCAAGACACGACGGTCTGCTTCGACAACGACAGCATAGGCTTGCGGGAGTAAACTCTCCAGTTTTTTGCCCTGTTCGAGTTGTTGTCGAAAATGAATGGTTTGCATTTGCAATTCTTGATCTGATAATTGCCGATAGTTTTCTGCAAGACTTTGAACTTTTCTCGCCAACCGAATATACTTGCGAAACTTTTTATCTTTCATTTTTTTGTTCCTCCTTTCAAAAACTGATATTGCTTGTGGCTTAAGCTTAATCAGCAATGCTTTCTAATTTAGCACGAATCATGACGTCGTCTAGGTCAAAAAGATATTCCCTCATCAAATCATTGGCTTCTAAAAAAAAGACGATCTTTCCCTTCTGAGTAACTAGTTTCATCTTTCTTGATGCAATAAGTGGTTCTTCGTTTTGATCCAGCAGCGCTTCACCAGAACTTGTTACGAAGTGAAGTGAAAACGTATAGGTTTTGGTGCTATCCATATTATAGTAGGGAAATTCACCGTGATAGATGGACTCTTGATCAACTGCTTCCAAAGAGTCATCAGTCCGCAAAACGACAGCTTTTAGGTTTAACTTAGGCGTCGGTTCATTGTCAGGGACCCTAGATTCTGTAGTCGGTGTTTCGTTGACTGTTAAATTTTCTTTCAAAAAAAAGATACCTCCTAAGAGCAAAACGAGAGGTATGATGACTTCAATTAGTTTTTTCATAGTAAAGACCTTCTTTTGGGGGCTATTTCTCAGGAAATTCTCCCTTTTTTTCTTTTCCAATCCTTGTATTTCTCTGATGACCATTTAAAGTGAGTAGTTTTTACTTATTTGAATTTAAAACGATGATACCACAATGACCAACCTCACCTTTTCCTTTTTTTTTTTTATTTCAACAAAAAACAAGTACAAAAGGCAATTTTAAACCTGTTACTATTTTGTTAAACCTTGCAGATTAAAAAAAAGTAAGAAAATTGGAGATGAAAATGAAGAATCAAAAAGAACTCATTCGAAGAATAATCGCGAGCTTTTTCCTTTTGTTCATTGTTGAGATAGGTAAGCATATCCAGGTTCCTTTTTTTATTTCAGAAAAGATACCAGAGGAATCAACTAGTTTGATTCTGAAATTTTTAGCGACATCAACCGGTGGGAATTTTACTGTTCCAACGCTTTTTTCTTTAGGGATGGGCCCGTATATGACTGCCCTGATCATCTGGACAACGATCAGCATGATTGATACAGAAAGTATCGGAAATCTTTCCACCAAACGAATTGGGTATATTCAACGCAGTTTGACTCTTTTATTTGCTATCCTTCAAAGTTGCGCACTGGTTTTAAAATTTCGTTCCTCAATGATTGATCAAAAAGCAATTGGAGGCTCTATTGTCCTGTTGTTTTTAGGAGCAGTTCTTCTTTTGACGGCTGGGGGATTGTTCGTTGCATGGCTAGCTGATATCAACATTGATAAAGGAATTGGAGGTCAAAGTCTGTTTATTGTTCCAGGTTTACTGATGAATATCCCAGCTATGTTAATTTCGGGACAAACAGAATCCGTTCATTTAAGTCAAAACTTTATTATCGGGTTAGTTATGGTGACCTTAGTTTTTATTTATCTCACACTCTTCCTTTACAATGCAGAATACCGTATCAATATTGAACGGACAGGTATCGACAGTCGCTTTAACAATTCGTATATTCCTATTCGACTTTTACCTGCCGGGGCAATGCCTTTCATGTTTGCAGTAACCGTCTTTTCAATGCCACAGCTTTTACTATTGAACGAAAAGTGGGGAGACACAGGCTTTTCAAATTTTATTACGACTTACTTTTCCTTTAATAATGTGCGGGGTATTTTCACTTATGGTCTGATTCTCTATGTTTTAGGTTACGGATTTAGTTTTATAAATGTTCGACCATACGATATAGCCAAAAATCTAAAAGAGACGGGAGATTACATTTTAAATGTTGCTCCTGGCAAACAGACAGAGCGATATATATTGAAGCGTTTATCAACCGTTGCATTACTTGGCAACAGTTATCTTGTGATCGTTTCAATGATTCCCTTGTTGATTGGATTGCAAAATCAAATCATTTCCAACTTAGCTTTTTATTTCGGAAGTATTTTTATGTTGATCATCATTTTAGAAACTATCACAAATGAAATACGGTTCCTCTTTTCCAGACATACTTACCGGATTTTTTAGAGGATGTTAGGAGGCGATTTTTTGAATTATTTTATCCCTGATTGGACGACCAGTAGTGGCAATTTAGAAAGTGATTATATGATGAATATCATTCAGCTTTTCAAGAACAATCGAGAACCGTATCACTTATTGTTATTGGAGCATATACCGTTTTTACGTTATCAGATGCATGCATATGAATTAGAAGTAGCGCAAATGACTTCGCTTTATGATCGCTTGCAAGACATTCAAAAAACCAATGGATTTCCCTTAGATGTCGATGACTTGCCTCTTGCTCTGAATGTTGAGAAGGTCTATACACCTTTTGGAATCACGCTGATTAAGGAAAATCAACCATTTGGTGAAATTCGGTTCAATTCATTTGGTTTTGCAGAACAGATGTCTATAATGACGGAACCTTATCGACAAATCCTCTTTTTCGATGATCGGGGATTTATTTCTGCAAAATCGTTCCAGAATGACAAAGGGGAACAAGTAAAGAAGATTTATTATAACGAATCGGGAATGGAAAAATGTGTGGAATACTTTGGAGAAAATCCACACGTTGAGCTGGTAAATCCTCGGAAAAGTGGACTAAAGAAAAGTCAGTATCGAAGCATGGATGAACTTCTTTTAGAGATGATGAATCAATTTCAACTGAACCTTGAGCCAGAAGATCAAATCCTCTGTTTGACAAATGAGCGGAGTCTACGATTGGTCAAAACGAACGAGGAACGAAAAAGAGTGATCCAGATCGTTTCTGATGCCCACAGACTTTCAACTTGTGCATCAGATGAAAAAGCAGCATTATGGGCTGGCGAAAATAAAATCATTACGGATTCGACTAGTAATCAAACAGCGCTTTTCTCTTTAATGAAACAGTCCGGTGTCAATGACTTATCTCGGATACAACGCATCCCTATTTACACAACTTCTTTTCAGCTGGGCAATAGCAACTCCATTCCCCAGCTGGTTCTTTATTGGAACGCCGGTGAGCTTAACGAAGACGTTCGGAGAATCCATCATCTATTACTGCAAAAAGTTATTCAGAATGATCGTTATGACTTAATTATCGAAACGACGACATTCCAAAGCGAAGTCGTTTTACGAGAAGCACAAAAAGAACTGGTTGATACTCACTTCGGTGTCGATAGTGAATCTGAGGAGTATCAAAAGGTATTAAAGTATTTCGAAGCAAAAAAGGCGAAAAAGTTATTTAAAACGGATGAAGAGGCGATTGAAGAGATCCGAGAAAGCAAAAATTGGCGAAATCTAGTAGAGGCAGTTGATGTCAATTTTAGGATTCACTTTCGCTTGGATTCTCATCTCACCACGATTCGTCAGGATTTCAATGAGACACGATTGTATATTGATTTGTCTGCTGAAGTTGATGTCCAGAAACAAGCACTAGCTGTTAGTGCAGGGATTCCTCAGCTTGTTAGGAAGAAAACCGATTATGTGGATGACCAAAAGAATGGGCAAATCATTGGTCAAATTAGAGAATTAGATGCAGCAATCGCTTTTTACCTGGACGATTTAAATAATTGGAACCAAGCATTGGTGGAAAATATTAGTTATATTGAGCGTTTTAGTGAGGAAAATATTATTAAACAATGGAGGGAGTTGCTAGAGGGTGTCGTCTAAACAGATTCAGGTATTTCATGTTGCAGCTGTTTCTTCTGAGGGGCAAAAGCAGCTTTCTCCTTTGTTTGCCTATCAGTGGCTTCCGTTGGCCTATGATTTCAGAAAAGATGAGCAGGAGCTACAGCTGTTTAAGAAAGACAAATATAATACCAAATACCATCGGGCAATTTTTCTTCTAGAGGAAAATGCCGCGATTCTTGAAAATTTGGAATTTTTAAAACAATTACCAGCCTACCAAATATTTTACGAAGAAAATGGGCAGCTATCTCCAGAAGTTCAAGCGCTATTCACATTAAAAGCAGCGAATCCTTTTGATAAAAAGCAGCTAGAAAATGTTTTTCGTACGATCAATGAGCAATTCTCAGCAAAGCAACAAGGATATAAGCTATCTATGGATCACATGAAATTTAATAAAACTGTCCCGTTGCAGATCGTTAAAGAAGGACATGCAGCCTGTCAGGTAAAGGCACAACTGACATCAGACGATCAGCAAATAACTACTTGGAAAATGACTAACCTGATTCCTAAAAACGAACGCACCTGTTTTTATCCGGAGATCGCAGATGTTCAAGGAGAAGTGACATTAAAAATCAAACTCTTTTTCATTAAAGAAAACACGAATCAAGTCATCCAAGTGATTGAGGTCCTTCACGATCAAATCATAAATGGGGAGCCGGTTTACTTCAAATTAGATCAAAATTCATACATCAATGTTTCATTGTATGCCAAAGGAAATCGAGGGCAATTTACGATCGGGCAGATGCACCTGCGAAGAGCAATGGCAGATGAAAGTGTCATGATTCCAGGAGGTGGTCGGATTCGGGATGAAGAGAATCTGGGGGGAGAAGTGATCTATTACTTTAATCCGGGAGATTTAAAACCTCCATTAGCGGTTTATTTTTCTGGCTATCGTTCAGCGGAAGGATTTGAAGGCCGTGGGATGATGGGAAGTATGGGCTGTCCGTTTCTGCTGATTGGTGACCCTCGTTTAGAAGGTGGGAATTTCTATCTAGGCAGCCAGAAATTCGAACAAGAAATCGTAGCGATCATCTTAGGGAAACTAGCACTGCTAGGTTTTGAAAAGTCAGATCTCATTTTATCCGGATTGTCGATGGGCACGTTTGGCGCGCTATATTTTGCTAGCGATTTAAGCCCAAACAGTGTCATCGTGGGAAAACCGTTGACGAATCTTGGTTCCATTGCTCTAAATGAACGCATCAATCGACCAACTGGATTTCCAACCTCATTGGATATGCTGCTTTACAATATTGGGGTTGTTTCAAAAGAAGCGAGCAGTCAATTGAATGAACGGTTCTGGAGCAAATTCAAAAGTGGCGATTATCGGGAGACAACCTTTGCGATCGCCTATATGAAACAAGACGATTACGACATGGAGGCATTTCCAATGTTGTTTGAATTTTTAAAAAATAATTTCCCCATGACTCGTGTTCTGTATAAAGGCATGATCGGCCGACATAACGATAATAGTCCTGCCATCAATAATTGGTTTTTGAAACAATACAAAAATATTCTCGTGCATACATTTCACCGCGATATCAAGAAAATATTATAGGGAATGAGGGAGTCGATGAATAGTTTATATCGTATCAAGTGGGGGATCGACTTTAATGACAATTATAATTATGGCGCAAAAATAGCTTATATGCCCTCTGGGGATGTCTTGTACTCTTCTCCTTTGATGCCTCCAGGCGTCAGTATTAAATCTTGGTATTCGAAAACAGAATTTCATATTAGTCGGAAATCACCAATGCTACCAATGTTACTGCCTGGATACAAGTACGAGTTAACACTTCATGCTGCATTCGATCGTAAGGAAGCAGTACAGCTATTGGTGGAATTTTTTGATAAGGATGGTTTTCTCCTTGAAAAACTAGTCTTCGAAACAAACCAAGAATGTTTTCTCTTTCCGCAAGGTGCCACTGATTATCAGATTCATATGGTAAACAAAAAGCATCAAGAGATTCATTTTAAGGATTTGGTTTTATCCACTAAGGAGAATCAAGCATTTGAAGTGGTTCCTATAAATGCAACCACTGGAGCAAACCAAGGCTCAAACATAGCAACCAGCGTTGTTGCGGTTACACCGTTGATTGAGAAACATGCTGCATTATCGGTCGTATTTGAAAAACAGAACAGCTATGTCAAAGAATATTCACTTTCAGATTTTGAAGCAGGATTGTTTGTTGAACCGGATACTAAGGCTGCATCATCGTATTTGGAAGTATTGCTTGAACAAATCTATCAGCGAAGCGACAGTCCCGAAAAAATCAACCTTAAAATGGGACAAAATTTTTCTTTGCTGGAGTCTTGTTACCACGAAGATTTTTCTGTATTAGCTTTATTATTTGCAAAGCCAAATGAAGAAGCCGAAGCACCCGAGCTTATGGATCGTCTGCAAAAAAAGATCGCACTTAATCAAAGGGCACTAAAAGTTTTAGAGAATGTAAAAGAAAACAGGAAAAAATCAACCTAATAAAGAGGGGGACATCATGAATTTTTTTGTAAATAAAGCAATGGGGATTGGTAATTCTGGTGTGGAACATGCACAGTTCTATCGTGCTGCTTGTTTTGATAGAAAAAATATTCCCTATAAGTATATTTTTATGGAGCTAGTGAAGAATCTCCATGAAGCCATGGCGGCTTGGAAAATACCAGATGATAAAGTCATCTCCATGTGGGAATATTTTGCACTAGAAGGTGATTATTTAAGGCAAGGGGCTAAAGCAGTTTTTACTGCACAACAAGATCTCTTAGTAGATGCTACGAACACACATAGAATCAAAGAAACCATCACGTCATCAGGATTAAAAATCGTTGAGCATATGGAAAAATCTCCTAGTCCAAAAAAGGAAGGCTTACTGCTAGTTTCGGATTATCGGGTAGAGATTTTTGACTATCGAACGAATCAAAGAAAAATCATGTACAGTTATCGAAATGATTCGCATCGAGGAAGAGTAATGACGAATATTCATTTGTTTGCTTTCAAAGGCAAACATCGTTTCTTTAGAAATGAAGTCTTATTGCAGCGATTTTTCTTTAAACAACTGATAGAAGAATTCCCAGAAACCAAAAGTATCATCATTGATCGGGGGGAGGAAAGCGAGGCTGCTTTATATGATCATTGTCCTCCGGAAATCAAATTGATTGAGATCGTTCATGCCGATCATTTATCTGATCGTGACGTAGCTAGCGCACCTCTTTGGAACAATTACTATGAATTTGCTTTGACGCATTTGGAACAAGTCGCTCATATCGTTGTTGCGACAGAATTGCAAAGGCAAGATTTGTTGATCGATTTCCCAAACGAGTCCAAAAAAATTGTGACGATCCCGGTGGGAGGGATTCGCGATGTGACAGAAGATTCATTTGAATTAGGCAAACAACAGGCAGAAAAGTTTGTGACAGTCTCTCGTTTGGCATCCGAAAAGCACATTGATCTTGTGATGCGGGCAATTGCTGCAGCAAAAAAAGAACATCCAACGATCTCTTTAGACATCTATGGTCAAGGGGGAGAAGAAGGTAAGTTAAAAGCAGTGATCAAGGAGTTGAATGCAGAAGAGTACATTCGGTTAAAAGGGCATTCTCATGCAATCAATGAAGTATATCCTGATTATGATGCATTTATCTCTGGTTCTTTTTCAGAAGGTTTCGGATTGACTTATATTGAAGCTTTAAATGCAGGATTGCCAATTGTAACCTTCAAGGCTCGTTTTGGGGCCATGGAGTTGATCAAAGAAGGAGTCAATGGTTATTTGAAAGATTTTTCTAGAACTGATGAAGCTTATACTATTCAGCAACTAACAGATGGCATTCGTCAGTTGACTGCTTCTGATCTGAACCAACTTAAAGCCAATACCCGCAAGTCTGTACGAATGTTTCAAGACGCGATAATTGCAGAGAAATGGAGTGAGTTGATCGATGCATTATGAATTAGTCACCGTGATCCGACCAAATGACCGAATTTGGATGGCACAAAAATCACGAATCAAAGAAGGAAGTCAAGTGTTGTCCATCTCACCGAGTCCAAATTTTCAAGCGATGCTCCAAAAAGAAGCATTGCAGGGAATAAATATTTTAGATCAAGTGACACAGCGCAGTCACGATCCAGAAGCCTTTCTGTTTTTTAACCAAGTACCAACAGCTTACTCTACAGAAGTTTATATGAACGAGGACCGGACCATTTCCTTGATCACTGATGGAGATGAAGTAGGTAAAGTGAGCTTGTATCCTATGACTAGAAGACATGTCAAAGAAGTTCGCTACTTTTATCCTGATGGCACGACAGATTTCATTGAAGAATATGCCACAGATGGGAAATTATTCTCAACTATTTATTACTGCAATGACCAGGTTCAAGAGATTGCTTTTTTCAATGATCAGCAACAAAGTATTCTGAATTACTATTTTTATCAAGGCACCATCAATTTAGTCACGATTCGTGATACAGAAACATTCAAGGTAACTCAAAAATTTAACACAACACTTGATTTCATTCGTGATCAGTTAGCTTTTCGGTTAACAGAAAATGATACAGTTGGCATTTCATATATGGGGTTAGAATTATTTTCTCTAGCAAAATCCAACTCGACAAATACACTTTATCTGGAAGAATCGCCGCTTGATGGCAAAGGGAATATCAAAGGGAACTTAATGAGTATTTTAGATGACCGCGTTCCTTATATTCATAAGGTAGAAGTCGATCAAAAGAATTATCAGTTGTTGGCAAACAAAAATGTATGCTTGGACAAAGTTGTGTTGAAAGGATGAAGACAAAATGAAAAAAATGAAAACCACTGAATTGTATGAGCAAATTATGTTGTTAATAAAAGAGAACAGCGGGTCCATGCTCACTTTTGAGAAGGAACAAGAGGAAGCAAAGAAACTTTTTGCTCATCAAAACGCATTGATTGATCAGCTGATTCAAATCAATCAAGAAATGAAAGCAATGATGAACAAGTCAGAAAACGATATCGATCTAAATGTGATCCAAACATTAAAAAAACAATTCAATGCATCTTTTGAGCAGCAACAGGAGGAGCAAAATAAATTACAAATGATTTATGAGAAGCTCTTTTCTGCTTATGAGGTTGAAAAGCAAATGCTTCGAACCTATTTTTTGAATGAAACCGAGCAGATCATTGATCGGTTAACCTCAACCGTCGAAAGACAAGATAACGATGTGAATCAATTGAGTCAAGAGCTGATTGATGAGCTTCGGGCAGTGGAAGTAGCAGAGGTAGTGAATGAGATAGCTACAAACGAAAATGAACCAGTAGAAAATGTTTCAGAACTGAGTGAATCACTACAACTGGCAGACGATCAGAACCAGTAGATAAACCAGTTTTCTTCATAGTTGTTTGCCGAAAATAAACTGGGAAGAGGTGATTTCGTTGGCGAATAATCAGCTAGAAAAAACGATTCAAGCGGGATTTCAAGAAGAACGAGAAAACGTAAGAAATCACTCAGAAGAAAAGAAAAAGGGCAAAGCGATCACCATCGTGCTTTCCTTAGTTATGTCGATCGTGATCCTTGGATCGTTGGTTTATTCTTTATTGGAAGCATTACAGAAGTAAGAATAAAAATAGGTCCTGCATTTTAGAAAAAAGGATTTGAAAAATATGGAAACTAGATTACTAAGCGTTTGTCGATTAATTAGCACGATCAACCCAGACTTAAAGATACCTGATACATCAGTCGTTGCTGTCAATATTGATCGCGAGAAATTAGAAGAGATACGCAAATGTAAAGGACTATCTGTGAAATCTTTTGAAAGAAAGATTGGGTTATCTCGCTCACGGTACTATAGATGGGTACAATATGAGATCGATTTGCCCTTCGAATTGGTTGTTGGCATCAAGAAAATGTTGAGCATTTCAGATACCGAATTGCTAGACATGTTTGCAATGTCAACAGATGAACAACTTCATCTATTGAGTGTATTGATTTATAGCTCTTTATCAACGAAAGAGGACATGTTTGTTACCTTTATGAAAGTTAGAAAAGAGTTAGAAAAGTTTCGCCCCTCAACTGAGGATAATACGATATTTAAACTCATGTTGGCCTATTCTGACATCGTATTTGGTTGTATGAACCAGAAAGTCCCAGATGCAAGTTTAGAAATGCTTGAAACATTTTTTCTGGGAACTGATTTTTATACATTATTTGACAGCCTTTTATATTTAGCTACATTACGCATCAAACAGCGCTATGGCTTGCACGCTTCATCTTTAGAAAAACAAATTTTTTTGTTAGAGAGCTGCCTTTTAAAGAAAATAAATTCGACTGATTTTACGGAACTGCGGCCAGTCTTAGTAGGCGCCGTATTAGATTTATCAGAATGTTTGGTAGACATCCAACGCTGTGATGATGCGGTTCAATTACTTCAACATGCAAGTCGTTTAATGGAGGAACATTGGCATATTGATGTCTATAATCAGACAGTTCTAAAATTAGTCAAATATTTGCTGCTTACAAGGAATACTGCACAAGAAGATCCTGCTGTACAACTGTTTTCTAAAAATTTGAAGGGTGCAGAATGGTGCTTACCAAAAGATGAAGTGATGTTTGTGCGGGCAATGATGGAAAAGGAGATGGGACAAGCGTGAATCGGTGGGTGACGACGATCATTGAATCGAATGCAGCAGATTCAGTCAAAAAAGCGAAAGTAGATGTTTTTCACATTGCCAATGGGATGGATTATCAACCTTTATATATTTATCGTTATATCGATGAGAATGAAGATGATTATGCACTTATGTCAAGGATTGATGGCATTACAGCTGGTGTCGCTTATGAAGATATCGTGGTCTATCAATATCCAAGTTATAACGGAGCCCATTTTGACCGAATGTTCTTACAAAGAATGAAACAAAGAGGGATTTACACGAGTTTATTCATCCATGACGCTGAGATGTTACGTGGGAAAGTCGATTTTGATGAATCTGCTCTTTTCAATGAAGCAACAGTATTGATCGTTCATAGCCAAGCTATGCAGACAGCCTTAGTCGAAAGAGGCGTGACACGGAGAATGATCCAAAAACCATTTTTCGACTATCAGCATCAAGATGTTAGTGTCAGTCATGAAAGACCAGAAAAACGAGTTGTCTTTGCAGGAAATTTGGCAAAAACCCGTTTTCTTCAGCAGTGGCCCAATCGCACGGAAATTCTTGTATACGGTGATAAAAACGACAGTCATTTTGGTCCGAATGTTCATTATTGTGGTGTTTTTGAGCAAGAAGAATTGGTTCGTAGGATGGAGAAAAATGGTTTCGGACTTGCGTGGGATGATAAGTTGCCTGATGGTGGTGACTACCAACAATATACGAAGTATAATGCACCGCACAAAATCTCGTTGTATCTCTCGTTAGGAATCCCTGTCATTGTATGGAAAGAAGCAGCTATAGCAGAGATGGTACAGAAACTGGAACTTGGCATTACTATCAACGCAATTGAAGACATTGATCATCAATTAAGTGAGTTAACAGATGAAGAGCTGCTGCGGATAAAAAATAATGTTCTTTCATTTAGTCGTTTACTGCAATCAGGAATATTTACTAGAACGGCACTGATGGATTCAGAAGTGAAAATACTCCTAGGCAAAGGAGCAAGTCAAGCATGAAACAATCAATGAGTACAAAGAAGTTATCCGCAATCATTCAAATCAGCGAACTAGACCAGATGTTGACTGATTTGAAACAAACGATCGAACAACGGGACAGTAAAATTGCGCGATTACAACAAATGATTTTAGAAAAACGACAGTCAGCCATTGGTTATCGCGATTTTATTGTCTTAAAGAATAGCCAAGAAGAATTGAGAGAGTTATGCAAAAAAATTGACTTGCAGATGGTCAAAACCAATGAACTTTTACGGCATATACGTAATACAAAAGTAATTTTCAGCGACTTGTTGCTTTTAGAAGCAGAAGTCAACGAACAAATGAGTAAAATTCAGGAACTGTCCAATGCATTCTTTATCCAAGAAGAGGCAGGAAAATAGAGGATGAAATAGCAATAGTGTTATTAGGGAAGCTGTAAGTCATGATAAATAGGGAAGTTAGGGGGATTAGTGTGAACAAAATCATTGCATTAGACATTGATGAATTTCGAGTAGGCGTTGTTGGCTACGGTTATCAAGATGTCAGAAGTTCTGTTTATTCAGAAGTCAAAAAAAATAATCTACAATATCTTTTAGGAAAGAATAATGAACCGATCTACCTAAAAAACAAAGTAGGGAAACGAATACTTCTCGGGGGCAGCGAGAAAGAAATCACTTGGGGGCTCGACAAGTTGTATAGTCGACGATCAGAAGCCTATCAAACATTTGGCAATCCGTTGGCAATCCTGGGAGACCAAAAATTTAAGACATATATCAAAACGATACTCTCTTATTTAGTAGCGAAAAGACCCTCACTTTTTACTGAAATTGCAGAGGATTACTTTAGCTGTTCATTATGCCTTGGCGTAGCAACAGAAAGTTTTGACCGGCTTGCTGACATTGAGAGACAACTGGCAGATGAATTCGAGACAGTTGTTGATGGCACGCACTATCAGATCCGCATCGAGCGAGTAAAGCTGATCCCGAAATCTCTGGGCGCAATTTTTGAAAGCAAACGAAATGATATTCATTTGATGTTAGGCGTGGAAGAAATTCTTGCTGGGTTGACCTATGTGATTGAAATCAATGATCATTCTCTCACTTGTGATAGCTACGAAAATGGGGAACTGATCAAAAGTTCAAAAGTCACAGACGGCTTGTTTGAATTGGCAGGCAACGTGGTACAAGCTTATCAAGAAAATGAGGGGGATCATCCCGCACCTATCTTTGCGCTAGATCATGGCGTCGTTTACGATATGCTTGTCACAGCTAAGAAAAACAATCCATTTGTCGTGACGATCAATGGAGGTCAGACAATAGATTTAACTGAGATCGTTAAAAAAGAGACGACTGCTTTGACAGATCAATTGATTGATTATGTAAACAGTGATCAAGATATTCAATATGCTGATACAATTCTAATCAGAGATATTCCTTCAGAAACGATCAACGAAAACACAGTAAATCAGGCACTCAACAAGATGGGGTTATCTTGTAAAGTGTTTAACAATAAAAATGCTCTTGGCGTGTATCTCTTCGGAGAGTTGTTTTGGAAAAGTCAACTGAATGCTTCGATAGATCACTTTGAGGATAACAGTCCATTTCCAATGAAGCCAGACGGTTTAGAGTCGAAAGTGAATGCAGAACCTTTACCAGTCGAGAAGTCCCTCGAATCTTCAACTAACCAAATTGATTCTGAGCTACCAGAAGCTACCAAGCAAAAGAGTCATCATAGAAGCTTATCAGTAGAAGCAATCTTTGCGGAACAGTCGGAATTGCTTGATTTCTTGATCAGCAACGACAAAGAGTAGTCAATTTGGAGAAGGAAACGTGAATTTCGAGCGGATTGCAATAACCATTCCCTTTTTTTCCATGGTTAGTCTTTTGTACTAGATCAGAACATCGGACTTTGCAATAAAGTCTTGTCGTCAATAAGGATTGATATGTTGTACAAAAAACACACTTGGGACTGAAGAATCAATTATGATTCATCAGTCCCAAAAACGATAAAGACGTTTCTTTGTACAGTAAAAGTTAAGAGAACTTATAAATAAAGGGAAAATAACAGTAAGATTTTAAAGAATCTGCTAAAATTTTTGTAACCGAAAATGAAAATAATATGATTGTTTATGAAAATTTCATTTTCAGTTTACAATTATTTTTTTTTGACAAGTGAAATTTTAGCGAGTAGCCAATCACTCCTGATGTTTAAGAGTTTTTAAGGAAAGAACTTTTATCACAAACAAAAGATTCTTTCTGGATTTTGAGTATTTATCATGAAAAAAATATTCTGTTGTTTTTCAAACAAAAGAAATCCTATTTCATTTTCACAAATTCCCTTGAGAGAAGGACCCATTTTTTGGCTTTTGCTCTCATTTTTCTCACAGAATCAAAATTTGGGTCATTTTGCATTTTCTCTTTTTTCCGATTAGGATAATCACCTGAATAAAATTTGTTGTTTGGAGGAAGAGAAATGCGTACTTATGTGAAAAAAATAGCTTACCCAATGTTCATGCTGTCCTTACTTATTTTATCCTATTTGGCGCCTTTATTATCAGTCATCACAGCCAATGCGGACACCGAGGAGAATCCCAAAACAATCCTATTTCAAAACGAAAAGGGCATAGCGCAAGTGACATCATTACCAGATCCTACCACAGGGGAGATCACTTGGACGATCCAAGTAGAAAAGAATCAACAAGCAGCAAATCAACTGGCATTCAGCTTGAGTGAAGGGGAACAAAAGGTTCTGCCGAACTCGATTCAAAGCAGCGGCACGCCATTTACATATGATCCGCAAAGACAGCAGCTGATGGAAGAAACCGCTAGCAGTTCTTTTAGCCAAATGACGCTAACGTTTCAAACAAAAAGTCTTCAAACATTGACAATCAAATCCGCCTTTCTTCAAACAGATGAAAAAAATGGACAAGTGAAAGAAGACATCATCAACACAACAGATGTAGCAGTTGTTCTATCTGAAAATGAATCCACAGAAGCAACGAGTACAGAAGCCGTACTTTCTGATACTCAGGATCAAACAGAGGCTTCTGAAAAAAAGGTTGTAACAACAAGCAGCGAGTCACAACAACAAACGGCGTCAAATACTGCATCAAAAACCATAGAATCAACGCTTGATACCCAAGCAAGTGCGCCAGCAGCTTCACAACTTTCAAGTGGGGGCATTTTTAAAAATGATGTTCCTGAAGTTGATGACGCACTTCTAGGAGAAGCGCAATATTTTCATATTTTTGCTAACCATGCGACGCTAAATACACACACGAACGGAAATTTGGCCGTTGGTGAATTAAACGGAAATGTCAATTTTGGGACCAGTATTCAGGATGGTTCTTTGCCAACAGAAATCAATTATATTCAAAAGGTCAATTCCATCGCAAACTCTTCTTTTGTATCAGGAACTGATAGTAGAAAAAACAAAGTTGTTTTTGGCCCATCAGTCACAGTAGATTTAGCAGATCAAAATCAGCAACCTGCCGTTTTTGTAAATGGTCAGAGAATGGATCACTTGAAGACTTCCGAAGTTTTTCAAGATCAATCCGTGAGTGAGCCTTATATAGACTTTGAACAGGCATTTTCAACGTTACAGGCGACGTCAGAAAGACTGGGAGCTTATCCGCAGACACCCGGTGTAACCAAGGATTTCACCGATAATAATCAGCGGGTCATCAATACAGCCGATGCCGAAGATGAGACACAAGTGGTTGTTTTGACCTTGACAGACGAACAAGGAAATCCACTTGATGATGGTGTTTACGAACTTCAAAACAACAAGACGCATAAGGAAGTTGATGAAGAAGTCACAAATGATGATGGGCAGGTGATCGAAGCTGGTCTTCCAGAGGGAGAATATTCCTTTGTGGAAACGGAAGCGCCAGACGGCTATCTGATTGATAAAAAACCCATTTCTTTTTCAGAAGATACAATTGCGAAAGAAGATCAAAAGGTTGTTGTTTCTCTTTCAAAAACGGAATTAGAAAAAGATACGCCGATCACCATTAAAGGGCTAACAAGAGGAAATACGCCTGTAATCATCAATGTGGACACTGAGGGAGCCAGCACCGTTAATGTTAAGTCCCAAATCAAACTAGAATATACGGATGGTACGTCTCGTAATAGCCATGAAACAGAAGAGTTTGATGATGCTGTTATCTTATGGAATTTTGTTGGCCAATCAGAGGGCCAAACGATTTCGATTAATAGTCCATTCCAAGGAACCATCTTGGCTGTTGGTGATACAGTCGATGTCCATCAAAATGTTGACGGCAGTATCATTGCTGATACAGTGCTGGTCAACGCAGAAACCCATCGCTGGGATCTGCAAGCAAATGAAACAATCGTGCCGACTATTAAACTAGCTGCCATGAATCAATTACTTTCTTTTGATACAACGACAATCAGCGGGACCAAAACGTGGGATGATTATGACAACAAATTCAATACCCGTCCGACAAGCATTATGGTTCAATTATTGCAAAACGGTGAAGTATTCCAAACAAAAACGGTTACCCAAAGTAAAGAGGGGGACTGGCATTATGAATTTACTGATCTACCGAAAACTGACGAATCTGGTCAGACTTATGAATACACAATCCAAGAAACACATGTTGAAGGGTATTCTACTAAAGTAAACGGTTATGACCTGGTCAACACGTACCGCAATATTGAAACGACAGACGTAGCTGGAACAAAGACATGGAAAGACTACGATAACAAATTCGAAACAAGACCAGAAAGCATCACTGTCAAGCTGATGCAAAATGATAAAGAAATCGACAAGCAAGTCGTAAAAGCAGATAACCAAGGCGACTGGACTTATCACTTTGAGAATCTGCCTAAGTATGATGAAAAAGGTCAAGCATACACGTACACGATCCAAGAAGAAAAAGTTTCAGGTTACACCACTGAAATCAATGGTTATGACCTAGTCAACACCTATCGCAATACTGAAACGACAGACGTAGCTGGAACAAAGACATGGGATGACTATGGCAACAAGTTCAATACCCGCCCTGAAAACATCACTGTCGACTTAATGCAAAACGGTAAAGAGATTGACAAACAAACCGTAAAAGCTGATAAAGAAAACAACTGGACCTATCACTTCGAGAATCTGCCTAAGTATGATGAAAAAGGTCAAGTGTACACGTACACGATCCAAGAAGAAAAAGTGCCAGGTTACACCACTGAAATCAATGGTTATGATCTAGTCAACACCTACCGCAATACTGAAACGACAGACGTAGCCGGAACAAAGACATGGAATGACTACGATAACAAATTCGAAACAAGACCAGAAAGCATCACTGTCAAGCTGATGCAAAATGATAAAGAAATCAACAAGCAAGTCGTAAAAGCAGATAACCAAGGCGACTGGACTTATCACTTCGAGAATCTGCCAAAGTATGATGAAAAAGGTCAAGCTTACACCTACACGATCCAAGAAGAAAAAGTTTCAGGTTACACCACTGAAATCAATGGTTATGACCTATTCAACACCTATCGCAACACCGAAACAACGGTAGTATCGGGAACGAAGACGTGGAATGACTATGGCAACAAGTTCCACACCCGTCCAGAGAGTATCACTGTGAAGCTGATGCAAAATGATAAAAAAATTGACAAACAAACCGTAAAAGCAGATAACCAAGGGAACTGGACCTATCGCTTTGAAAATTTGCCTAAGTATGATGAAAAAGGTCAAGCATACACGTACACGATCCAAGAAGAAAAAGTGCCAGGTTACACTATTAAAGTCAACGGCTATGACCTGGTCAACACCTATCACAATACCGAAACAACGGTAGTATCGGGAACGAAGACGTGGAATGACTATGGCAACAAGTTCAATACCCGCCCTGAAAGCATCACTGTCGAATTAATGCAAAACGGTAAAGAAATCGACAAGCAAACCGTAAAAGCAGATAAAGAAGGCAACTGGACCTATCGTTTTGAAGATCTGCCAAAATATGATGAGAAAGGTCAAGCGTACACCTATAGCATTCAAGAAGTGGCTGTCAAAGGATACAGGTCAGAAGTCCATGATTATGATTTGATCAATACTTATGTCGAACCAAAAACGCCGAGAACGCCTAAGACACCGAATGATCCTAGCGGTCCCAAAGTACCAACACCTTCTGACAAGTCTGATAAACCGATAAAAATAGCCGGAAACGCCGAGCAAAAGCTGGATGACAAAAAGAACCAGACAGAGTCATCACAGACAGATAATGAAAAACGATTGCCAAAGACAAATGAGGAATCCTCTTATGAACTAAGTGTTCTTGGAAGTATTTTACTCACCATGATCGCCTTCCTATTCTATAAACAGAAACATATTTAACCAAACAAATCTTTGTACTGCTCCTTCGCTAGAAGTCAGTACAAAGATTTTTTCTTAAAAAAGTATAGGACTTATTTAAGACTTGCGACAAAACTTTGGCTGAAAACCGGTGTAAATGGTAAACTAAAATGAAGGGGGGATCCTATGGTTTGGCTATTGCTACTACTGCTAATTTTTATTTTTTTGGTGTACTATGTATATCGCACGTCTGTGATGAAAAAGGGCGTACGCTATTTTGTTTCGGCAATTATTATGCGTAACAATGAATGGTATGAAAAAGAAGGCAGAAAGAAACTGGGGATTCCATACAAAGAGCGGATCGCGAAAAGCAGTTCGGCTTTTTGGTCACAAGGTTCGGAATGTACGGTAACGACCACCGATGATCTGATCCTGAGAGCAGAAGTCTTTGATCAGTGTGCTAAAACGTGGGTGATCTGCTTGCATGGGTATCGCAGTGATGGGCAAGCAGACTGTCAAGATGCGGCCGAGAAATTCTGGGCTGCGGGTTACAATGTTTTAGTTCCTGATTTGCGTGGACATGGCCGTAGTGAAGGCAAAGAGATCGGCTTAGGGTGGCTAGATCGGATGGATCTGCTTTTGTGGATCGATAAGATTTTGGAAAAAGACCCACAAACCCAAATCTTCCTCTATGGTTTAGGGATGGGAGCGGCGACTTTGCTGCTGGCCAGTGGAGAAGTCATGCCGGTGCAAGTTGCGGGTTTGATCTCAGACAGCAGTTATACGTCCGTTTATAGTGCCATTCGGGCAAGTCTACCACAATTTTCTCGGTTACCCGTCAAGCGCTTTTTGCGATTAGCCAATCGTTACAGTAAACACTTAGTCGGCTACCCCTTCCTACAAATCTCAGTGACCCGACAAGTCGGCAGCAACCATTTACCTGTGCTGTTTTTACAAGGAGAAAAGGATACGTTTCTTTCTGAAAAAGAAATCAATACTTTAATGGAAGCAACGGCTGGTCCGAAACAAAAAGTCCTTTTTCCCAATATGGGACATTTACAGGCAGTTAAAGATGCCCCAGAATATTGGCCAACCGTTTTGCAATTTATTGAGAATATCAAACAAAAAACAGACATTGTCTGATAGAAAGGGCGAAAACAATGGAAATAAAAGAAGAAAACAAGCGTTTTGCTTTATATGATGGAGAAACAGAAATTGGTGAGATTACATGGCAAGAAACACCAGATGATGTACTTGAAGTTGATCACACCTTCGTCAACCCTGATTATCGTGGACAGCAATTGGCGCAAAAATTGCTCAAAGCAGTTGTTGAAAAAGCACGACGGGAAGAGAAAAAAATTATGCCTGTCTGCTCCTTTGCGGTCAAAGAGTTCAAAGAAAAACCAGAATATGATGACGTACTCGTTCGCTGATTTGAACGAAAGCGATCTATGAGAAAAAGGCTGTCAGAAAGGACAGTCTTTTTTTTAAACCGTCACGCAACGAGCAATGACAAAAAGGGAGTAGTAATTTCTAGCGGAAAATGCTAAAATAGAAAGGACGACTTTAGCAAGCAAGGAGGAGCTAACGTGTATAATATCTTATTAACTGCTGTAATTGTTATTTCGATTTTAATGGTCATTACGATCATGATGCAGCCTAGCAAGCAAAATAGTGCAGCTAGTGCCTTTACTGGCGGTGCGGATCAATTGTTTGGTAAGCAAAAAGCCCGTGGATTTGAAGCAGTGATGCAGCGCTCAACGGCCATTTTAGGGTTTGTTTGGATGGTCTTGCTCTTTATTTTGGCTTTTCTTTCATCAAACTAATCATTTTGCTAGCGAACCTCTCGTAAAGAGAGGTTTTTTTCTTTTTAAGGGGAAGATTTTGATCGCATTTGTCGAAGTATTCTTCTTAACTATGGTAGAATTGGACGTGAGGTGAAAGGAAACATGAAAACATTTAATCAACCAAAACCGGTTTTTGCTGAACACGGCAAGCGAGCAGTCATTTTGTTCCATGCCTATTCAGGTAGTCCTAACGATGTGCGTATGCTTTGTCGTTCGTTAGAACAAAAAGACTACACGGTTTATACGCCGATGTTTACTGGACATGGTACGCCCAATCCAGATGATATCTTAAATCAAGGGATGGCTGTTTGGCAGCAGGATGCTGCAGATGCAGTTACTTATGTAAGAGAAAAAGGCTATGAAGAAGTTGCCGTTCTTGGACTTTCGATGGGCGGGATTTTAGCGATGGATCGTTTGACACAAGATCCAACATTGATGGGGGGCGGACTGTTTTGTTCGCCATTATTTGAAACCAAGAATGAAGTGCCAGTCAATTTTGAAAAGTATGCTGAAATGGTCATACCCTATGCTGATTTAGACGAGGCGACCCAAAAAGAAATATTGGCAGAAGTCCCTCGTAAGGTCAGAGAGCAACTGCAAGGAATCGAAACAGTCGGACAAACCACAGCTGGGCATTTAGGGAAAATCGAGCGCCCAGTCTTTCTAGCACAAGCAGGAAAGGATCAAATGATCGATCCACAGACGGTTTTCAAAACAGCAGGGGCACTGTCCCATGTTCCCTATACGCTTCAATGGTATCCCGAAAGCGGTCATGTGGTGACCGTTGGACCAGAACGGAAAAAATTAGAGCAGGATGTGTTTGCTTTCTTAGAAACACTTGCTTGGAAAGAGTGAGTTATGACAGAAACGATTAAAACAAAAATCATTCAGTTTCTCGAAGAAAGCCGCAAAAAAAGTTTTTCAATGGAAGAAATTGCTGAAGGTCTAGGACTTCAAAAAAGTACAGACTTTAAGAATCTTGTTCAGACAGTAGCGGCGATGGAACGAGAAGGCAGCGTGATTTTTAACAAAAAAGGCAAAGTGAAATTACCCATGAAACGAGTGTTTGTGGAAGGAACCTTCCGTGCCAACGAGCGGGGCTTCGGCTTTGTCACTTTGGATGAAGAAGAAGACGATATTTATATCCCTAAAGAAGCAACAGGCTATGCCATGGACGGCGATACCGTTGCTGTGGACATCGTGCACGTTGCGGATCCTTTCTCAGATCGTGGTGCAGAGGGGAAAGTCGTTGAGATCAAACAACGGGCCATCAGTCAGTTGGTCGGCGAGTTTACATTATTTGATGAAAAAGAGATCGAAGAGTCGGATCTATATGGCGTTGTTCAGCCTAAAGATAAAAAACTAAGTGAATTAAAGGTGTTTATTGGTGCTCAAGGGATTCGACCTGTAGATGGGAGCATTGTGATCGTTGAAATCAGCCATTACCCAGAAAAAGGTTATTCGAAAAGCTTAGAGGGGTTGATCACGAAAGTTGTAGGACATAAAAACGATCCTGGAATGGATATATTATCGATCGTCGTGGCGAACGGGATTCCAACAAAATTCGAGGAAGAAACCTTAGCAGCGGCAGACGCAGTACCAGATACGATCGATCCTGCCGACTTTCCGGAACGGCGGGATTTACGAGATCAACAGATTGTAACAATCGATGGAGCGGATGCCAAAGATTTGGATGATGCGGTGACCGTAAAAGCATTGCCTGACGGTAGCTTCTATTTGGGCGTGCATATCGCCGATGTTTCTTATTATGTGACCGAAAACAGCGCATTGGATAAAGAAGCGTTTGATCGGGGAACGAGTGTCTATCTTACGGATCGTGTGATTCCGATGATCCCACAGCGTTTATCAAACGGGATCTGTTCGTTGAATCCGAATGTCCCAAGGTTGACTATGAGCTGTGAAATGTGGATCAACCAAGAGGGGATCGTCACGGATTACAATATTTTCCAAAGTATTATTCAAACAAGTGCCCGTATGACCTATCAGGCAGTCAATCAAATTATTGAAGAGAATGATCCGAAAACCACCAAAGAGTATGCGGAACTAGTACCGATGTTTCATGATATGGCCGCCTTGCATCACGTGTTAGAAGCGATGCGCATCAAACGTGGGGCAGTTTCTTTTGAAGACCGAGAAGCAAAAGTCTTGGTCGATGGAGAAGGACACCCGCAAGAAATCGTTCTACGAGCACGGGGCGTCGGCGAACGATTGATCGAATCATTCATGTTGGCAGCCAATGAAACCGTGGCGCGTCATTTCAATCAGAAGCATTTACCATTTATTTACCGGATCCATGAGGAACCAAAAGAAGAGAAAATGCGCCGCTTCTTTGATTTTGCATCTGCTTTAGGGATCGTAGTCAAGCAGACCAATGGCTCGATCTCACCAAAACAATTGCAAAAAGTTGTTGAAGATGTCGCAGATAAGCCAGAGGCAATGGTTGTCAATACGATGCTACTAAGAAGTATGCAACAAGCGAAGTATTCTGAAGAAAACGTCGGTCACTATGGTTTGGCAGCGGAAGATTATACCCACTTCACGTCACCGATCCGTCGTTATCCCGACTTGATCGTGCATCGTTTGATTCGATCTTACAGTGAAGATGTCTCAGAAGCCAACCAAAACAAATGGGCGGAAATCTTGCCGGACATCGCGCTGCACAGCTCCCAAATGGAACGACGAGCAGTCGATGCAGAAAGAGAAGTCGATGCGCTTAAAAAAGCTGAGTATATGGCCGATAAAGTAGGAGAAGAGTTTGACGGTATCATCAGTTCCGTCGTTAAGTTTGGCTTGTTTATTGAATTGCCTAACACGATTGAAGGGTTGATCCATATCAATAATCTGAAGCAAGATTACTTCCATTATTTGGAAAACCATCTGGCACTTGTGGGTGAACGGACAGGCCTGACCTTTAAAATTGGTCAGAAAGTTCGCATCAAAGTCGTAAAGGCTGATCCAGAAACAAGAGAGATCGATTTCGAACTGGTAGCAGCAGAAGAAGTTGAAAAACTGCAAGCACCAAAAGCCAACAAACGTAACAACAATCAAAAAAATGAAGCTAGCCGCCGTGGAAAAAAACAACGAAACCCTGAGAAAAACCAAGGGAAACGCTTTGAGCAATCAGGCAAAGGCAAGCCGAAAAAAGCTGGCAAAGTGAAAAAGAAAAAACCTTTTTACAAAGGAATCAAGAAAAAATAATTGGAGGGATGGCCCGTGCCTAAAGGAGAAGGGAAATTAATCGCCCAAAACAAAAAGGCCCGCCATGATTACACGATCCTCGATACGATCGAAGCGGGGATCGTCTTACAGGGAACCGAGATCAAGGCGATCCGTAACAGTCGGATCAATTTGAAAGACGGCTTTGTACGTATTCGTAACGGTGAGGCATTCTTAGTCAATGTGCATATCAGCCCTTACGAGCAAGGAAACATTTTTAATCATGATCCACTACGGACAAGAAAACTGTTACTGCATAAAAAGCAGATTGCTCTTCTGATTGGCGAAACAAAAAATACCGGCATGACGATCGTTCCGTTAAAGGTGTATATCAAGGATGGTTATGCCAAAGTTTTGATTGGTTTAGCGAAAGGAAAACGCGAATATGACAAGCGGGAATCCTTGAAACGCAAAGATCAAGAAAGACAAATTGACCGAGTTCTTAGAAATTTCTAATTTTCTAAGAACTTCTTTTAGAATCCGATAGAGGTTATTGCTTTGAAAATCACGCTAAATTTGGTAGCATTTAAGGGAAAGCTGTTGATATAACAGGCTTTTTCTTCCACATAGCGACACGGGGATTTTTCATTTAATTTAGGATTTTTGGCATTGTGAGTTTTTTGTCTAATTTTCTTGAAAATGCTTTGAAATTTTCCATTCGTGGTGGTATGATACCGATTGTTATGAGAGGAAACGCATTGTAACAC
>Ga0308156_1001248_pt1 | contig 32533 bp, 25 predicted proteins | sample PhyAR2_FD_201041 | JGI IMG/M metagenome (GOLD analysis project Ga0308156, IMG submission 201041) | Phyllosphere microbial communities from UC Gill Tract Community Farm, Albany, California, United States - DLSL A.R2 | ecosystem: Host-associated > Plants > Phyllosphere > Unclassified | place: USA... | reverse complement strand
GACCTGAGCGCGTTGCCGCATGTGAACCGCTCGGTGGTTAATTTTGGCGTCGCGCCGCTGGCCGGGAAAAGAATGTCAGACATTGAATGGCACGACATTCAGCGCAAGCTTACCGAGGCCATCATTAACTTTGAACCGCGTATTTTGCCGCAGGGACTGCAGGTCCGCTGCGTGTCAGACACCTCGTCACTGGATCTGCACAACGTGTTGTCCATTGAGATAAAAGGGCGTCTGTGGTGTGTGCCGTACCCGCTGGAGTTTCTGTTTCGCACCGATGTCGATCTGGAAAACGGCCATTTTGAACTGAAAGATGCGGGGTGATCATGGAAAGTAAACTGCTCGAATATTACAACCGTGAACTGGCCTATCTGCGTGAAATGGGCGCTGAATTTGCCGAGCGTTATCCCAAAGTCGCGGGTCGACTGGGCATGCGCGGCATCGAAGTGGCGGATCCGTATACAGAACGCCTGATGGAGGGGTTCGCGTTCCTGACCTCCCGTGTGCAAATGAAAATGGATGCGGAGTTCCCGCGCTTCTCCCAGCGTTTGCTGGAAATGATTGCGCCAAACTATCTCGCGCCAACCCCCTCAATGGCGATTGCTGAAATCCAGCCCGACAGCACGCGTGGCGATCTGAGCAACGGTTTTAAGGTGCCGCGCGGCACCATGATGGACAGCCTGGCGCTGAAAAAGACCGGGGTCACCTGCAGCTACACCACGGCGCATGAAGTTAATCTGCTGCCGCTGAAAATCGATAAGGTCGAGCTGGGCGGTGTGCCTGCCGATCTGCCGCTGGCGCAGTTGGGCCTGAGCCAGCGGGGGATCAACAGCGCGTTACGGATCCGCATTGCCTGTGATGGCCCGCAGCATCTTGGGCATCTGGATTTTGACCGTCTGGAGTTTTTCCTTAGCGGCCCGGATATTGAAGCGCTCAAGCTGCTTGAGCTGGTCATGGAGCACCACGCCGGGATTGTCTGCCAGACCGTCAGCAAGCACCCGCAGCGACAGCTGCTCTCTGCGGATGCCTTACGACAGGAAGGGTTTGAGTCGGACCAGGCGCTGCTTCCGGATGACCTGCGCAACTTTGACGGCTATCGTCTGCTGCAGGAATACTTTGCGTTTCCGGCACGGTTCCGCTTTATCAGCCTCAGCGGTCTGGGCAAGCTTATCCAGCTCTGTGAAAATGAAAAAGCGTTCGATATTTTCATCCTGCTGGATAAAAGCGATGAGCAGCTGGAGCGGGTGGTTGATGCCAGCCATCTTGCGATGCATTGCACGCCGGTGATCAACCTTTTCCCGAAAGTGGCGGCGCGGCAGAAGCTGAGCGAGAGCCAGCATGAATATCATCTGGTGGTGGATAACATCCGTCCCCTGGATTATGAAATTTATGCGGTAAACAAAATCTTCGGCAGTGCCGACGGCCAGCGTGATGACCAGACATTCCGACCTTTCTGGAGCACCTGGAGCGGTGATGCGGGCAACTACGGCGCCTATTTTTCCCTGCGCCGTGAGCAGCGAGTGCTCTCTGAACATGCCCTGCGCTACGGCACCCGAACCGGTTATATCGGCTCCGAAGTCTTTGTTTCGCTGGTGGATGAACAGCATGCACCCTGGCAGGAAAATCTGCGCTATATCTCCGCGGAAGTATTGTGCACCAGCCGCGACCTGCCGCTGATGCTTCAGCAGGAGCTCGGACAGTTCATCATGGCCGATTCCATGCCGGTGAAATCCCTGACCCTGCGAAAAGGCCCAACGCCGCCGCGTCCGGCTCTGGCCGAAGGGTTTAGCACCTGGCGATTGATCAGCCAGCTGCAGATGAACTATCTCAGCCTGATGGACAGCGAAAACGAAGAGGGCGCCGCCGCCCTGCGTCAGCTGTTGGGGCTGTATGCTAACCTGGCGGAGACGCCGGTTGCACGTCAGGTTGAGGGCGTTCGCCACTGCGTGCTGGAGCCGGTTCACCGTCGCGTCCCGGAGCCGGGTCCGGTGGTCTTTGCGCGCGGGATCGGCATTACTCTGACGGTGGATGAGCGTGCGTTTTCCGGCGCCAGCCCCTGGCTTTTCGGCAGCGTGCTGGAACGCCTGTTTGCCCGCCTGGTGTCCATCAACAGCTTTACTGAATTCACGCTGAAGAGTCAGCAGCGCGGTGAGATTGGCTACTGGGCACCGCGTATGGGGAAAAGGGCACTACTATGAGCGAAGTCGCCTCCGCGCCGCTGCGTGTCCATCGCCTGACGCCGTTGCCGGACGCTTTCTGGCGCGGCGTTCGCGAGACGCCGTGGCGCTACGATCTGTTCCAGCTATTAAGACGCATTGATGCCCAGGGCGGTGAACGTTATCCGCTGGGGCGCGCGCCGCTGCCGAAATTTGAGCCGTTACGTATCGGTCAGCAGCCATCGATGAGCTTTGCGCCGTCGACCCTCGCGCAGGTGCGCCAGCGTGAAGAGAACGGGCTGCACGAGGTGTCTATCCTCAGCTTTGGTCTGTTTGGTCCAAATGGCCCGCTGCCCGTCCATATGACAGAGTACGCCCGGGAGCGTATTCATCATCATCAGGACACCAGCCTGAGCGCGTTTGCCGATCTGTTCCATCATCGCCTGACGCTGTTGTTTTACCGCGCCTGGGCTGATGCGCAGCCCGCCGTCTCTCTTGACCGCGCGGACAACAAACGCTTTGAGGGGTATCTGGCATCCTTGATCGGGATGGGCCAGCCGGGGCAGATGACCAAAGGCAGCCTGAGCGCACATGCCCGTTTTACTCATGCCGGACACCTGACTCGTCACGCCCGGGATCCGGAAGGGCTGGAGAAGATCCTGCGCAACTATTTTAACGCCCCGGTAAAACTGGTCACGAACGTGGCGCAGTGGATGCCGCTTTCGCCGCGGGAACAGGCGCAGTTGGGTGAAGGGCGTCGACTGCCGCGGATGGGAGAATCCGCTTTTCTCGGCGTTGCGGTGCGCGACGTGCAGCACAAGTTTCGTATCGAAATCGGCCCACTGAGCGCGGAAGAGTACAACCGCTTTCTGCCAGGCGAAGCGTGGGTCACTGAACTGCGCGACTGGGTACGCCAGTACGCAGGGGTAGAATTTGAATGGGAAACTCGGGTTATTCTGCGCGCCGACGCGGTGCAGGGTGCCTCGCTCGGTAGCGCCGGGCGGTTAGGTTACAACACCTGGCTGGGCCTTCAGCCTCAGCCTGTCCCACGTGGCGATCTGGTGTATCGCGCAGAGCGATAATTTTTCTAACGCATTGTTATCAACGGAACCGAACATGTCAGAAATCAGCCGTGCCGTGCTTTTCGGCAAACTGGATACGCTGTTATTTACCTCACTGGAAAGCGCCACCGCGTTCTGCAAGCTGCGCGGCAACCCCTATGTTGAACTGGTGCACTGGCTGCATCAACTGATGCAGCAGCAGGATGGCGATCTGCAACAGGTGATTCGTCATTTTGCCCTCGATGAACAGCAGCTGACGCGCGATATCGTGGCCGCACTGGATGCGCTGCCACGTGGCGCGAGTTCTGTTTCCGATCTGTCAGAACATATCGACAGCGCCGTGGAGCGCGCGTGGGTGTTTGGCTCGCTGAAGTATGGCGTCAGCCGTATTCGCGGCGGGCATTTACTGATTGGCATCCTGAAAACCTGGAATCTGGCTAACGTGCTGAAAAGCATCTCGGCGCAGTTCACCCGCCTTAACGTCGACGTGCTGATCGAGCAGTTTGATGCGATTTGCGCTCAGAGCAAAGAGACGCAGCAGGCGGCCGCTGCCGCGGATACGCCAGCCGGTACGGTGCCTGCCGCACAGGGGACGTTAGCCCAGTATGGTCAGGACCTGACTGCGCGCGCCCGTGAAGGGAAGATTGACCCGGTTGTCGGGCGCGATGAAGAGATCCGCCAGATGGTCGATATTCTGATGCGCCGTCGCCAGAATAACCCGCTGCTGACCGGGGAAGCTGGCGTTGGCAAAACGGCGGTGGTGGAAGGGCTGGCGCTGCGTATCGCCGAAGGCGACGTGCCGGCACCGTTGCAGAATATTCAGCTTTGGCTGCTGGATATCGGCATGCTGCAGGCTGGCGCAGGCATGAAAGGCGAGTTCGAAGCGCGTCTACAGGCCCTGATTAATGAAGTGCAGTCCAGCTCTACGCCAGTCATTCTGTTTATCGATGAGATCCACACCCTGATTGGCGCAGGCGGCCAGCAGGGTACCGGTGATGCCGCTAACCTGTTAAAGCCGGCTCTGGCGCGCGGGCAACTGCGCACCATCGGGGCCACCACGTGGGCGGAATACAAAAAATACATCGAGAAAGACCCGGCGCTGACCCGTCGTTTCCAGACGGTACAGGTTCACGAGCCGGACGAAGCCAAAGCCATTCTGATGCTGCGCAGCACGGTGTCACCGCTGGAGACGCATCACCAGGTACTGCTTCTCGACGAAGCGGTCAGCGCGGCGGTCAAGCTTTCACATCGTTATATTCCGGCACGCCAGTTGCCGGATAAAGCCGTTGCGCTGCTTGATACTGCCTGTGCCCGCGTGGCGGTCAGCCAGAGCGCGCCACCGGCACAGCTGGAAGATTGCCTGCGCCATCTCGCGGCCCTGGATGTGGAGATCGAGATTGCCGGACGCGAAGCGCGCGTGGGTGCCGGCGATCCGGAGCGCGTCGCAGCCTTGACCGCCGAGCGCGATACATACGAAACAAAGCGCGAAGCCCTGACCCAGCGCTGGGAAGAGGAACGTGCTCTTGTGACTGAAATCATCCGCCTGCGTGCCGCGCTTTTTGCCGCGGGTGATGACGAGACCGGCGAACTGCGCAGCGCGCTTAACGCGCAGCAGCAGGCGCTCAACGCTTTACAGGGCGACGAGCCGCTGCTGTTTGCGGCGGTGGATGAAAATGTGGTGGCGGCGGTGGTCTCTGACTGGACCGGTATCCCGCTGGGCCGGATGGTGAAAAACGAGATTGATGCGGTGCTCAACCTGGCTGATACCCTCAACCAGCGCGTCATCGGCCAGCGTCACGGCCTGGATCTGATTGCCCGTCGCGTGAAAATCTCGCGGGCGAAACTCGATGATCCGAACAAACCTGTTGGCGTATTTATGCTCTGTGGCCCGTCCGGCGTGGGGAAAACGGAAACTGCACTGGCGCTGGCGGAGTCGCTTTATGGTGGTGAGCAGAACGTTATCACCATCAACATGAGTGAATTCCAGGAAGCCCACACCGTTTCCACCTTAAAAGGTGCGCCTCCGGGATACGTGGGTTATGGTGAAGGCGGGGTGTTAACCGAGGCCGTTCGCCGTCGCCCGTACAGCGTGGTCTTGCTGGACGAAATTGAAAAAGCGCACCCGGATGTACATGAAATCTTCTTCCAGGTCTTCGATAAAGGCTGGATGGAAGATGGCGAGGGCCGCCATATTGATTTCCGTAACACCATCATTATTCTGACGTCCAACGTCGGCACCGATCTGATCAGCGCCATGTGTGCCGATCCGGAACTGATGCCTGAGCCTGAGGCGTTAAGCGGCGCGTTGCGTCAGCCGCTGCTGGAGGTCTTCCCGCCGGCGCTGCTGGGCCGTCTGCTGGTGGTGCCGTATTATCCACTGAGCGACGAGATGCTGGGGCAGATTGTCCGCCTGCAGCTCAAACGCATTCAGCGTCGTCTGCAAGAGAATCACAATATTATTTCCGAGTTTGATGACAGCGTGGTGGAACAAATTGTTCAGCGCTGTACCGAGGTGGAGTCTGGCGGCCGCATGGTGGACGCTATTCTGACAAACACCTTGCTGCCTCAGATGAGCCAGATATTACTTACCGCCAGCCGCAGCGACGAGCAGTACCGACGTCTGCACGTCACCTGTGAGCAGGGCGAGTTTCACTGTCAGTTTGCCGCGTAATAATCATCAAGAGAACTGTAAAAGATGACGGATAATGATAACAATCGGACTGTCCCAAACGCGCTCCCGGTCGGGTATCGCTTCAACGAGTTTGAAATTAAAGAGGTGATCGGCGGCGGCGGGTTCGGCATCGTCTATCGCGCGTGGGATCATCAGCTCGAACGCACTATCGCTATCAAAGAATTCATGCCTGCCTCGCTCGCCGTGCGCGGCGACGATATGACGCTGGTACTGCGCAGTGAACGTTTTGGCAAAGCGTTTTCCGCCGGCCTGAACAGCTTCATTCAGGAAGCCCGCCTGCTGGCGCGCTTCAACCACCCGAACCTGCTTCACGTGCTGCGTTTCTGGGTGCAAAACGATACGGCCTATATGGGAACGCTGTTCTATAGCGGTACCACGCTTTCCCGCCTGCGCGAACAAAAACCGGAGCTGATTAACGAAGCCTGGATCCGTCGTATGCTGCCCATGCTGTTCGGTGCCATTAAGACAATTCATGACGAAGGCTATCTGCACCGCGACATCTCTCTGGATAACATCCAGATTCAGGACAACGGGCTGCCGGTTCTGCTCGATTTCGGCTCAGCGCGCCGCACCATTGGTAATCTCTCTGACGAGACGGAAACCATGCTGCGCCCGGGCTTTGCGCCGATCGAGCAGTACACTGACGACAACGAAAGCGAGCAGGGCCCGTGGACGGATATTTATGCTCTCGGCGCCGTGCTGCGTACCCTGATTGTCGGCTCACCGCCGCCGGTCAGCGTGGTGCGCTCAATCCAGGACACCTGCAAACCGCTGGTGGAACTGCAGCCACAGGGCTATTCCCTCTCGCTGCTGCAGGCCATCGACCGGGCGCTGGCGTTGCACATGGAAGACCGACCGCAGTCCATCGATGAATTCGCGGCGCTGATTGAGATGCCGGTAGCGGGTATCGACGATGTACTGAGCGCGAAAAAACCGGGCACGATGCTGGTACCGGTAGAGGAAGAGGCACCGGCTTCTGCACTGGACTGGCACCGGTACAAAATCCCGGCAATGGTTGCCGCGGGCGTGCTGGTTGGCGTCGTCGCCGGAGCGATGCTGTTTAGCGGTGGCGACCATGATGCGCCAGAGCAGGCGGCGCAGGCCCCCGCTGAGACGCGCCCCGTTGAAACCGCATCGAACGCGCCGGAAGTGAAACCGGAAACGGCGAAAGCCAGTGAACAGACTGCACCAACTGCGACAGCGCAACCGGCCACCCCGCCGGTGGATGCCAGCCCGGTGGCACTGGTCTATATCCGTATTCTTGACGGTGAGACCCTGAAAGTGAACGGTGAGCCAAAAACACTGCGTCCGGCGAATAACGGTTATGCATCGCTCAAGCTACCTGCGGGCGAGGCCAGAATTGAACTGCAGGGCAACGGGAAAACGCGAACCCAGACGCTGGATATCGCGAAGCCTGGCACCTGGCTGGTGAATCCGTAAGTAAGGTAAGCAGGGACTGGTAACAGGACGGAGCGAATGTATAACCTCAAGTTTGTCTATCTTTTCAGCGAGAATGTCTCGCCAGCGCTTTTCGCGAAAATTATCCGCCCGTCCGTAGCCGGGCAGTGGATAATGTCAGTTCCCGACAATTCGCTGCGCTCGCTGTTTACGCGTTACGATTTGCTGCATTCCATCACCGGGGCGAATCCCTATCAGTCAGGACGCGATACCCGTAAGCTGATCGTGCAGGATCTCGATATCGGCAGGATCGTTGCCATCGACGAGAGTTTCCGCAACTGGTCATCGGTAACGGAGATATTTTATATCAATGCCGATGGCCGACTGCAGGCGGCCTCGCTTACCGGTCTGGGCTGGTATCCGGTAAGCACAATTGTCGATCGCTACGAAACCATGGTGCGAACCTACGGTGCCCGTCCTGCGCCGACGGTACTGCCGAAGCAGGTGGTGAAATCCAAAGCGGCACAGGTGCCGGATGAGGCCACGCCGGGCAAAGACGGTAAAACCTATGCTTCTCAGCTACAGCAGATGACCAAGGCGGAACGCTGGCAGGCGCGTAAGGATCTGATCGCGAAGGGTAGTAATAGCCTTTACCCGGATGCGCAGATCGCCGCTAAACGACTGGCGGCAAATAATATTGCGGTGGAGAAAGCGAAGCTTGCAGAGAATGTTTATAAGACAGTGAATCCGCTGGAGACAACGCCGGGGGTGCCAGAGGGCTGGAAGGATATAAGCAACGATGCGTCGGTGCTAAAGAAGTTAGGTCTTAAAAGTAAAACACTTTATGACAAGAGTGAGGATCCTGATTTTCTGGCACGCGTCTATCAGCCTGACCCTGACGTTTTTGGTGGCGATATGAACCCTACGCTGGTGTTCAGAGGGTCGAGGCAACCAGAGTTTTTCCCCATGAAGAACATGACTGACTGGAAAAATAACGGTGCGCAGGGGCTTGGGTTGGAGTCGGATTATTACCGAAGAGCCGTAAGTATGGGCGAGCAGCTCGCCAAATCAGGTCAAAAAATAGACATTGCGGGGCACTCTCTTGGGGGAGGTTTAGCATCAGCCACCTCTATGGCAAGCGGTATGGCGGGATGGACGTTTAATGCTTCTGGCCTAAATTCCGGTACCGTCGAGAAATATGGCGGAAGCATATTGGGCAGCACGGATAACATTCAGGCTTACCGCGTCGAGGGTGAACTGCTGACCAGGACTCAGGAAGTAAATGTTTGGGAAGATTTTAAAATGGTAAAAGGGCACGTGCCAGCACTTATAGCGAAAGAAGAGATTTCTGCCATTATGCCCAATGCTGCCGGAATAGCTCACGACCTTCCTGGTGGAATGGGGAGTGCATTTGACCGACATGGAATAGATCAAGCGATAAACTGTATTGAACAACAGAAGGATGAGGATATCTCTATTATCAGGAGCCGCGCGTGAAATCACTAATTTTTGGCTGGGTAGCGCTTTGTTTAATGTTTATGGTTCAGGGGTGCAAGCAAAATATGGATTTACAACCAGATAATTACTTTAATGGTGACCAGCTCACATTAGCGCGCGCAATTGAGAATGGTGACGGCGATGAGGTGAAAAAGTTAGCTTCGAAAACTGATTTAAACAAACCTGGTAAAGAGGACATGACCCTGTTGTTTTGGGCGGTGATGAATTCACTTAACGATAAAAAAACGCCTGAACATTTAAAAATTATCACTACTCTGATTAAGGCTGGCGCAGATCCGCTGCAGCCGAGGCCGCAGGGAAAAAGTTCGCCTGCAGAATTAGTATTAAAAGCGGACAGCGACGTGTGGATAAAGGCGATGCTGGACGGCGGATTATCTCCAGATGCAAAAGACAAAACGTTTGGTGAGCCTATAATATTCGAAAGTATCGAAGCGAAAAATACCGAGACACTCAAGGCGATGCTTGACGGCGGAGCGGATATTAATATTACCGACTCACTGGGTAGTACATTGTTAGTAGCCGCGCTGGATTACCACGCTTACGATCACGTGCTCCTTTTGCTGAAACGCGGTACTGACCCTGAAATTAAGACTATCAATGGCTGGACGATGGGTAATCAACTTCAACGTTATCTGAACAGAACAGAAGAAGGCAGTGAAGAATATAAAAAACTAACTGAAATCAAAGAGACGCTTATTCAACATGGTGGTAAATGGCCGCCAGCACCAGTCAAGTAAAGGTTAGGGCGAACATGACCGCGAAAAATAAAATTTTCTATTTCTGGGGTGTTATGGATGTCATCGGGATTGTGTTTTATTCGATTGGTCCATACCATTTACTTGAGTCATGGTGGGTTTCCACCGGAGGAAATCCGGGTGTAATTATCTTTATGCTGATAGCAGGTGGCGTAAACGGAATAGTGACAGGTGCTTTTTATCTTGTTTATCTCCTCATGCCAGTTTCCTTGCTTTTTTCTGCCTGGTTTTTTTTCACGAAACATCGATATGCGGTCGGTTTTGCTCTTATACAAGAAGTGCTGCGCGTTATCATCTTCAGTTGCTCAGTGACACTTTTCCCTATGGCGATCGCTGGTTTAGGATTGAGCGTTATTTCCATTAATATTGCTTTATTTATATTATCGGAAATATTAAAGATTGGCTCTCTCATATATATAATCAAAACAGTTCGCGCTAAATAACCAATCTGACACTGCATAGTATTACCATGACACATTTAGTGCCGTGAGTCTTTGCATCGCATAAGCCATATGGAATAAAGTTATGCTCAACCGAATTACCGTTCAGCTCCCGGTGGAGGGGCTTCTGTTCTGGAAACTCACAGGTCGCGAGGCGATGTCCGAGTCGTTCGCCCTGACGCTGACCCTGCTTGGCACGGATGCGCGCATTGACCGCAGCAAACTGCTGGGTCAGCCGGTCACGGTGACCATCCCGACGCAGAGCCTGCTGACGCCCCGCTATATCAATGGAAAAATCACCCGCGTGGCTGTGAGTGCCGTCGAGCTGACGGGCACCCGCTATGCGGTGTACCAGCTGACGGTGGAGCCGGACCTGTGGCCGATGAAGCGCGACCGTAACCTGCGTATCTTCCAGGGCCAGACGGTGCCGCAGATTGTGAAAACCCTGCTGGGTGAACATCAGGTTAACGTGGAGGATAAGCTCACCGGGAGCTACCGGGTGTGGGACTACTGCGTGCAGTATCAGGAGTCGAGCCTGGACTTTATCAGCCGTCTGATGGAGCTGGAGGGGATTGCATACCACTTCAGCCACGACGCCGACAAGCACACCCTGGTGCTCACCGACGCCGCCACGCAGCATCAGCCGTTCAGCGGCTATGAGGTCATTCCTTACCACCAGACGCCGTCAGGCGGCAGTACGGATGAAGAAGGCATCAGCCAGTGGGCGCTGGAGGACAGCGTGACGCCGGGGATTTACAGCCTCGATGATTATGACTTCCGCAAGCCGAACGCGTGGCTGTTCCAGGCCCAGCAGAACCCGGCGTCACCGAAGCCGGGCAGTATCGACGTGTACGACTGGCCGGGACGGTTTGTTGAGACCGGGCATGCGGAGTTCTACGCCCGTATTCGTCAGGAGCGCTGGCAGGTGGAGCACCAGCAGATTCAGGCGACGGCCACGGCCGCGGGTATTGCACCGGGACACACCTTCACCCTGACCAGCGCCCCGTTCTTCAGTGATAACGGTGACTATCTGGTCACGGCGGCGGGTTACCATTTCGAGGAGAACCGCTACGCGAGCGGCGAGGGGGAAACCCTTCACCGCACTGATTTCGCGGTCATCCCGGCGTCGGTGTCATACCGTCCGGCGCAGAGCACGGCGTGGCCGCGCACCTACGGCCCGCAGACGGCAAAGGTTGTGGGGCCAAATGGGGAGAGTATCTGGACGGACAAATATGGCCGCGTGAAGGTGAAATTCCACTGGGACCGTCTGGCGAAGGGGGATGACACCAGCTCCTGCTGGGTGCGCGTGTCGAGCGCCTGGGCGGGTCAGGGGTACGGCGGGGTGCAAATTCCGCGGGTCGGCGATGAGGTGGTGGTGGACTTTATCAACGGTGACCCGGACCGTCCGATTATCACCGGGCGGGTGTATAACGAAGCAAGCATGCCGCCGTGGGCGCTGCCGGCTGCAGCCACGCAGATGGGTTTTATGAGCCGCACGAAGGATGGCTCCGTGGATAATGCCAACGCCCTGCGCTTTGAGGACAAGGCGGGTGCAGAGCAGGTGTGGATCCAGGCCGAGCGCAATCTGGATATTAACGTCAAAAACGACGAAACACATTCTACTGAAAAAAATCGAACCCAGTTTGTTGGTGAAGATGAAACCTTACGGGTAGCGAAAAACCAGAAATCAGGGATTAAAGGCGATGTGGTATGCCTGACGGGGAACAGTCGAAACGATAAGGTCGTTAATAATTTTATACTTTCCGCAGGTAATACGCTGAGACTGGAATGTGGTGAAAGCGCCATCGAGCTATCAAAAGACGGTAGCGTTCATATCATTGGTAATAACTTTAACTTTACTGCAAAACAGAACGCACAAATTAATACGCTTTCCGGCGAATTGCATTTGAACCCTGATGACGGACGAAATGTCATCGATCCGCCTGGTGCATCCCTTCAGGGTGAAATCCAACAGGAAGTGGATAGTTTTTTTGTTATTAATGGCAACAAGTAAGAGTAACCCGAATGGCTGATTATATTCTTCAGGAAGCAACACTCGCCTTACCCGATGTATTTAAAGACAGAACCATGAATTTATTCACCATGAGTGATAACGGAGCTAGCGAGTTTACTTTTGTTGTTTCTCGTGCGACGGCAAAAAACGAAGATAAAGTCCATGATGCGGCTACCCGACTGGCGCATGAACTGGAAATTACAGTGCCCGACTTTCGTCTAGAATCCTCTCAGATGACTTCTGTTGATGGTCATCCGGCGGTAGAGCTTTTTTATCAGTTTAAAAATGATAACTCGGTCATTTTTCAGAAGCAGACGGTGATTTTACTCGCTGACCATCCTGGTGGGCAAAAGATGGTGTGTTACATCGGCACATGCCCGGGCGAATTTAGCGATTATTATCATAATCAATACCAGGAAATTATCCGTAGTATTAAGTTTCACAAACCTGCTCAAACGGATCCCAAAGAAATGCTCGCTGCCGACAGCCAGGGGCCTTTTTTTGCGCTTGATAGTGAGAGTAAAGTTCTCCGTGTCTTTGAAAACATTCAGGAACTTTATGGACATCTTTCGCTTCAGCGGGCGAAAGAGGGTCAATATTTGCTTTATGAAAAAAAAGGTAAACCACTCAGTATTGCACCCGTTCCGGACAGCCAACCCCTTCGTTATGCGCTCTGGACGACTTCCTCAGACAAATCACATCACTTGCTTTCACAACTTTCCGTATGCCGCCAGGTCTCTGGTTCTGACCAACTTAATACACCCGATCGGATACGTGGGTATCTGATGGCACAGCGAGCCGAATAGTTATGTCAGAATGTCTGGCCGCACGCGTAGATGATGAGATTGCTCATACAGCCTCAAAAGGCTGGATGATCGCAGGATTGGTGGGTGGGGCAATTCTGGGCGCTGCTGCCGTTGTCGTCACCGGAGGGACCGCGCTGGTTGCTGTTTCTGCCGTTGCGGCTGGGGCATGTGCTGCGGGTGGGCTGGGTGAACTCCTCGGCAGTATGTCATGGGCACCGCGTCACACGACAGGTACGCTGAAAGAAGGTTCACCCAATGTCTTTATCAACAGCCGAAAGGCGATCCGCGCACATCTATCAGCCGGAGAGTGTGATGAGCACAGCGGCAGCCTGCAACGGGTCGCGGAAGGTTCGATAAAAGTTTACATCAACAACTTCCCCGCCTCTCGCACAGGCGATAAATTGACATGCAGCGCTGAGATTAGTCAGGGATCGCGTAATGTTATTATCGGCGGAAGCAAGGTCCAGACCGATGAAATAAGTCCTGAAATCCCGGAATGGGTGAACTGGACGATGCTCGCCGTTGGTGCCGGAGCGATGGCGGTGCTCGCCAGTCCTGCTATCGCACTTCTGAGTACCCTCGGGGCGATGGGGGGTGGAACGGTTGGTAGCTACGCAGGTGGGATGCTGTTTGGCGAAGGTAGCGACGGTCAGAAATGGGGGATGCTGATCGGCTCGGTTATCGGCGGCGGGGCTGGCATGAAAGGCGGGGCGCGGTTTGATGCGTGGCGAGCTGGTAAATCAATGCCGCGCGTTAGTGCGGAACCCATTACAGCCCCAGCTTCGCCGAGGATGAGCTTAAGCGAAGCCGTAGGGAAACAACGAGCTGAAAAATGGATTACTCGTGGCAGAGAATTGGCAGATAATCGTGATCCTGCTTTGTCTGCTTTACTCAGTGATGAGCAAGTAGGCGCATTGTATGGTTATACTACCGATCCTGGCTACCAAATGGTAAACCCAGCATTACGAGGTATGAAACCAATGACTAAAGAAATGGAAGCATTTACTCAACATATAAATGATGGCCTGGACCAGCTTCCTGCTTTTAGTGGAGAGACATACCGCGGGATGAACAGCTTACCTTCACACATCTTGGATGGATATACTCCGGGCAAAACAGTTATCGATCCAGCCTTTGTTAGTACTGATGTTAATCAAGGCTTCAGCGGTCCTATCCAAATGCGTATTGAAGGTTTTTCCGGCCGGAAAATTGACTTCCTTTCAGAATTCAATGCAACAGAGACTGAAGTGCTATTTAAGCCTAATACATCGTTTGAGGTTATCAGCAGGTCAGATGAACTTGGGATAACAAATATAGAATTAAGGGAAATACCATGATCGACCTTCATACTGAAGACTCTGTAATCAATCATTATGCCGATCGCTATCGTACATACATGCCAATTAATGTCCGTAAGGCAATAAAAAATAACGGTATTGATGGTTTGAGTTCTTCACAAGCCTGGGATGAAACATTACCTTTAATTACGACTGAAGATATTTCACGTGATAAAGCACTTGGGGCGCTGGTCGGTTTGGCTGTTGGGGACGCAGTCGGCACTACTCTTGAGTTTAAGAAAAGAGACAGTGAACATGTAGCGGATATGATTGGTGGCGGACCTTTTCATTTAAAACCCGGTGAATGGACGGATGATACGTCCATGGCATTATGTCTGGCGGAAACTTATCTTTCAGAAAACAGAATGCATACCGATATACTTAGAAAATATCTCGTTAAATGGTATCTTAACGGTGATAATAGCAGTAATGGTCGGTGTTTCGATATTGGCAATACGACGCGATTTGCGCTTGAACAGTATTTGCGTATCGGGCCTTCATGGTATGGTAATACCGAGAAACACACTGCTGGTAATGCTGCGGTTATTCGTCAAGCTCCGGTGTCTATCTTTCGTCGAAAATCGCTGCGCGCGATTTACTTCGAATCCCAGGCTCAGAGTCGCGCAACTCATGGCGCGGTAGAGTCAATTAATGCATGCCAATTTCTCGGATTGGTATTACACTATTTAATTAACGGTTATAAAAAAGAAGAAGCTTTTTCCCCTCATGTTTTCCCACTATGCGCGCGTGTAATGATCATAAATGCGGGTGAGTATAAGCAAAAAACTCGCGATCAGATTCGTTCAAGTGGTTATGTAATAGATACGCTTGAGGCCGCGATGTGGTCCGTATGGAATACTGACAATTTCCATGATGCGATTCTGCTGGCAGCCAATCTTGCCGATGATGCTGACAGCGTTGCGGCGACGGCAGGACAAATAGCGGGAGCATTATATGGTTATTCTGGTATTCCGTCGGAGTGGAAAAACAAACTTGTACAACACGAGCGTATCGCCAAAATGGCAGGTGAACTGTTCGATAGAGCTCCTGAGGATAATTTTTTATAATTGAATAATTCATATGGCACGGCTATTGTAGCGTGCCATTGAGTTGAAGGGAAAATGTTGGGTTAATGTGAAGTAACATGTGAGGAAAACAACTCACTTTGCCAGCATAGAAAATATACTGAATTATGCAAAAAAAGTAGAGTAGTTTGGTAATATTGCTTCCTGTACCTGGTATTTGGCTAGTTAAAAAAATATCTCTACCAGCCAAAAGGTAGGGGGGTACAGAATTTATTCAGATAAAAATATGTCTAAGAGTGCTCATGAATAAAGAAAATTATAACGAGCTGAATTATATCAATGATGCCATTGATATAATCAATAAACGATTGGAAACAAAACCTGATTTTTCACTGTATGTTATGGTGAAGTGCCAGTTGGATTATATTAAATCTGTTTTGGTTGGCGCTGAAAAAGATAAAAGTAAATTACATTCATTGAATCTTGGAGTACTTGCATCTAAAGAATTTGATACAACAGATGCCGAACTTGCTGAGCATTTATCTAATGCTAATTATATAGCTTCGCAGATGGGGAAAGGATTGAAGATCATTCTTCCTCATGAACAAGATGTGGAATATTTGAAAAGACAAAAAAGATATCGTAAGTGATAGGCAGTTTTTTTGAATTCTGCTGGCCGCCAACCTTGCCTATGACGCTGACATCGTTGCGGCGACGGTGGGGCAAATAGCTGGAGCATTATATGGTGATTCCGGTATTCCCCAGGATTGGAAAAATAAACTCGAACAACACGAACGTATCGCCACAATGGCAGGTGAACTATTCGATAGAGCACTTGAGGATAATTTCTAGTAATTGTATAAATCATATGGCGCGGCTATTATAGCGTGCCATTAAGTTGAATAGAAAATGTTGTGTTGATGCGAAGTTGGATGTGAGACGAAACAACTTACTTTTCCAGTGTTGAAATATGTCGAAATATCAAGTGGACCATATTTGATGATAGTCACTCATTAATAAAGAAAGTGATTTTTTAATTTCCCCTCTTAATTCTATTATCTTCCTTTAATAAAATGTGGTGACTGATTTTATCAGGCAGAAGTGGTCGGGAATAATAGGCGCGCTCTCACTCTAATAATTTGACTCAATATAATGAATGAAATAACAGCCTTGGATTATGTTGAAAAAACATTAAGTTTATCTCAAAAGAGATATGCTGAAGTTAGAAAAAGTAATCCCCAATCCCCGCTTTTGCAAATGTACGACTCTACAGTACAACAATTATTATTTCTGCGGGACCTAATCGAAGACAAGGAAAAGGATAAGGCGAAGTTATGGAAAATGACGTTCGGTATGTATGCAGCTAAGGAGTTTGATAATTCGGATGAGTTGTTTTTTGAAAGGTTGTCGGATGCCTGGTTTATTGTTGATCAAATCCGCCGAGGATTAAAGGTTAGGCTCCCGCATGAGGTTGATGCCAATTATAGAATAAAACAACAAAATCTTAAAATGAAATATCCTGATGAACTTTAGGGTTGATATTAGATATATTTTATTATGGGTGGATGGTGATTGATTTACATGCTAATTTGAATGTATTGTTAAAATATGTAGATAGATATCGTAAGTACTTACCTGTTAGTAGTCTTTCAGTCCAGCAGAAAATGCAGTATAAATATAATGATAAACTATTAGAATCATCTTTTGATTGCGATGCCCAAAAACAATGGGACTTAACACCATCATGCAACATCTCACTAGTGGAATCGCGAGATCGTGCTGTTGGTGCGCTTATTGGTCTTGCTGTTGGAGATGCTGTAGGGACGACGCTCGAATTTCTACCTCGTGACAGAGCATACGTCAAAGATATGACAGGAGGTGGGCCATTTCGACTTCGCGCAGGCGAATGGACGGATGACACATCCATGGCATTATGTCTTGCGGAAACGCTTCTTGAGAAGGGTGATGCTGATACTATATGCTTCAGGAATAAGCTTCTGGAATGGTATCAGCATGGTTATAACAGTTCAAATGGCATCTGTTTTGATATAGGTAATACAACTCGCTTTGCTTTAGAACAATATTTAACTGTTGGTCCTGGGTGGAGCGGTAATACTTCGCCAGAAACTGCAGGTAATGCTTCTATTATCAGACAAGCGCCTGTCTCAATTTTTTTTAGAAAGTCATTAAGCAAAGCGTTTTATGAAGCTAAAAAACAGAGCATCGCCACGCACGGTGCCGCGGAAGCAATAAATAGCACACAGTATTTAAGTTATTTACTTGTACAAATGATTAATGGCAGCAATAAAGATTTTGTTTTTGCTCCACACGTCATGCCGCTTCAGCCACGTGTAATGATTATCAACGCGGGTGAATATAAGCAAAAAACTCGCGATCAGATTCGTTCAAGTGGTTATGTCATCGATACGCTTGAGGCCGCGATGTGGTCCGTATGGAATACGGATAATTTCAGAGATGCTATTCTGTTGGCCGCCAATCTTGCCGATGATGCTGACAGCGTTGCGGCGACGGCGGGGCAAATCGCGGGTGCGCTGTATGGTTATTCCGGTATCCCACAGGAGTGGAAAGACAAATTGGTACAACACGAACGTATCGCCAGAATGGCAGGTGAATTATTCGACAGGGCTCCTGAAGATACTTTCTTGTAATTGTTTTCATATTTGGATAGTGAGGGTTTGAGCTGGTCGTAATTTCCGCTCAGGCAGATGGCGGAATTAATGGTATTGCTGAGTGTGTTGCCCTTTTGAAAAAAGATTAAAGAGGATAAATGGGAAATATTGTAATGCATTGGTTTTTCTTTATTTTCTTTATGATTTGGACACTAGCGCTTATCTGGAATGGGAAAGATTTTTTTAACAAGAAAAAGTGGCTCCTGGCGGGGATGATGTTGGTTCTGGTGTTAGTAGCCACAGTTGTCATTGGCTTTACGCTTAAATGGCTTTCTCAGTCGATGTCATTGTTTTCTATCGCAACGGCCAAACAATATTCGATCATTTTTTCTATGTCTTTTCTGTGCGTATGGGGTTTAAAGGTCACAGTTGTGCTGCTCTGTACTGTTTTCTCGGGGATTCTGAGGGGGCACAAAAGCTACAATGTGGAAAATTATGAAAAAATATCGTCTATATCACGCATCGTCGCGCCTGGCTTACTTATCGTTGCTAAAAGCTTAATTTCCCTCGGAAGCGTCCTTATGTTTTCGGGTCTTTGGCTAAAGTAAGCACAATGATTAAGGTTGCATAACGGATACCCTAGTTTCTACTGTTACCGCAACCGCGTCTCCGCTTTGCGTCATGCCCTTGACCCGACCCGATCCGGATGCGTGCATCGACCGCAGCAGGCAGCTCGGTCAACTGGTTGCGGTGATCATCCTCACGCAACCCGCCATGCGCCAATTGTTAATACTGGGGGGTGTGACTGTCATAGTCGGGCGAGCGAATAAGGAGCAGCGGATTCAATGAAGTTTCTCGGGTTTATTATTTTTTCATTGGTCGCTCTTGCCTATATCTGGAATGGCAAAGATAATTTTAACAAAAAAGAATGGGTGGTTTTTTTCGTAAAATTATCTTTTATATTAGTCGGCACTTTTATTCCGGTTTTCGTGTTGATCGGATTGCGGGAAATTTTCCCCGCGATGACAAAAGAAGATGGTGAGTTGGTACTAATCGTTATTCCACCTTCGTTTGTTACACTGTTATTGGCTAAATTTTTCGTCATTATGCTTTGCACAATATTTGAAACTATAATGCGTTTTCATCAGCGATATAACACGGAGCAAAATTATTCGATTTTGTCATCGCTGGCAAACAGATATAGCCCTGGATTGCTTTTGCTGGCGAAATGCCTGGCATCATTTGGTTGCATTCTTATATTCTATGGTATCTGGTTAGCCTCCGCGGCCTAAGTGAAGAGACATTATAAACACTTAGAACAACTATCCGTTTCCCATAACCTCCGCTACCAGTAACGAAGACCTTGAGGCGAACGACTGGAAATGGCTGTACACCTCAACTGACAAGGAAATACTTCATTACCAGGTGATATTTCCCATGCGTGTTAAGCCAGCAGGTTTGACTCCACCACACATTACTGAAGTCGGCTTGACGAATGAGAGGGGGTTATCCATCTCCGGAGTAACACTGTGGACGTGCTGGGAAAATTTCATCGCTGCGGAAGAGATGTGTGCTTTATACCAATGCTTTGTTTTTAGCATGGGGAAAGTATGGTGCCATGCGTAGAGTGTATTTTTAATTTGTTAATTAAGTGTTATATATTAAATGATAGGTTCCTCGACGATTTCCCCCCCAGGTGATTTTTCATCTGTCTGGTTACATGTAATAGTAAATGACTTTTTTCATTTATCCGTTTTTTTATTATCTTCTCCAGCATAAAACCATTACGGAATAAAGATTATGCTCAACCGAATTACCGTTCAGCTCCCGGTGGAGGGGCTTCTGTTCTGGAAACTCACAGGTCGCGAGGCGATGTCCGAGTCGTTCGCCCTGACGCTGACCCTGCTTGGCACGGATGCGCGCATTGACCGCAGCAAACTGCTGGGTCAGCCGGTCACGGTGACCATCCCGACGCAGAGCCTGCTGACGCCCCGCTATATCAATGGAAAAATCACCCGCGTGGCTGTGAGTGCCGTCGAGCTGACGGGCACCCGCTATGCGGTGTACCAGCTGACGGTGGAGCCGGACCTGTGGCCGATGAAGCGCGACCGTAACCTGCGTATCTTCCAGGGCCAGACGGTGCCGCAGATTGTGAAAACCCTGCTGGGTGAACATCAGGTTAACGTGGAGGATAAGCTCACCGGGAGCTACCGGGTGTGGGACTACTGCGTGCAGTATCAGGAGTCGAGCCTGGACTTTATCAGCCGTCTGATGGAGCTGGAGGGGATTGCATACCACTTCAGCCACGACGCCGACAAGCACACCCTGGTGCTCACCGACGCCGCCACGCAGCATCAGCCGTTCAGCGGCTATGAGGTCATTCCTTACCACCAGACGCCGTCAGGCGGCAGTACGGATGAAGAAGGCATCAGCCAGTGGGCGCTGGAGGACAGCGTGACGCCGGGGATTTACAGCCTCGATGATTATGACTTCCGCAAGCCGAACGCGTGGCTGTTCCAGGCCCAGCAGAACCCGGCGTCACCGAAGCCGGGCAGTATCGACGTGTACGACTGGCCGGGACGGTTTGTTGAGACCGGGCATGCGGAGTTCTACGCCCGTATTCGTCAGGAGCGCTGGCAGGTGGAGCACCAGCAGATTCAGGCGACGGCCACGGCCGCGGGTATTGCACCGGGACACACCTTCACCCTGACCAGCGCCCCGTTCTTCAGTGATAACGGTGACTATCTGGTCACGGCGGCGGGTTACCATTTCGAGGAGAACCGCTACGCGAGCGGCGAGGGGGAAACCCTTCACCGCACTGATTTCGCGGTCATCCCGGCGTCGGTGTCATACCGTCCGGCGCAGAGCACGGCGTGGCCGCGCACCTACGGCCCGCAGACGGCAAAGGTTGTGGGGCCAAATGGGGAGAGTATCTGGACGGACAAATATGGCCGCGTGAAGGTGAAATTCCACTGGGACCGTCTGGCGAAGGGGGATGACACCAGCTCCTGCTGGGTGCGCGTGTCGAGCGCCTGGGCGGGTCAGGGGTACGGCGGGGTGCAAATTCCGCGGGTCGGCGATGAGGTGGTGGTGGACTTTATCAACGGTGACCCGGACCGTCCGATTATCACCGGGCGGGTGTATAACGAAGCAAGCATGCCGCCGTGGGCGCTGCCGGCTGCAGCCACGCAGATGGGTTTTATGAGCCGCACGAAGGATGGCTCCGTGGATAATGCCAACGCCCTGCGCTTTGAGGACAAGGCGGGTGCAGAACAGGTGTGGATCCAGGCTGAGCGCAACATGGACACCAGCATTAAGAACGATGAAACGCACAGCGTCGGTGGCGAGCGCAGCCATTATGTGAAGAAAAATGAACTGCATCGGGTGGAAGCGAATCAGATCCAGGCGGTGAAAGGCGGAACAGAGATCCTGACGGGCAAAGGCAAGCTGGATGCGGCGGTGGAGCAATATGTCATTGCTTCCGGTACGAAGCTACGGCTGGTCTCTGGTGAAAGCGCAATTGAGCTGAACGCTAACGGCAAGATTAACCTCATCGGCAAAGAGTTTAATTTCTTCGTTGAAGGGGATGGTCATATCACCACCGGCGGTAAGCTGCACCTGAATACGTCTGGCACACAACCGGGCACCACGGCGCCGGGTTCCGGGCATAAAGGGGATATTGATGCGGCAGTTCAGGAGAAATTTACGACTAAAGGTGAGTAAGGTCGTAGCAGTGCTTATTGCATTATTAACGACGGGAATGGCTGAGGGAAATTCAGAGAAAAAGGATCTCTGGGCGTTCATTTCACAAATGAGCGCCTCACTCAAAACGTTATCCGTTACGAGTCTAAATGACATGCCGTTGCATTTTAACTACATGAAAAATAATGCTTATATGAACTTCTACCATGCTGATGATTTCAAGCTTTTGGAGGGTACGAGCATTACTACCATTGATTTACGAGTAAGCAAAGAAAATGATGGCATGGCTCCATTACTGAATTTTTCACCATCAGGCCAGTGCATCACACTTCAAACCGTTAAAAAGCATTACCCACAACTGACGTTAACTGATTATCCCCGAGGCCGCTCGGAGAATGAAGTGACCAGTTATACAGCACCAAAAGATATGAATGGACAAAAAGTGAGTTTCAGTTTCACCGTAAAAAAACCTGACTGTCTGAGCTCTGTTGTTATTAGCGCTGACTAAGAAAACAGCTTCCATGACTCGCGGTTTCCCACATCGGTGAGAAGCGTAATTTAGATTGAGAAAATGACGATTAACGTGAAAAAACAGACTCCGACATATCTTTTTTTTGTTCTGATGCTTACCTGTCTGTGCAGCAGTGCGGTATTGGCTCAAGTTATACCGCCCGTTCTGACAAATCACGATTTTTCTGTGCAGATAAAAAGCCAGCCTGTCGAATTGGGTGAAAGATGGACTCCTGACGTTGCGCGCAGAATTGACGTGCCAGTGGAAGGCAGTTTTACCGGTAAGGTTCCTTTTGACGGAGCTAACTATAAATTCTTCCAGCATCAAAAGTCTGGGTTAGACATTTTCAGTTCCAATCTCTGGTGGGATAAAGCGGAACGAAGCGTTGATGATTATATCGTGTCGCAGATCACGCTGACTGCAACAGATGTCGCAACGCCGCGTGGTGTCCATGTTGGTTCAACGAGAACGGACTTGAACACAGCATACGGTGACGGTCAGGTCGCAAAGGATGCCGGAGAACAATGGATTACCTATGAGTTGGGTAAAAAGATCCTCTCTTTTGAGATCAAAGACAGTAAAATTGTGAAGATAACAATGAATTACGACAATGGAAATCCAGAGTAATTTATGAAAAGGAAATATCTGGCAGCCGTATTGCTCACCGCTTTCTTGGCAGATGCAATTGAAACTGCAACTGCGCTAGAGTTATCACAATACAATAAGCTCAATACGGTCAGTCGCATCGTTAACGATAGCGAAGTGACAGACCTCCTCAGAAAGGCCCTGGGAAGCGATTACCAGACGTTTATCAACAATTTTGATGTATTTGGTGAACCGCATTCCACGGCTGACGGAGGATTGTTAATTGAAGGCTGGCTAAAAGATCTTTATCTGGAAAACGCCTCTGCTTTGGTTATCGAACCAGATGGCAAAATCTACGCTGCCTGGGTCATACCCGAGTCTGACGTTATTCATTATCAGTCTTCTGAACATCGCCAGGATATTAACGGCGATATTAAAAAATGGGCTGCAAGATTTGGCACACTGCATTTTGAAACGATAAGCCAATCTGGTCCCGCATTTGGCGGAGTATGGTCAGGCGAGTACGCGAACGACTCGACGTTAACTCTGCGGTTAGCTGAATCAGGTGGCCGTATCTCCGGATCTTATTGCTATATTTCTCAAAGAGGAAACCGCATTGATTGCCCGGAAGATGATGAGCGTAATCTTAGCGGTACGATCGCGGGCAATCGTGCCAATGTTGAGTTCAACTCATCGTTTGGCGGTATAGGCGGACGGGTTGTTCTGGAAATTAAGGGGAGTAAAATGGAATGGCGTTTAGTTACTCCTCCTCAAAAAGGAAATTATTATGCTCCGCAGCGTTATACGTTACAGAAAGCTGCTTCGGCTCAGACAGTTGAAACCCGAAAACTCAATACTCAAAAGTTCGCTATTTCTCTGGTCAATAAGTGCGGGCGTTTTACTAGTGAATGTGACCAGATGTATTATCTCGGCGTGCGCAAAAGTGATAATAGTACGATCTCCCTTAAGGGGAAAACGTTGCACGATCCTGCAGGTAAAATAATTGGCTCTACCTATAAGAATGGCGAGATCGCTTACACCGTGACTTACTCACCCGTGAAATTGGTCGTGAGCAAAGGCAACCATGTTTTAGTCGAACAATCAGGTCAATGGCTTAAAGAATAAAACAGCCAGCCCAAAGGCCAGCATGGATTGGCCCCTTTTATTTCTCACAATATTAATCATCCCGAGTTCACTTATGAAATACACCCTCCAGGAAGGTTCGTTTTCCCTTTTTCCTGCTGCCTGGCAGGATAACAGTATGAACATTATTCGCGACGACGAAAGCGGGTTGTCCGTGGTGGTCAGTCGCGGCGTTATTCCGGATGGCAGCGACTATGAGAAAGAGTTTCACCGCCAGTGGGAACTACTACGTCCGCAGATGGGCGAGATTGCCCAAAGCGCATTCCAGAGCATAAAGGTCGGGCCTGACGGAAAAATTAACGCGCTGGAAGTCGAGACGACCTTTGACAGTAACGGACAGCGCATTTGGCAAAAACAGCTGGCCGTACAAACGCCGGGCAAGCCGGTGTTGATGATTTTTACCCTCTCGGCGCTCAGAGCATTCACCGCAGAGGATGAGGGGCGCTGGAGCGCGCTTAAGCAGAGTCTGACGCTAAACGACAACCGGAATGTGTAAGGCATGAGCGATAACAACGCGGCCCGTCAGGGCGACGAGATCATTCACTCCAGCATTTTTGCGGATATCACCAGTATTGTGGCGGAAGGTGCGGCCTATGCCGTTATCGGCGCTGCCGTAGGCGCGGCGGCAACCGTTGCTGCTCCGCTGCTGGGGGCGGGTGCCGCCGCCGCGGGCGTGGCGGCGATTGGATCCAGTTGTCTGTTAAGTGGGATCATTGGCGGCGTACTGGCAAACGTGGCAGGTATAACTGACGATATCAGCAACGCCGCCGAAGGCTTAGGCAACGCGCTGTTCCCACCGTCGCCAGCGGGCAAAATCACCACCGGGTCTGATAACGTTCTGACGAACGCGATTCCCGCTGCACGAGCGGCCGGGACGCTGACGCCCGCCGACACACCGTCACCTGAACCACAGTCTCCGGGCAGCTTTGCCGATTACGCCGGCATGCTGCTTTCCGCCGCTGGACAGTTTGGCAGCGAGATGTGGCAGCCGAGCGTGGCTTCTGCCGCCGCGGGAACCTCGCCGCTGGAAGAAGACAAGGTGGCGTGCGAAAAGCACTCCGGGCCGCAGTATCTGGCGGAAGGCTCTAAAAGCGTCTTCATTAACGGGCAGCCCGCGGTACGTGCAAAAGATCGCACCACCTGCGAAGGCACCGTTTCCGACGATGTCTCCCCGAATGTGATCATCGGCGGGGACACGCTCACGGTCCGCGATATCAAAAGCGGTAAAACGCCGGGTCTGGCGCTGGGGATGATTGCGCTCTCCCTGCTGCGCGGACGTCCGGGTAAAATCCTGAAAAATATGCCCTGTGCACTGGCGGCAGCCGGCGGTGGCATGCTGGCCGATATGGCCGTTAATGCTGTGTTTGGCTCCTCGCACCCGGTACATGCTGCAACCGGCGTGAAGGTGCTGAATGATGACGATGAACTCGATTTCTCGCTGCCGGGGCGCTTCCCGCTGCGCTGGCAGCGCAGCTACAACAGCCTGACCACCCGTGAAGGGCTGTTTGGTCTGGGTTGGGCGACAACCTTTGACAGCTATCTGACGCTCGAAGAGAACAACGCGACCTGGTTCGACGAAACCGGCCGTGAGCTGAGCTTTGAGCTGCCGCCCGTCGATCGCGCGTTTTACAGCATCAGCGAAGGCATCATCATCCGCCGCAATGAGAGCGGCGACGTGGCGATTGCCGACGATGACGGCGCGGTGTGGCGTCTGTATAAACAGACCCGGGCGAATCCCACCATCCTGCGTCTGGCCTCCCTCAGCGACGAATACGGTAACGCGCTGCTGACGGAGTGGGATGAACACGGCAGGCTGGTCAATCTTCACGATGAGCCACGGGCGATTGATGTCACCCTGCGCTATGAAGATGAGCGTTTCCCGCAACGCGCCACCTCTGCCAGCCATTTTGACGGCAACCGTACCTGGCCGCTGATGCAATGGGGTTACGATGCGCGCGGCCAACTGGCGAGCGTGACAGATGCCTCTGGCGTAGTGACGCGCGAATACCGCTATAACGACCACGGCCTGATGGTCTGGCACCGCCTGCCGGGCGGGCTGGAGAGCGAATACCGCTGGCAAAAATTCGACCACTGGCGTGTGGTGGAAAACCGCACCAGCACCGGCGACGGCTGCCGTTTTAACTATGATTTAGCCGCCGGGCTGACGACTGTCGAGCACTACGATGGCCAGACGCGTAAGCACTACTGGAACGCGCAAAATCTGATTGTCCGCTACGTTGACGAGCGCGGTGAAAACTGGTGCTACGAGTGGGATGAAAACGAACTTCTGACCCGTCGCGTCGATCCCCTCGGGAACGCCGTCACCTTCGTCTACGACGAAATGGGCAACCGGGTGCAGGAAATCGACGCCGACGGCAATACCCGCACCACCACCTGGCTGGAGCACCGCGCGCTGCCGTCAGCCATCATTGAAGCCGACGGCAGTGCGACCCGTTTCTGGTACGACGAACATCACGGGCTGAAGCGTGTGGTAGACCCGATGGGGCAGACAACACTGCTGCGCCGGGACGAGTTTGGTCAGGTCGTTGAAGAAGTTGATGCCGCGGGAAACAGTCGCTACCAGGAGTACAACGAGGCCGGGCAGGTCATTCGTGCCACAGACTGTTCAGGACGTATAACCCGCTATACCTATCATCCGCTGGGCTGGTTAACGACTGAGATCGGCGCTGACGGCGAAGAGACGCGCTATCGCTACGATGCCGCAGGGCGTCCGGTGCAACTCGATCGACCGGAAGGCTGGACAGAGTCACTTACATGGAACGAACGCGGTCTGCCGGTGACGCATGCGGGCGCTGATGGCAAAGAAAGTGAGTTTAAATACGACGAGGTAGGACGATTAACCGCTACGCGTAATACTCAGGGTGAAGAGGTCCGTCGCCGCTGGGACAGCCGAGGGCGACTGATTGCACTGGAAAATGAAAATGGCGAAGCCTATCAGTTCCGCTGGGGGCCCGACTCGCTGCTGCTGGAAGAGGTGGGGCTCGATGGCGTGGCCTCACAGTATCGCTATGACGCCTGCGGGCGTACGATAGCGCGCACGTTTGCCGCCGGTCATCCGGAAGCCATCACCCATGCCTTCGCCTGGAGCGCGAGTGGCCAGCTGGTTGCCCGCACCACGCCGGAAGGGCAGACCCGTTATCACTACACACCGTCAGGTTTGCTGAGTCGTATTGGACTTCATCCAGCACTTTCCGTTGACGCCTGGAGTGCAGAGGCAGAACAGGAACTTGCCTTTGAGTATGACGCCCTGGGGCGTGTCATGCGTGAAGTGGGCGAGCACGGTGAGCTGGCATGGGAGTATGATGCTCTCGGCAACCGCACCTCCGTCACGCTGCCCGATGGCCGCGAGCTGAAGCAGTTTTACTACGGCAGCGGGCATCTGCTCAGCATTGCTCTCGATAAGCTGTCGGTCTCTGATTTTACCCGTGACGAACTCCACCGTGAGACCAGCCGCACCCAGGGGCTGCTGACCACCCGCAGCGAGTACGACCGCCTCGGGCGACTGCATCGCCGGGACGTCTTTACCGGCAATGCGCAGCGCCCGTCGCCGCGCCGCTGGTCCCGCCGCTGGGATTACGACTACCGCAATAACCTGGTGCGGGAAGAGCGGGACGATAACCCGTTCAGCTGGTACCGCTGGCAGTACGACAGCGCCGGACGTCTGCTGATTCAGGACGGCACGCTGCCCGGCCAGGAGCAGTGGCGCTGGGATGCTGCCGGTAACCCGCTGGAAGGATCTGCTGAGAAGGTCACGCACAACCGCCTGACGCAGCTGAACGGCATTCGCTGGCGTTATGACATCCACGGCCGCACCGTGGAGAAGGATAACGGCCAGACCCGCTGGCACTACCGCTACGACGGTGAGCACCGTCTGACGGAAGTCATCAGCCAGCCGCGGGACCGCAACAAACCGCAGACGCAGGTCAGCTTCCGCTACGATCCGCTTGGGCGACGCATCAGCAAAACGCGACGCCAGATGCTGGGCGGACAGCCAACCTGCAAGCCGATCACTACCCGGTTTGTCTGGGAAGGGTTCCGTCTGCTGCAGGAAGTGCACGGGGACGTGCCGCTGACCTACGTCTACAGCGATCAGGACAGCTACGACCCGCTGGCGCGTATTGACGGCGTTGATGCCCCGGAGACCTTCTGGTTCCACTGTCAGCCGAACGGCACGCCGGAGCGGATGACGGATATCGAAGGGCAGGTGCGCTGGGAAGGGGTGAACAGCGCCTGGGGCAAGCTGCTGCGGGAAAGCGAGACGCAAGTATCAGGATATTCTCAGAACCTGCGGATGCAGGGGCAATACCTGGACCGTGAGACAGGGCTGCACTACAATCTGTTCCGGTATTATGACCCGGACTGCGGGCGGTTTACGCAGCAGGACCCGATAGGGCTGGCGGGGGGGATAAACCTTTACCAGTATGGTGCAAATAGTTTAACCCGAATAGACCCTCTGGGATTAAAACAAGAGGAAGTTATACGCTATATGAGTAAAGATGAAGCGATTGCATCAGCTTCTGAACGCGATGGTAAAGGCGGATTGGTTTCTAATAATCGTGGTGAAAAAGCCATATGGGTTAATCATGATAGCCGACCAGGGTTTAACCCTGGAAATGAAAAGTATCGTGCCGTTATGACCGTAAATGACTCTGGGGTTGAGCTTCTTAATCAACATAGTGATATATCAAAAGTTGATTACAAAGAAACCGGGCTGAAAGATGGAGTTCTATCAAAGAGAAATGAACCTGGAGCAAGGGGCATCGGTAAAAATATCCTTTCTCGTTTTAATGATAAAATCACTTCATTCCAGATTGAAAAGAAAGATGCTAAAGGTAATTGGAAGAAATGTGGTAAGAGGATTACTTAATGATTTTTGAAATGTATCTACATAAAATTGAACACTTCACTAATGCGAGAGCAGAGATTGAAAGTTTTGGAAATTATGTCTATGTTCAAGATGAACCAGACCTTTTTCCCGTTTATTTTAAAAAAGAAAATGGGAAGTATGCAGAGTTGAGTCGTTGGCAAACTTGCTTTCCTAAGGTTATGTTACAGCGTGCATTAAAGAAGCTAGGCCTAAGTGAAGAAGGGAAATATGCATTTGAAGTTTTTCTTTCTCGATTAGGTTATCTGTTTCAAATAGATAATCGACAGCGTATAGATAAAGATATCGTTATATTGTTTTATATACATCAACTTCTTTCCTTAAAAAACAGCAAAGAAGATTACGCAATAAAAGCAAAAGACTTTTTTTTAAGGTTTTTGTGTTTTGAAATGGGCATGGATGATGACTCTTATAATTTACTATGCATTACTAATGATGGGCTCTGTATGAATACTGTTCAGCATGGCAATGTAACTGTATTATCATTGCTTGAGCAATTTTATGCACAATTTGAAAAAAAGAAAAACTTTGGAGATATTAAGGCTATAAAATACTATCAATCATCGGTATTGAATTTTTTGTTTGTTGCGAATAACGAAGATAATCACCTGTTGTTTAATGATAAAAATTGCTATCTTATCGATCCTGGCAATTTTATTAATGTATATAAAAAATCTAAAAAAATAATATATAAAGCTTTGGAGCAGTGTTTTGATAAGTATCAATCTACAAAAAATTTATTAATATCCAACTTCATTCTAATGAATTACGCTTATTATATTCTTAGAGATAATTTAGCAGATCTTAAAACATTGAGAAGACACGTTTCTTCAGATATATTTGGAAGGGTAATTTCCGCTATAGTATACAGAGGTTTCTTTGTAGATGAAGAAAAAATACTGAGGTTAGTTGGTGATGAATATAAATTCGGACCTGAAGGTGAAGATCGGAAATTATTTAATTTAATATATTCGATTTAAAATGTTAATGTTCGACCACAATCGAGGGTGTTAGGATTTGAATAATGAATCCGCTGTGGAACCCTCGATTCTAAAAAACCAGGTTATGGACTGTTAATAACTTTACGGTACGCATGTTGTCAATAGAACAATATGTATACCTCTTACAGTGCATTAGTGTACGCTGCTATAAAGATTACAGATTATTTTCTTAACAAAAAGTATCATATAAATTTTATTGATGTTCGGTATTTAAGGTTATGCTAACAAACCACAGACGACTTTGTGGCATTCGCTGGCGCTATGACTCCATAAACTTACCGAATGTGTTGAAAGATAACGTCCAGATTTCCTCTCAACCTCATATTCATGGTAATGAATACTGGAATGTTTATCGCGAAGTTGATGGTGCTAATGTGGTAAGTGGCAAGGACCTCATAATAAAGATTATAAAGGTATTGATAGTTACTCGAACAGAACGCTTAAAAAAGAACGATCCTCTATGCATTGCATTCAAATGGTGATCAGTTACCTGCATACACCATAACTCATACTACAGATTAGGCAATCTAAAGGTGATTCATTAGGATATCATGAGGTGTCACAAGTGACACTTAACTCAGATTTCCCTATAGGAACCAAAGTTAGGGAATATTATGTATTAAGGATATATTTGTTTCTAGGGGTTGTGCAACGGCGAATCCTCAATCCGGAAAGGGGGGGGCAGTTTTACATACCTGAAGAAGCAAGAGGTAAATTAATTCCTGGTAAGATTATAGATATATGAAGAAGATGACATTTAATGTTAAAAATGGGAATGTTAAAATTGATGGTTATCCTATTGAACTTAGCTCTTTTGAAACATTCACTTCATCTGAATTTTACAAAACCCATCCGCAATTCACTAAGATAGGTAAATTTTATTTTTCGAAAAATGATATTGAATGGGAAGGGCAGAACTTTATCGTAGAGTTCAGACCAGCAATTTTCTCATTTAACCCATCTCTTTTTCTTACAAGTAAAGACGGAGATTTTTATCAATCACTCAAAGATTGGGATAAGAGGGCATCGTTAAAAAATCTAGAAGAGGAAGAAAGACGATTGACAGAATGGGTTCAAAATAAATTTTCCAGAAACAATATGGGAAAGATAAATAAGCCTCCATATGGAACAAAATGGACTTATGAATGGGGAGAGATAACAGTGCAATCAAATGAAAGATCCTTTGATTGTGGGATATATATTGGATGGGATCTTAATCTCTGATGGTAATAAATCGTACATTACATATATGAGTTATCCATTCATGTAACGGAAGTCATATTGTCCAATAGTGATATTTAAATTTATTATAGATGACTGCCTTATTTGGTATACGAGATAAAAACTCGGATTAATCCCTTTTTTCTAAATGAAATAATAATCTTCTTTGTACATCTTTTAAAAATGTGTCTAAAAAAGAGAAATGTATAATGAAATGCATAAAGAATAGTTAGATAATAATTTTGTAAAAATTGGATTTATGGCGAGATGAATTACTCACTTTCAGGATTCACTATATACACCTTAGTTGATCTTTCAATAAAAAATCAAGATATGGCGTTGGTTATTTGTAAATGCCATAAGGTAAAGAGAGTCTCAAGACACAACTGAAACTATTTAAACTTTACTCAGGAAGTTTAGTATGTCGCCATCTTTAACAGTGCAATTTTTCCATTCTGCACGCAGGGGGCGCTGACCACCCGCAACGAGTACGACTATTTTGGTCGACTGCATCGCCGGGACGTCTTTACCGGCAATGCCCAGCGTCCGACACCACGATGTGAGTCCCGCCACTGGGATTACGACTACCGCAATAACCTGGTACGGGAAGATCGGGATGATAACCCGTTCAGCTGGTACCGCTGGCAATACGAAAGGGTCGGGCGTTTGCTTGTTCAGGACGGCACGCTACCCGGGCAGGAGCAGTGGCGCTGGGATGCTGCCGGTAAACCGCTTGAAGGTTCTGCTGAGAAGGTTACGCACAACCGCCTGACGCAGCTGAATGGTATTCGCTGGCATAATAATATCCATGCTCGCACCGTAGAGAAGGATAACGGCCAAACCCGAGGAACCGCAACAAACCGCAGACGCAGGTAAGTTTCCGCTACGATCTGCTCGGTCGCCGCATCAGCAAAATGCGACACCAGATGCTGGGCGGGCAGCCAACCGGTAAGCTTGTCACCACCCGGTTTGTCTGGGAAGGGTTCCGCCTGCTGCAGGAAGTGCACGGGGACGTGCCGCTGACCTGTGTCTACTGCGACCAGGACAGCTACGATCCGCTGGCGCGTATTGATGGCGTGGATGCACCGGAGATCTTCTGGTTCCACTGCCAGCCCAACGGTACGCCGGAGCGGATGACGGATAGCGAAGGGCAGGTGCGCTGGGGAGGGGTGAACAGCGCCTGGGGCAAGCTGTTGCGGGAAAGCGAGACGCAGTTATCAGGATATTCTCAGAACCTGCGTATGCGGGGCAATACCCGGATCGTGAGACAGGTCTGCACTACATTCTATTCCGGTATTACGACCCGGACTGTGGGCGGTTTACGCATCAGGACCCGATAGGGCTGGCGGGGGGATAGACCTTTACCAGTATGCGCCGAATGCGCTGGGATGGGTGGATCCGTGGGGGTTATTTAATAGTGGTATATTAGTTAAAGATATGTCTGGCAAAGTTGGAGATCGACTCTCTGCTTACCATGTTATACCCGCTGAGGTGTGGAAAGAGAACCAATCATTCTTCAATAATATTGGCATCGGTAAAGACATGGACTCTGCATTTAATGGTATTTATTTGCCAGGCAGCGCAACAGCAATGAAACAAGATGCAGGAAAGGAATGGATGTTTTCCATAGCAGTA
>Ga0308156_1001247_pt1 | contig 32585 bp, 26 predicted proteins | sample PhyAR2_FD_201041 | JGI IMG/M metagenome (GOLD analysis project Ga0308156, IMG submission 201041) | Phyllosphere microbial communities from UC Gill Tract Community Farm, Albany, California, United States - DLSL A.R2 | ecosystem: Host-associated > Plants > Phyllosphere > Unclassified | place: USA... | reverse complement strand
GAATTAAGAAAATTAGCAATGTTGTCTGAACGTGAATTGATGATGGAACTACGTACATCAGAAAAAGGACTATCTGAAGAAGATGCCAAAAATCGTTTAGAAGAATATGGACCAAATGAAGTATCAGCACAAAAACCGACTCCAGCAATTATGATGTTTTTAGAAGCATTTAAAGATCCATTTGTTTATGTATTAGCTTTATTGATGGTGGTATCAGCTGTTACCAAAGATTTTGAAGCCGCACTTGTGATGGGAATCATGATTTTAGCTAGTGTTATTATTGCCTTTATTCAAGAGTATCGTTCCCAAAAAGCGAGTTTGAATTTAAAAGAACTTATTGAAAATACAACTGCTGTGACGCGTGCGGGTCAAACGAAAGAAATTCCAATGGACGAAGTTGTCCCAGGAGATATTGTAACGCTGGCCACAGGAGATATGATACCAGCAGATGCCGTGTTGATTTGGACAAAGGATTTGTTTATCAATCAATCTTCTTTAACAGGTGAATCAATGCCAGTCGAAAAGTTTGTGGATGCAGGAATCGATAAAAACTCAGAAACAGTTTCTGCTTTAGATATGCAGGACTTGATATTTATGGGAACGGATGTATTAAGTGGACAAGGGAAAGCGATTATCCTGAAAACTGGTCAACATACATTTTTCGGGGATATTGCTAAGAATGCGACGACCCAGCGTGGAAAAACTTCCTTTGATATCGGGTTAACAAAAGTGAGCAAATTTCTATTAAGAATGGTTATGATTCTGTTTCCAATCGTATTTTTAATTAATGGAATCACGAAAGGCGAATGGGGCGAAGCCTTTTTCTTCGCAATCGCAGTGGCTGTGGGCTTAACACCTGAGATGCTTCCAATGATCGTAACTAGTAACTTAGCAAAAGGTGCGTTAAGTTTATCAAAACATAAAGTAATCGTGAAAGAATTACCTTCTATTCAAAATTTAGGTAGCATGGATATTCTTTGTACTGATAAAACAGGAACAATCACAGAGGACAAAGTTGTGCTGGTTCAACATCTAGACCCATTAGGTGAAGTCAATAATCAAGTTTTAGATATGGCCTTTTTAAATTCTCATTATCAAACAGGTTGGAAAAACTTAATGGATATCGCTGTAATCAATTTTTATGAGGAAAACAAGAATCAAAGCCCTTATCATTCAGTGACAAAATTAGATGAAATTCCGTTTGATTTTTCCCGTCGTCGCTTAACAGTAGTCGTCAATGCAGATGGTCATCAATTTATGATCACAAAAGGTGCTGTTGAAGAGATGGAGGCCGTTTGTACACATGCGGAAATCAATGGGGAAATTGTTCCGTTAACACCTGAATTGCAAAAAAGAATGCGTGAAGTAAATATCCGAATGAACGAGCAAGGGATGCGAGCTTTAGCTGTTGCTGTAAAAAAAGATGTTCATAGTGAAGCCATTTATAGTGTCGAAGATGAACAAGGAATGACATTGATTGGGTTTATGGGCTTTTTAGATCCAGCAAAAAAATCAGCGATCACCGCAATCAAGTCATTACATGAGCATGGGGTTAATGTAAAAGTTCTGACAGGTGATAACGATATTGTGGCGAAAAAAGTCTGTAGTGATGTAGGGATCGAAGTGTCACATGTTGTACTTGGTTCGGACATCGATAATATGTCAGATGAGCAGATGAAAGAAGAAGTTGAAAAAACGAACTTATTTGCTAAATTAAATCCTATGCAAAAATCTCGAATCATTGAAACACTACAAGGAAACGGGCATACAGTCGGTTTCATGGGGGATGGGATCAATGATGCACCAGCCCTTCGCAAAGCAGACGTGGGAATTTCTGTAGATACAGCGGCCGATATTACAAAGGATGCAAGCTCAATCATTCTATTAGAAAAAAGTTTAAATGTTTTAGAAGATGGTGTGATCGAAGGTCGAAAAGTTTTTAGCAATATGATGAAATATATCAAGATTACCATCAGTTCAAACTTTGGAAATGTTTTTTCAATATTGATCGCAAGTGCCTTTTTACCATTCTTACCAATGCTTTCGATTCAATTATTGATTCAAAATTTGATTTATGATATCGCACAATTGGCTATTCCTTGGGATAACGTTGATGAGGAAGATTTACTGAAACCTGTGCGTTGGGAAACAAATGGCCTGATGAAATTTACTTTGTGCATTGGTCCAGTCAGTAGCATATTTGATATCATGACCTATCTGGTGATGTGGTTTGTTTTCAGTGCAAATACAGTAGGCAGTCAACATTTATTCCAAACTGGTTGGTTTGTAGTCGGTTTAGTGAGCCAAACATTGGTTGTTCAAATGGTCCGGACAAGAAAACTTCCATTTATCCAAAGTATCGCATCACCTGCTGTGATTCTTTCTAGTTTAGGTGCAGTGGGCTTAGGATTATTGATTGTCTTGACACCAATTCGGGAGGTTTTCGACTTTGTGAAACTTCCAGCTAATTATTGGGGCTGGTTCATTTTGATCATTGTACTATATTTGATCACAGTAGAATTTGCTAAACGACTATATATTCATATCACTAAAGAGTGGATTTAATTTAGAAAAATACTGATTTTATTTTTAAGAGACAGCTGATTTAACAAATGGAAGACTTCGATCTACTTTTTCAAGGAAAGATGATGAAGTGTAAAAAAACGAAAAATAGCATTAGGATCAACATTGTTATTCGTGAATATTGAAGAAAAATACCGTTTAATTTATTAATATTCGCTTTTTATGAGGCAAAGACAAAATCAATAAAATTTTGTCTTTGCTTATTTTTTTATAATTTAAAAAAGTCTGTACATTTTTTAGCAAACAATTTCTAACTTACAAATTTACTGTAGCATAACAATGAATACGGTGACTATAACAGCTGTTTGTCAAAAGATACGATTGGGAAGGCATTATATAAAACGGTTTCTTGTTTGTGATTTTAATCACTAACCTTTGGTACGAAAGGTTTTAGGTATTTTAATGAAATTTAAAGAAATGCTCACTTTTTACTTGCTCTTTTATCTGATTAGTGATAATTTGTAAGTGTAGTCGATAAAAAGTAATACAGTTTTTAACGCTGTTTTATTTTTTACGAAAAAAAGAAACGTAACAGAGAGGATTGTGTGACAAAATGGCAAAGGCAAAGAAACAAAAACCTATTGACTTTAAAGCACTTATGGAAAAAGTCGACGCTGATTTCCCAACATTTCAAATTTTAGATAAAGATGGGAAAATCGTAAACAAAGACGCTGTACCGGATTTATCAGATGACGAATTAGTAGAATTAATGACTCGTATGGTTTGGTCACGTGTGTTAGACCAACGCTCAACTGCTTTGAACCGTCAAGGTCGTCTTGGCTTCTTCGCACCAACAGCTGGACAAGAAGCAAGCCAATTAGCAAGTCAATTTGCTATGGAAAAAGAAGATTATCTATTACCAGGTTACCGTGATGTACCTCAATTAGTTCAACACGGCTTACCATTAACTGAAGCATTTTTATGGTCTCGTGGACATGTAGCGGGTAACCACTATGCACCAGAATTAAATGCTCTACCACCACAAATCATCATTGGTGCGCAATACATCCAAGCAGCAGGAGTTGCTTTAGGAATGAAAAAACGCGGCAAGAAAAACGTTGTCTTCACTTATACAGGTGATGGCGGTTCTTCACAAGGTGATTTCTATGAAGCAATCAACTTTGCAGGTGCTTATCATGCAAACGGCGTGTTCATCATCCAAAACAATGGTTTTGCGATTTCAACACCTCGTGAAAAACAAACAGCAGCTAAAACGTTAGCACAAAAAGCTGTAGCAGCAGGAATTCCAGGAATCGTTGTTGACGGAATGGATCCATTAGCAGTTTATGCAATTGCAAAAGAAGCGCGTGAATGGTCTGCAAATGGCAATGGTCCTGTTTTAATTGAAACATTAACTTACCGTTATGGTCCACATACATTATCAGGTGATGATCCAACACGTTACCGTTCGAAAGATATGGATGACGAATGGGTACAAAAAGATCCATTAGTTCGTTTCCGTAAATATTTAGAAGACAAAGGTTTATGGTCTGAAGAAAAAGAAAACGAAGTAATTGAAAAAACTAAAGAAGAAATCAAAGTAGCAATTGCAGAAGCAGATAAAGTTCCAAAACAAAAAGTATCTGATTTCTTGAAAAATATGTTTGAAGTTCAACCACAAAACATTAAAGAACAAATTGCATTCTACGAAGCGAAGGAGTCGAAATAATCATGGCACAAAAAACAATGATCCAAGCAATTACAGATGCCTTAGCTCTTGAAATAGAGAAAGACGAAAACGTCTTGGTCTTCGGTGAAGACGTTGGTAAAAACGGCGGAGTTTTCCGTGCAACTGAAGGTTTACAAGAAAAATTTGGTGAAGACCGTGTCTTCGATACTCCTTTAGCAGAATCTGGAATCGGTGGTTTAGCTTTCGGGTTAGCATTAGAAGGATACCGTCCAGTTCCTGAAATCCAATTCTTTGGATTCGTATTTGAAGTCTTTGACGAAATCGTAGGTCAAATGGCTCGTACTCGTTACCGTATGGGTGGAACACGTAATATGCCTATTACTGTTCGTGCGCCATTTGGTGGTGGTGTGCATACACCAGAACTTCACTCAGATAACTTAGAAGGATTGATTGCTCAATCTCCTGGTATCCGTGTGGTTATTCCATCAAATCCATATGATGCAAAAGGACTATTGATTTCTGCAATCAGAAGTAATGACCCTGTTGTTTACCTAGAGCACATGAAATTATACCGTTCATTCCGTGAGGAAGTGCCAGATGAAGCATACGAAGTGCCTTTAGATAAAGCAGCTGTAACCCGTGAAGGTACAGACGTTTCTATTATCACTTACGGTGCAATGGTTCGTGAAGCAATCAAAGCCGCTGACAACTTAGCGAAAGACAATATTTCTGTTGAAATCATTGACTTACGTACTGTCGCTCCTTTAGATGTTGAAACAATCATCAAATCAGTTGAAAAAACTGGCCGCGTAGTAGTCGTTCAAGAAGCACAAAAACAAGCTGGCGTTGGTGCTATGGTTGTTTCTGAAATTTCTGAACGTGCAGTATTATCATTAGAAGCGCCAATTGGCCGTGTATCTGCACCAGATACAATCTTCCCATTTGGACAAGCAGAAAACATTTGGTTGCCAAATGCTAAAGATATCGAAGCGAAAGCTAGAGAAATCGCAGAATTTTAATTAGAGACTAAACAAATCTTACTTTAAAAACGTGCCTTGATTTTCACGTGATAGCTTATCACGTGGAAATTTAGCGCTGTTATTTTCAGTAAATGACTAGTTAGACAGATACGATAAAGGAAGGGAAGGCTTAAAAAATGGCTTATCAATTTAAATTACCAGATATTGGTGAAGGTATTGCAGAAGGCGAAATCGTAAAATGGTTCGTTAAAGCAGGAGATACCATCAATGAAGATGATACATTATTAGAAGTTCAAAACGATAAATCTGTAGAAGAGATCCCATCTCCCGTTACAGGAACAGTTAAATCTATCGTAGTACCAGAAGGCACAGTAGCAAATGTTGGAGATGTATTGATCGAAATCGATGCACCAGGACATCCTGAAAATGATGCAGCCCCAGCTGCGGCTCCAGCTCAAGAACAAACGCCTGCTCAACCAGCAGCTGTTCCAGAAGCACCAGCAGCTGACAGCAGCGGCGGTGTATTCCAATTTAAATTACCAGATATCGGTGAAGGTATTGCAGAAGGCGAAATCGTAAAATGGTTCGTTAAATCAGGCGATACAATCAACGAAGATGATACTTTATTGGAAGTTCAAAACGACAAATCTGTTGAAGAAATCCCTTCACCAGTTACAGGAACAGTTAAAAACATCGTTGTTCCAGAAGGTACAGTAGCAAATGTTGGAGATGTATTGATCGAAATCGATGCACCTGGACATAATTCTGCACCAAGCGCGTCTGCTCCAGCAGCAAGTGCACCTGCTCAAACAGAACAAGCAGCACCAGCTCCAGCTGCTTCAACAGGTGTTGTAGCAGCAGCTGATCCAAACAAACGTGTGTTGGCTATGCCATCAGTACGTCAATTCGCTCGTGAAAAAGATGTAGATATCACACAAGTTGCACCAACTGGAAAAGGTGGACGTGTTACAAAAGCGGATATCGAAAGCTTTATTTCAGGTGGCGGACAAGCAGCAGCGCCAGCACAAGCTGAACAAACTGCAGCAACTCCACAAGCAACAGCTACGACTGAAACAGCAGCGCCAAAAGCTCCTGCTAAACCTTTTGTTTCTGATTTAGGTGAAGCGGAAACTCGTGAGAAAATGACACCAACTCGTAAAGCAATTGCTAAAGCGATGGTTAACAGTAAACATACTGCACCACACGTTACATTGCATGACGAAGTTGAAGTATCTAAATTATGGGATCACCGTAAGAAATTTAAAGATGTTGCTGCTGCAAACGGCACAAAATTAACATTCTTACCATATGTTGTTAAAGCGTTAACTGCAACAGTTCAAAAATTCCCAATCTTGAATGCATCAATTGATGACGCAGCACAAGAAATCGTATATAAAAACTACTATAACATTGGTATCGCAACAGATACTGATCATGGTTTATATGTACCAAACGTTAAAAATGCGAATACGAAGAGCATGTTTGCGATCGCTGATGAAATCAACGAAAAAGCAGCTCTTGCAATTGATGGTAAATTAACTGCTGCGGATATGCGTGATGGTTCTATCACAATCAGTAATATTGGTTCAGTTGGTGGTGGCTGGTTTACACCAGTTATCAACTACCCTGAAGTTGCAATTTTAGGTGTTGGTACAATTGCTACTCAACCAGTTGTAAATGCAGACGGTGAAATCGTTGTTGGACGTGTTATGAAACTTTCAATGAGCTTTGACCACCGTATCGTTGACGGAGCAACTGCTCAAAAAGCAATGAACAACATCAAGCGTTTATTAGCTGATCCAGAATTACTATTAATGGAAGGATGATTATCAGATGGTAGTAGGAGATTTCGCCATTGAATTAGATACAGTCGTAATTGGTTCAGGCCCTGGAGGATACGTTGCAGCAATTCGTGCTGCTGAAATGGGTCAAAAAGTTGCGATCATTGAACGTGAGTTTATCGGCGGTGTATGTTTGAACGTTGGATGTATTCCTTCTAAAGCATTGATCGCAGCAGGACATCACTATCAAGAATCACTAGATTCAACTATGTTTGGTGTAACAGCTAAAGATGTTGAGTTAGACTTTACAAAAACACAAGAATGGAAAGACAACAAAGTTGTTAATACGTTGACAAGTGGTGTTGGTTTCCTTCTTAAAAAACATAAAATCGAAATTATTGAAGGAGAAGCGTTCTTCGTTGATGAAAACACATTACGTGTCATTCATCCGGATTCAGCGCAAACTTACTCATTCAATAATGCAATCGTAGCAACAGGTTCTCGCCCAATCGAAATCCCAGGATTTAAATTTGGTGGACGTGTCTTAGATTCTACTGGTGGTTTGAACTTGAAAGAAGTACCTAAGAAATTTGTAATCATCGGTGGCGGTGTTATCGGTGCAGAATTAGGTGGAGCATACGCTAACCTAGGTTCAGAAGTAACAATTTTAGAAGGTAGCCCTTCAATCTTACCAACTTATGAAAAAGACATGGTTAAACTAGTTACAGACGACTTCAAGAAGAAAAATGTAACAGTTGTAACAAAAGCCATGGCTAAAGAAGCAATCGACAACGGCGACAGCGTAACAGTTAAATATGAAGTAGACGGCAAAGAAGAATCAGTCACTGCTGACTATGTAATGGTAACAGTTGGACGTCGTCCAAACACGGATGATCTTGGTTTAGAGCAAGCCGGTGTTGAAGTTGGCGAACGTGGTTTAGTTAAAGTGGACAAACAAGGTAGAACAAATGTATCAAACATCTTCGCTATTGGGGATATCGTACCGGGCGCTGCTCTTGCTCATAAAGCAAGCTACGAAGCAAAAATTGCTGCTGAAGCAATTTCTGGTAAAAAAGTAGAAGTGGACTACAAAGCAATGCCTGCAGTAGCCTTCACTGATCCTGAATTAGCAAGTGTTGGTATGACAATCGCTGAAGCCAAAGAAGCGGGATTAGAAGCAACAGCTTACAAATTCCCATTCGCTGGTAATGGCCGTGCTATTTCTTTAGGTAAAACTGAAGGATTCGTACGTTTGGTAACAACAAATGAAGACAATGTGATTATTGGAGCACAAATCGGCGGAGTTGGCGCAAGTGATATGATTTCTGAATTATCATTAGCGGTTGAATCTGGCATGAATGCTGAAGATATTGCATTAACGATCCATCCACACCCATCTTTAGGGGAAATTACTATGGATGCTTCTGAATTGGCTTTAGGTTTGCCAATTCATATTTAAATAGCATATTTGTCACACAAAGAAAGACCGAGCTAGCCAAGCTCGGTCTTTTGTTTTAGTATTATATTCAAATTTAAAAGACGTTTAAAAGTTAGTGTATCTCACAGCTTTTAAACGTCTTTTTCATAGTTTGATAAATCAGCCTATGTTTTAACGATGAAGTTCTCTATCATCTTGCTCGTCGATTCTATGAACCATTTCAAGCAATCCACCATTTCCTTCGTCAATGATTCTTTTAACTCTAGAAATTGTTGTAGTGCTGCTGCCAGTGGCTTCTGCAATATCACTATAGGTTTTATTTAATAGTAGCAACTTCGCAACTTCAAATCGCTGAATCATGGAATCCAGCTCCTTTAGGGTCATTAAGTCATCAAAGTAATTGTAGCAATCTTCCAATGTTTCTAAAGCTAATAGAGAACGGAAAAACTCATCGCCGTGGCCGTCTTGTATCTTGTCGATTTTCATAAGTTCCTCCTAAATTTAAAAGCGGAACAAATCGTTTAATCCTGTAGAAAATTAGGAAATTGTTAATTGAAACGTTCTTTGTTTCACTAACAATTTATCTATTTTCCTAAGGATTGATTTGTGCAGCTAGATAATACTAATGATCAACACTTTCTTACGAAAGTCTTGTACTGTTCATCATCAGTTCAATTTTTTCACTGTGATTCTCAGCAAAAGCGAAGCGGACTCGTTTAGGCTTGACAGGAAAATAGGAAAAATTGCTTGAGACGTTTTTTGTCTCACTCCATTTTATCTTTTTCCTGAAAGCCTAGTCTGCATAGCTAGATAATATAAATAGGTAATAACACTTCACATTGCCGAACGAAATCCATTCTAGCAAGCATTTTTTATTATAAAACTTTTTTTTGTTTTGTCCAGTAAATTGAATAAATAAATGCAAAAGGGTGAAGTAAAACTAAAAAGTAGTTTTACTTCACCCTTTAAAAATAGGCCAACTATTTTTACTTAGAAATCAATTTTACTAACGTGTATTGTTTTTTACCTTTACGAACAATAATGAATTTTCCGTCAAAGCTGTGCTCTGCTGTAACGACAAAGTCCAACTCTTTAATACGATCGCCATTGATTGAAATTGCGCCATTTGTAATATCTTCTCTAGCTTGGCGTTTAGAAGGTTCAATACCCAGTTCGATCAACCAGTCTACAAGATTTTGATCAAGTGTTTCTGTTTCAACAGTAGGCATGTTTTTAAAGCCTTCTTCAATTTGTTTTGATGTTAGATTTTTTACATTACCAGAAAACAATGCTTCTGAAATCGCTAATGCGTCATTTAAGTCCGCTTCACTATGCACAAATTTAGTCATTTCAGCAGCTAATACGCGTTGTGCTTCACGTAAATGTGGTTCAGTTTCTACTTTAACTTCTAGTGCATCAATTTCTTCTTTTGTTAAGAAGGTAAAGAATTTCAAGTATTTGATCACGTCACGGTCATCTTGGTTCACCCAGAATTGGTAGAATTCGTATGGTGTTGTTTTTTCTGGATCAAGCCAAACCGCACCACCAGCTGTTTTCCCAAATTTTGTGCCGTCTGCTTTTAACATCAAAGGAATCGTTAAACCAAAGGCTTTTGCATCTGCGCCTTCTTTTTTACGAATCAAATCTAGACCAGCTGTGATATTCCCCCATTGATCAGCACCACCGATTTGCATGCGGACGTTGTTATTTTGGAATAGGTGTAAAAAGTCCATTGATTGTAGGATTTGGTACGTGAATTCTGTAAATGAAATTCCCGTTTCCAAACGGCTCGCTACGATATCTTTTGCAAGCATCGTGTTGATGTTAAAGAATTTACCAAAGTCTCTTAGGAAATCTAATAGAGTAAGATTATGTGTCCAATCGTAGTTGTTCACTAAAGTCAATGTGTTGTCAGTATCGACTGCAAATAATTTTTCCATTTGACGAGTTAAAGAGTCAACGTTATGTTGGACTGTTTCCATTGTTTGTAACTGACGTTCTGTTGTTCGACCACTTGGGTCACCAATCGTTCCTGTTGCGCCACCAATCAAAATAAAGGGATGATGTCCAAAAGCTTGGAATCTTTTTAGCATCATAAAAGGAATCAAATGCCCAATATGCATACTATCTCCTGTAGGGTCCACACCGCAATATAGTGAAATGCTATTGGTTTCAACGTATTCTCGCAACCCTTCGCTATCTGTTTGTTGGTTGATGGCGCCACGCCATTCTAATTCATCAATAATGTTTGTCATGTTTCTTCTTCCTTTCCTAAATAAAATAAAAAACGTCCCATAGGCTATTAGCCTATGGGACGAACTCCGCCGTGTTACCACCCAAATTGTATATGAACGTATCATATACCTCTCAAATCTGTATCGTAGATAGACGCCTACTTACGGTAGGAAACTAAAAGTGTAATTCACAAAAAATGTATATGCCAACTCTCACTAAATGTTGACTCTCTGAAATAGGGACATTCTTGCTACTTCGCTTTATTACAGTTTGATATGTTATTTTGTAGCAATTCTACGACAAATAAGTCAACTTGTCAAATACTTCTTTTTTTCGATTATTATTTTTAAATGAGTGGATTCTCATACAACGGGTTTTCCCTTTAATCTAGGTTTATTGAAAACAGGAAGAGTGAAACAGAATTTCTGACAATTTTGAACGGGCTTTTTACAAAAAGCTTTTTTATGCTCTTTTTTTCACACAATTACTTTAACGCAGTAAAGCATCGACGCGCTAGATAGAGTAAAAAAATCTTAAATAACGGGCTTTTTTTTTAATTCTACTCTTTTTGACTTGAGGCTTAAAGGTACCTATACTTTGGGAGTGATTTCACATGTGGGAAACAAAAAATAAATTAAATCAGGAGGTCAATAGAAACATGAATAAGAAATTATCATTATTTGGATTAATCGGAATTACCATGGCCTTTTTCGGAACGGTTCGTAGTGTTCCAACGTTAGCATCGACAGGATGGGCACAAATATTTTATATGTTGATTGCAGCTTGTTGCTTTGCTTTACCAATTGCGTTGATTTCAGCTGAATTATCAACTGGTTGGCCAGAAGAAGGTGGCCCTCAAGTTTGGGTACGTAATGCTTTTGGCGAAAAATGGGGCTTTGTTACTTCATGGTTACTATGGGTACAAATGTTTTTCGGAATGGTGATGGTAGCATCAACCGTTGGTGTATTACTTGGTTATGTAATCAATCGTCCCGATCTTGGACACAATAACTTATTTATTTTTACTATGATATTGATTTCATATTGGGGTATTACATTACTTAATTTGAAATTTGACATGGTTAAAATTGCTGGTGACTGGGGTGCTGTGATCGGTGTTTATATTCCTTTTGTTGCACTAGTTATTTTAGGGATGATGTACATGGCAAAACATGGGATCAACCAAGATAGTTATTTAGGTCATTTTGAAGCAAGTAAGTTATTACCAGATTTTAGCGACTTAGGTAGCTTACCAACCTTGACAGGGATCATCTTCATTTTTGCTGGAGTAGAAATTTCTTCTGTTCACGCCAATAATATTGATAATCCAAAACGGAATTATCCAATCGCCGTTATTGCATCTGTTTTACTATTAGTTGTCTTCAACTTAGCGGCTGGTTTAAGTGTAGCAGATAGCGTACCAGCTGGAAAAATGGAATTAGCGAATATTACGCAACCATTTGTAATCATGACGCAAGACCTTGGAATTCCAGCGATTTTCAATAACATTATTTCCTTGATGATCTTAATCGGTGTACTTGTTCAATTAAGTGCTTGGGTTTTAGGTCCAAGTAAATCAATGATCAAAGTTGCAGAAGAAGGGAACTTACCACCATTCTTCCAAAAACGTAATGGAAAAGGTATTCCAATCGTTTTTGTGATGATCCAAGCAATCGTTATCTCACTTGTTTCATTCTTGTATGTAGTAGTACCGGATATTAGTGCAGCGTTCTTGATCATTACAATTACAACAACAATCCTTTATTGTGTGGTGTATCTGTTGATCTCACTTTCAGCAATCAAATTGCGTTATAGTATGCCGAGTGTTGAACGTCCATTTAGATTAGGAAGCAAAGGAAACGGCTTGATGTGGTTTGTTTCAGGTTTAGCTATCGTGAGTGTAATTGTTACGATTTTAGTCAGCTTGATTCCACCAACTTCTGTTCCTCAAAGCGGACATGTTGCTTACGTGATTTACCAAGTAGCAGCAACAGTGATCATGATCGGAATTGCCTTGATCATTTATAAAAACAAGAAACCAGAATGGAAGAAACTCGATAAATAAGAGACGAGTATAAAAATAAATTTTTTAGTACGACAAATTATGAAAACATTGGAGGAAACTATCGTGAAAAATTTCAATACTGACGATACGAATTTAAAAGCATTATTTATAGGTGACAAAGGTGAAAACGTTGATTTATTCAAAGAATTATTAAATAAAATGATTGATGAGCATGTAGGTTGGAGACAAAATTATATGCCACAAGATTTACCTGTTATTACACCGCAAGATAGAAGTTCTAAAAGTTTCCAAGAGACGGCCGACAATATGAGAAGTGTTTTCAATGTGTTGTCTTCACGTTTAAGAACAGAATCTCTTCCTTGGCACTCAGCAGGTCGTTTCTGGGGTCATATGAACGCTGAAACATTAATGCCATCAATTATTGCCTATACAACTGCAATGCTTTGGAACGGCAATAACGTGGCTTATGAATCATCACCAGCAACATCACAAATGGAAGAAGAAGTTGGCTTAGAATTTGCTACATTGATGAGCTATAAAAATGGTTGGGGTCACATCGCGGCAGATGGCTCAATCGCTAACTTAGAAGGTCTATGGTATGCCCGCAATATGAAATCTTTACCATTCGCTATCAAAGCAGTTGTACCAGAAATGGTTGCAGGTAAAACAGATTGGGAATTATTAAATATGTCTACAACAGAAGTGCTAGATATTTTAGATCAAGTGCAAGACCAGTTTGATGAAATCAAAGCACAATCTGCTCGTAGTGGTAAAAACTTAGATAAATTAGGTAAATGGATCGTACCACAAACAAAACATTATTCATGGTTAAAAGCAGCAGACATTATCGGAATTGGTTTAGATCAAGTGATTGCTGGAGAAGTCAATAGTGAATACCGTATGGATATTGATAAATTAGAAGCTCAAATCCGCGATTTAGCAGCCCAAGGTGTTCCTACACTTGGAGTAGTCGGTGTTGTTGGATCAACAGAAGAAGGTCAAGTTGACCGGATCGATCAAATCATTGTTTTACGAGATAAATTAGCAAAAGAAGGTATCTATTTCTACGTACATGTTGACGCTGCGTATGGTGGTTACGGACGTTCAATCTTCTTAGATGAAAATGATCAATTTATCGAATGGGATAAAATTGAAGAAGTTTATGCAAAACATAACATCTTCCAAGAAAAAAATGATTGGTTAACAAGAGAAGTTTATGAATCATTTAAAGCAATCGAACAAGCTGAATCAGTAACGATCGATCCACACAAAATGGGTTACATCCCTTATTCAGCTGGTGGTGTCGTGATCAAAGATATCCGCATGCGTGACGTGATTTCTTACTTTGCAACATACGTATTTGAAAAAGGTGCAGATATTCCTGCATTGCTAGGAGCTTATATTCTTGAAGGGTCTAAAGCTGGTGCAACTGCAGCTGCTGTTTGGACTGCGCATAAAGTATTGCCACTAAACGTAACTGGTTATGGTAAATTGATGGGCGCAAGTATTGAAGGAGCTTATCACTTCTATCATTTCATCGATGGCTTAGAATTTAAAGTCGGTGACAAAACAATCGAAATCCATGCTTTAACAAAACCAGATTTTAACATGGTCGATTATGTATTCAATGAAAAAGGCAATACAGATCTTGTGAAAATGAATAAATTGAATCATGATTTCTATGACTATGCCTCTTATGCAAAAGGTGGATTATATAACAATGAATTCATCACATCACATACCGATTTTGCTATCGAAGAATATGGTCACAGCCCATTTGAATTTGTTAACAGTCTTGGTTTCTCTCGCGCTGAATGGGAACGTGCTGATAAAGTAACGATCTTACGTGCAGCCGGTATGTCACCATACATGAATGACAAAGAAGTCTTTGATGACTATGCAGCAAAAATCAAAACAGCGATCCAAGAAAAATTAGAAGCGATCTACGCTGAGCAATAAAGTTGAATACTGTGGGTGCGGTAAGGCGATAAAACAGCTTTACCGCAGCTGCAGCTTTTCTATAAAAAAATAAATAAGAGGGAATGGTTGGGCACGGGCTCCTAGTTGCCAACTCTCTATAAAAAATGTGAGGAACATGTATGAAAAAATATCAAGTAAATTTTAATGAAGCAGTTTTCTTATTAATAACATTATTGTTGATGATCGGTACAAGTATTATTGGCTTTGGCATTCCTGCTCATGTCGCTATATTGCTTGCGATTGGCTATTTGCTTTTGTTTGCGGTGTATAAAAAGTTTTCTTGGGATTTTGTTCATGATGCGTTGATTGAGGGGGTTACTTCTGGCATCATTCCTATGCTGATTTTTATTTTGATTGGTGCTTTGATCAGTGTATGGATCGCCGTTGGAACGATTCCAACGATCATGGTTTTAGGTTTTTCTTTCTTATCGGTGAAGTTTTTTATGCCGACTGTTTTTATTGTTTGCGGGATCGTAGGTGGTGCTGTAGGTAGCTCATTTACCACGATATCAACGATCGGGATTGCCTTTTTGGGAATGGGGAGCTTGATTGGTGTTGATCCAGCCTTGACAACAGGTGCCATTGTTTCCGGGGCTTTTTTAGGGAATTCAATTTCACCACTTTCAGATACAGTAAATTTAGCTGCGGCAATTTCAGAAGTCGATTTATTTGAACATTTGAAAAATACATATAAAACAGCGATTCCTGCAGCGATCCTTTCGTTTGGCTATTTTTTGGTCATGGGGTTGCGCTATGATGGGGCTTTGGACAGTACAGGTATTCATGCAATTGTTAATACGTTAAATGCTAATTTTTCGATTTCATTTGTTGAGCTGATTCCTTTAGCGATCTTGTTCGTTTGTGCTTGGAAAAAAATTCCAGCCATTCCGACCTTGTTATTGAGTATTTGTGCCTCGCTTATTTTACTGTTCTTTACAACGAATCATTTTTCGTTTGTTGAAACAGCTGATATTATCCAAAATGGTTTTGTTGCTCATACAGGAAATACACAAGTGGATGAACTGCTTTCCAGAGGCGGTATTCAAAGTATGATGTGGTCTGTTTCACTGATTATTTTAGCTTTAGCGCTAGGTGGCTTATTAGTAAAAATGGAAATTATCGAGTGCTTACTACAGCGTTTTGAAACAGCGATCAATTCCCGTCAAAAATTGATTTTTATTACGATGATGAGTTCGCTCGGTGTCAATGGGTTGATTGGCGAACAATATCTTTCAATCATTTTACCTGGAAAATCATTTATCAATAAATTTAAAGAAAAAAAAGTTCCGCTAACAATGTTATCTAGGAGCTTGAATGATGCAGGTTCAGTTGTCAATCCATTGATTCCTTGGGGTGTGAGTGGGGTATTTATTTCAGGAACCTTAGGTATCGCCACAATCAATTATTTACCATATGCGGTATTTTGTTACGCCCTACCATTAGTGTCATTTTTTGTTACAATTATGAGTAAAAAGAAAACTGAAAAATAATCAATCAAAAATACAACCTATTCTGAAAAAGGAATTAGGTTGTATTTTTTTAAATTATTCGCCGAATGTTTTAAGTGATTCACTATACAATAAATCATCGATTTCCGTGATGGTTAAATGATGAGTGATACCATAGATCACGATTGCATCCCAAGGGTGTTTAGGATAAAGTTGGGCATACCCAGTTTTTTTCATCAACTCATTGGTTTCTTCTAAACGTAAGTCCAAACCGATGGCTAGAGCAATTACTTTTTCCCTTGAGGGATTTCGTTTTCCATCAAAATATTGATACCCAGTTGCTTCAGTGATTCCGGCTTTTTTTAGTACGGTGCTTTTGGTTATTTTCTTATTAAGCAGCCAAGTATTTAGATAGTCTTTTAGGGTTTGGTCGATCGTGTGGTCCCGAGTTTCCGAAAGGGCAGTTTGAAAATTTTCGGCTTTTTTTAATGAATGAAGTAATGCATCTGTATCTTTTTCTTGCATAGTAAAAATCTCCTATATCTACAATATCCTATTGCTATTATACATTGATTTTAACAAAGTGAGGGCGTATTTTTTTAGTTTATTTGCTATAATAAAAAAAGTAAACCAAAAAATGGAGTGTAATAATGGGAAATGTAAATAATCTAAAGCAATTTTCTTATAAAGAAATTGAACCATTAACAGATCAAATCAATGGACCGATTCTTGTTAGAGAAAACGATACGAAAGAATTTTTTGTCAAAAAATGTTACCCGCTTTATTTGCAGGATAATTTGATGACACTTCAAAAAATTAAACACAGTAATTTACCTAGAATTCAAGAAGTTGTGATCGAGGACGGGCAACTCTATTTATACGAAGAATTTATTCACGGGAAAACATTGACAGAAATCATTAAAACATCCGAAACATTGGAGACTAAAATGATTTTAAAACGCACGCTGGATTTATTAGAGGCTTTGATTGCTCTTCACAGTGAAGGGTTAGTTCATCGTGATGTGAAACCCGGAAATATTATGCTGACGAATGATGGCGTACTAAAATTGATCGATTTTGATGCAGTGAGAGTATTTGAAGAAGAGAAAGAAACGGACACTGTGCAGTTGGGAACAATCGGTTTTGCCTCACCGGAACAGTTTGGCTTTGCGCAAACAGATGCCAGAAGTGATCTATATGCGGTAGGAGTCGTGATCAATGTTTGTTCAATCAAGGAGTATCCTAAAAAGCAATTGAGTTTCGATCCATTTTTACATGATCTTATTGTGAAAGCCACAAAATTGGACCCTAAAAATCGCTATCAGTCAGCAATGGAAATGCAAGCAGCTGTTAAAGAAAAATGGAATCAGTTAAACGCAGCTCAACAGCAGACAGTTGAACCAGTTGGAATTTCTAAAAAGGCCATTGATGATAGTGAACAGCAACATGTAAAGACGCCAATCCGTTCGTTTTTAGGCAACTATGTACCGGGATTTCGGACCGGCCAGCCATGGAAGATGACATTGGCAATTATTTATTATGTGTTTGTATTGATCGGGCTACCAGGGACTATTTACGAAGGCAGAACAATGAGTGAAAAGCTGTTAGTAGCGCTGGATGGTAGTATTCTTTTTATTTTACCTGTGCTGTTATTTACGAATTTTCTAAACTTTCATGAAAAAATTCCCTTGCTGAACGCTAAGAAAAATGTCCTGCGCGGAATCGGTTATAGTTTGTTGGTTCTTAGTTGGTTGATCTATTATGGTTTATTTTTATTTGTTACCAACGGAGGCGTTAGAAAGTAACTGAATAATTGCTTCATTAAAATTATGCAAAATGCATAAGATTCTCCTTTAGCATTTTAGTATGATGAACATGTATCGACGGACTAAATAACAAAGGAGACAAAAAAATGAGCATGAAGAAAATTGTTTTGATTGGGGTCGGCATTTTAGTAGTAGGCGGTATTCTAGCAAATATGGGCTCTGATTCTAAAGAAGAAGGAAGCACCAAAAAAGAAGCGACTACAAGTAACGTAACAAAACCTAAAAAAGGGACGACCACAAGCAAAGTAGTGGAAAAACAAGAAGAAGCCCCAGCTGAAACTGATGCAGGTGATTTAGGTGATTATCATGTTGTGATCAAAGAATTGACCTTTGCAAAAGATTACGATGGAGCAGATGTCGCGGTGATTGATTATGAGTTTACAAACAACAGTGATAAAAATGCGATGTTTGTATCATCGATCACAACAAAAGCTTTTCAAAATGGGATTGCCTTAGAATCGGCTATTATGATGGAATCAGGGTATGTGGATTCCTTGACTGAAATCCAACCAGGAGCGACATTGAATTTAAAGGTTCCTTATAAATTAGCAGATATGACCGCACCAGTATCCGTTGAGGCAACGAAATTATTTAGTAATAAAGTGAAATTAACAAAAGAGTTTATTTTGCAGTAAATTGGGGATTTAAAAGGGTTGAAAAAGGTGGTTTAGCTAGCTTTTCTTTCTTAGAAAATAACTAGTTTTTCGCTTCAAATGAAGCACAGGAATGAAGTACCATTCCTTATATATGGCTGTGTATTGGTGTTAGTAGAACAGGTAGCAGTTAAGATATCGTTATTTGGTCCGAAATCAAGTAGTCTTTGCTACCTGACTGATTTTCCAAATACGAGAATAGCCGCAACCACAAAAAAAGTGAACGCTTGGAGTAACATCCAAACGTTCACTTTTTTTTATTCTGGTGGTGGAACAGGGCTCTTCTCAGTAACTGAAACTGAATGGATCGGTTTAACCTTTAAAATATCTAAAAAGAAGGTAAAAATTGGGATACCGACGATCAAGCCCCAAACCCCAAATAAACGTTCGCTGATCAGTAAAATAACAAAGGTATAAAAAATCGGTAAATCTGTTTTACTAGACATAAATTTAGGATTTAATACATAAGATTCAAACAAATGTACGACAATGATCACTACTAAGATATAAATCACATCATTAATACCGCCTTCAGAATAAGCAATAAAGCTTAATGGAATACAGGAAATGATCACACCAGCAACTGGTATCAAGCTTAAAATAAAAATCATGATCGCTAAGCTTGGCAGCTGATGGAACCCAATTAAAGCTAAGCAAATCGTTGTGATACCAGTATTAACGACTGCGATAAAAAATTGTGCTTCCATAACAACACCAAATGTATTGACAAATTTATCTGCAAAGAAGTAAATATCCTGGAAAAACCAGTCAAAATCACTTTTTAAAAATAACTTAGAAAAATCTGCCATTTGTTTTTTCTCGATCATAAAAAAGAAACTTAGGATGAACGAAAGGACAAATGAAAGGCCAATCGATCCAATATCTTGAACATAACGCAGAAGAATACTAGCCCCATTTTGAATTTGAGACATTAAGTTTGATTTCTCTAGATAATTATCAATGACGACTAAAAGTTGATTATGATCATCTGTCGGAGTTTGATAAAAATGAATCACAGAATTATACATTTGAACTGATTGATGAATCAGAACCGGCACATATTTTGTAATGGCTAGATAGACTAAAAAAACAATCAAAGAATAGGTAGCCAAAACAAGAATGAGAGAGGGGATTTTTAAATAGCGCTGAATAAATTTCACGAAATGGAGCGCTAAAAATGTAAAAATAAACGTTAATAAAATCATTGTGATCATACTTCTAGCTAAAAACAAAATAAAAATAACAATCGCTAAAACAAAAAATCGTCTTAAACGCTCGTTTTGAATAAATTTTTCATAAACCGACACAGACTTCACTCCTTATACAGTTTTACTTTATTTCATAATAAGATAACTATAATGCTTTTTCACATTTTAAGATAGCAGTTTTATCGATAAATCTAAAAAAATATTTTTTATTAGGTTAAATTTTAAAAAGTTGTTCCCCTTTACAAAAGGAACTTATGTTCGTATAATTGGTTGTGAAATAGAATAAGGAGAGGATCGCTATGTTTTTTGATTATGCAAAAGAATCCAGAAGAGTGATTTTTTGTATTGACGTAAAATCCTTTTATGCCTCAGTCGAGTGTGTGGCTAGAGGATATGACCCGCTTGAAAAAATGCTTGTTGTGATGAGTCATGCTGAAAATACGGGCGGTCTTGTTCTAGCCTCTTCGCCAAAAGCCAAAGAAGTGCTAGGCATCACCAATGTGACACGAAAATATGATGTGCCTGATCATCCGGAATTAGTGATTGTACCGCCTCGGATGAATGAATATATCAAAGAAAACATGAAAATCAATGCTATCTACAAAGAATATGTTGCAGAAGAAGACTTACATATTTATTCGATCGATGAATCTTTCTTAGATGTGACAGCTAGTTGGAAATTATTTGGACAAACACCAAAAGAATTGGCTAAAGTCATCCAACAAAGAATCAAAAAAGAAACAGGTCTAGCAATTACAATTGGAATGGGTGATAATCCTTTATTAGCCAAATTAGCGATGGATATTGAAGCGAAACACAATAATGAACGATTAGCTGAATGGCATTATGAAGACGTTCCTGAAAAGGTCTGGCGTATTGAATCAATGACGGATATGTGGGGGATTGGTCATCGTTTAGCTAAGCGGTTAAACAATCTAGGAATTCGTTCCGTATATGATTTAGCTCATGCGGATTTAAATAGTCTTAAAAGAAATTTAGGAGTCATTGGTGAACAGCTATACGCACATGCGCATGGCATCGATCGTAGTCGTTTATCTGAAAAATACATACCAGAAGAACGCTCGTATAATAATTCCCAAATTTTGATGCGAGATTACTTGAAGCAAGAGGAGATCGAAGTGGTGATTAGAGAGATGGCAGAACAAGTGGCGGCACGTCTACGAAAAGCCCATTGCCAGACCGAATGTGTGCATTTATCTGTGGGGTTTTCCAAAGCTGGTCAAGCGGGTGGCTCAGGTTTTTCAAGGCAAATGAAAGTCCCTTTAACAAGCAGCAGCAAAGTATTGATCGAATACTGTTTAACCATTTTTAGGCAGCATTGGCACGGAGAAGAAGTACGACATATTGGAATTACCTATTCCAAACTGAACTACAATACTTATGTACAATTAGATTTATTTCATGAGCCAGATGAGCAACTGAAGGAACTAAAACTAGACCAGTTGATTGACGAAATTCGCCAGCGTTTTGGCTACGTTTCATTGGTGCACGCAAGTTCTGTCTCAGCTGGCGGTACAGCAATTTCCAGAGCATCGCTCGTTGGCGGACACGCAGGAGGAATGGAGGGCTTGCAATGAGTAAGGAACGAGATTATTATTTTGAACAATATCAAGATCGGAAAATGAAAAAATGGGCAGGCTTTTATTTATCTGAACATACAGCAATCATTGAACAAGAGAAGAAAAAACAACCGGCTGAAAAGAAAAGACAAATGAGTTGGTCAGAAATCGATGAAGTGTTAGCTCAGGCTTTTCAAAATCAGGTTGAAGTGATGATTCAAAAAGAAGAACTAGATTCTGAAGGAAATTATGGAGCAGATATTATTGGTCTGATTCAAGGTCATGACGAATTGGGAATCTATGTAGGAGGACATAAGATTGGCTATGACGAAATACGTCATGTCCAGTTACACTAAAAAAACCATCTAACTTTATATACGGTGCTAAAGTTAGATGGTTTTTCAGATTTAACGGTGAGTGACTAGAAAGAATTCAGCTAATGCGAATAGAATCATCATTAGTGCAATCAGACCGCAGACAATTATATGACGCCGTTTATGCATCATCACGATTGCAATAAACTCTCTTAAAAAGGCATTGGGTAGAAAATAGAAAGCTGTTCGAGCCCCAATCCCATCTGCTTTCAGATTGGCCATTTTGGCAAAAAGTCCGGCACGAAATAGATGAAAATTGTTCGTCGTGAAAATCGCTTGAAAACCAGTTCCCCCAAAATCTTGCTCCATGATTTCTTTTGAAAAGCGCATGTTTTCTAAGGTGTTTTTAGAATTGGTTTCAACTAAAATAGCTTCTTCTGGAATCCCTTTTTCAATGGCATATTGTTTCATCGCAATACTTTCAGCGATATGCTCATCGTCACCTTTACCACCAGACATCAAAATTTTTGGTGGATTCAAAGTAGCGTTGGACTGGGCTTGGTAAAATTGAATCGCTTTTTCGATTCGTTTGCCTAAAAGTGGTGGTACTGTTTTGCCATCAATCAACCCTGAACCTAAAACAATAATGAAATCCTGCTCATATTTTGGCTGATTAAATTGATAAATAATCGAAATCGTTAAAAAATTATAGAAAACGATTGAAAAATAAAACATGATGAATGGTAAGATACCAAATAATAGTGAAGCCCACTGCGGCAAAATTCGCGCTGAATAATAATTGAAAATCAGAAAAACGGTCAAGCCGATAGCTAAAAGCAAGGTCAATAAATTCGCTAATGAATGACCTTCTTTACGCATAACGACAATCGCATTCCAATATAAAAAAGCGAGTAAAGCATAAAGGCCAATCAATAGCAGTAACAACAAAGCGACACCTGTGATCCCTGCTAAAATAATCAATAGTGGGTTCATTGTTCTAACAAGCAAAACCCCCAAATAGGTCATCCCGACAACTAAAAAAAAATTAAAGAATAACCCATTGATTAATCTACGTTTTTCCTTGAAATAACAGAACAGGAAGAATAATAAAAAGCTTGATGGAATCAAAAAATAATAAGTATGAAGTTGTATTTCTAAAAAAATGACATAAACAATAAAACAAAGTGAAAACCAAAGCAACTCAAAAAATTTCCAATTTTGGTTTATCTTTTTTTTCCGCCATTTCGGAATAATAAAAACGCCAATAAGATAAATAAGCCCAATGATAATACTAAAATAATTCCCCATAGATAGAACTCCTTCAATAAATGATTTCACATTAGTATAACGAAAAATAAGCGAAAAAAAAACTACAAACCTTAAGTTAATGTAAATATCTTATGATATAAGTGAATAAGTCCGACTTAGAATGAAAAAATAGAATGTCGCTAGGATTCCCAACGACACTCCATTTCAGACTTATTCAGAAGAACGAGCTGGAAAGGTGATAAAAAAGCTAGTTCCTTGGCCTTCTTTTGATACTAATGAAAGATGCCATTCATATTTTGCAACAATCGAGGTAACAGCGAAAAGACCAAGACCAGTCCCTTCATCAGCAGATTTTGTTGTAAAGAAAGGTTCAAATATTTTTTCTTGTAATTCGGTGGGAATCCCTGGACCGTTATCAGAAATTTCCAAGGTAACAAAACGATTCATCTGATTCAGCTGATAACTTGTTTTTTTCAGCTGTTCAGTTAATTCTTTTGAAGCAGGTGAAACAGTTACATGAATTTCTTGCTGGTTTGTTGTATTCTCTTTAGTCGCTTGATAGGCATTGGTAATCAAATTGTAGATTAAATTCTGTAAATCGGTTTCTTCTAATTTTGTTGTCCCTAGATTTTCTTGGATAGACAGAGTCAATTGCACTTTTTTTGGAATGATCTCTCCAATCAAGTGAGTAGCAACCCCGATAGCCGCTGAAATATCGATCCATTCTTGAACGCTTTTTTGAGGTTTTGAAAAGCGTAGAACATTGGATGAAAGTTGTTTTCCCTTTTGGGCAGAGTGAAGAATTTCCTCTAAATCTGCTTTTAATACAGGATCCTCTCCATGTTCTTCCAACAACAACTGAGTGTTGCCGATAATCGGTGTTAAGAAATTATTCATATCATGGACGATCGATGTTGTCAGTAGACCGACTGTTTCCATCTTATTTCGTTGGTAAAGCTCTAATTCTAATTGATGCTGCATTTTTTGTTGTTTTTGTTTTTCGATCAGTTGACGGTTTTCTGCTTCGATTGTTTCTTTTTTTCTAAAATTATGAATAAACAACGAGCAAATGATAATTAAAAGTAATAATAAAACTAAAAGGAAGGACAACACAATGACAAAGTTAATAATATCATCATTTCGTTCATTATAATCAGCGTTGATTGCAACGACCCAATGAGCAAGACCTACATCGATCCATTCAAAAGCACTGATTTTTAAGACCTCAGTTGGTGTATCTTCATCCCACCAATAAGATTTATAGGTTAGCTTTCCTGAATCATGGCTGAGCTGATATTTTTCGAGACGTTTTAAATCAGAATAATCAAAATCAGGATACAATTCTTCTCGCCCATTAATAATATCTAGGCCAACCTGCTGAGCGACTGGATGCATCACGACGGTCATTGAGCGATCTTTGATCATGGGATAGCCTTTGTAATCTAATTCAAAATCTTGTAAGAAGTTTTTATAAAATGCTTCTAGATTTAGCGGTAAAATCAAATAGCCATCGATAGTGCCAGCTGAGGTACGGATTTCTTGATAAAAATTGACATAGGCCTTTTTATCGATAAAATAGGAATCACCATTTTGTGCAGTGGGTTTATCAAGTAGCTGCTTTAGGGACAAATCATGGCTGATAAAGGGACGAATCGTTTGGATATCAGCGGTCGTTACCTGTTTTTCCTGAGCGTCCCAATGAAAAGCATAAAGAGGAGTACCGTCAGGTTCGATGTAAAAAAGAGCATCGGTTTCATTGTTTAGTGACTCAAAAAAAGTGTTTAGAGAAGAGGCACTGTTTTTTAGGTAAGTCGCCGGATCATCACTATTTTTTAAATTTCCATCGATCGCTAGATAGTTGAGTGCTTGATGGCGATTTTTCATGGACAGTTGGATCACTTTTCCAACATACTCTGTCGACTGAAGTAAAAAATCTTGACCACTAGCAGTCGTTGTTTTACGAATGATAGAAAATCCTTGAATTGCAAAGAAAACGGATACAACAATAAAAACAGTCATCGCTGCGATCATGATGTTTACAATTCTATTTGTTCGTTTCATTGGTCTAGCTCCTTTTAAAAGTCTGTTCATATCATAACAAGTTCATGTTGAAATTTAAAGTTAATTCAGCTATTGTATAGATAATGTAAAAAAGAATAATGAGGTGTGCACGTTGCGGAATGAAAAAATTTTAGTGGTAGATGATGATCCGGCAATTCGTCGATTGATTTGGAAGTCGCTTCAGTCAACGGGATTATTAGTTTATCAAAGTGATACGATCGAAAAAACGCTGGATATCATGAACCGAGTAGAGTTTCAATTATTTCTTTTAGATGTTAGTTTAGAACATGAAAATGACGGCTACCATTTAGCTCAATTGATCCGAGAACGTCAGCCTTTGACACCCATTATCTTCGTTAGTGGGAAAAAAAGCGAGCAAGATATCATCAGTGGTCTAGAGTCAGGAGGGGATGTCTACCTTTCTAAACCATTTGCGCCAGATGTATTACGAGCGCAAGTTGTCAGTACATTAAATCGAACAGAGCAGTTATTGACATTAAGCCAACATCGGGATGAAACGATGTTGAGAGAGGGTATCTTTTCATTCGATAAAAATCAGTATCAATTTAGCAAGAATGGTGAAATCGTGAACATGACGTCTAAAGAAATCATGATGATTTTATTTTTTATGGAAAATCCTTATCAAGTATTTAGTAAGGAACAAATTTATGCCAGTGTTTGGAGTGACGGTGACATGGATAAGAATCTGATCACGGTATATATCAACTACTTAAGAAATAAAATTGAAGATGACTCTAAAAAACCGAAATATCTGCAGACAGTATGGGGGATTGGCTATCTGTTTAATCCTGAAGGGAAAGAGGCAGGGAATAGCGTTTAGTTGATCGTTAGTATAGTGATAAAAACAGGTGGTGATCAATCAATGGTCATCACCTGTTTTTATATTATTTTATGTAAAACTCAAAATAGACCTTCCAAGCGACCAAAAAAGAAGCTTAATGCAACTAAATCGGCTGAACCACCAGGACTGAGATGTTCTTTGATCAGTTGTTGATCGAACAGAATCAAAGCGTCGTCTAGTTCTTTTTTAGAGCTGTTTATGGAAAACGTTTGTAAAAGTTCAGTCGCTTGCTTTTGGACATTTTGCCAAGCTGAAATACCGCCTCGATTAATTAAATTAGAATCTTCAATTGTTGCCATTAAATGTAGTAATAAGAGTAAGAATAAGGTCTGTTGTTCTCTGTTATGATGTTGCCTTAAAAATGGAAGAGCACTATTTTTAAGTGCAGGATAACCTAATTCTGCTTCACCGCGAATCCCCACAATACCATGTTCTAAATAAAGTTTTTCTCCATAACTTAAGTGTTCTTTTTGAGCTAAACCGGCAAAATCTTTAGAAATCAAGCCTTTTGTCATCTGTTTTACATAGTCAAAAATTGCTGCTGTATCTTTTTCAGTAAAAGGCAGCTCAAGTTTTTGATCATGAATTATTTTTCCTGTTGCGCTTAATAGTAAGGCAAAAGAAAAATTTGCGCCTTTGTGCGTATTGACACCCTTTGTTTTAGCTAGCATGGCAGCTTCAGCCAATTGTCCAAGTGTACGAATTTTTTCAAACAAGGCAAAAGGTGTTCCCTCATGGTTGAATCCTAAATTAGCATACTCTGTTAAAAAGGGAGCCAGTGCAGTACTACTATCAATAAAAGTAAAATAATTCATGTCTGCATGTGCACCGCAACTTTTAGGATCAACTAAGCCAGGTTTAGGATAAAGGGCTGCTTCATATAGTAATGCTTCTAAAGCAAATTCACCGATTAAATTTAGCGTTTTAGTTCTATTTAGTTGTTTCATTTAAATGTTTTTCCATTTCTTTGAGAATAAAGGTTTGCGAATAATCTAAATGTTCCGTAATCAGTTGTTTTAACTGTTCTTCCTCTTGGTTTAACATACACTTGTAAATCAACCAATGTTCATTCAACGCTTTATCACGTCGATCTTTTGAGCGGATTGAAATATCTCGAAAATAGACTAAGTATTCACGTAATTTCATGACGATCGATTTTAAGCGCAACATCTTGCTTTTTTCATAAATCAATTCATTAAAATCAGAAAATTTTTGTAAGACTTGATCGATTTCATTTGCTTCGTTTAACCGTTCAGTTTCTTCTAACAAGAATTTTAACTCTTCAAAATCTGCAGAAGTCATCTCTTTCATTGCTGTGATCGTAGCTAAAACATCCAATGATTTTCTAATAGCATAAATCTCATTGGCATCATTAAGTGAAATCCCTCGAACGATGATACCGACACCGCGAACATGATCAACCAGTCCTTCTTCAACTAATTTTTGAAGTGCATAGCGGATCGGTGTGCGACTGATATTCATCACTTCAGAAAACTCTTTTTCATTGATCCGTTGTCCAGCAGGGATTTCACCTAGAATGATTGTTTTTCTGAACGCTTTATACACAAGTTCTTTCAATGGCTCATTAATACTTAAATCTAAATTTTTTCCAACTGCTTCTGATATTGTACTCATCTGATTACTCCTTTGCAGACTAATAGTAGGAAACTAACTAAATATTCCTATTTGGTATTGCTAAGAATAAGATAAAAAATATAAGAAAATCTTCTTTTTAATAGAAAATCGCATAAACCATTTTACAGATTATGCGATTTTCAAGGATTAAGTTTTTTATTGCGGAATATAAAGCGGCATATGACCTGTTAGAACGATTGTTACAACAAAGATAATAAAGATACCTAACGCCCATTTAGCCGATTCTTTTTGCCATTGCCCCATATCTAAACCTGTTAAACGAAGTAATAGATAAATGAACGCTACTAATGGACTTAATAAGTGGAACGCTTGTCCCATCAATGAAGCCAATGCCATTTGCATATCTGTAAATCCGTAAGCACGACCAGCTTCGGCTAAAACAGGTAAGACCCCAAAGTAGAACCCATCATTTGAAATAAAGAACGTGCCAGGTGCTGAAATCAAGGCAATCACTAAGCCCCAGAAACCAGCTAGTTGATTTGGAATGATTTTTGTGAAACTTTGAGCTAATGCATCTGCCATACCAGTCCCTTGGAAAAGTCCCATGAAGACACCCGCTGCAAAAACTAAGATGACAACTTGAACAGCATCGCCGCCATTTGCACCGATACGTGATGATTGATCTTTTAAAACAGGGTAGTTGACCATTAAAGCAATTACAGTACCTGTCAAGAATAAGAACAACGGTGGTAAACCAAGACCAACAAATGAATCTGTTACTAATAATACAATCAAACCAATTGTTAGAATCGCATTGAATAACCAAATTTTTGGTCGACGGATTGACAATGTTTCTTCATCAGTCACAGTAGTCATTGCATCGATTTCTTCATCTGTCAATTGTTTAATTCCAAGACGAGCACGCTCTTTGCGACCCATAGAAGGTGCCACGATGAAAATCACATACAGTAATGCAATGATCATACCAGGAATCAGATACGCTAAAATTTCAGCGCCAACATTCAAAACACTCATCGCACGAGCAGTCGGTCCGCCCCACGGTAGTAAGTTCATGATCGTATTTTGTAAAATAACAATGACTGCTAAGTTCATCAATTTCATATCAAGTTTCTTATAGATAGGAATAAAAGCAGAACAGCAAATCAATGTTGTAGTTGTTCCATCACCATTAAGAGAAACGGCTGCTGCAACAACAGCTGTTGCAATCAATACTTTCATGGGATCGCCTTTAGCGATATGAATCATTTTTTTCGTGATTGGGTCAAATAACCCTGCATCCAACATAATTGAAAAATAAAGAATGGCAAACAATAACATGATACCAGTAGTGGATGTTGTTTTGATTCCTTCCATAACAAAGTCTCCGATAGAGCCTTTCTTAGAAACACCCGCAAACATTGCGATCAGAGCAAAAATCAGTGGAATCAAAACTAAAGCTGTAAACGGTGACATTTTCTTTTTCATGATGACAAACATAAAGACGATGATCATCACATAAGACAAAACAGTTAATAACATTTTTTTCTCTCCTTCAACACTAAATTCGTTTTCCGAAACAATCGGGCGTCTCTTTTGTGGTGTTGGGTCAGTAGAAAAATAACAGTAAGGTAAAAATAGAAAGCCCTTTCTTGTTTCGTTAACAATGCTAAGTTTAATCTAAGAAAGTTTAGATAAATAGACGACAAGTGGAAAAAGAACACCAAAAAAACATGAATGACAGCGGTTTCTTAAAGAGATGTTAATAAGATATTAATAAAACCTTAAATACGTATAAACGTTGATATAACAGTGTTTTCATGTGATTTAGTAGATTTATGATGAGGAGGAACAGTGAAAGAACAATTTATGCGTGATGATTTCATTTTATTGTAATCGTTTTTACCTATAATGAATTCATAAACAGAAAGGATGTGAGTTCATGGGTCTATTTGAACGGCTGTTTAATAAAGAAAAAACAGAAATGAAAACGGATAAACCACCACTTTCTCCTATTGAAGAAGAAAATGAGTGGCAAGAAATTGTTGGATATCTCCCGGTGGAAAGTACGGAATATCAATTTGTTTCATTGATAGCAAGCGCAATTGCTGCTGGAGATCAACCTGAAAGTGAATTTATTATTAAACGTATTTCAAAAAGAAATCCAGAAGCACAGTTGGTCTCTGTGATTGCTACGAGCATTGCATCGGCTGATCACGCAGAAAGTCAGTTTGTTATTCGATCGATTAAGGAAAAAAAGGCTGTATAGTTTTTGGATTACTTGGCGATGTCGGTTCGTTCTTTGGCAAAAAGATAGAATGAATGAGGTACAAAGCACCTCAATTATAATTTCTTATTTTTCAGTCAGAGCTGGACGAGCCCATTACACGTTTGTGTTATCTAGCTTCGTGAGCCAGTCTCTCGGGAAAAAGATAAAAATAGAGTGAGACAAAAAGCGTCTCAATCGATTTTTCCTATTTTCCAGTCGAGACTAAACGGGCTCATTACACTTTAATTTTTAGGAGGAAAAGAAATGTTACGTAAGTTTAAAATCTCAATTGATGGAAAAGAGTATTTAGTAGAAATGGAAGAAATTGGCGGTGTACCGCAAGCACCGATGGCTGTAGCGCCAGTAGCACCTGTTGTAGAAGCAACACCAACACCTGCGCCAGTTGCAGAAGCAGCGACGACACCGACCGCAAGCACGCCAGCTGGAAATGATGCAATGCCATCACCAATGCCTGGAACAATCTTGAAAATTTTGGTTAATGTTGGCGATACTGTACAGGAAAATCAACCGTTGATGATTCTTGAAGCCATGAAAATGGAAAATGAAATTGTAGCTGGTAAAGCCGGCACAGTCACAGGAATTCATGTTCAACAAGGTGACATGGTCAACCCGGGAGAACCATTGATTACAATCGGTTAAATAAGAAAAAGTAGTTTAATTTTAAAAGAGGAGTGACGTTTGTGGAGACATTAATTGAAGGCGTAGTAGGAATGGGGCAGGAGCCAGGTCGCATTGTAATGATGGTGATTGGGGGCATCCTGATGTACTTAGGGATCAAAAAAGAGTACGAACCTACCTTGCTAGTGCCAATGGGATTAGGGACGATTTTAGTCAATTTTCCTAATTCAGGTGTATTAAGTGCTGGTGGAGAAGCGGGTCCGTTTCAAGTGTTGTTTGATATAGGAATTTCGACAGAGTTATTTCCATTATTACTATTTATTGGAATTGGCGCTATGATCGATTTTGGGCCATTATTACAAAATCCATTTTTATTATTGTTCGGAGCAGCCGCTCAGTTTGGGATTTTCTTTACGATTATTGCGGCAGTGTTATTAGGATTTGATTTAAATGATGCAGCTTCTATCGGAATTATCGGAGCAGCTGATGGGCCAACTTCTATCTTCGTTGCAAACACGTTGAATTCAAAATATATGGGTGCAATTATGGTAGCGGCTTATTCTTATATGGCTTTAGTTCCTATTATTCAACCAGTGGCAATCAAAGCTGTTACAACGAAAAAAGAGCGTAAAATTCGTATGACGTATCGTGCTGGAGAAGTATCACAGACAGCGAAGATTTTATTCCCAATCGTAATCACAGTTGTTGCTGGATTGGTAGCACCCGTTTCCCTTCCACTAGTTGGATTCTTAATGTTTGGGAATTTATTACGTGAATGTGGCGTCTTAGATCGTTTATCTGTAACAGCGCAAAATGAGTTAGTAAACATCATCAGTATTGTGCTAGGATTAGCAATTTCAGTGAAAATGCAATACGAAGAATTTTTACAAATTGATACGTTAATGGTTATTGGTTTAGGGTTAGTTGCCTTTGTAATGGATTCAGTTGGTGGTGTGTTGTTTGCCAAATTATTGAATCTATTTAGAAAAGAAAAAATCAATCCAATGATCGGAGCAGCAGGAATTTCAGCATTCCCAATGTCTAGTCGAGTGATTCAAAAAATGGCAACAGACGAAGATCCACAGAACTTTATTTTAATGCATGCAGCAGGTGCAAATGTATCTGGACAGATTGCCTCAGTTATTGCGGGTGGCTTATTATTAGCGTTGCTTGCGTAGCGTTTTGAATAGAAGAAAGGGAAAGGAGCTTGTTTATGTCAGCTGATTTATTAAAATCATTAGAGCTATTGGTTTTTGGTTGGGGTGGCGTGTTTGTGGTCATTTTCGTGATTTACTTTGCGTCGTTTATGTTAAATAAATTATTCCCACCGAAAAGCTAGGAAGTGTTAAACAATGAACATCAGAAGAATTTGGCTTGATCGAGATTTGGCAGCAAAACAGCAGTGGTCAGATTTTTTGATTAACGCCGATCTTATACCAGATGACCAGTTAGACTATACGATTGGTCTCTATGATCAGGAAAAACTGATTGGAACAGGATCGATTTTTAGGAATATTTTAAAATGTATAGCAATCGATCCTTCTTACCAAAATGAAAATCTGCTTTCTCAAATTGTTCAAGCCTTACGAGAAAGGTTGCAGGAAATAGGCTATCAGCATTATTTCTTGTATACAAAGCCAAAAACTAGTCAGTTGTTTCACTCTTTAGGCTTTACGGAAATAGTGGCAACGACTGAATTGGTTTTTATGGAGCAAGGAATTCCTGATTTCAAAGACTATTTAGTGGAGCTTAAAAAGTATCGGCGAGAGACAAAACAAAATGCTGCAATTGTAATGAATGCCAATCCATTTACCAATGGTCATTTATATTTAGTGACAGAAGCCGCTAAACGTTCTGAAACGGTGTATCTGTTTGTTTTGTCTGAGGAACGATCGCTATTTGATGCTAAAACACGTTTTGAACTAGTCCGAGAAGGCGTTCGTCATTTAGCAAATGTAGTGGTTTTACCAACAAGAGAATACATGGTATCCAGTGCAACCTTTCCATCTTATTTTTTGAAAGATCAGGCTAAAGCTAGTATTGCGCAAGTTCAGGCTGTTTTGGATGCCACTTTATTTAAAGAAAAGATTGCTTGTGTTCTGTCAATTTCAACTAGATTTGTTGGAGAAGAGCCGTTTTCAGCAGTAACAGAGATTTACAATCAGGCGATGAAAAAGACGTTTGGTTCTGAGCTTGAACTAGTTGTTTTA